>JAABUK010001170.1_pt1 | contig 50945 bp, 54 predicted proteins | sample 5559141 | NCBI WGS metagenome assembly JAABUK01 (sample SAMN10711869, study PRJNA513367) | rock metagenome | isolation source: Antarctica rocks | place: Antarctica: Victoria Land, Pudding Butte nord | collected 2016-01-03 | reverse complement strand
CGGACCCTCCCGGTGATCAGTAGGACTTCAGCAATCCCATGATCAAGCCGGGGTCCGTGCCCCTACCCGCAACGACACACCTGCAACATCCACACCACCAGTCACATCAATTGCCGGTCGTTCTAAGGTCGGCGAAGCAATTCTTGGTTCTCCCGCGCGCTCGGGTTCCGGGGTTGAGTAGCAGCGGTACAGGTCCGGGCGAGCAGCGCGGGCTGAGTTCGTGCTGTCATCCCATGGTCATGCCGTTGCTGGTGATGGTGATGTGTTGGCCGGGGTGGATGAGGTCGGGGTTGTCCCCGAGGACCGCCTTGTTGGCCTCGTACAGCGCACCGTAGCCATGGGTGTGGAACCACCAGGCGATCTTGCTCAAGTTGTCTCCGGGCACGACGGTGTAGGTGAGGGGCACGAGGATCGGGCCGGTGGGCGGGGACAGCGCCGTCATCGGCGCCGGTGTTGCTGCGGTCGGTGCTGGTGTCGCTGCGGTCGTTGGTGGGGGACTCGGGGATGCCGCCGGTGTGGGGACGGCGCTAGTGGGCACGTCCGCGGCTGCGGCCGCTGCGGGTGGGGCAGCCGTGGTGGTCATGGTGGTGGTGGTGGTGTCGGTGACCAGACTGAGCATCCCGGCGGTGAATGTCGCCGCCACCGCCACCGCGATGGCGGTCCTCGTGGGGAAGGCACGGAGAGCCTGGTGACGGTGGGATGCGGCGGCGGGCAGCGGCAACCATCGGCGGTGGGGGTGGCGGTGTCTGGTGGTGCTCCGCGGGTGGTGGCGGAGTCCGATCGCCGCCAACCCGGGGGGTGGTGGATTCTCGGCCGGGGCAGTGGGTGTTTGAGTGAGTTCGCGCAGGACGTCCGCGATCTCGGCGGCCGTGGGTCGGTTGGTGGCATCGGGGTGGGTCATGACGGATCGGCCCGAAGATGCGCATTCTGTCTGTTCGGCGCATTGCCACACGTCGTGCGTGTCATCGGTCGCCTCCTGAGGGTGCACCCGCACCCGTCATGGTGTCTTCGCAGCGGGGGCATCGCCGGGTTCGCCAGGCGACCGATCTGAGCGTGCTCTTTTCCTACACCTTCCGGGCCGGACCCGCCGGTGGTTTCCCCCGGGGTGGTGTGTCGGCCTGCAGGGCGGCGGTCAGCCAGGTGACGTCGACTGCCCCGACGACCGCCGCGGGTTCGAGCAGTGGCGGAGACCGGGGCCCGCGCGGTGGGTGACCCCGGCCGCTACCTGCGCCCCGACCGGTGCACATCGGTCGGGGAAAACTAACCCGGATGCACCCCGGCGCTGACCCGGGTGCGGGTTATTCGGGGGCGTGGTCCTCGTTTTTGGTGGGCGTCGCCTGGGTCCGTTCGTCGGCGTTGCCCGCGACTCCGGACGAGCGGCGTTCGGCGATGATCCGTTCTTCCATGTCGTCGACCAGGCCAGCGAGGTCACCCGGTGCGTGGCCGTGGTCGGTGTCCTCCTCGGGCGCGGCCGGGTCCACGCTGGCGTCCCGGTCCGGGCTCACCGTGGTCCCCTCACCAATATCCGCACGCAGGCCAGCATGCCCGGTGCGGGGTCAACCCCGGGCGGCGGGTGGGGGCAGGAATCAAAACGTTGCTTCCCCGCCGGCGGGGCATGGCCCCCGTGGCCCGGTTCACTGGGGTGGGGCCGGGTCAGGGTTTATCCCAGTGCAGGGTGGTGACGTGGCCGCCGGTGATGGTGAGGGTGTGGGTGGGTGTCCCGTCGAGGCTGAGCAGGGTGTAGTCCCCGGCGGGTAGGGCGGGCGAACACCGCGGCGTATTGCACCTGTGCCGCCGCCCCCGATCGCTGACGGCGCACTGGCCGAACTGGAGTCCGCTGAGGTGGGCCCGGTCAGAGCTGTCCGATTGTGGGTTGGCTGTCGGCGGCGGAAACACCGCGCGGGCACGCCCGCCGTGGCGCGCTGAGCTGGATTGTCTGCTGGGTGTCTATTTCGGAGCGTGGCCGGTGCTGACGGTCAGCACAACGGTGGTACCTGGTGCGCTGGCCCCGGTGATGCTTTGGTTCACCACTGTGCCCTGGGTGGTGCCGTTGGCCTGGCTGGTTTCGGTGACGTTGAAGCCGAAAGCGCGCAGCTGCTGAGTGGCATCGGAGGCGGCGATACCGAGGACGTTGGGCACGGTGCGGGTTCCGGTGCCATCCAGGTATTTCGGGTCGGTCGGCGGCAATGCGACCGGGCCGAAGCTGTTGATGATCGGCTTCATCGTGGCGAACCAGGTCCGGGCCGGTTCCGCACCGCCGGTGAGGTTGCCCGAGGAGCAGCTGCGCAGCGGGTCATGGCAGATCTCCCCAGGGCTGGGGGAGTCGTCGAACACCAGGTTCGCCGCAGCCAGGGTGTTGGTGAATCCGAGGAACGCCGCGGACTTCTCATCCTCGGTGGTACCGGTCTTGCTCGACATCGGCAGGTCCCAGTTCACGGTGTTCGCTGCGCCGGACGCGGTGCCGCCGGATAGGTGGTCTTGGCTCAGTGCGTTGGCCAAGGTGTTGGCCAGGCCCGGCGGCACCACCTGCTCGCAGGCTGGGGCGTTCACCTTCACCGGCTTGCCGTTGGCGTCGGTGATCGAGTCGATGGGTGTCGGGGGGCACCACATTCCACCCGAGGACAACGTGGCAGCCACGTTGGACAGCTCGACGGGGTCGACCGCCTCGGGGCCCAGCGTGAACGAGGCCAGGTTCTGGCTCTTGTACTTCTCGGCGATGGTCGGCCCCGGGTCCGCACTGGGCTGGGTCGCGTAGGAGCGCAGGCCCAGCTTGATGGCCATGTCCACCGTCGGTGTCACCCCGGTGGAGGCGATCAGCTTGACGAAGGCGGTGTTCGGGGACTTCGCCAACGCCTGAGTGACCGAGTACTGCGAGTTGTAGCTACCGTTGTAGTTCTTCACGCAGTAGCCGTCGGTGCCCCCGCCACAGCCACCGTTGCCGAAGCTGCTGGGCAGCCGCACGGACTGTGGGGTGTCCAAGATGGCGTTGATGCCCAAGCCTTTTTCCATCGCGGCCGCGGTGGTGAAGATCTTGAAGATGGACCCGGCGCCGGCACTCTCCAGCTTGGCGGTCTGCAGCAGGGAGGTCTCCTTCGCTGCGGCGTCGTAGCCGTAGGTACGGCTGTCTGCCATGGCCAGCACCTTGTGCGAGGTCTGACCCGGCTGCACAATGTCCATCACGCTGGCGATGTTCGCCAGGTCGGCAGGGGCGTACTTGTCGGTCGCCGCCTTCGCTGAGGCCTGCACCTTCGGATCCAGCGTGGTCTTGATGGTGTAACCACCCTTGTTGACCTGATCCGGGCTGATACCGGCGTCGGCGAGGTACTTCAGCACGTAGGAGCAGAAGAACCCGGTGCTCTGGGCTCCGGCGGCGCCGACACAGCCGTTCGGCACCGATCCTGGCTGGGGTAGGACACCGAGGGGGGTCGCCTTGGCGTTGGTCGTGTCGGTGGCGTTGAGCGCGCCGTTGGCCTGCATGGTGTCCAGCACCAGGTTGCGGCGGGCGAGGACGGCATCGGGGTTGGTGTAGGGGGTGACCGAGCTGCTCTGCACCATCCCGGCCAGCATGGCCGACTGGGGAACGTTGAGGTCGGCGGCGTTGATGCCGAAGTAGGTCTGCGCCGCACTCTGGATGCCGTAGGCGCCGGAGCCGAGCGGCACGATGTTGAGGTAGCGGGTGAGGATCTCTTGCTTGCCCAGTTCCTTGTCCAAAGTCAGGGCGATCCGGATCTCCTTGAGCTTGCGGGCATAGGACTGGTCGGTGGCGGCGCGGCGTTGGGCATCATTCTGGGCGACCACCAACAACTCATAGTTCTTCACGTACTGCTGGGTGAGGGTGGACGCGCCCTGCTGCGTCGCCCCCGCGGAGGAGTTGGTGAAGAACGCCCGCAGGGTGCCGCGCCAGTCGACGCCGCCGTGCTCGTAGAACCGCTTGTCCTCGATGGAGACGATCGCCACCTTCATGGCCTGGGAGATCTTGTCCCCAGGTATCACGGTGCGGCGACCGTTCGGGTCGTATAGGTAGGCGATCGGATTGCCCGCGGCATCCAGCATGGTGCTCATCTGCGGCACCTGCCCCTGGGCAAGCTCGGAGGACACACTCGCGACGGTGTCGCTGGCCTTGTTGGACAGCAGCCCGATCCCACCGACCGTCGGAAACAGCAACCCCCCCAACAGGACTCCGGCAATGACGCAGCAACCACCGAGCTTCAGAAGCAAATGTCTAGCTAGGGACACAAAGCCACGGTACCCAAGGCCAGCGGGAACCCCGGGACGTGCGCTCGCGGCTGTCATGGGTATGAGTCCGATGGATCACACACCTCATTGGCAACGAGGAGGATGAGATGACCACCACCCCAGTTGCCACGGCAGCGACCGGTCAACCGGAATGGGCCAGGTGTCGTGGCCGGGGCGAGCAGTCCCTGCATTGCGCCTTCGTGGCCCGGTTTCCTGTCGTTGGCAGCAGCAAGGCTGGGAGTATCGGGCTTGTCCACGGTCGGTTTTCCCACCAGCTCGAAGCGCATGCTGCGATGCTGCTAGCTCCTATACCGCTGATAATGGGTATTATCGGCGCATAAGCCGGCCTCTCGAAAGCGTTCCGGCCGCGCCCAGCTGTCTCGGCTTGACCAAGTTCAACCGTCAGAGTGGTAAGGAGAGGCCACGTCGCGAGCCCACCGCCGCCCAACAGCTTCGATAGCGGCCGGGCGGGCGTAGCGCCGAGGCGTTGCTCCTGGGCATCCGCAAAACTGACTCGGAGCGACGCCCCCGGGTCCCCGGCCTAAGGCGTCGACCCGACATAACGTTTATCGCCTGCCTAATGCGGATCCTGTATGACTGCTACCCGGACCCGGGTACGGGCGGTGCCGCCTCACCTGTGGGTGGCGGTCCGTACAGCCGGCCGCCGAACTGTGAGGCCAGGCGCACCGCCTGCGGTACCTGTGTTTGCTGCGCGGCGAGAGCGCGCACCCCCAAGTCGTGCGCGTCCTGCTCGGCCGCTTCCTGCTCCTTGGCTTCGACGATGCTCGGCGCCGCGACCTGTGGTGCGCCCGCGGTGGGATTACCGCCCTCGGTGCGGTGGTCGAGGAGTTTCTCGGCGTGGGCGTCGAGGACCGCCAGGTCTTCCCCCCGCTCGATCACGGTGCCCCGTGCTGCGAGGTAGCGGCGGTCCCGCATGCGCAGTTCCTCGGCGTCGGTGAACCCCCGGCGTACCAACGCGTCGAGAGCGTCGGTGCTGGTGTCCTCGGCCAACACCGCGGCTCGGGCGTAGATGTAGGCCCGGTGGTGGGCGGGCAATCCCTGCACGTCTGTCATCGTCCCCACTCCCTGTCCTCGCGGACTGCTCCGGTATCGGATGGTCGCTGCCGCGGCCGGTCGGTTCGCTTCCCCGCCGCCGCGCCCGACTCGGGTACCACGTGCTGCGGTTCTGCTCCCCGCTCCCGGGTTGGTGGTGCCGAGCCGTTCTGCATGCGGTGCGCCGCGAGGCCGGCGCGTTCGGCGGCTTCCGCTGCCCACCGGGCCTGTCCCAGCCGGCCGGCCGTCTCGTGGGTATCGCTGATGGTCTGGGCGAGGCGCATCATCTGCTGCACCAACACCAGGGTGCCGAACACTTCCGACTGAGCGCCGCCGACGGTCAGCATGGCCTGAGCCACCCTCCACAACGCGCCCCCGTCGGGGGGCCGTTCGATGTGCCGGTGCGGTTCCCGCCACGCCGCGGACGCCAGGGCGTGCGCAGCCTGGGTGAGCGGCGTCCGGACCCGGCGGTCGGGCAGTTGCTGTGCCATCGCGGCGAACACCCCCGCCCCGTCGCGGGCGAACGCCGACCACGCCGCCCGGTCCCCGACCGGGGTGGCCGCCATCCGTTGCTGTGCCACGGTCAACGCCTGGGCCGCCACGGTCACCGCCCGGGGATCGTGCCCCGGGATACGCCGCGGTGCACTGGCGCCTCGTTGGGTCGCCGCCCTCCACGCCGCCGCCGCCGCCGGGTCGGGCTCCCACCCCGCTCGCAGCGCCGGCAAACTCAGATCCCGACCCAGTGCCAGGCCGGAGAAGAACACCAACGAGTCGGTGGCGGTGTCGGTGGACGGGCGGGCCGCCGCATACCCGGTGACGTCCGTGCTGACGCCTTTGCCCCACCGGGGCCGCAGAATCAGCCCGTTCGCGCGGGCATGGCCGATGAACTCCGACTCGGTCCGGGCGGCGGTCGCCGCGGAGCGCACCGACCGGCGGACCACCTCACGGTCCGACTCCCGCTGGGTGCTCAGCTGCCGCGCCACCTCCACCCGGGACAGCTCCGGGGTGCCCGCCCCGATCGGTGCGGTGCGATCAGCCAACCCGAAGCGGGCTTCCATCTCCTTGGCCACCCCCCGCAACACCGTGTAATCCGAGCGCAGCCAATGCTTGCCGCCGTCTTCCCGGACCATATTGGCGACCAGGTGAATGTGGTCGTTGCCGGCCGCGGACTTCCCGTGGTGCACCGCCACCCACCGCACCCCCGTCGGGGAATGCGGCTGACCGAAACCGAGCCGCTCCGCCGCCGTCTCAGCCACCTCGCGCCACTCCGCGTCGGTGAGGTCCCGGTCCTCCACCGGATTCGAGATCGACACGTGATACACGAACTCACTGGTGGTCTCCGGGGCGAACCACCGACGCGGGTAGTCCAGCTCCGCCGCGACCCGCGCCCGATCGAACTCCCCCGGATGCGCACCAACCAGCTCGTCGTCGTAGGCGGCGACGATCCGCTGATGGGTGTGCTCGTTGCGTTTACCCGGACCGAACAGGTACTCCACCAGTCCCCGCATCCGATCACCCCGCTTCGGTGACACCTTCGTGATCACCGCGCGACGGTCGCATCCGGATCGGGCAACATCCCCGCCCGCCCCGGCGATCCGGTGCAGCGTTCGATGATCGGGTCCAACGCGGCGATCGCCCGGACCGCGCCCCGGTAGGTCGCCGCCGCCTGCCGCTCCACCTCCCCCGTCCCGTGCAGCAACCGCGCCACCTGGTTCACGTTCAACCCCACCCGGTACACCTGCTGCCGCAACGCCCGCAGCTCCTCACCCCACACCCGCATCAACACCCGGTCCCCGCTCACGCTCGAAGACTCCTGCGCCCGCAACCCGGCCAACGCCAGGTACGCCGGGATGGACGTCCCCGCCAGCGCGGCCCGCGCCGCCAACCTCTCATAATCGGCGTCGGTGAAACGCACCTTCACCTCCCGCTGCCGACCACCCACCACCCGACGCTGCCGCCACCCCCCATACCCCCGCTTCCCACCGTGCTGTAGTTCGGCGTCTAGGGACTCCTCCCCCACCTCGTCCTCCGGTCCGACCATCCTGACCACCCTCCCTCCAACCCCTCGGCCCAGCGCAGCGCTCACACCCAAGTGTGACCCACCGGCGGCGCAGCCGCCAGACCCGGACCGCGATCCGGGCCTCTGTTCCTATATCTTGCTCCCCGCAGGTGGCGCACTCCCGTCCAAAGGGGAGCAACGGTGAAACGCCCTTACGGCTACAAGGGCGTTCCACCGCTTGCGTGCGGTAGTCGAGGTGTGCGGCAGACTGGTGGCATGAGCGAACCGCCACCACCGCGATCCGGTAAAGCAGCAGCAGCGGCCGCCGCCAAGACACTGCTGGCCGATCGCATTGCCCTGGTGAACACCCTGGGTGATGCCCTCGACGTGCACCGCAAACAGGACGCCGCAGCAACCCAAGCCCGCGACGCCGAGCACCAAGCAGCCGAAACCGCGCGCACCGCCCACGCCAGCGCGCTAGCCGGAGGGTGGACCGCAAAACAACTCAGCGACGCCGGACTCCGACCGCCGAAGGCACCCCGCACCCGCCAACCCCGCCCCGAACACACCCCCGCCCGGGGCGAGAACAACCACTCCCCGGCGGAGCCTGCCGCGCCCACTGTGGAATAACCGATTCGCCGACCGCGACTTACCGGCCGCGGTCCTCGTCGCGGTGCCGGTCCTCGGGCTGCGCTCGGGTGCGACGTCGTCCCAGCACATCCTCCGCCCACCCGACCGGCGCGGTGCTCGGATTGCCCTGCCCGAGATAGGCCAATTCGACCGCCCGCGGCACACCCGATGACCCCTGCCCCGCCGCCAGGTCGCCGGGTCCCGCACCCACCCCGGCGCCCACCAACCCCCGGGTATCCGAGCCACCGCCGCCGTGTCCCCCACGGCGGGCCAGCTCCGCGTCCCCGAACTCCGCGCGCAGAGCTGGTGTCGGGTTCAGCGCCAAACTCCACCCGGTTTGCGGCCCTGGGCGTCCAACCGCTGCTGGTGTTCGGTCTCTTTCGCTTTGGCTTCCGGGCTGTCCGGTGCCGTTTGTCGCGCAGGGTGTCGGTGTGCTCGAACGGCTCGTCCGCGACGGCCTCCAACTCGGCGATCCGAGTGAGCGCATGCTCGTGGCGGCGGTTCAGCTCCTCCCGGTAGTGGGGGGTGTCCCCGACCATGTTCTCCACCCGACGCACCAACCCGACCGACGCGGTGTCCATCCCAGTGAAGTCCCTGGCCTGAATACTCCTGGACCGCCCCGGCACGCTCAATTTCACGATCATCTCGTCGCCCGACAGCATCCGGCTCGCCACCACCTGGACACCCCGCAACTCAGCGATCGGGAACTCCTTGGTGTTAACCCCCCACGCTCGATCGCGATCCGGTCATGGTTACCCCTCCCGTGCTGCGGCGATGGCCTGCGCCTTGGCTCGGGCAATAGTCCGGTACACCGTCGAGCGGCCCACCTGCAGCAGCTCCGCCAGCTCCGCGCTGGTGTGCCCACCCTCGTTGTACAGCTGCACCAGGTGCTTCTGCAGCGCCGCACTGAGTTTCGGTTGCTTGCCGCGGAGCCGGCCCTTCGCTCTAGCGACCTTCATGCCCTCCCTCGTCCGCAACCGCGACAGGTCGACCTCGAACTCCGCGACCATCGCCAGGGCGGTGAACAACAGCTTCCCGAACGGGTCGATCGGGTCGTGCACCGACCCACCAATGCTCAGCTTCACCTCTTTGCGGGTGAGCTCGTCGGCGATGTCCCCAGCATCACGGACCGACCGGGCCAACCGGTCCAGCTTCGTCACCACCAGCGTCGACCCTTCATGGCACGCCGCCATCGCCTCCCGCAAACCCGGCCGCTTGCGGTCCGTCCCGGTCAACCCGTGATCGACATAGATGCGGTCCGCGGCCACCCCCAACCCGGTCAGCGCATCCCACTGCGCCGTCAAATCCTGGCGGTCCGTACTGCACCTCGCGTAGCCGACGAGTTTGCTGCCCGTGCTCATACCCGGAGCGTACCGCAAGCCCCCCCGCTAACGGGTACCCTCGCCCGCGGTCCTGCCCCGGATGACCCTGTCTGCGCGCATGTTCACCAGGAGCGGGGCACCGGGGTTCCGCGGACTAGGCCTAGCGTTGCGGCGATGGGCACCAACGTCTACATCGACGGCTTCAACCTGTACTACGGCTGCTTGAAGGGCTCGCCGTACCGCTGGCTGGACGTCGAGGCGCTGTGCGGGGTGCTGCTGCCCAAGGACGAGATCAACCAGGTGCGCTACTTCACCGCCCGCATCTCCGCCCGCTCGGGCTCAGACCCCGGCCCGGCTCACCAGGACGCCTACCTGCGGGCGCTGGCGACGCTGCCCAAGACCACCGTGCACGAGGGCGAGTTCTACGTCAGCCGCCCTCGCATGCCCCTGGCCTCCCCGCCGCCTGGAGGGCCGGCAACGGTGCAGGTGGTCAAGACCGAGGAGAAGGGATCCGACGTGGCCATGGCCACGTACCTGGTCCTGGACGCCGCCCAAGGACGCTGTCAGACCGCGGTGATCATCACCAACGACTCCGATCTGCGCGAGCCGATCCGCGTCGTGCGCGTCGAGCTCGGGCTGACCACCGGGGTGATCAACCCCCACCCCGCCCGCCGGCGCAGCCGGGCGTTGACGGCCACCTTCTTCAAGCAGATCCGCCCCTCGGCGCTGGCCCGCAGCCAGCTGCCCGACACACTGAGCGACGCACAAGGGCGGGTGATCACCCGCCCGGGGGGCTGGTAGCAGCCCGGAAAACGCAAGGGCCCGCCGAAGCGGGCCCTGCACTCACGCACCGAAGCGCGTGAGGGGATAGGCAACAAGTGTATCCGACGACAGGCCCCGCGGGTAGCCGCCCGGTCGGGCGGCGAAGGCCTACCGCACCGACCTGCCAACGCTCACGTCGAGGTCGAAGCCGGCAGGGCGAACGGCGTCCACGAGCGCTTGCCGGATCGCGTCGGACACCGTCGAGCCGTCGGCGGTCAGCTCTGCCAACGCCTGTTCGCTTCGCTCATCGGTCCTGAAGTTCACCACGGCCATGGGGGTGAGCGTATGACGCTTCCGCTACTGAGATCGCCCATCACGGGACAAATAACGTCAGCCACACTCGCAGTGTCACAACCCGTTCACGTGGTGTTCGGCTCATGGCCCCCCTTCGGTCCGCCCAAGATCCATACGCTCTCTGTGACGCATCAGCCGGAACCAGGGGGCACCCGAGATGGACAGCAAGCCCGCGGTTCGAGCGCGCGGCATCCACAAGTCCTTCGGCGATGTCGTCGCCCTCGACGGTGTCGACCTCGACGTGCACGAGGGGCAGGTGCACGGTCTCGTCGGCCCCAACGGTGCCGGGAAGACGACCCTGCTGGGCCTGCTCCTCGGCCTCGCCACCCCCGACGGTGGCACGTTGGAGATCCTGGGCCGCCGCGTGCGCAGAAACCTTGCGCTGCCCGACGGTGTGGCCGGGTTCGTGGACGGACCGGGTCTGTACCCCTCGCTCACCGCCCGCCAGAACCTCACCGCGCTGGCCTCGCTGCGTGGGACGGGCACCGGCGGCATCGACGAAGCGCTCGCGCAGGTCGGGCTGACCGACGTCGCCGACGACCGCGTCCGCGGGTTCTCCCTCGGCATGCGGCAGCGTCTCGGGCTCTCCGCCGCGCTGCTGACCGAGCCGCGGGTGCTGGTGCTCGACGAACCCGCGAACGGCCTGGATCCTGCTGGCACCCGGCACGTGCACCGCGTGCTCTCCGGGCTGGCAGCCGGTGGAACGTCGATCATCATCTCCAGCCACCGGATGGACGACCTGGCCGCGCTGTGCGACGAGGTCAGCATCCTGGCCGTCGGGCGGGCGGTCTTCTCCGGCCCGGTGGACAAGCTCGCCGCGGAGATCGGGGTGCTGGACTACCGGCTGCGCACCTCCGACCCCGCCTCCGCCCGGCGAACGGCTTTCGAGTCACCGGATCTCCGGGTCCTCACCGGCGATCAGCTGCTCCAGCGTCACGACACCGAGACGCTGCTGGTCCGCGGGTCGGTGCCGGCCCTGGACGAGCTGGTCGGGCGGCTCGCCCGCGCTGGCGTCGCGGTGCGCGAGCTGGCGCCGATCGTGGCGCCGCTCGAGGCCGCCTTCCTCACCCTGACCGGCGAGCCCGCGGTGGGCGATGCGGAGGAGCGCTCATGACCGCGGTAATCGCGGCGCCGCGCGAGTCCGCGCATCCGGCGCCCTCGCTGCCCACCTACCGCTTCGAGCTGCTCAAGCTGCTCGCCCAGTGGCGGATTCGCCTGGTGCTGCTGGCGTGCTGGCTCGGACCGGCGTTGTTCGTGGCGGTCGTGAGTCAACAGAGCTCCCTGCCGTCGGACACGGTGTTCGGCCGGTGGATGGGGCAGACCGGCTGGGCGGGACCGTTGGTGGTCCTGTCGTTCTGCTGCAGCTGGGCACTGCCGCTGTTGACCTCTGTCGTGGCGGGTGACGTCTTCGCCGCGGAGGACCGGCTCGGCACGTGGCGGCACCTGCTCGTCGCTGTGCGCTCGCCCCGACGGATCTTCGCGGCCAAGGCGCTGGCCAGCCTCACCCTCGTCGTGCTGCTGGTGGCGGGCCTGGCGGTCTCCGCGGTGGCCGGCGGGCTGATCGCGGTCGGCAACCAGCCGCTGGTGGGTCTCGGAGGTCAGTCCGTTGCGCCGGGCGGCGCGGCCGTCGCGGTGCTGCTCGCCTGGGCCTGCGCACTGGCGCCGACGTGTGCGTTCGCGGCTGTCGGGCTGCTCGGCTCGGTGGCCCTGGGCCGCTCTCCGATGGGGCTGCTGGTCCCGGCTCTGCTGGCCCTGCTGCTCCAGCTCGCGCAGGTGCTGCCGCTGCCCGTCGCGGTCCGGGTCGCCCTGCCCAGCTACGCCTTCCTGGCCTGGCGCGGGCTGTTCACCGAACCGGTCCAGACCGTCCCCCTGGTTCTCGGGCTCGTGGTCAGTCTCGTCTGGGCGGTGGCTGCCACCGCCCTGGCGTACCGGTTGTTCCTGCGCCGCGACTTCACCGACGCGGCGTACGACGGGTTGGGCCGCCGTTTCCTGCTCGAAGCCGTGCTGCCGCTCACCGTGCTGTTGGCGGTCAGTGTCGGAGTGGTCGCCGCCTCGACCCCGGCGACCGGCTCCGGAATCGACCAGCCCAAGCTGCAGGGCTCGGTCGCGGTCGCCTACGCCCACCTGTACCGCCTGCAAGCCCAGGAGCTGCACCGCCCCGACGTCACCGAGCAGCAGCTGCAGACCACCGCGTCCTGCGACAAGGGCGGATCCCTGGTCGAGGACCACGGCCCGGGCAACGACTGGCGGTGTGTCGTGTCCTGGCGCATTCCCGGCGCCACCGCGGTCGGGTCGGCCATCTACCAGCTCGACGTCACCCCGGACGGGCGCTACGTCGCCGACGGTGACGGCCCGAACCAGGTCAACGGGTTTTTCCAGGTCCACACCCCCACGGGTGACGCATCCAACCCCCTATGGCAGTTCGACGGCTCGGTCGATCTGCTCAACTCCGTACCGAAGGGATAGGCAATGCAAGTAACACGACAACGCCGGCAAGTCTCGAGAACCCGTTTCCGATCTGGGGGCCTGACCGGCCGCAGGGCTCGTGTCGTGGCCGTCGGGACCACCGCGGTGCTTCTCGCCGGCGCGGGAATGGCCTATGCCTCCACCGACCAGTTCCGGCACAACCAGGTCGGTACGGAGTACCGCGACGGGATTCAGGTCTCCGACAACCAGGTCATCAAGCCGATCGGCGATCGACTGCTCACGAAGTACGGCAAGATCATGGGCTCCACGCTCAGCCCGGACGGTCGCTTCCTCGCGGCGGCCAGCACGGACAAGTCGGTGGTCCTGCAGGTTTTCGACCTGAAGAGCTACAAGTTGATCTACACGGTCGGTTCGGCGTCGTTCGTGAACCAGAAGCTGTCCGACGGCAGCGTCGGCCAGGAAGGTCCCACGTACTCGCCGGACGGCAAGTTCCTGTGGCTGCCGGAGACGAACGGGCTGACCCGGTTCGCGGTCAACGGTGACGGCACGCTCGGCACCGCGACGTCCGTCCCCCTCCCGAAGGTGGGCGATCAGTCGGCGCTACCGGGGAAGTCCGTCTACTCCGCGGACGGCTCCACCCTCTACGTCCCGGTCAACGGGCAGAACACCGTCGCGGCCCTGGATCCGGTGACCGGCACGGTCAAGCAGACCTGGAACGTCGGCATCGCGCCCCGGGAGCTCGCGCTCGTCGGCACCAAGCTGTACGTCAGCAACGAGGGTGGCCGTCCGGCCCGGCCGGGCGAGACCACGATCAACTCCTACGGCACCCAGGTGCCCGCCGACGCGTACCTCGGTACCTCGACGACCGGAACCCTCAGCGTCATCGACACCGCGCGCCCGTCCGCCGCCGTCGGGTCCATCGACGTGGGGCTGCACCCGACGGCGCTGTACGTCAAGAACACGGCGCTGTTCGTCGCGAACACCAACAGCGACACCGTGTCGGTGGTGGACACGCGCAACGACAAGGTCGTGCAGACGATCGCCACCCAACCGTGGGCCTCGTCGACGGTGGGCTACGAGCCCACGGGCATCGCGCTCACCAAGGACGGTCACCTGCTGGTGACCCTGGGCCGGGCGAACGCGGTCGCCGTCTACCGCTACACCGGCAGCCCCCAGGAGCCGGTCAGCTACATCGGGCTGCTGCCGACGGACTACTACCCGGCGGACGTGGCCACCGTCGGTGACCAGGTCGTGGTCACCAACACCCGTGGCATCGACGCGCGCGGCCCGGAGCTCACGTTCGGCAAAGGCACGGGCACCGCACCGGCGACCGGGTACGGCACCCACAGCACCACCGCGTCGCTGACCCGCTTCACCCTGCCGAGCGACCGGCAGACGGCCCAGTACACCTCCACCGTCTTCGCCCAGAACGGCTGGGACCGCGGGGACGTTCAGCAAGCCAACCGCAGGCCCGCGAGCCCCGTCGCGATCCCGAAGCGCATCGGCGACCCCTCGACCATCAAGCACGTCTTCCTGCTGGTCAAGGAGAACCGCACCTACGACCAGGTCAACGGCGACATCAGCCGCGGCAACGGGGACCGCTCGCTCGCGCAGTTCGGCGCCAAGGTCACGCCGAACCAGCACGCGCTGGCCGCCCAGTTCGGTCTCTACGACAACGTCTACGACATCGGCACCAACTCCGCCGAGGGTCACAACTGGATGATGCAGGGCGACAACCCCGAGTACACCGAATCCTCCGCGGGCGAGTACGTGCGCAGCTACGACACCGAGGACGACGTGCTCGGCCACCAGCGCTCGGGCTTCCTGTGGACCGCCGCCGAGTCCGCCGGCAACACCGCGCGCAACTTCGGTGAGTTCACCCAGTTCGAGAACAAGCCGCCCGGTGCGACCTGGCAGAACTACTACTGCGTCGCCAAGCAGGTCGGTGCGGGCGGTGACCCGAGTGCGCTGACCGACCCGTCCATCCGGGTGGACAACCAGTCCCCGATCCCGTCGCTCAACGCGATCACCAACCACGACTACCCGAAGTTCGACACCAACATCCCCGACACCTACCGCGAACAGATCTGGAAGCAGGACTTCGAGAAGAACGGTCCCGCGAACCTCAACACGTTCTGGCTGTCCAGCGACCACACCGGGGGAGCCCCTTCCCCCGAGGCCCAGGTCGCCGACAACGACGTCGCCGTGGGCAAGATCGTCGACGAGATCTCCCACAGCAAGTACTGGAAGGACTCGGTCATCTTCGTGGCCGAGGACGACAGCCAGAACGGGGCGGACCACGTCGACGGCCACCGTGCGCCCGTCCAGATCATCAGCCCCTGGGCACTGCACGGCGAGGTCGACAGCACCTACTACACGCAGCTCACCATGGTGCGCACCATCGAGCAGATCCTCGGCGCCCAGCCACTCAACCAGAAGCTTGCCGCGGCGACGCCGATGTACGGCGCGTTCACCAACAAGGCCGACAACACGCCGTTCACCGCGGTGGCGAACCAGGTTCCGCTCACCGAGGGTGTCACCCCCGCGCCCGCCTGCGGCACCGACAACCTGGGGCTGACGGGCACCGCCGCCACGACGCTGCAGACGCAGGTGGCCGCGAAGGTGGCCATCCCGACCGCGGCCGAGGGGGTCGCCGCACAGTGGAAGGCGTGGACGACGAAGCAGCGCTTCACCGGGAACACCGCGGTGCCGGACTTCGCGAACCCCGAGCAGATGAACCGGTTCACGTGGTACCAGTCGCACGGCTGGAAGGTGCCCTACCTGAACGACCCGAAGGTCTACTCCCCGGAGGAGGTTCCGGGCGCCTTCATCCCCAGCTCCGACCCGAACTGACTTCTCGCTGCACCACTGACCTGCGTCACCACACGACGGCCCGCCGAATCTCCGGCGGGCCGTCGTGCTCCCACCGCGTCATGGTGCCGAGACGAGCGAGTCCAGATGTTTCGCCACGATGGCGCGAGCAGGTCGACACGCGAGTCATCCGCCCCGACCACTCCCCCACCTCGGGGTCGGTGTCCCGTGGGCCGCCCTGATGCAGAGTGTCCTCCTCACTGGTGCCGCTCCCGCCCTGACTGGTGGTCATGGTGTGCCCCCTGGCGGGTGAGGCCCGGGACCAACGTCGACCTGGAAGCCCATAGAAGGTGTCTGCCAACCATTCCCCCGGGCCGCCCGAGCACGCAGTGCTCCAGGCTGCGCCCGGGTTCCTCGGGCCCCTGCACCTGGGGTGGGCGCCATCCTGGGCGAAGCCGGGCGGCCGGGGAGAAACAACGGCCGGGGCGCCGGGAGCGACGCCAGGAGCGGAGGTGCCCCGGTCACAGCAGCACCCCGCCCACGGGCCTCGGGCGGGGTGCTCCCATTCGGCGCCGCAGGCGGCATGCGTATGGCGGGTAGCGCCTGCGAAGAACCGGCGTCGCGGGCTGGGACCGCGAAGGGCGTCAGGACTGCTGAACAGCGCCGAGTTCGATGTCGGCGTCGATGCGCAGCACGTCCTCGCCAAGGGTGGGCAGCTCGAGGTAGTCGTCGAACCCGTGCTGGAAGTACCCGTGCAGCTGGGACAGGTCCTGCACGAGCCGATCGCGGTTGTGGTCCTGGTCGTGGCCTGCTGCACGTGTTCTGTGGACAACTCCCTGGGTGTCGACAAACCACCGCCCCGCCCCCGGTTAGGCCGAAGTTACGGCTTTGGTGACGGGTGAATCCGCTGCTGAGCAGGGGATTCATTGTTTTGTGGGGTGGTTGTTCTGGCTACGTCAGGGTCAGGGGAATGGTGACGTGCAGTAGTTCGAACGCGCGGCGTTGCGTGGTGGTGGCGGCGGTGAGGGTGGGCACGGTCGGCAGGTTCGGGTCGGTGCCGTAGCGGATGTCGTTGCGGGTCAGGGTGTGGCCAGGTGGGTGAGCAAGGATTGGAAGGACCGCACGGGTTGACCGTCAGGGTCGGTTTGCCGGGATGCTTTGGTGTGCGCTGCGTGTGAGCGTTGCGCGGGAGCGAAGGCCGCGACCGCAGGCGGGCGAAGCCACCCGGCCAGCCGTAGTCTCGGTGCTGGACGCGGCCAACTCTGTTGGCCGTCTCCCTGCACGCCGGACCCCTCCCCCCCGGGGCTGGTGGCGCAGTGGCCACCGGCCACACCCCCCCCTCGTGGTCGGTGGCCACCCCTCGCACGGGCCGCCCGTGTCTCATCACTGCGGGTGCGCGATCCGTTCCTCCAGGGCCTCGCGGGCGAGCTGGGAAATGGTCTTGCCCTCTCGGGCGGCGACGGCAGCGGCGCGCTCACGCAGGGTTGCGGCGACCCGGAACGCGATCTGCGGCGAGGTAGCCGTGCCGGACAGGGAAGGCCGGCCCGTGGTGCGGCGCACCTGCTCGACGATGTCCTCGGCGACTTCCGGGGTGAGCCGGGTGCCATCCGCCAGGCGCAGATCCTCCTGGGCCAGGTCGGCGTCCGGCCCGATCGGAGTCTCTCGGGTGATCCGGGGCACACACCCGTAGGTGTCGTCCGGGCCATCACGTACCGAGCAGAACCCCGGCCAACGCGGTGCTTGCGCGCTGCTTGGGTGAACCGGATCAACACCCACCAGTAATGTCAGCACAAGCAGTTTTGTCGCTCAATACTCCGACACTGTGCCGGATACGCCCCCGTCATCGGGAATCACTGCGGACAGGTCCTACGGGACACTCGGTGCGCGGGCTGACCTCGGCGAACGCCGATTGTTCGAAGTCGGTTGCACCGTCCCGGGTGACGATCGTCATACAGGACAACGTCAGACGCCCATCACGAAATTGAACCAGTGCGGGTGCGTTCGGCGAGCAGATGGAAGGCGACCGGGTCCGTCCGCAGCCGGCGGCCATGAGCGCGTCGCGTTGCAACTGGGCGTCCTGGATGACGGTGGAGACCCGCGCCAGACCAACGAGGTTGAAGTTGTGATGGGTGGTCACCATGCCACCCTCCATCTCAGAACCCGTCTCGCAAAGCTTCCTAGCCGCGTCAGCTGCCTACTGCCCCCGCGCCGAGGATGCCGCACCGGATGTATCCCTGAACGCGACGCGACTGTTGCTGTTGCGCACCCAGCAGCAACAGTATTGACTGCCTGAACAGACTTGTGAGGGAGTGTTTCGTGGACCTGCGTAAGACGTTCCTGCAGTGGCCGGTTGTCCAACAGGTGACGGGCAAGGATGGCTTGGGCCGGGGATCGGCCGCGCAGTCCCCGGCGAGTGTGGGCATCGTGCCGCGCACCGCGTCCGCCGACAAGGTCGTGAAGAGCATCTGCCCGTACTGCGCCGTTGGGTGTGGCCAGGACGTTTACGTCAAAGACGGGGCCGTCACCCAGATCGAGGGCGACCCGGACAGCCCGGTCTCGCGAGGCCGGCTGTGCCCCAAGGGCTCGGCCAGCAAGGAGCTGGTCACCAGCCCCAGCCGTGAGCACAAGGTGCGCTACCGGCGCCCGCACGCTACCGAGTGGGAAGACCTCGGCCTCGAGACCGCGATGGACATGATCGCCGACCGGGTGATCGCCTCGCGCAACGAGTTCTGGGAGTGGGAGTCCGAGGGTAAACGCACCCGGCGCACCCAGGGGTTGGCCAGCCTCGGTGGGGCGACACTGGACAACGAAGAGAACTATCTGATGAAGAAGTTGTACACCGCTCTGGGTGCGGTGCAGGTGGAGAACCAGGCCCGCATTTGACACAGCTCCACTGTTCCCGGTCTGGGGACCTCGTTCGGTCGCGGCGGCGCCACGACATTTCAGCAGGACCTGCAGAACTCGGACTGCATCGTCATCCAGGGTTCCAACATGGCCGAGTGCCACCCGGTCGGGTTCCAGTGGGTGATGGAGGCGAAGGCGCGCGGGGCCACCATCATTCACGTCGATCCCCGGTTCACCAGGACTAGCGCGATGGCGGACATCCACATCCCGCTGCGCGCGGGAACGGATATCGCGCTGCTCGGTGCGCTGATCAACTACGTGCTCGCCGAGGGCAAGGAGTTCCGCGAGTACGTCGTCGCCTACACCAACGCGGGCACGATCCTCAGTGAGAAGTTCCTGGACACTGAGGACCTCGACGGGTTGTTCTCCGGGTTCGACGAGGGCACGCACCAGTACGACACCTCGACCTGGCAGTACGAGGGCACGGAGGTGGCCTCAGCTGCGGGGCGTCGGGACACGGAGTACGACGACCGCGTCGGCGACCGCAGCGACTCGGACGGGGGCTCCGACGCGGGCGCGGGTGAGTGGGGCAAGACCCCGGGCAAGCAGCACAGCGCGCCCGGTGACGTCCACGGCAGCGGTGGCGCCAGCTTCAGCGGTACGCCGCAGGTCGATGAGACGCTGCAACACCCGCGGTGTGTCTTCCAGGTGCTCAGGCGGCACTTCGCCCGCTACACCCCGGAGATGGTCAGCGACATCTGTGGCATCCCCACCGAGCAGTTCGGTCAGCTGGCCGAGGCGTTGACCAGCAACTCCGGCCGGGAGCGGACCTCGGCGTTCGTCTACGCCGTGGGTTGGACCCACCACACCGTCGGGGTGCAGTACATCCGCACCGCCGCCATCCTGCAGGCCCTGCTGGGCAACATCGGACGTCCCGGCGGCGGCATCCTGGCGCTGCGCGGGCACGCCAGCATCCAGGGCTCCACCGACATCCCGACGCTGTTCAACATCCTGCCCGGCTACATTCCGATGCCGCACGCCCACCAGCACGAGAACCTGGCCGACTTCGTGGCCGCGGACTCCGGGAGCAAGGGCTACTGGGGCAACATGGAGGCCTACATGGTCTCCCTGCTGAAGTCCTGGTGGGGTGAGGCGGCCACCGCCGACAACGATTTCTGCTTCGACTACCTGCCCCGCCTCACCGGGGACCACAGCACCTACAACACCGTGGCGCGCCAGATCGACCAGGGCGGTGGCGGGTACTTCGTGGTCGGGGAGAACCCGGCCGTGGGTTCGGCCAACGCCAAGATGCAGCGACTGGGGATGGCCAACCTGGACTGGCTGGTGGTCCGGGACCTCCAGCTGATCGAGAGTGCCACCTTCTGGAAGGACGGCCCGGAGATCGAGACCGGGGAGATGCGTACCGCCGACGTCGGCACCGAGGTGTTCTTCCTGCCTGCGGCTGCGCACACCGAGAAAAGCGGGAGCTTCACCAACACCCAGCGGATGTTGCAGTGGCACCGCCAGGCGGTGGAGCCCCAGGGTGACGCCCGCAGCGAGCTGTGGTTCTACTACCACCTGGGCCGCATCATCCGCGACAAGCTCGCCGGGTCGACCGACGAGCGGGATGCCCCGGTGCTCGACCTCACATGGGACTACCCCGTGGCGGGCCCGCTCGCCGAACCGGACGCCCAGGCGGTGCTGGCCGAGATCAACGGTCGCGACGCGGACGGCAACTTCAACCCCTCCTACACCGGGCTGAGGAACGACGGCTCCACCACCTGTGGGTGCTGGATCTACGCCGGGGTCTACGCCGACGGCGTGAACCAGGCCGACCGGCGCAAGCCGGGTTCGGAGCAGAGCTGGGTGGCCCCGGAGTGGGGCTGGGCGTGGCCGGCCAACCGGCGCATCATCTACAACCGGGCGTCCGCCGACCCTGAGGGCAAGCCGTGGAGCGAGCGCAAGGCCTACGTCTGGTGGGACGAGGACCAAGGCAAGTGGACCGGGCACGACGTGCCGGACTTCCAGGTGGACAAGCGGCCGGACTACCGCCCGCCGGACGGCGCGCGGGCGCAGGACGCCATCGCAGGCAACGAGCCGTTCATCATGCAGACCGACGGCAAGGCGTGGCTGCACGTCCCGGTGGGCATCCTCGACGCGCCCCTGCCCTCGCACTACGAGCCGCAGGAGTCACCCGTCGACAACGCGCTGTACAAGCAGCAGCGCAACCCGGCCCGGGAGACCTACGGCCGTAAGGACAACCTCTACAACCCGTCGGGGTCGGCGCCGGGCAGCGAGGTGTTCCCGTTCGCGTTCACCACCTACCGGCTGACCGAGCACCACACCGCGGGTGGGATGAGCCGGTTCCTGCACTACCTGTCCGAGCTTCAGCCGGAGTTCTTCTGCGAGGTGAGCCCGGAGCTGGCCGCCGAGCGCGGTCTGGCCAACCTGGGCTGGGCGACGATCACCACCGCGCGGACGGCGATCGAGGCCCGGGTGCTGGTCACCCGGCGGATGATCCCGCTGACGGTCGGGGGGCGCACCATCCACCAGATCGGGTTGCCCTACCACTGGGGGCCCAACGGGCTGAGTGTGGGTGACGCGGCGAACGAGCTGGTGTCGGTGGCGCTCGACCCGAACGTGCACATCCAGGAGACCAAGGCCGCGACCTGCGACATCCAGCCCGGGCGGCGCCCGCGCGGTCCGGCTCTGCTGGCCTACGTCGAGGACTACCGGCGCCGTGCCGGGGTCACCGAGACCACCGGCACGGAGGTATGAGCAGATGACCGATCTCGGGATGCAGTTCTTTGGGCCCACCGAGCCCGCCACGGACGCCGGCTACGACGATCCGCCCCAGCGCAAGGGCTTCTTCACCGACACCTCGATCTGTATCGGCTGCAAGGCGTGTGAGGTGGCGTGCAAGGAGTGGAACGCCGTGCCTGAGGACGGGATGGAGCTCTCCGGCAACTCCTACGACAACACCGGGGCCCTCGGCGCCTCCACCTGGCGCCACGTCGCGTTCATCGAGCAGTCGAAGCCGGCACCCGCACCGGCCGCGGTGTCGCTGGGAATGCCCACTGTGGCGTTGCCCGGGGACCAAGCGGGTCCGGACTCCCGGGTGCCCTTCGAGTGGTTGATGGAGTCCGACGTCTGCAAGCACTGCACGCACGCGGCGTGCCTGGACGTGTGCCCCACCGGGGCACTGTTCCGGACCGAGTTCGGCTCGGTGGTGGTGCAGAATGACATCTGCAACGGCTGCGGGTACTGCGTACCGGCGTGTCCCTACGGCGTGATCGAGCGCCGTGATGGACCGGCCGGGGACGAGGCGGTCGGGCTCGCGCAGAAGTGCACCCTGTGCTACGACCGGCTCGGCGACGGCATGGAACCGGCCTGCGCCAAGGCGTGTCCCACCAACTCGATCCAGTTCGGCGACCTCGACGAGCTGCGTGAGCGCGCGCAGGGTCGGGTGGAGATGTTGGTGGAGTCGGGGGTGGCCACCGCCCAGCTGTACGGCCACGACCCCGCCGACGGAGTGGGTGGCACCGGGGCGTTCTTCCTGCTGCTGGACAAACCTGAGGTATATGGGTTGCCACCAGACCCGGTGGTGACCACCAAGGATCTGCCCAAGATGTGGAAGACAGCCGGGTTGGCCTCCGTGGCGCTGCTCGCGGGTGTGGTGGCCGTTTTCGTCGGGGAGCGACCCCGATGAGTGTCGATGCCCGCACCGACGGCGCACCACGTCGCCGCAAACGGGGCGGACGCGGCAGGGGCGGACGCGGTGAGCGGGCGATGGTGCCCGACGCGGAGTTCACCTCCTACTACGGCAAGCCGGTCGTCAAGGAGTCGCCGTGGGAGGCTGACATCCCTGCGTACCTGTTCCTCGGTGGCCTGGCCGGTGCCTCGTCGCTGCTGGCGGCGGGCGCCGACCTGACCGGGCGACCGACGCTGCGGCGCTCCGCGCGGGTCAGCGCGTTGGCGGGGATCTCGGTGAGCTTCGCGGCCCTGGTGCACGACCTGGGCAAGCCCTCGCGGTTCTACCACATGCTGCGGGTCGCGAAGGTGACCTCCCCGATGAGTGTGGGCACCTGGATCCTGGCCGGCTACGGCCCGTTGGCCGCGTTGGCCGCGGTGTCCGAGGCGCGCGGGCTGCTACCCGCGGTGCAACGCCGGGGTGCCCTCGGCCGAGCTGCGCCCGGGGTGGGGCGGGCCGGCGGGCTGGGTGCCGCCGTGCTCGGTTCGGCGGTGGCGTCCTACACGGCGGTACTGCTGAGCGACACCGCCACGCCGTCGTGGCACGACGCCAAGGACCACCTGCCGTTCGTGTTCGTCGGTAGTGCCGCCGCGGCGGCCGGTGGACTGGGCATGATCACCGCACCGCTGGCCGAGGCGGCGCCCGCCCGGCGGATGGCCTTCGTGGGGGCGGCAGTGGACCTGGCGGTGAACCAGGCGATGGAGTCCTCGATGGGGATCACGGCGCAGCCGATGCACGAGGGCAGGGCGGGGGCCTACCTTAAGGCTGCGAAGGGCCTCAACGCCGCAGGCGGCTTGCTCGCTGCCTTAGGCGGGCGCAGCCGAGCGGTGTCGGTGGCTGCGGGCGCGGCCCTGCTCGCCGGCTCGGTGTGTACCCGCTTCGGTATTTTCCACGCAGGTCAGCAGTCGGCCCGCGATCCTCGCTACACCGTGGTACCCCAGCGCGAGCGGGTCGACGCGGAGGGCGCCGCAGCAGTCTCCGGCTGATTCCGGCCGGTCGTTCCGAAGCGGTGGTTTCGCCCGGCCTAGACCCACCGTCGTCAGCGGCGATCTCACCTGGGGCCACCATGTTTGCGCCGGGGTGTCGACAAGAGCATCACCGGCTGCGCTGAGGAGGGGCTTCCGCTGGCTCACGGCCTCACCCTGGTGCTGATGCGCCCCGGCTGGGGAGGCACTGCCAAAGACGGTGCACCCGAGCGGTAGCCACTACCATCAGCTGCGTGGTGGTTACCGCACGATGAAGATGGTTGCGAACAAGCCGATTCACACGATGTCGACGAAGTGCCAATAGTAGGACACGACGATGGCTGCGGTGGCTTGGGCGGGGGTGAACTTGCTCAGCTTTGTGCGCGCAATGAGGAACGTGAAGGCTGTCAGTCCACCGATCACCTGCAACATGTGAAAGCCGGTGGTGATGTAGTAGACCGAGCCGTAGCCGTCGCTGGAGACGGTCGTACCTTCGGAGACGCTGGTGTGGTAGTCGTTCGCCTCGCCGATCACGAAGGCCAGGCCCATCACCATGGTGAGCGCGTACCAGCGTCGTAGCCCGAACACGTCGCCACGCTCGGCGGAGAACACGCCCAACTGGCAGGTGAATGAGGACGCCACCAGGATGAGGGTGAAGATCAACACGGAGCGCAGCGCCCTCGCCCCGCGTTGAGTAGCGGAGGGGTGAGACCCGAATCTGCAGTTGGCCTACTGCGGTGTCGGGGTAGGTACGTCTAGTGACCGTTGACCGCGGCCAGGGGCGCCGTCGAGGATGGCGCGGCGCGGCGCCCAACCTCGATGGCCGCGGTCGAGGCCGCAGCCCCGAGCCCGAGCACGCCCAGGCCCCACGCGACTCCTGAGCGTTCCTGGCCGAGCTGGCGGTCCAGGGAGGCCTTCCCGGGGCCGGCCTCGGTGAGCACCACGAGCGCCGCGATCAGCACCGCGTTGTACTCCCACCCGCCGTTGGCGGCCCACGGCCCGTTGGGCAGGTGGACCTTGCGGATGGCGGTGATCATCGTCCCGTCAGGCTCGCACTGGCCAGGGGGGTGGCCAAGCCCAGGGCCAGCAGTGCCCCGCCCGCTGTCTCGGTGATCCCGGCGGCGAGTGCGTTACGGCGGGCGGGGTGCATATCCAGCGACGCCATCATGCCATCGGTGCCCTCAAGTCCAGGCCCACCGAACCATCCTTTGAGTTTTGCGTGCCGTGCCCCATGAACAGCCCTCCGATGACGACGCGGGCAGCAAGCCTTCCAACGCTCATGTGTGCTCTCCAACCTCCTGCGGGCGTACCTCTTGGAAGTTTGTATCAACCCCCCTACTCGCGCACGACCCGGGGGGCGGGGGCGGCGGCTGCACGGCCAGGGCGAACAGAAATCCGCCCCAGCCCCCGGGTGTTGACCCGCCCCGGTCGGTGCACGCTCCGTAGCGGCCGAAGATCCTTACCCGACCCGCCGATTACCTCTTCGGACGGGTCGCTCACGACCGGGTCTCGGCCGGCCCGGTTATCAGTCGACCGGCGGTGCCGATGCCGCGCCACCGGCGTAACTCCGCGGCGAGGTCGAGCACGTCCACGGGCGCGGTGTCCTCGTAGATGCCCCAGTCCTCGCGCGGCAGCATCCACATCCCTCGAACTCGTTGCCGTCCGGATCGGCACCGTACATGCTCTTCGTGGCGCCGTGGCTGGACTCGCCGGTGTAGGCGTCGAGGCGCTGCAGAGTGCGCCGGGCCTCCTCGAGCTCCTCGACCGTGTCGACCTGCCAGGCCAGGTGGTACAGCCCGACGCCACCAGCGTGTTTGGGCGCTGCGCCGGCGCCCAAACCGAACAAACCCAGATCGTGGTGGTTGCCCGACCCGGGCAGGCGCAGGAACGCGGCGTTCGCGCGCGGCTCGCGCACCACGACCTGCATGCCGAAAGCGTCGGTCCAGAACTGCACCGAGCGCGCCAGGTCGCTGACGAACAGCACCGCGTGATTGAGGCGAACAGCCGCAATAGTCATCAACGTCCTCCGATACCGGCAGCTCAGAGATTGAGCAGCACCGAAACTGCAGAGACGCCACCAGCAGCGTGGGCTCCAGCGCACGCCCCCGGTCGAGGAGAACAACACTGGCGCCGTGGAGGATGACCTGGCGGAGCTGCTGACCGCGACCGGACTCGCCTGCCGGTTGTTTCCCGAGCAGACACAGGGCCCCCACCACCGAGACGTGCACCCCGAACGCCGGGATGTCACCGAGGATTGCGACGGCCCGCCGCTGCGCCTCGGGCTGCGTTTCCTGACCCCCGACACCTCAGCCCCGCTGTCGGGGGTCCTCGTCGAGGTCTGGCAGGCCGACCGCGACGGCCGCTACTCGGGCTTCCAGCCCTTTCGCGCGCAGCCCGGGCAGGTGGTCACCTCGGAGTCGGTACCGCACGAGATCGTCGCTGCCCGGGAGACGTTCCTGCGGGGGGCCCAGCGCACCGACGAACGCGGCATGTGCGCGTTCACCACGATCTACCCCGGCTGGTATGCCAGCCGCACCGTGCACATCCACCTCATCGCACACCTGAGCGAGCACACCGTGACCACGCAGCTCTACTTCCCCGACGACGTCACCGACGACGTCTTCACGTATCCGCCCTACCGGAGTCGCTCACCGCGCGACACCACCAACCCCACCGACAGCATCTTCCTCGGCGGCGGGGACCAGACGCTCCTGAACGTGACCGGCGATCCGATGACCGGCTTCACCGGTGTCCTGCGTCTGGCCCTCGACCCGCACGCGCAGCCGGTGTCTGCCGCAGACGCGTCGCCAGAAGGGCAGGGCTGAACGGTGGCCGGTACGGAGCAGATCCGAGCATTGAGGCGCACCTCGCTGCGGTGGGTGCCCCCGACGCGGTCGCCCTCGCCGAGCTCTATGCGCCGGACGCCCGCGTGCACGACCCGGCCGGGCCCCGCCGGTCCGCGGCCGCACCGCCATCGGACAGCACTTCACCGCGGTGCTCACCGAGCGGCGCTCAATGGAGCTTGTGATGGTGGCCATCACCGACCATCACGCCGCGGTCCACTTCCGTGCGACTCCCGCGGACGGCGCCAGCAGGGAGGTCATCGACACGATGACCTTCAACGAGCAGGCCATGAACACCTCAATGCAGGCCTACGCGAGTGAGGGGACATAACCGGTCGGTCATCGGTCGACCCGCAGCCTGCTGTTCGTGGTGGACGCTGCGCTCGCGCAGTTTGGTCCAGCGTTTGGCGGCCGAAGTGCCAGTCGAAGGACTGGGCGGTGGTGTTTGTCGCGACCATGAAAGGCCACCACCCGCTTGGCGAGGATGCCGAGGGTGAACTTCCCCCGGCGGTGCAGTGGTGTTCGCGTGCTCAGTGCGTCGGCATGCCCGCGTTGTCCGGCGTGTTACGCACACGTGGTAGGACTGCGATACCTCGACCCACAGAGAGAGAGGATGTGACGTATGAACACACTGGAGGAATGGACGAGCGCCGTCGTGAGGGAGCTGGGACTCGCCGATGTCCCCGACCGGGTCGTCGTCCTCGACCTGGCTCGGGACGTCGCGCACGGTGTCGCCCGGCCAGCGGCCCCGCTCACCACCTACCTTGCCGGCCTCGCCGTCGGCGCCGGCCAGGACCCCCACGACGTGGCTGCGCGCATCACCCGCCTCGCGCAGGAGTGGGCGCCACAAGAATGACCGGCTGGGGCTGGCCAGCTGGTACACACCCGGTCCACCCCGGTCTTGGGAGACGGGACTCGCGTCATCCGCCGCTTGGCTGTGCGCCCGGCCTCACCGCCTCATCCGCGGCACCGCACGCGGCTGGGCGCGCTCGTGTTGACCTACCGTGCGCCAGCGCGTGTGACACCTATACCGTCACCGACATCACCTCGGAGTGTCGCCTGGCCACGGTGACAGTCAAAGCTCGACGGGCGGCTCCCGCAACCGTCGCCTGCGTCTGGCGCTGGGCAGGAGGAAGGCGTCGTGTCGTTAGAGGCTGAGGAGCTGGATCGCAGGATCCAGGCGTGGATCGAGCACGGCGCGGATGAGGGCGAAGAGGGTGCGGCGGAGTTCGGGGAGCTCGCCGTGGAGTTGTTCGCCTACCAGTACGAGCACAACGCTGTGTATCGGCGGTTCTGCCGGGCGCGGCGGGTGGACCGGGGCGGCTCACCCGGTGGTCGCAGATCCCGGCGGTGCCGTTGACCGCGTTCCGGGAGTCGGTGTTGGTGTGTGAGCCCGCTGAGCGGGCCGCCGCGGTGTTCGAGACGAGTGGGAGCACGGACCCGGGGCGGCGGGGACGGCACCATCATCCGCATCTGCGGTTGTATGACGCATCGCTGCGGGCCAACTTCGCCCATCAGTTTGTGCCCGACCGTGCCGATTGCACCTGATTTGCGACAACTACGCCACCCACAAGCATGCCGCCGTGCGGGACTGGCTGGACAAACATCCCCGGTTCCACCTGCACTTCACCCCCACGTCCTCCTCCTGGCTGATCCTGGTCGAACGCTGGTTTCGGGAGTTGACCGACAAAGCACTGCGCCGCGGGGTGTTCCACTCCGTGCCCGACCTCATCACCAAAATCGAGCACTACCTCACCGCCCACAACAACAATCCCAAGCCTTTCCTCTGGACCGCAACCGCCGACGACATCCTCACCAAAGTCGCCCGCGGACGCGTCGCACTCCAAGCGGTTAACCAATGACGAGACACACCACTAGCGTCGGCGGGTGGTCCCCGAGTCATTCCTTCTGGTCGTCTTGGGGACCCTTATCGCAGACCGCTACACAGCACGGAGACTTCCCTGACGTTCAGCCCGGAACCTGGGCACCGGCCACGGCCGAAGGGGACACCGGCTCGTGTGCCGCTGCGTTGGTGCTCGGCGAAAAGCCACAGGCTGCCGCTGCCCTGGACAGATTCAGCGATCGGGGTGACCAGCGCGATGGAATTGCCGCACGCCCAGCACCATGCGGTCTCCTGGGACGCCACCACACCTACCAAGAGTCCCGGGCGTCGTGTTCGTTCTTGCCAGAACCGGGGCAAACTGTCCGTGTCGTGGTTTCCCCGCTGTGGTCTTCGCGGGCGTGGCGTTCGAAGTGCCACGGGTCCGCAGCGTCGCTCGGGCGGGTGGCTTCGCTGAGACGCCTTACTACACCACCGCCAGAAGTCGAAGCGTGAGCAAACCAGAACTTCGAATCCTTCGCGGCGGTGGGTACTGGGAGTTGTTGGAGGAGTTGATTGCCGAGCTGGTCGGCGTTCAGCAGGAGGATCCGCAGCTGTACCAGGAGATCCGCGGGCTGCTCCGCCGGGCCGAGGTGGGAACGTTGCGGTGGCGCCGTGACGTCATGTTCCCCATGAAGGAGAGATGAAGCTCCAGCAGGAAGGGCATCAGCACCGCGTGTACTTCACTGAGCCCGCCTATCGTGAACGTCTCCTACTCGGGCTGTTGTACGCAGTGAAGACCGGTGATGCCGAGGAACGCGAGCAGCAGAGCGAGGACATTCGCCGCGCCGAAGCGTTCCGGCTGTTCGGGATCACCATCGCCAGCATCGAGTTCGACCACCCGACCTCACCAGCGGATGGCACCCCAAGGCCGCACCCATGAGTCCCTTCCCCACCCAGGTACGCCGAGTGTCAACCAAACCGGGGGCAGACCCCTCGGTGCGACTTTCCTGGTGTGGGGCGGTGCGCTGCACTACCTCCGCCACGCACTCGTGTGCAGCTGGTGCGGGCACCAGTTCGAGGACTGGGACTTGGGATCGATCACGGTCACCATTGCCGGTGGCCCGGCAGACGGGGCACCCATCAGCGCTCCCCGAGCGGTCCAATCGTGCTGCACCCGCTGCGGAACACCAACGGGTCCGTGGCTGGAGGTCCAGAAGTCCGTGACACCGCGGCATCCGCATCCCCTGATGCCGACTGATGCCACCAGTGATTCGACATTGACCTGGTCCGTGCGCCTCAGCGCTAAGCAGGTTCACGGTGTACTGGCGGTAAATCACGGCATCACAGGCCCGGCAGAGGTAGAGCCGGTGGCCGCGCTCGCCCTGACACAGGCAGGGGAGCCACCCAACCAGCACTCGATTGGGTCCCCAGGGATGGCCTCGCGGGCAGCATGGCGGTGCTTCTTCCGGGGGTGTGCCGTCGTCTCGCCATGATCGTGAAGTCCACCTGCGCCCATCCTCGGGCATCGGACTCTCACAAACACTGGCACCACCTACAGGGACCCAGTCACCCGCTGGCCGTCACCGAACCGAACAGGACGGTAACTATCGACATCTTGTCCGGTAACTGCTATACAGACAAGTCCATACTGTATGCAACCTCAACGGTTGGCAAACGATCCTCGGAGGCGATTAATGTTTGGTGTAGGCATGGCGGTCATGGTGGCGGCATTGGCGGCAGCACCGCACGGCATCACCACACCACCACCGACCGGGCCCGACCCGGCGACCTCGGGCGGCGTCTCGGTGACCACCAAGGCGACCATTGACCTGCCCGGTGTGGGCGGTCATGGTGACGTGGTGGTCGCTGACCCTGCCGCGCACAGCGTGTACCTCTCGCAGAGCCCGGACAACAACGTCGTCATTCTCAATACCGACACCAACACCATTCGTGCGGTCGTCGGTGGGGTGCCCGAGTCCACCGGAATGGCCTACAGCCCCAGCTATGTGTTCGTGGCCGAGTCGAAAGCGAACATGGTCGCGGTCATCTCGAAGGACACCTGGCGGGTGGTGGCCACGGTGCCCTCCGGCGGCGAGAACCCGGACGCGATGTACTACGACGCGAACAAAGGCTCCGTGTTCGTCGGCAACATCGATTCCAACAACCTGGTGGAACTCTCCGCGAAGGCCCCGTTCGCGGCCCAGGGAACGCTTGCCCTGCAACCGGCCAAGGGGGAAAACGGGGAAGACCTGGGCACCTATGTGCCCAGCATCGACCGCATCTACCAGTCCATCGACAACAACATCACGGTGATCAACCCGAACACCCGGACGATCGAGAAGGTCTTCACCCTGCCCATTCCCGCCAAAGAGTCCTCGAAGGACATCTTTTACGACCGCCAGCAGAACCTGCTCTGGGTCGCAACCACCGCCTCCGAGGTGCTCGCGATCAACCCGTCCACGGGAGCTGTCGCCGCCACCGTCAAGACCACCTCGGGCATTGACCAGGTCGCCGGCGACGAGAGCAGGCAGCTGTTGTTCCTCGGTGAGGGCAAGGCCGGGGTCATGGGCATCGTCGACCTGAACGCCAAGAAAAACATCGCGGACATCCCGACTGACCCCACTTTCCACACCCTGGCGTACCTGCCGGGGACCGGAGACGTCTACGCGTACCTGAACAAGGCGAACAAGGTCGCGGTGTACCACGTCGCGTCGGGCACCCCCCTCGGTGGAGCAGCCACCGGCGCCGGGGCCACTGCAGCAGGCCGGGACCAGCGGTTGCTCTACGGCGGCGCAGCCACACTGGCCGCAGCACTGGGCTTGACGGTCCTCGCGATCCGCCGCCGCGACCAGGCAAGCGAGCACCACACCAGCTGACCCGACAGCACGGAGAGGGTGGCGGACTAGTTGAGAGCTCGCGGCACCGCCCCGACTGCTGCAGTCGCGACGTGACTGTGGCGACGGGCGAGAGTGGAGCATGAGATGACGAGCGCACAGCCGCCGACCGGCGGGGTTCAGTCCGTGGAGCGTGCGTTCGAGGTGCTGGAGATCATGGCCACCGCCGGCGGGTCCATCGGGGTCTGCGCGCTGGCGGAATCGGCCGGTCTGCCCCTGCCCACCATTCACCGGCTGATCCGAACACTCGTCGGACGGGGCTACGTGCGGCAGCTGCCCTCACGGCAGTACGCCCTCGGCCCGAAGCTCATCCGGCTCGGCGAGAGCGCAACCAAGCTGATCGGTGCGTGGTCCCGTCCATATTTGTCCGAGCTGGTCAAGGTCACCGGGGAGACGGCGAACATGGCCGTGCTCGACGAGACCAAGGCCGTCTACGTCGCGCAGGTACCTTCCGCGCACTCGATGCGTATGTTCACCGAGGTGGGTCGGCAGGTGTCTCCGCACTGCACTGGAGTCGGCAAAGCGTTGCTCACCCAGCTCTCCGACGAGGCGGTCCGCAGCATCGCCGCCCGCACCGGCCTGCCGGCGCAGACAGCCAACACCCACACCGACATCGACGGGCTACTTGCCGACCTGCAGCTGAGCCGACACCGTGGCTACGCCATCGACGAGGGGGAGCAGGAGATCGGCGTCCGCAGTTTCTCGGTCCCGGTCCCCGACGCGCCGACGCTCACCGCAATCTCCGTCTCCGGGCCCGCCGCAAGGGTGAGCAAGGAATCCGCCGACCACATCGTGCCGCTGCTCAAGCGGGTTGCCAAAGAGCTTTCGGCCGAGTTCGAGACCAACGTAGCCCTTTAACCCCCCGGCCAGAAGCGCGAACCGTTCACCGTGCCGTGCTAACGCAGGACGGTGCGCCCGAAGCCGCGGCAGTCAGACCCATCGAGTACCTGGACAGCCCCTGCGCGAGCGTAGAGGCCACGTCGACGCGGATACGATCGGCTGCGCGGAAAGCGCGCTTCCCCGAGCGCGGGGCCGTTCCGGCCCCAGTTCAGACAAAAAGGGCCATTCAACCGGCAGATATCGAGGCCACCAGCCCTCATTTCTCCCAAAAGGGGAGAGGGCCGCCCGACAACTCGCCAATATCCACAATGCTTATAGGGACCAAGTCTCAGAAACACTTGCAGCCACGGCGCACGGATCAGGCTACGTCCGCCAATCGAGACCTGCAACCCTAAACAGCCCCTTCGCAAGAGAGGTCTTCCCAGATGAGTCTCGCGCCAGGCACCACGTCACCGGTCGACACGCTCGACCACGAGCACCACGATCTACGCATGCATCAACCGCCCCAGCGGCCGTGCTCTCCCCCGACCAGTCCGAGGCTCTACAACCAAGGCCTCGCACCCACCAAGGCGGCAGGACGGCGGTGGACCAGTTACAGCTTTTTTCACGCTCTGGGCTAACGACGTGCACAGCCTGGGAAACTACGGGTTCGCACGACTGACTGGGGCCGGGGAGGGCCCGGGAGGTGGTGCCAGTCCCGAACTCCCACCGTAAAGTCGCTTACGACACGCTACACTAGTTGCCTTCCCGCTCACGGGTGACGCACGCGCCCGCCAGCACTTCATCGGTGAAGTCCGGGGTCAACCGCCCGTCGGTGAGCATCAGCTCCAGTAACGCGGAAATGTTTTTCGAGTACAGCTCGCTCGCATGCTCGGGCATCGTCGACGGCAGGTTCAGCGGCGAGGCGATCGTCACCCCGTGCTTCACCACGGTTCGGCCGGGTTCGGTCAATTCGCAGTTCCCGCCCGTCTCTCCTGCCAGGTCGACGATGACACTGCCCGACTTCATCCCCTCCACAGCCGCGGCGGTCACCAGTCTCGGCGCCGGGCGCCCGGGAACCGACGCCGTCGTGATGACCACGTCGAAGCCCTTGATGGCATCCTCGAGCTGCTGCTGCTGGGTCCGCTCCGCCTCCGTGAGCTCGCGGGCGTACCCACCCTCACCAGCCGCGTCGATGCCCAGTTCCAACCACCGCGCACCCACACTCCGCACCTGGTCGGCGACCTCGGGCCGCACGTCGTACCCGGTGGGACGGCCACCCAGCCGCTTCGCCGTCGCCAAGGCCTGCAATCCGGCCACCCCTACTCCGACGATCAGTACCGTGGCCGGCTTGGCGGTGCCTGCGGCGGTGGTGAGCATCGGGAAAAATCGTGTCGACTCGGACGCCGCCAGCAGCACGGCCTTGTAGCCGGTCACGTTCGCCTGCGACGACAACGCGTCCATCACCTGGGCGCGGGAGATCCTTGGGATCGCCTCCACCGCGAAGGCCTGCACCCCCGCCGACTTCAGCGCAGCAACCCCGTCCGCGTTCCCACGCGGATTCAAAACCCCGATCAGCTACTGCCCCGATGCAGACGCCTGACCTCCGCCGCACTGGGCGGAGCCACCTTGACCACCACGTCCGCGGACCAGGCGTCGCCGACCGTGGCCCCCGCCTCCAGGTTCTGCTCGCCCGAAGTCAGCGCACCCTGCCCAGCGTTCTCCTCGACCAGGATGTTGATTCCTTGAGCGAGAAACTTGCCCATGACCTTCGGTACCAACGCCACCCGGCGTTCGCCCTCACCTGACTCGCGGACGGCGCCCACAGTGCACCGACTGGTCCGACTGGCTGTCGGAGTGTAGGACGGTCGACGACCTTGACTGGTCCGCCCGCCCCGCGACTGGGGATGTTTGGTGCATTGTTTGTTCGACTGCCGGTTGCTGTCAGCGCCGGCGACTGTCTACACCTCGTCGCCCAGCCGCCAGACGCGCATCGCATTGGTGGAACCCGGTGTCCCTGGGGGACTTCCGGCCACGATGACCACCAGGTCACCGATGACCAGCCAGCCCAGTGACAGCAACAACTCCTGCACCTGGCGGACCATGTCGTCGGTCGAGCGAACCTGGGGCATCAGAAACGTCCGCACGCCCCAGCTCAACGACAGCTGGTTTCGTACGTGTGCGTCGGGGGTGAAGGCTACGAGCGGAAGAGGAGTACGATGCCTGGCCAGCCTGCGAACCGTGTCGCCCGTCTGGCTGAAGCAACACAGCGCCTTGGCGTCCAGGATGCCTGCGACGTCGCACGCCGCTGCGGCGATCGCGCCGCCCTTAGTCCGCGGGTGGTGCGCCAGTCCCGGCACCTGGATCGCACCCTTCTCCGCCCAGGCGACGACCCTCGCCATCGTCTGCACGGCCTGCACCGGGTAGCGGCCCACGCTGGTCTCGCCCGACAACATCACCGCGTCGGCCCCGTCAAGCACCGCGTTGGCCACATCAGAGACCTCAGCTCGAGTGGGGCGGGACTGCTGGATCATCGACTCCAGCATCTGGGTAGCCACGATCACCGGTTTAGCCATCTCCCGGCAGAGCTGGATGGCCCGTTTCTGCACCAAAGGCACCTGCTCCAGCGGCAGTTCCACGCCGAGATCGCCTCGGGCGACCATGACGCCGTCAAAGGCAGCCACGATGCCCTCGAGGTCGTCAACCGCTTCCGGTTTCTCCAGCTTCACGATGATGGGCCGCCGGACACCTACCTCCTCCATCACCGCCCGCATGAGCTGCACTTCCGATGGCGCTCGCACGAAGGACATCGCCACCATGTCGACCTGCATGTCGAGAGCACACCTGAGGTCCAGGAGGTCCTTTGCCGACAGGGGCGGAATGCTCACTGCCACACCCGGCAACGAAAGACCCTTGTTGTCACTGACCGGCCCACCCTCGGTCACCAGGCACTGGACGTCATCGCCCACCACCTCGAGCACCTGTAGCGCGACCTTCCCGTCGTCGACGAGCAGACGGTCACCGGGTTGGACGTCATTCGCCAGGCCAGCGTAGGTCGTCGCGACCCGGTCAACGTCGCCCACACAGCCCTGCGTGGTGATGACCACCGTCTTGCCCGTCGGCCACTCGACCGGGCCGCAGGCGAAACGGCCCAACCGAATCTTTGGGCCCTGCAAGTCGGCGAGCACGCCAATTTCCCGTCCTGCCACCGCGGCCGCATCGCGCACCAGGCCGCACGCCTTGGCGTGGTCCTCGCGCTGGCCATGGCTAAAGTTCAGCCGCGCGACATCCATGCCGGCCGCCACCAGGGCGGCGATCGCCTCGGGCGTCGAGGTAGCCGGGCCCAGCGTGCAGACGATCTTCGTGCGGCGGTCCGGGAGCGCTTGCTCGGACGGCGCAGGACGTGGTTCGGTGGTTCGCGACTCGAGGTCGAGCATCAAGGCATCTCCTCCCGTGCCCGGCTCACAGGACACGCACAGCTCACGCGCAGATGGATTTCCGCTACGTCTTTCTCGCTTTGTGCATACAGTATACTACGGCCATGATCACCGAACTGTTACCGCCCAAGACCGGTTTGGCCTTCCCCGCACTGTGCGCACTGCGCCCCCACTGGACCGACGAAGCCGCCTTGGTGCGGCAGGTCGATGACGTACTACGCCCGGCCGGCTACCGCATCGTCGGCGCATTCGACGATGCTGATGAGCGACGCCCGCTGGCGGTGGCCGGGTTCCGGGTGGGCCACAGCCTGGCCTGGGGTCACTACATCCACGTCAGTGACCTCTCGACGCTCCCTGCTGGGCGAGGCCGGGGTTTCGCGCCGCAGCTGCTGGATTGGGTGAAGACAGAGGCCAAGCGCATCGGTTGCGACGGGTTGCACCTCGATTCCGGTGTCAGTGCTACGCGCAAGGCCGCACACCGGGTGTACTTCAACGCCGGGTACGAGATCAGCGCGCACCACTTCATGCAGTCGCTGAACTGATTTTCCGCTCGAGGGCGACGCCGCGAAAGCTCGAGGCTGAGCCTCGGGCCATTGATGGTTACCTGCGCCGGCGACCGTGCAGCGTGCTGGCCCAGGGGCCCACCGACAGCACCGGTTCGGGTCCCTCGGCAGGTCGGTCTTGTCGAAAGACTGGCGGTATCGGTCGGCGTTGCTGACAAGCTTCTGAGTGCGACCACGCACAGTTTGGGTCGCTGTCCGTGCACCCTTCCCCCTTGGTATACGGCCTCGCCGCCGGCTGGCGGGCGTATGAGCCCTACGTGTGTGTTGCCACCGGTCGCGGTTAGGAAGTGAGTAGCGCTGTCATGATGCGGGCGGCTTCGCTCGGGGTCTTGCCGACCCGAACACCGGCCTTTTCCAGCGCGTTCTGCTTGGCTTGGGCGGTGCCGCTGGAGCCGGAGACGATCGCTCCGGCATGGCCCATCGTCTTGCCCTCGGGCGCGGTGAACCCTGCGATGTAGCCGACGACGGGCTTGGTGATGTGCTCGCTGATGTATTCGGCGGCACGCTCCTCGGCATCGCCGCCGATCTCGCCGATCATCACGATGGCATCGGTGTCGGGGTCCTCCTCGAAAGCCTGCAGGCAGTCGATGTGGGTGGTGCCGATCACCGGGTCGCCACCGATCCCCACGCACGTGGAGAATCCGATGTCGCGGAGCTCGTACATCATCTGGTAGGTGAGGGTGCCGGACTTGGACACCAGTCCGATGCGCCCGGACTTGGTGATGTCCGCGGGAATGATGCCGGCGTTCGATTTACCCGGGCTGATCAGACCGGGGCAGTTCGGGCCGATGATCCTGGTGGTGTTGCCCACCGACCGGGCCTGGGCCCAGAACGCCGCGGCGTCGTGTACCGGGATGCCCTCGGTGATGACCACGCACAGCCCAATAGCGGCGTCCACAGCTTCGACTACGGCGGTCTTGGCGAATCGTGGCGGCACGAAGACCACGCTGACCTGCGCACCGACCTGCTCCATGGCCTGCGAGACGGAATCGAAGACGGGAACGTTGTGGCCGTCGATGTTCACCTGTTGGCCGCCCTTGCCGGGAGTGACGCCGCCGACGATCTGAGTGCCGGAAGCAAGCATGCGCGCGGTGTGTTTCAGGCCCTGCGACCCCGTCATTCCCTGGACCACGACCCGGCTGCTGTCATCGAGAAAAATTGCCATGATGCTCAAACCCCCTGAGATGCTAGTTCGGCCGCCCGGTTGGCCGCATCGTCCATGTTGTCCACGGGCTCCACACCCGGCAGTGCCGCGTCGGCCAGGATCTGCCTGCCCAGCTCGGCGTTGTTCCCGTCCAGGCGCACGACCAGCGGCTTGTCGACGGACTCGCCACGCTCGGCCAGGAGACCGAAAGCCTGCACGATGCCGTTGGCCACGGCGTCACACGACGTGATGCCACCGAAGACGTTGACGAACACCGACCGCACCGACGGATCGCCGACGATGATGTCCAGCCCATCGGCCATGATCTGCGCCGACGCACCACCACCGATGTCAAGGAAGTTCGCTGGGCGGCAGCCGCCGTGTTTCTCTCCGGCGTAGGCGACCACGTCCAGCGTTGACATCACCAGGCCGGCACCGTTGCCGATGATGCCCACCTGACCGTCGAGCTTGACGTAGTTCAACCCCTTGGCCCGCGCCCGGTCCTCCAACGGCTCGCTACCGGACTCCTCGACGAAGGAGTCGTGCCAGGGCTGTCGATACCCGGCGTTGTCGTCGACCGTCACCTTGCCGTCGAGCGCGAGGACAGCGCCATCGGTGGTCCGCACCAGTGGGTTGACCTCGACCAGAGTGGCGTCGACGGACACGAACGTGTCCCAGAGCGCCACGATGGCGCGCGCGAACTCCTCCCGCATGTCCGTGGGGAAGCCGCCGGCGTCGGCGATCTTTCGTGCCAGCGGAAGGTCCACACCGGAAAGCGCGTCGACCGGGATCTGGGCGAGGGCCTCGGGTTTGTCCACCGCGATCTGCTCGATGTCCATGCCCCCCTCACGCGAGGCGATGGCCAGGAAGGTGCGGTTGGACCGGTCCAGCAGAAACGACAGGTACAACTCCTCGGCGATGTTCGAGGCCGCTGTGACCAGCACTCGATGCACGCGGTGGCCCTTGATGTCCATCCCGAGAATTGTGTCGGCAATCTGTTCTGCCTCGGCAGGCGTGCCGGCAATCTTCACCCCCCCGGCTTTGCCTCGACCGCCCACCTTCACCTGCGCCTTGATGACGACCGGGCCCGCGACCTTCTCGGTCAGCGCCCTGGCCTCGGCAGGAGTGGTGGCCACGCCGGCCGCCGTGACCGGCACGGAATGGGCGGCGAACAGCTCCATCGCCTGGTACTCGAACAGGTCCATCCGGGGGATTCCTCTCTCGTAGCGGGCCGCAATGCCCGACGGAACACGACACTCTCCGGGCGGCGCGGGGAGGCTTGTCCTCCCTGCTACTTGACACAGCCGCGAATCTGGATCAGCGTAGTGCCTACTCCATACGGTATGCAATCCCTCGAAGATGGTAAATCCGACTTCGATGCATTCCCGTGGAAGGCCTAGTTCCATACATCTCGGCACACCCGCCAAGCGCGCCAAGCACACCCGACACGCCACAGGACCCAAAGGTCCCCGCGAGCAATGTGAGGAGAAGTCAGGCATGGCGCAGAGCGCGACCGAATTCGTCGAGCGCACCGATGCGGGTCAGGCCCTGCCGGGGCCAGCACGAATCTCGGGTGGACATCTCGTCGCCAAGGCGTTCAAGGCCGAAGGTGTCGAGACCATCTTCACGCTGCGCGGCGGCCACATCGTCGACATCTATGACGGCTGTGTGGACGAGGGCGTCCGGGTGATCGACGTCCGCCACGAGCAGGTCGCATGAAACAGAAATTTTACATGTAGCCCACCCCGCGCGCATCAGTGGGTGCCGGACGCAGCTATCGCCGGTGCCCACCAGCGTGCTCAGCTAAGGAGAAACCATGGGACAAGCACTGGACGGTGTCCGCGTGCTGGACATGACACACGTGCAGTCAGGTCCGTCATCGACACAGATGCTCGCCTGGCTCGGCGCCGAGGTCGTCAAGGTCGAGCCACCGGGACGCGGCGACATCACTCGGACCCAGCTGCGCGACATGCCCGACGTCGACAGCCTCTACTTCACCATGCTCAACTGCAACAAGAGCAGCGTCACCTTGAACTTGAAGAGCGACGACGGGAAGAAGATCTTCGCTGACCTCGTCGCTCAGTCTGACGTCCTGGTGGAGAACTTCGGCCCCGGGGTGATGGATCGGTTTGGCTTCAGCTGGGAACGTCTGCAGGAGATCAACCCGCGCATCATCTACGCCTCCATCAAGGGCTTCAGCGGGGGCAGGTACGCCGACTTCAAGGCATACGAGGTTATCGCCCAGGCGATGGGCGGCTCGATGAGCACTACGGGGTTCCAGGACGGTCCGCCGGTCGCCACCGGAGCGCAGATCGGTGACTCGGGGACCGGCATCCATCTGGTCGCCGGTATCTTGGCCGCCCTGTTCCAGCGGGTGAGCACCAATCGTGGCCAGCGCGTGCAGGTGGCCATGCAGGACGCGGTGCTCAACCTTTGCCGGGTCAAGCTGCGTGACCAGCAACGGCTGACCCACGGCCCGCTCAAGGAGTACCCCACCGAGGAGTTCGGCGAGGAGGTGCCCCGATCGGGCAATGCCTCCGGCGGCGGGCAGCCGGGTTGGGCGGTGCGCTGCAGCCCCGGTGGCCCGAACGACTACATCTACATCATCATCCAGCCACCGGTCTGGGCGGCGTTGGCCGAGCTCATCGGCAAGCCCGAGCTGGTCGACGACCCGGGATGGGCGACGCCGGAGGTAAGGCTGCACAAGCTCGACCAGGTGTTCGCGCTCATCGAGGCCTGGACCGAGAAGCACAGCAAGTGGGAGGTCATGGACCTGCTCAACGCCCGCAACGTGCCGTGCGGTCCGATCCTGAGCACAAAGGAGCTCATCGAGGACAGGACTTTGGCCGATGTGGGAACGGTGGTCTCGGTGAAGCATCCCGAGCGAGGCGAGTTCAAGACTGTCGGTTGCCCGCTGAGGCTGTCCGACTCCCCCGTAGAGGTGACCACGTCGCCGTTGCTGGGCGAGCACAACGAGCGTGTGTACAGCGGGCTCGGGTATAGCTCTGATCGCCTTCAGGAGCTCCGGGTGGCCGGCGTCATCTGAGCCCGCAGACCCTGGGTAACCACCTGTACACAAACCGGGCCCAGCCGCCCGATGAATCGGAGGATTGACGAATGACATACGACCGGCCAGCCGTTCAAGCCATACTCGACCAGGCCCTCACTGAAGGGCGCTCGTCGTTGAGCGCGCTGCAAGGATCGCAGGTCTGCGCGGCGTACGGCATACCAGTGCCACAAGAAGGCCTCGCCACGTCCAGCGATGCCGCTGTCGACCTGGCGCAGGGCATGGGTTTTCCCGTGGTCCTCAAGATCGTCTCCCCAGACATTCTGCACAAGACTGAGGCGGGCGGTGTCCTGGTGGGCCTCGACAGCGCCGAGTCCGTCGCCGAGGGCTACCGCACCATCGTGGCCAATGCCAGCGCCTACGACGCCGACGCCGACATCACCGGCGTCCAGGTGCAACAGATGATGACCACCGGCCAGGAGGTCATCATCGGTGCGGTGACCGACCCCACCTTCGGTAAAATCGTGGCCTTCGGGCTCGGTGGCGTGCTCGTCGAGGTCCTCAAGGACGTGACCTTCCGGATGACCCCGGTCGACCGCCCCGAAGCCCAGTCGATGGTCGAGGGCATCGCCGCAGCCGAGATTCTGCGGGGCGTGCGAGGCGCCGAACCCGTGGACCAGGGGGCGTTGATCGACCTGATCCAACGAGTCTCCGACCTGGTCAGCGACTTTCCGCAGTTCTCCGAGGTCGACCTCAACCCGGTGCTGTCCACCCCCCAGGGGGCGACGGCCGTCGATGTCCGCATTTTGGTGGAGGATGACGCTCCGGTGACCCCGGACCGGTTCTCCCGGGACGCCATCCTCACGGCGATGAACCGGATCATGCGACCGAAGGCGATCGCGGTGATCGGCGCGTCGGCCGAGGACGGCAAGATCGGCAACTCGGTGATGAAGAACCTCATCAACGGGGGCTACCAGGGCGCCATCTATCCCATCAACCCCAAGGCCGACGAGATTCTCGGTGTGAAGGCGTACCCGTCCATCACCGACGTACCGGGTGACGTGGACGTCGCGGTGTTCGCCATCCCGGCGAAGTTTGTCGCGAAGGCGCTGGAAGAAGTCGGGCAGAAGGATGTCGGCGGCGCAATTCTGATCCCGTCGGGCTTCGCCGAGACGGGCGAACAGGAGCTGCAGGACGAGGCGCTGGCCATTGCGCGCAAGCATGACGTGCGGATCCTCGGTCCCAACATCTACGGCTACTACTACACGCCGGAGAGTCTGTGTGCGACCTTCTGCACACCGTACGACGTCAAGGGCAGCGTGGCCCTGACCTCGCAGAGCGGCGGCATCGGGATGGCGATCCTCGGGTTCGCGCGTTCCACGAAGATGGGGGTATCGGCGATCGTCGGCGTCGGCAACAAGGCCGACATCGATGAGGACGACCTGCTGACGTTCTTCGAGCAGGACGACAACACCGAGTGCATCGCCATGCACCTTGAGGACCTGAAGGACGGCCGGTCCTTCTTCGAGGTTGCCAAGCGCGTGTCCCAGAAGAAGCCGGTCATCGTCCTGAAGGCGGGACGCACGGCGATGGGCGCTCGCGCCGCGAGTTCGCACACCGGCGCACTGGCCGGGGACGACAAGGTCTACGACGACATCCTTCGCCAGAGCGGCGTGGTGCGGGCCCGCGGCCTGAACGAGATGCTCGAGTTCGCCCGCGGTCTGCCTGTGCTGCCGACGCCGAAGGGCGAGAACGTCGTCATCATCACCGGCGCTGGCGGCTCGGGTGTGCTGTTGTCGGACGCGTGCGTAGACAACGGCCTGTCGCTGATGTCCATGCCGGCAGACCTGGACGCGGCGTTCAAGAAGTTCATTCCACCGTTCGGCGCCTCGGGCAACCCGGTGGACATCACCGGCGGTGAGCCGCCGCTGACGTACCAGAACACCATCCGACTGGGACTCGAAGACGATCGGGTGCACGCCTTGGTCCTTGGCTACTGGCACACGATCATCACCCCGCCGATGGTCTTTGCCAAGCTTGTCTCCGAGGTTGTGGAGGAGTTCCGGGCCAAGGGCATCACCAAGCCGATTGTCGCGTCGCTCTCCGGCGACGTCGAAGTGGAGGAGGCAAGTGCCTACCTCTACGAGCACGGCGTCGTGGCGTATCCGTACACGACGGAGAAGCCGGTCGATGTGCTCGGTGCCAAATACCGATGGGCCCGCGCCGCGAGCCTGCTGGGTGACTGACGCACTTCGCCGCGCCTACCGGGAATGTCACTTCCCGGTCGGCGCGGCGAGGTGTGATCACTGTCGATCCAACCGATAGCGCAAGTTCGACTGTTAGGTCAGCGGACTTGCGCTACGTCACAACAATCCCGGCGCCGACAATTCGCCCGCGACGACCGGGATCCCCGCACTAACCTTTATGAAGGAAGGGAATCATGACTGCAACAACCGACACTTACAGGATAGTCGTCGATGACGCTGGTCGTCGCTACAGAATCGGTGAGTCACCTCACAGCCTCACCGGACACTCGCGGTCCTGGATGGTGTACCTGCCCTGGATCGCGATGATGGGCATCAGCGTCTTCGAGTACGGTTACGGCGCCGCAGCAAAGACACTGCAGCAGGTGCACGGCTGGTCGCTGACCCAGGCTTTCTGGATCGTTACCATCTGGGCGGTCTTCCAAGCTCTCATCGCCTTCCCGGCCGGTCGATTGCGGGAGAAGGACAAGTTCTCGGCCAGAGCGGCCATGTTCACCGGTGCCGCGTTCACCGCAATTGGTTTCCTGTCCATCTCGCACACGGGCAACATCCCACTGGTGCTGCTCGGTTACTCCGTGATTGGTGGTACCGGTGCCGGGCTGGTGTATGCGACGTGCATCAACATAGTCGGAAAGTGGTTCCCCGAAAAGAAAGGGGCGCGCACCGGTTTTGTGAACGGTGGCTTCGCCTACGGCGCTGTGCCGTTCATCTTCGTGTTCAGCTACCTTTTCAGCAAATCGACTTTTTCGCTCGTCCTCGACCTGATCGCGCTGTACATGTTCGTCGTTCTCCTGGTCTGCGCCTTCTTCTTCAAGGATCCCCCCAAGAACTGGTGGCCGGCCGAGATCGACCCCATGGCCTGGAAGGCAGACAACAAGTCTAAGGCCGGGCGGCGGCTGGCCAAGAACCCGCCGGCGACCGGGCAGTTCGGGCCGATGGCGGCGATCAAGACCGGGCAGCTACCCCTGCTCTGGCTGGGGCTTGTCATCATCGGCACCGTGTCGCTCTTCGGTAGCGCCTACCAGATCCCGTTCGCCAAGTCGGCGGGGTTCGGCGTCCTCATCGTCGCCACCTCGGGTGGCGTCCTGTCCGTGGTCAACGGCGTCGGCCGGGCCGCGGTGGGCTGGTTCTCCGACTTGGTCGGGCGCAAGCAGGCACTGTTTTATGTGATGGTCGTCGAGGGGTTGTCTCAGTTCGGTTTGCTGCTGTCCGGCAACGCACACAGCCAGGTCTGGTTCTTGGTCTCGGCCGTGTTCGCCGGCGTCGGTGGCGGTGCGTTCTTCCCGATGTACGCCGCGCTCACGCCCGACTACTTCGGCGAGAACAACAACGCCACGAACTACGGCTTGGTCTACAGCGCCAAGCTGGCCTCGGCCCTCATCGGCATCGGACTAGGTGCCAGCCTGATCAAGAGCCTCGGGTTCACTACGGCGTACATCATCGGCGGGATCATTGCCTTTGTGGGTGCGGCCGTGGTCCTGACCTACCATCAGCCAGGCCGCAAGCACGCGCACCTGATGTCCGACGAGTCGGACGACCTGCCCGCCGGTGGGTCGGCGACGATGTCATCGGCGACGGCTGCCGACCGGCGGGGTCTCGGGGACGACTAGTCAGTCGAGGAAGCGGAGTGATCCGTCCGTCGCCCGGTCTCGGCGCGACGGGCGGATCACTTCGCTTGTTCGTTGTGTCATCACTCCGCCAGCTCGTGCGACAACGTCCTGGTGCGCTCCGTGTGCTTGCGCATGACCTCATGCGCCTGGTTCCCATCACCCGCGGCGATCGCGCGAATGAGCTCGGCGTGCTCGTCCCAGGACTGTTGGCCCCGCGTCTGCGCCAGGGGTACGTAGTACCACCGGACCCGTCGATCGACCAGCCCGCTGAGCTCCGCGAGCACCGCGTTCCCGGATATCGACATCACGGAAGCATGCAGTGCGGCGTTGGCCGCGACCAACGCGTCGGTGTTTCCACTCGCCAGTGCGTCGAGGCCGGCTTGCCACAGCGCCCACAGCTGCTGGACGTGTTCCTCGGTCGCCACGCCCGCGGCGAGGCGGCTGGACTCGGCCTCCAGCAGGGTGCGCACCGCAAGGAGCTCGTCGGCCTCGTGCTGGGTGGGCATGTGCACGTAGGCGCCCTGGCCCGGCCGCAGGTCGACCCACCCCTCGGACTGCAACCGTTGCAGCGCCTCCCGGACGGGTTGACGGCTGATACCCAGCTGCGCAGCCAGCTCGTGCTCCACCAGGTGCTCGCCGGGAAGCAACGAGCGGTTGATGATCATCTCGGCCAAGGCCTCGTAGACAGCTTGGCGAAGCGGCGCAGGCCGAACGAGAGGTCCGGCTACGGAGCGGGCGCGGACGGCTCTACCCTTGAGCTCCACTTTGGCTGGCGCGGTGGTCATCTGAACATGCCTCCCGATCGAACTTGCGACTGCTCCTTGCACTCACTTTCACATACGGTATGTGAAAACCTGAGGAAGGGGGGTCTAGCGCGGGTGACTGTGACGCACTCTACCGCCTCAGGCCGCTGGCAGGCTTTCGCGCTCGCAATCGCTTGCGCCGACCGAAACCGGCGCGCAACGGTCCGGCCTCTTCCCAACCGCGGGTCCGGTGTGGTCTACGTCTTTCTGGGCCTGAAGGCGCACTCGTACGCCACGGCTGGCGCGCTGTTGCGGCCCCTGCTGGGCTCAGAGATCGCGCTCGTCGCGGGGCAGAACGGAATTCCCTGGTGGTACTCCCACAAGGTGGCCGGCCCCTACGAGGGTCGCCGGATCGAAGCCGTGGACCCGGGCGGCGAGACGTCGGCGGTGATGTCAAGGGACCGCGCGATCGGATGCGTGGCGTGGCCGTCGGCAATCGTCGAGTCGCCCGGCGTTATCCTCCATCTGGAAGGGACAAGGTTATCCATCGGGGAGCCAGACGGCACATCCTCGAGGCGATGCCTCGATTTCAGCGCGCGCATGCAGGCGGGCGGCTTGAAGTGCCCAGTGGAGCCGCGGCTGCGCGATGACATCTGGATCAAGCTCATGGGAACGCAGCGCTGAATCCCATCAGTGCCTCGACGCGCGCGACGATGGTCGAGATCTGCCAGCACCCCAACACCCCGCGCGTCGTCGAGCTGATGATGGAGGAGACGCTGGATATTGCCGCTCGACTGGGCAGTCACCCCGACATCTCGATCACCAAGCGGCTCGACGGAGCGGAACGCGTGGGCCACCACAAGACCTCGATGTTGCAGGATCTCGAAGCAGGCAGGGAACTGGAGCTCGACGCCATCGTCGGCGCTGTGGTCGAGCTTGCCGACATCACCTGCGCCGACACGCCGACCTTGCGCACCGTGTACGCCGCAACACATCTCCTCTGCCAATCGGCCAGTCGGCCGGCGCTCACCGCCGCTCGGGCGTGACCTGGGCCGAAAGTCATCTCAACAGTTTCTGTGCCGAAGTCCGTCCACCGGTCCCCGTTGACTGTGGGCGGACTGTCGTGCGTTTCCGGGCAACTTTCGAACCTTCTCTTGCAGGTCACTTCCTGGACGTATACTGTATGCCATACGAGGTTGTGCCATCAGATGTCCCGAGCCACGACTGAGCTGCGATGCCGAGAGGGAGTGCGTGCCGTGAAATCACAAGTTCAGAAATCAATAGCTTTCGAACAGATCATTCAGGGGCTTTCAGAGTCGGCGCAAGCTCTGCAGTGCGCAGGCGGTGACGCGGTTGACCTTCGCGAGCTGCGCACCGCGGTGCGCCAGCTCCAACACACGGTGAACCTCATGGCCGGGCAACTGTCGGGCGAGCGCGGCAGCGAATCCGCGGCCCCGGTGCTTGAGCCCATCCCCGTGCCCGACTTCGACTACGAGTACGCCTTCTGGCGCGACGCAGATGACGAGGGTATCTGCGGGCACCGGCCCGCCCAGTAGTCGGGGCAGTGCGTCGCGCACTGCCACCCGGACGCCCGGCGGAGGGCGTTGCTCCGATGCTGCTCGCGCCGCCATGGCCCGTGCCCCCCCGCAATCGTGGCGTGTGTCGAGGCTTGGCAAGGCGAGCAGCGCGAAGTCCCCGGGCATGCGGCGCCGTGCTTGCGTGCAGAAGCCAATGGATCACTAGAGAAACGAGTCGCTGGTGCCACTGTCCTACGAACCCAACCTTTCCATCCTGTTCACGGAGCTGCCGCTGCTGGAGCGACCGCAGGCCGCCAAGCGCGCCGGGTTCGATGCGGTGGAGTTCTGGTGGCCCTTCCCGGTCGCTGTACCCCGCGACGACGAGGTCGAGGAGTTCATCTCCGCTGTCACAGATTCCGGTGTTCAGCTGGTTGGGCTGAACTTCTTCGCAGGCGACATGCCCGCCGGTGATCGTGGCCTGGTCTCCTGGCCCGCGCGTTCTGCCGAGTTCCGCGACAACGTCGACGTCACTGTCGGCATCGGGAATCGGCTGGGTTGCCGGGCATTCAACGCCCTGTACGGCCTCCGCATCGACGGTGAGGACCCGGCCGCCCAGGACGACCTCGCGGTGAGCAACCTTGCCATCGCCTGCCGCGCGGCCGACGATGGCGATGGCGTGGTGCTGGTCGAACCGGTCAGCGGGGCCGCTGACTACCCGTTGCTGACCACGAGGGACGCAATCGCCGTCATCGACCGGGTTTCCCAGGAGACCGGGGTCGACAATCTTCGCTTGCTCTGCGACCTGTATCACCTCGCTGTCAACGGTGATGACCTCGACGACGTCATCGCCACGCATGCCGCTCGGATCGGGCACGTGCAGATCGCGGACGCACCGGGACGCCACGAACCGGGCACCGGTGAGTTGGAGCTGGAGAAGTACCTCGGTCAGCTCGCGGCCGCGGGCTATGACGGTTGGGTCGGCTTGGAGTACAAGCCCGAGAGCACCACTGAGCGGTCTCTGGACTGGCTCCCCCGCGCACACCGTGCCGCACGGCCGTGACGCCAATCCACCCGAGATTCATCAGGCGCCAGCACCAGCGAGGAGAACAGCACGTGACTTCGATCGGTTTCATCGGACTAGGCATCATGGGCAGCCCGATGGCTGCCAACCTCATCAAGGCCGGCCATGACGTCATCGGCTACGACCACTCCACCAAGGCCGTCGACCAGCTCAAGGCCGACGGCGGCCAGGCCGCGGAAAGCCTGGCCGACGCCGTCCGCGAGGTGGACATCGTCATCACGATGGTTCCCGACAGCCCCGAGGTGAAGGCGGCTGCGTTGGGCGAGCAGGGCATCTACGCCAACGGAAGGTCGGGTTCGTTGCACATCGACTGCTCCTCCATCAGCCCCGATGCAGCCAGGGAAGTGGCCGCTGCCGGAGCAGAGCGAGGGTTCCGCGTGGTCGACGCGCCGGTGAGCGGCGGCCAGTCCGGAGCGGTGGAGGCATCGTTGTCGATCATGGTCGGTGGCAGTGAGGCTGACGTCGCACAGGCGCTGCCCGTTCTCGAGGCCGTCGGCAAAACAGTGGTCCACGTCGGCCCCTCCGGGTCAGGGCAGACCGTGAAGGCGGCCAACCAGCTGATCGTCGCCGGCACGATCGAGCTGGTTGCCGAGGCCATCGTGCTGCTGGAGGCCTACGGCGTGGACACTGAGGCAGCAGTCAAGGTGCTGGCCGGCGGCTTGGCGGGCAATGCGATCTTGCAGCGCAAGGCCGCAGGCATGCTCGCTCGCGACTTCACGCCGGGTTTCCGGATTGACCTGCATCACAAGGACATGGGCATCGTGACGGCAGCAGCCCGTGAGGCTGGGGTCGTAATCCCGTTGGGCGCCCTCACCGCCCAGCTCGTCGGCTCGCTGCGCGCTCAAGGCCACGGAGGCCTGGACCACAGTGCGTTGCTGATGCTGGTCGAACAGCTTTCCGGCCGGCAGGACAGCCAGCACACCCCAACCGAGGAGGTCTAGAGAAATGGCTCGTATGCGCGCGATCGATGCCGCGGTGGCAATCCTGGAGCGGGAGGGCGTCACCCACGTGTTCGGGCTGCCCGGTGCCGCGATCAACCCGTTCTACTCGGCCATGGGCAACAGCGGACGCTTGCAACACGTGCTGGCCCGCCACGTCGAGGGCGCCTCGCACATGGCTGAGGGCTTCACCCGGGCCAAAGCAGGCAACATCGGGGTGTGCGTCGGCACCTCGGGCCCTGCGGGTACCGACATGATCACCGGACTGTACTCAGCCTGGGCGGATTCCATCCCGATCTTGTGCATCACCGGCCAGGCCCCCGTCGCCAAGCTGCACAAGGAGGACTTCCAGGCTGTGGACATCGCCTCGATAGCCCTCCCGGTGACCAAGATGGCGATAACGGTGCTGGAAGCAGCGCAGGTGCCCGGGGCGTTCCAACAGGCCTTCCGGCTGATGCGCTCGGGTCGGCCCGGACCGGTGCTGCTCGATCTCCCCATCGACGTGCAGATGACCGAGATCGACTTTGACATCGACGCCTACGAGCCACTGCCGGTGCACAATCCCGCAGCCACGCCCCAACAGGCGGAGAAGGCGCTGGACATGCTCCTCGCCGCCGAGCACCCCCTGATCATCGCCGGGGGCGGCGTCATCAACGCAGACGCGAGTGAGCTGTTGGTGGAGCTGGCGGAACTGCTGAACGTGCCCGTCATCCCCACCCTCATGGGGTGGGGCGCCATCCCCGATGACCACCGGTTGATGGCCGGGATGGTGGGCATCCAGACGGCGCACCGATACGGCAACGCCACCATGCTGGCGTCGGATTTCGTGTTGGGCATCGGCAACCGCTGGGCCAACCGCCACACCGGCGGCCTGGACACCTACCGTCGGGGCCGCACCTTTGTGCACGTCGATGTGGAACCCACTCAGATCGGCCGGATCTTCGCGCCTGACTACTCCATCGTCTCCGATGCCAAGGCTGCACTGACGCAGTTGGTCGCCATCGCCACCGCCCGCAAGGCTGCGGGCACCTTGCCTGAGTACGACGAGTGGGTGCAGGCGTGCGCCGAGCGCAAGCGAACGATGCATCGCCGCAGTGACTTCGACGAGGTGCCGGTCAAGCCACAACGGGTCTACCAGGAGATGAACGACGCGTTCGGCCCAGAGACCCACTATGTGAGCACGATCGGGCTGTCCCAGATCGCCGGTGCGCAGTTCTTGCACGTCTATCGCCCCCGGCACTGGATCAACGCGGGCCAGGCCGGTCCGCTGGGGTGGACGTTGCCCGCAGCGTTGGGAGTGTGCGCGGCCGATCCCGAGGCCAGCGTGGTCGCGCTATCCGGCGACTACGACTTTCAGTTCATGATCGAGGAGCTGGCGGTGGGGGCGCAGTTCAACTTGCCCTACATCCACGTCGTGGTGAACAACTCTTACCTCGGCCTGATTCGACAGGCCCAGCGCGGCTTCGACATGGATTACTGCGTGCAGCTGGCCTTTGACAACGTGAACTCCCCCGAGCTCGACAAGTACGGCGTCGACCACATCAAGGTGGCCGAAGGACTGGGCTGCAAGGCGCTGCGCGTGCGCGACCCCAACCTGCTGGGCGCCGCGTTCGCCGAGGCCAAGACGCTCATCACTCAATACCGCGTCCCGGTCGTTGTAGAGGTCATTCTGGAGCGCATCACGAACATCTCCATGGGCACCGAGCTGGACAACGTGAAGGAGTTCGAAGACATCCTCGACATCACCGACGAGCCGGAGCCCGCGCTGCGGTAGAGGGCCGCCGGAAACGCTGCATTGGTCAAATAATCGGACAGCACCATCCACGGCGGAGGGGAAGAGTGGGATGCGGGTTGTCGTTGCGTCGGACAAGTTCAAGGGGTCGCTCACGGCGGAGCAGGTAGCGCACCACGTGGCGGTCGGACTCCGGCGAGTGGTCCCTGAACTGGAGGTGGTGCAGCTACCGGTTGCGGACGGCGGGGACGGGACGCTGGCCGCCACCTGCGCGGCGGGGTTTGAGCTGGTCCCCGTGCGTGCCGAGGGTCCGACCGGCGTCGAGGTGGGCACCGGCTACGCAGTGCGCGATGGTGTGGCCGTCGTCGAGCTCGCGGACGTCTCGGGGCTGGCACAGCTGCCGGGGAACGCGTTCGCACCGATGGTGGCGTCGAGCTACGGCACCGGGCAGGTGCTGCGGGCCGCGCTCGACGCAGGCTGTCGGCAGCTTGTGCTCGGCGTGGGGGGCAGCGCCTGCACGGACGGTGGCGCCGGGATGGTGCAGGCACTGGGGGGCTGCCTGTACGACGGGGACGGTGCAGACATCGGTCGCGGCGGGGGCGCACTGTCCACGTTGCACCGCGTCGATCTCGCCGACCTGCACCCCGCGCTGGCCACGACGGACATCGTCGTTGCCTCCGACGTGGACAACCCACTGCTCGGCGCGAACGGCGCAGCGGCGGTCTACGGACCGCAGAAGGGGGCCGGCGGAGGGGACGTGACGGAGCTGGATGCGGCGCTGCACCGGTGGGCCATGCTGGTGCGTGACGCGACGGGCGTTGACCTGGCGGCTGCGCCAGGGGCGGGCGCGGCGGGCGGTGTCGGTTTCGGCGCACTCGCCGCACTGGGGGCCAGCATGCGCCCGGGGATTGAGTTGATCCTGGACCTTGTGGACTTCTCCGGACGTATTCAGGGAGCCACGTTGATCATCACCGGGGAGGGGTCGTTGGACGAACAGACCCTGCGGGGCAAGGCGCCGTCCGGTGTCGCGTCGGCGGCCCGCACCGACGGTGTCCCGGTGGTGGCGGTCGCGGGCCGTTGCCTGTTGTCCCCGCAGGCACTGCGGAAGGCCGGTATCCGGCGCGCCTACGCGCTAACCGAGCTCGAGCCCGACCAGGATCGGTGCCTCAGCGACGCCGGGCGGCTGTTGGAACGGGTCGCTCAGCAGGTCGCCCGCGACTGGATGCAGCGGTAGCCATGCAGGGCCCGAATCAGCGGATTCGGCGGCCCGTCTCCGCGCACGAGTAGCCCCCGAGCGCCTCCACTCCGGCTCGGAAGTCGGGGCGGTCGAGCAGCGTCCACAGTGGCGCCAGTAGCGCATCCGCCAGGGTGCTCGCC
>JAABUK010001169.1_pt1 | contig 51011 bp, 73 predicted proteins | sample 5559141 | NCBI WGS metagenome assembly JAABUK01 (sample SAMN10711869, study PRJNA513367) | rock metagenome | isolation source: Antarctica rocks | place: Antarctica: Victoria Land, Pudding Butte nord | collected 2016-01-03 | reverse complement strand
AGCAGGCAGTGGCGCTTTTCCAGCTGTTGTATGCAGAATGTGGTGTCACATTTGCCAGGCATATCCACGCTCTTGGCTAAATGCAATTTGGCAAATCTGAGGTGTATGCAACATGCCTTGTTTTCCTGCAGCTCAAGGGCCACCTTGGAAGCTGACTTCACGGGCATTGACCAATTCAAATTGGAGAAGGATCTGCTGTTCAACGTTCTCACTGAATGCAGAGTGGTAATCTCAACTGTGCAGCTTCTGCCAGCTTATGCTTGCACCATTCACACAACTTGCTCTCCCATACACAGCACTGCACACAACATGTTGGTGTGGCTGGTTTGCCAGATGCCCACGGCTTGTTGAGCAATATTCTTGCTTCATCGACCACATCACAACTTGCTCAACATATCGGCTGAACAACTCCTTCTATGCATGCTTTTGTGCAGCCACGCACAAGGAGTTGCTTTCCATCTGCATCTTGTGACTTCACTGGAAGCTTCACACTTGCTGGTGTTTTGTTATGAGCTTTTTGGGACAACAGCACACCAGCCAAGGTGCAAACATTTGTATGCTGCCCAGAAAGCACCTGTATGAAAGGTCCATGTTATTGCTGCAGTCGACACTACAGGCATATACAGCAGGATGTTAGCCAGGTGCATGGCATGCATTAAGGCTTGCACTGTGCCTGAAATGTGCCTGATGACAACCTCACGCTTGGTTTCTGCTGTTGCTGCAGAGCAAGACTCAGGAAGAGCTGGAGGTAATGCACTATGCCAATCAGGTTGCCTCAGCGGCTCACGTCCAGGTACAATCTCTTGTACTTAGAGTTGATGATGATAGGCGTGTTGCTACAGGGTCCTGTCTGTAGTACAAGGCCATCTCCAGGGTTGCCAGCCATGTTGTTTAAGCTGCTGAGACTAATGCCCTATTCTGTTTACAGGCACCAACTTGTGGGGCCATTACTTGCATCAGTGCATGTCATCTGTCATGACGCCTGCATCTGTCATGACGCCTGCATCTGTCATGGTGACTGTGATGGTCACCCATGCCTGTCAAATTTTACAAACCTGTTCAATCATTGCTCAACTGTTGCAGGTCACACTGAGCCAATACTGCTGCTCATGTTACCGCTGTATGAACATGATACATGACATCAGCTTCAGCGCATACTCTGCTGCTGCTTCACATGAAGCCGACATGGTGGCTGCTATGCAGGTGATGCAGCAGATCAAACCCCACATGATGGAGTATGCAGCTGAGAGCATCTTCATGTACACCACCTACAGCAGGGGTGGCTGCCGGCATGCACCCTACACCCCCATCTGTGCCTCAGGACCCAATGGAGCTACGCTACACTATGGTCATGCAGCCTCTCCTAATGGTGAAAAACCCTTTGGAATCCTCGGTCCTCAACATGCGCATGTACTGTCCACTTTGTGAAACACTTAGAGCCTCTTGTTCACATAAGACGTGACAGCTCATGTACAGTGAAGGCATGGCGCATCTCTTTTGTACCCCTCGCTGCAAGCTTATAGACAGATGGACCAGGATGATGCAAATGTATGCGGCCCTCCAGCTGCGCTGTGTTGGTCAATCTGTCTGCGCGCTCTGTTTCAGTTGTGCAGAAGAGCACCCTGTTACCCTACAATGCGCCACATTGGACTTTGACACCATAGGCAATACAGCTATGGGCAATACAGCTGTGTCCTTGCTCAGGGCTGTGCTATGGTCAGCAACATATTTTTGCTTGGCAAGAGATGTAGACATTTGCAGATTCAGGAAGGGACAAGCTGACAGCAAGCTCTTCCACACATGCAGAGCACAAAGTCCTAGGCCTTACTTCCCCAGGAGGCACCAACCCAGGCGCTACCCAGTCCGGCACCCATACCACCGCAGACAGCATGCCTGGGTTGCCTGGGTTGCTGTCTGCGGCGGTATGGGTGCCTGACTGGGTAGCGCCTCAGACTTTGTGCTCTTCTGCGTGGTAGTGGTTGGCCCATGAACAATTTGCGTGTCAGGGATTGGAGAAGGTACGATCACCCATACACACATGCATCAGGGCTCTTGCATGCCACATGCTATGCCACAGCATACAGGTATTTAGCTAGCCCAGCCTTTCTTCATTTGGGCTGCTGCCTGACAGATGGAGCCTTTTGGTGACATCAAGCAAGGCTCCAAGTAGCAAACATTTGCTGTGTCTGGGCAGCAAGTAGAGATGTTGCAGTACAAGAATGCTTCTGCTGTAACCATTGCAGCTGCGTGAATGAGAGCAGACACTGGTGCAGGCCCAACACATGTTAGGTCACTGCAGGAAAAAGTGATGCCTTTCTGGGAAACTTATATATTTCCATATCAATCATATGAACAAAATTAAAGAAGATTGGTTTTCGAAAGAACATGAATTTTGCCTCGAAAAAAACATGTTGCTTTGCAGACAGGGAGATTGGGAGCAATGACATGCTGCTGCTGGACATGGGGTGCGAGTACTATTGCTATGACAGCGACATCACGTGCTCCTTCCCTGCCAATGGCCAGTTCAGTGAGGACCAAGCTGTGGTGTACGAGGCAGTGCTGGCGGCTCATCAAGCTGTCATCAAAGCCATCAAGCCTGGTGTCAGCTGGCCGGTATTTCTTCATAATTCCCTCATTTGTGCATTCATTTCTTTTGTTTGTCTATTTGTCTGTTTAACTCCACTCAAACGTTCATTCCCTGCCTTGTTGGTTCATTTGTTCATTGATACGTTCATCTGTTTGGTGATTGTGTTGTTTCCCCTGCGGTCAGGTGTGTTTAGCCCTGAGTAACTCCTTATTCAAATTCCTGGTACGGTCCTGTGGTCGCAGTCTTGCAATTACACTCAGCCATCACGCTTGATTCTGTGGAGTGCAGACGAATCTTGTGCTGTGTGTCTGCCCTGCCTCTGCATCATGAAATACAAAGATCGGCATGCGCTTTGGGCAGACTTCAGGGCCTCAGCATACACCTTGATGTGCCTGCATAGTACCATGAGTGACTAATGCCAAGGATATTGTCTGATCTCAAGCAGGATTTGGTTCACCAGCTGGTGCACTGCAGTTCGTATGAGGAGCTAGGTGTGCCTGACATGACCTCAAACTGTGTTTAGCATTGGCACAACAGATGCAGTGTTGGCAGCATCTTTTCGATCCCACTTCTGCTGAAGAGACAACACTATGATAGTCATAATAACTCACAGGACATGCATCTGTCAGCAGAACTTGAGGGGCACAAAATTAGCCTCGGGTCTTGTTGAATGCATGAGTGGATTGCGCAACACTCACATCACTCGGCAGAAAGGCAGGTGTCAACCAGCAAGTTTGGTTGAAGGCATGGATGACTGCAGGACATGCATTTGTTGGCAGAGAGGCACATTCTGACCGGACTCAAAGAGGGTGGCTGGCTGCAAGGAGGGATAGAGGAGATGTTGGAGCAGCGCGTGGCCGCCCTTTTCATGCCTCATGGTATGCGTCAGAACAGGCTTCTGCATTCTGGTCATGTCTTGCAACTGCATATGATGTTTGTCACCACAACATCTTAACACTTTCTTCAAATTTTTGGTTTGCATCCATTCTTTGTCCCAAGCGCTCAGATGACATCTGCGTGATGATCATGTGTCTTGATTGCAGCCTTTGCAACAGTGTTGTGAGTCTCTGCATCAAGCTGAAATGTTGTAGCCATGTATGTGGCGGCTGTGTGGCTTAGCACTACAACTGACAAGGGCAACTAGGAACTATGGGTACCATTGCAGGTCTTAGAAGTCTGAAAACTGCATTTTGTTCACACCAGCGTCTGTTTTGTGGTGAAACTTGATATCTCAGTGTTTACATGCTGAATGCATCATGACAATGCGGCTGATGCCAACTGCAGGCTTGGGGCATTTGTTGGGGTTGGACACCCATGATGTAGGTGGGTACGCACCTGGCACGCCTGAGAGGATTGACAAGCCAGGCCTCAGGTCCTTGCGTACAGCCAGGTTGACTACATGCCTCTTGCCAATCACGCATGCATGCATGCATCTTGGATCATGCATGAGTGTAAGGGTTAATCATATGCATGAGTGTGAAAGTCAATCCTGGCATGTCACCACTCAGCATGAAGCTTCCTGGTAAAACTACCAGCATGTTGAGTACGTGATAGCTGATTGCTGGTGTATGGAAGTGTCTTCTGCAAGCGTCAAGCTCACCGCTTCGGCTGCTTTTGGGTTTGTTGCTATCCAGTGGTATGCTAAGGATTTCTGCCAATGGTGCGGGCGACTTGCTTACTCTGTATCTGTACTTGTACAGTGTCACCTCTCAGTAACTGAACAGGGTTGGTGTCCATATGCTCGGAAACCTCTACATGCACAGAGTGTTGCATATGCCGAAAGGATTCAGTATACACATATAAACATGCTGCACCTTCGCACTGTGTTGCACATAGACTACAGCTGGTGACCATGCAATCTGGTGCTGCAGGATTCTGGAAGAAAACATGGTGATCACTGTTGAGCCTGGGTGCTACTTCAACCCCTTCCTGTTGGGGCCCGCCTTTGAGAGCACCTCCCAAGGACCCTTCCTGAACAAACGGCGACTGGAAGGTTCCATGGTAGGTCTGGCCTATGCTGTTGCTGAGCCAGTTGCGCTTGCAGAACAAAGGGTCAAGGGTCAAGCATGACATATTGCAGGAACTGTTGCCTTGCAAGGCCTGACATACAAGTGTGTCAATGATTGACTGGCACCACATGAGCGGTGGAGCAAATGCATACATTTTCTGCGTTTATATGCATGTAGATGTAATTTTTCAACTACAAAACCTGAACTTTTGTGTGCTCCATAACAGCATTGAATGACTCGTTTCATTTAAACTCAGCATTCTCAAAAATTTCATAGGCATTGTCTGTTGACTCCTCTGATGAGTCCTAAAGACACAAAATGTAAATTGATTGATTGATTGATAAGCAGCACATTCCTGCAGCTTTGGTGTGGCGGCCTTGAGCACGCACATTGTGAAGACAGCCGGTCAGTTGACTACCAGATGCAACACATGCATGATATGAAAGCCTCACATGGCTGCAATTTCTTGTTGCTGCAATGCTAGTGTTGACTTGTGCAAGTGGTGACCTGCAGGGTTTTGGCGGGGTGCGGATTGAAGATGATGTGATAGTGACGGCTGATGGCGCCGTGTCAATGACTAATGTTCCCAGGACGGTAGCAGACATAGAAGCTGTCATGGCAGGTGCACCCTGGCCTCGTCAGCAGTCTATTCTGCAGTCAAAGCCTGAGCACATGACCATGGAGGAGCAGCAACATCAGCAGCAGCAGCAACAAGAGGAGCAGTCTCATGCCTCTCATGGGGATGCTGGCACCAATGCAAAGCAAGGTGATGAGAGCGCATCTCCAGCAGAAAATGCTGGCGTGATCTCAAACATGGTACAAGGTGCCATGCAATCACTAGGGCTAGGCTCAAGCTAGGGGTGTACACCAACCAACAAGGGGTCTGCGTCTCACCAGCGCGTGTGGCAAGTCATGTTGACATGACATAATTACTCAGAAGTGTTGGTAATCTGATGTCAGACTCTGTCATGTGTGGTTGTCAATAACTCATATGCTTACCAAACCACTTTTCATGCAGTACAGAATTTGTCTTCGGAATTTAGCAAAGTGTTGCAATGCAAACAAGTTAATTGCTTTAGGAGTTGTAGCATGTATGCTTTCTATCAGAGTCAGTGGTCAGCCAGGTCCATATACATCATCCACCCTGATAAACTAAGCAAGCAGCTCGGTAATGTTCGCCATTGTGAACGAGTGCATGCTCTGGTCCCCAGCATCACCTTGTTCTGATAGACTTGACAGTGTGCTGTGCCATGATGCATAGCTAAAGCAATGCAGCGGTTGAGCAGTCTACTTGCTTTGCTTTGCCAAGCTCAGGTGTAACAACATGACAAAGATTCAGAACAATCTGATGACTAACGCCGACCATGTATGTCAACTTATTTCGATTGCGGCACTGCACACTCTCTCAAGCAACACTCGCTAATTAAGCCCATGTCTATCCTAACCTATCAAGTGTAAAGCGTGTGATCAGAAATCAGGTTTGCTGGTCAATGGTTGGCAGTCACATAATGCTTCAGGTCAGTGCGTGCAGTGCTCATCTAGCACTGTAGCTATCAGCAAAAACAGGAGCAGCAAGAAGCTGCTGGGAACAGGCTCCAGTCTCTTTAAATGCAGTCGCAAGCAACAAATGCAGCTAGTCCACCAGCCTTTTACATGGCTACAGGTGGAGGAGACCTAGTGTCAACTAATGAGACATTTTGGAGCAGTTGGGCCCAGCTGAGTGCTATTATTACTGCCAGACAGAGGCTTGGGCGGCTCCCACGTTTCATCCCTGTCCCACTGAAAGTCCTGATCCCTGCATGACATGTACACCATTCTGAAGCTGTACATGCTGATCATCACCTTGCAGCCAGGGACAGCTGGCAAGCATACGCCCTACTTAGCAGCTTGACAATCATACAAGCCTATGTCACGAGGGCCATGCAAATGCTGTGTACTAAAACCAGGTATCCTTATGTCATGCCAGGCATATAAGTCATGCAAGCATCCAGCCAAGCTGTGCCACAGGTCATGAGCTTTATCAGAAGGTGCCAGAGGACTTGATGCTCTCTGATGGAATGCAGTGCAAGCAGCTGAGCCAGGGCTGCGGCGTGAAATCAGCCCTGAACCCTACTTGAATGCCTAAATTCTTTGTGACAACCCTTGACCGACGTACCGTAAGGTTTCCGGAAGCAGGACTTGCGTAGACCTGGGCCTCATCATGGTGCTAGGGCTCTTCCGGCTGCTGCCAGCAGCCCCACTGCTGCTGTCCTGCTGGTTGCCCTCTGTGGGGGTGCCAGGCAGGGACTGGCCCTTGTTGCCATTGGGCAGATGATGGCTCTTGCCAGTGGCTATGCTTGGCAGCCTGCTCATTGGCTGCTGCTGAGAGGCAGGAGGCTGCGCACAAACACACAGACATGCATGTTACTGCATATGGCAGCTACGCTATGAAGTGAAGACGCAGAAACATTCACTGGTGTCAGAGCAGGCTGACCTGAACATGGATCAGTCTCCAAACTTGCTGCATGTCATGTATAAACGCAAGCACACATGCTTGGTGTTGCTGACATCAATGTGTGATAACCACACACAAAGCTGATGCATCAAGCAGGGATGACAGCACCACATCCTCCTCTCGCCAGCTGGATGAATGCATGCACACTATGATACACCATTCGGCATGAACTTTCTTCCCATGTATAGCTTGTCACAGGTAGCAGTCACATTGCTACAGACATCTGTACAGACAGAGGTGTCACCTCAGGCGCCGCAATGCTGCCATGCACGACAACTTCTTCAAGCTGCAGCGCATTGTCTTCTGCCAGGGACCTGTGTGGCCAGGGCTCTTCATGCAGTGGCCGTTTGGTTGTCCACCTCCTCAGCATGGCGTAGAACACCAGGGGAACCACGTACCAGGCTATCAAGACGTCAACTGTGTAGTGTTTGCGGGAGGCAACAATCAGCACGGATAGCGTGAAGACCATACACCATGCAATGACCTGCATAGCGACAGTCCAGTGCTGCAGGTCACGCAATGTTGAGTGCTTGCACCAAGCGACAGTTGGTGACAAAACGTACCAAGGGCAGACAGCATGCTACTATCTGCAAAGCAAAAGTATACTGCTGCAGGTCATATTGTTTCCCAAGCTGCTGCTGTCCTTGGGGAAGCGTTTGCACAGCCTTTAATGATGGACAAGCAGTCTTTTGCAGTGAGTAAGCATATGGTGATTAGATGAGTGTAAGTCAAAAGGCTTCAGAGGAGTGCAAAATTCTCAGCATGAACTACTAAAGCGTAGCAGGACAGTAGGGCATGCAGCATGAGTTGTGACGCAGCAGATGTTCAGGGCACAAACATGGAGCAGACCATTCACCTTGGTAATGACCACAGCGCCGTATTCTGTGTATGTTAGTACTCCTACCAGCGCAAATGTGGTGTGCGATGAGAAGATCAGATCCCCACAGCCATGCGTTGTCTGCATCAGACCAAGCAGGCAAATCACATCAGAAATAGGAAGCAGCAAGTCAACATTTGAGCATAAAGTGGTCACGACGTATGGCGTGCATACTGCTTTGCTGGTGGCAGCATGCCTCTGCAGGGAGACAGAGCACATCAGTCCCCTGTGTTGCAGATGCATGCCTCCAACATCCAGTCGCATGTTTGGCATCCAGCAAGCAGTGTCCAATGATCCTTGTAACTTATCAAAATCAAGCAACATGTCAAAGTCAGGAAACAACCACATTGTGCGTAACAACAGCACCTGCTTCAACACATTGTTTCAGCGCAGCTTTTGAATGCTGGCAGCAGCTGTACCAGCACGCATATTTTGATGTTTTGGCAGAAGCAGCACTATGCAACAGCAGTGACCCTATAGAGATGCGCAAGACAGACAGCTTTGGAGAGACAAGACTTGTCCTGCACGTACCTAGCTCATCATGAGCTGGAAAGCGTAATTATTACTATTACTATCAATGACCAGAGTGGTGCATCACCTGTCTGCCAAGATCAACAATAAAGTGGCCCCACCAATGTAGGGGCATGTCCTTGATGGCAGTCAGCTCAGGCAGCCGACAGTGGTAGTTGGGACTGGGCAACTGAGTGGAGGAGAATGACAGGATTCTGAGAGTCTGACATACTGCACTCAGACTGTACAGTCAGTGCCAAAAGGAAAATTGCAGAAGGAATCTGTGCGCATGTTCAGAATCATCTCATGCTCAGGAACACGATGAGCGTTATGTCTGGATATCGTAACACACTGTTGTGCAGGCTGTAGGCATGCACACTTTGCAGATGCCAAAGTTTGTGGGGGAGAGGTGTAGCAATATGACGCTGGAGCCACTTACTCACGAGCACCATCAGAAGCCTGCTGAACAGCACTGCTGTGTAAAACCGTTTCTGTGCCGTCACAAAGGGTGAAAATGACCACAGCATGAAGGAACCAAATAGCGAGCTGAAAATAAGCTCGCTGACCCACTCATTCTTCTGACCAAGCTCCTACAATTGCTCAGACCTTTAGATCACGGCACCATTCTATATGCAGGCCATGACAAGCAGCTAAGTGTGCATCTAATCACCAATGACAGATGCAGCAGTACATGCATCTGATGCCAAGTGGCAGATGCAGCACAAACATGCAAAGGAAAGACAGCATTATGGGTCATGCAAAGCCCGAAATTTGTGCAAGCATAATCCGCAATTGCATCAGCGCTAAAAACAGGCAAACTGGCCCGAAAGACTTGGCAAAGAGGAGGTCTTACTGGCAAGAGAGAGAAGCCAATGTCATGAAGCGGTTGATTCATGGGCTGATGCATTCTGTGCGCCAGCTGTGTGGAGATGCCGTGAACATATTGAAAGCAAGCCCCAAACAATATGAGCTTCCAGCGATCTCTGAGGAGAGGAAGCTGCAGGCAATTGCAAGTTAGGCAATGACGATCCTGCTGAACCATGGCAACATCAAAAAGTCCATCTGGCCAAAGTTGCTGTCAGGCGACAGCTAAGTTAGCAACCTGGTGAGGTAACCAGCAGACTAGGACTGACCTCCACAATAAACTCTAGTCTGATCCTTCGCCATAGCTCTCGAATAAAGTCAGCACACGGAGACATCAATCTGACTGTGTTCTGATACCGCACACGAGTATCATAGTGTCACAATTCCATACGATACGCTTGACTGCTGCCAAAACGCTGAGGCGCTTGTACAAGCGCCTGCAGTCAAACGTGCGCAATGGGACAAGCTAATCGCAATCTGATCGAACAAGGTTATGCAGTTACTCCGGGATCGGCAGGCTGTTCAAAACACAAAGGCAGTTTGTCACCCAATACAGATAAGCACGAATGCAATGTTTTGATGTTCCGCAACACGATTACACAATTGTAGATCACCGTGCACGTCGCAACGCGTCTGCAAGCCGCTTTGACGGGTGCATAAGCTGACAGTTTGATCTGCAAAAACGGCATCACTCACCTGCCTGTTGACTAATTTTTTGTCCGGGGATAGATGCTTCCCAAGTAGACCTGCAGAGTATTGCAGCATCAACGAGCAATTGTTCAGCACACGTCAGTCAGCAGCAAACAGACTTGATGTCCAACATCTCCGCTCGGAATGGGCCAATCTTTCGAGGAAAGCACTCTGCAGGATACGAATTACCGATGCCGGCAATGGGGCACCCCATATAAAAACGTGTTATAGTAAACAGGAATTACCATCATGGCATAAATAGGCACATAGATACAAGAATACGTAGAGATTCGGTCGTATGGAATGCCGGTGAGACAAAGGATCCTGGCTGACGCCAGCTAAGGTTTGGACCCTTTATCTTCATTCATGAAGCAAGTGGCAAGCATTACAAACTTCTTGCTAATGCTGTAGCACTTGATACAGACCATTTGCAAATGCGTCAATTGACAGTCTGCCACGCAACACTTGGCAAGCTTGCACATTTTGCAGCACAGTTAATGTGCAGCAGCAGCATAGCAATAATCTACAGTGGGTGTCTGACAGAACCCACAGAGAAACCTGCTCAGATGCATGGTACGCCTACAGAAGTCTCGAAAGGTTATAGCATCACAGCCAACAGGTATACAACAGGATGTGGGATCTAGGTTGTAGCACTCAAGCATCTCAGAGTTGGCACCCTTTGACAGGGACTCCATTCTTTGTCAAGCAGTTGTCAGCTGTGATGGCTGAATCTAAGCTGACTTGCCAGCCTTTGAAGCCAAGATGATACCAACTGCACACAAGGAATAACGTCAGGATAGACCAGATAGCACATGTTGGCTCAATGCTGCAGCATTAAAGCCTGTGATGAGCAGCAAATGCATGCTAAAGTGCTTACCAATCAATCCATATAGCGCCAAAGCCTCGGCAAAAATCAGAATCAGGATCATTCCCACAAATAGCTTAGGTTGCTGTGCATTTGCCCTGTAGCAATCAGAGGGACAGCTTAGCTTCATTTGTTGCACCATGGTAGCCATGCCACCAATGTCTTGGCTCAAAAAATTACCTGACACCAGCGTCTCCAACAATACCGATAGCCATACCAGCAGCCAAACCAGCCAGCCCACAGGACAGACCAGCAGCAAGGTGCGCGTATCCATCAAACAGGTAGTATGGGCTAGCAGCAGTCTGGTTGACTGCAGCACAATATTCATGTGAGTCCTTACTTGCAGAATTGTAGTCTCATACTGAAGCACTGTCCAGAAGGTATGAGTCTCTGGGAGTCAGCAGAACTGGAAGAAACTTCTTACTTCCTGTACTGATGATGACAGCAATAATCAGCCCGTAGATACCCAGCACTCCAGCCATGACCACGGGCACGATAGACTTCATGACTAACTCTGGCCTCATCACACCCATAGAGGCGATGCCTACACCGGACTTTGCTGTGCCGTAGGCAGCTCCGAAGCCTGCAGTACATCGTCAACGTACTGATCAATCTGCTTAGAATTTTTCTATTTCAACTTCGCAGGAAATGCGCAGATAAATTGCACAGATCGAAGAACACCGTGGAAGCCATCTCGTGTACATCAGCACAAAGAAGGAGTGACAAGGGCACTGCATGCATTCATGTGCGCAATTTGGTTTCATAAAGCATTGCCATTGCCAAGCTTACATGCAAACACCAGAGCTGCCGCAGCTCCCATGAACCCAAAAAAGGGTCCCACTACGTCTCCAGTGGTGGTGTCCGCCAACAACTGCCTGTGAATGCCCTCCATCAAGTTCGCAAACAAGCAGGGTCAAGAGGAGGGGCTGCAAAGGTGAAAGGAAACTGTGGTTGATTGTGACGCGAGGGGATCACAGCAGGAGGTCTACGTTCAACTGCTCCACCTAGGGCGGACACTACCTAAATTCATTCATGCGGACAATTTCAGAAAAGGCTCATTGAGTGGCGACAGCAGAGTTGACCTTTGTGGTGAGGAGGCGTCGTTGCGGCATTAGACTGCTGGCAGCGGCGCGTAGCCCCATTGCAACGTGACTTTACACATCCCGCGATCTGATCGACATCGTAGCGTTTGCTGCAGCGGTTCCGGTGACAATTTTCCATCTGTCAGCTTCCGGACTTGTGTCGTGAAGTAATACTGCAGGCAACAGCATCCTGATCTTCCCGTTTGCCTAACTGCTGTTCCCTTTATTTGTTGGTTGTGTTCCGTTGTGGTATTCCGGAGCTTCAGGTACAGTGCTTTAGCAGCCAAAGCCTCTGTGCTTAGATGCATGGGTTTTACCGTGCCTGTACCTCTGTGTGTTTTGATTGAGGTGTTTCGTAATCCACCACGAGCACACATAGTGTCGTTCCTGCGTGAAGCAAATTGACTTACAAGTTACGTTTCTACCTTTCCTGACTCCCACATGTGCTGACAACTCTGCGTCGCTTCCAGGAGCTACATAACTGCAGGGCATGGCAAATGGCTGTGTCAGACTTTCCCACTTGAGCAATCGTGTACTGAGCAGCAGCACATGCACTGCTGCAAGCTCTTTTCGCCCGCTCATCATACGTCAAGTGAGTCAGCTTGCCAGCTGCTGCTCATCCTTCCTGTTTTCATCTGCTAGACGCAAGTCACATTACACCTGGACACAACTGCCAGGAGTGTCATCCAGTCAAGCATCCACTCCTCTCGTCAGTGTCATGGTGTGCTTGCAGTTTTCTGCACAGCCACTCCCATCAGACGACGTCAATCCTGTACAAGAAGCCAAGAATCAAACACCACCAGACCACAGGCAGGAGAAGTCATTCCATGTACCTGACTTCAGCAACTTTGAGGAGGCTCACAAGCCCAAGAGCAACCTAGAGCTTGTACGGGCTTATGGAGTATTCACCACATGCCAGATCCGGCCTATTGTAAAGTATGCAGACACCCTGCTTGGGTTCACCAAGAAGGTGCTTGGGGCTAACATCACGTACAATCTTGTGCGGGCAACGTTTTTTGGCCACTTCTGTGCAGGTACAGATTTGAGCTTTGCAATACTTCCTGTTTAACATGACATGTTTGCTGCTCATGATACCCCATTTGTCTTCCAGCACCTTGCTTGGCATGCGACTGCAGGGCCTTCTTCTAACTGTTGACTAGTTGCAATTTTTCACTGATGTGCATGCCTGATCACAGCGGTTGTGCTATTGTGCAGAAGCTCTTCGGTCTGTGACAGGTGTTTATGCATTTACCCCAAGCTCTTCCGTCTATGACTCACCATCATGCATTTATCCCATCAAGTCATCCCCTGAAGCTCTTCTGTCCATGACACATTTTCATGCATCTACCCCAAGCTAGTCATCACCTGTAGTGATGTAATCACCAGCACAGCATCAGCGAGGTCAGGTCAGGGATGTAGCTTGCATGTTCCCATATACACCTCATACACACAGCTTTTCAGAACCGTGAGCATACATTTGCTCGCGCATCTGAACATGATGCATGTTAGAATCTTCGTTTGAGCAAAATTGGCGTGCAACAAATGTTTGTGCCTGCAGGTGAGGATCAAGAGGGCATCAAGCCAAAGATCAAGATGCTGCACAAGAATGGCATTGGTGGCATTCTGGACTATGCAGCAGAGGACGACATGGATGCTGACGAGGGCCCAGCCAGCCGCACCGGCCCTCATGAGAAGGTCGTAGCTCGTACCTTTGACTACGGCAGTGAGGAGGTGTGTGACGGCCACATGCGGGTCTTCATGAAGTCCATTGAAGCTGCTGCTGATGCCCCGGGCAGGGGCTTTGCAGCAATCAAGGTAAGGCAGCAGAAAGGCAGCTCAGCTAGGCAGGAATGCAGTGGTGTGCCAACCTGCTCCTGTAAGGTGTAGTGACGACATGCCTAGCATGTGCCTCAGTTGTGCAGGACCTGCTCCTTTGCATGCTGGCTCTTGTGCAGCTCCTGGTCATGACCCTTCAGACTGATGTACATCAAGCCTTTGCTGCACACTTGGTTGCATGGTTGCATCTGTATTTCATGACCACTGCAGGCGCTAATATGTTCACGGTGCCAGGCAGCTGCTGCCAATCAACTTTCCTCTGGGAGTAACCTTTGGTTGTGTTTACGTGCAGATCACTGCACTGGGCAATCCCAAGCTCCTTGAGCGTGTTGCTGCTGGTCTCATGGCCATTCGTAACCTGTTCAGCCAATTTGACCTGGACATGAACAATGTCATCACACGAGAGGAGTTCATCAAGGTGAGCCGAAACCGCATATGTGGTTTTGTCTGCGTAACTCCATTGGCTGACATTTACACTCCAGCATAGCCATTTGCTGCCATTGTCATCAGCCACACAGCTTTTAGTCTTCAGCTGCTCCTTAGGGCTCACAAGGTATGTATGCACATACCTAGCTCATCATGTGCTGGAAAGCGTTGTTATTATTATCATTATTAAGGTATGTATGCAACAATGATGATGCTGTGCAGGTGTACAATGAGATGTTCACAGATGCGACTGAGGAACGTACTGAGCGCATGTTTCACTACCTGGATCCAGACAACACCGGTTATGTTGACTACTTGGGCTGGAGTCAGAGCATCAAGCTGCAGGTGTCATCTCTTGCGCAATTGCTTGATCCTGTATGAGATCCAGTTTCACAGAAGAACATGTCCCCTTGCTTCCTCTGCATCCCTAGGCACCTTCACGTTGCCATTGCTGCAGAAGAGCCCACCAGCCTGTGTGCAGTACTGTTGTGTCTCATGACTGCACTCTGCTGCATTCATCATGTGCTTAACAGTCCATTCCTGCATGCAGCACTGTCACACATACGCTCAGGAAGATCCAAATATGCTGCATTCAACATGTGGTCAGTGCCCCATCCCTGCATGCAGCATCTGTCACACATCTGCTTGGGGAATACCAGTCAAGGCTTCACAGATTCTCACGACCCATCTCAAGGTGTTTACAGCACACATTGATACAAACAGATTGCAATGAACAAGGATGTCGACTGCTGACATGGTTTGCAGGACATTCCCAGTATCATCAAGACCTGTCGTGCGCCTGGGCCCCTTTACCTCAGCAGCTTGAGTGAAGATGAGCTCAAGCTGCTGGATAACATGATGAACAGACTGTACAACATTGCTGAAGTTGCTGCCAAGGTGTGCAATGAAAGCTTTGTGACTGTGCAGCGTTGTTGCATCTCTGCAGAGCCATTGCTGTGTCCTGAGTCAACAAGCAGGGTTGTGAAGAGTGCTGCAAAGTGCCTGACAAGCTCCTTTTGCCCTTTGTGCATGGACTGATCACTGACTGCCGTTTGTGTTGCAACAAGTGGATTCTGCATTGTCGCACAAATATGCTACAGTGCTCCACCCTGTTTGGCATGTTCACCATGCGATTTCATAGCATGCTGCTTAGCATTGTATTTCACGACTGTGATAACCATGCAGCTGACATGCATGTACTTGATGCAGAGGGGAGTGCGTCTAATGGTGGATGCTGAACACAGTTACTTCCAGCCTGCCATTGACCATGCTGCTGTCGAGCTGCAACGCCGCTTCAACAAGGACGAAGTGGTCATTCTGAACACATACCAGTGCTACCTCAAGGTGTGCTTCTTGACCACATGATGACCACACTGGTACTTGTCATCACACCAATGTGCTGCTTCACGAACTTGCTGGTGGACTACTCTTGCAAGCTGTGCATTCCGACCACATAAGTCATGCTTGACGTTGCCAGCATTGAGGTGCAGCATGTTTGGCGGCTTAGTTCTGCACATAGCTGTGTTAGCAACTCTTAATGGAGCTGTGAGAAATAGCAAGTATGGGATTTGCTGTTTGTGGGCATCAGCCACAATGTTCATGACAGTCTGTTCATTGGAGAACACGAAAGATTGCATGTGCCATGTGGGTGCAATCAGCAAGCTAAAATACATTCTGAGTTTTCAATCCTGAACACAAACTCTCGATCCTGTGTACAATGCTGAATCGAAATACACCTGTGCAGGATTCATGGGCTCGCATGAACCTTGACATTGAGCGCTCCCGCCGTGAAGGCTTCAAGTTTGGCGCCAAGCTGGTGCGTGGTGCCTACATGTACCTGGAGCGACAGCGTGCTGTAGACCTCAAGTTCCCTTCCCCGGTCTGGGAAAGCCTAGAGGAGACACATGCAAACTACAACAGGTGAGCAAATTACAACATGACATCGAATCTGCAAGGTCACTGGTACTATTGCGTGATCAGCTGCTGCTCTCTGTAGCCCTGTCCTGCCGTTGTCAACCTAGCAGCATCTACAGTGCTGCATTGTGTTCAAGCACTATCTTGGCTCATCATCTATCCTTTCTGAACTCTGGTTCCCCTTTCAGCCAGCCAGTCTGTCAGCGAGAAGCTAGCCAGCTTGTGCGTTTTTGAAAGCGTGAGCTTGTCTGTCCATGAGAGAGCTTGTCTGTCCATGAGAAAGTGCTGAGATCCCATGCTGGCCCTCCAGGTGCGCAGACTTGCATCTGTTTTTCAAAATGCGAGCTTGTCTGTCCATGAGAAAGTGCTGATGAGAAAGTGCTGAGATCCCATATGCTGACCTTCCAGGTGCGCAGACTCGCTGGTGAGGGTATGCCACGACGAGGGCGCAGAGGTCATGATTGCCACTCACAACCAGAAGAGCATTGAGCGCGCGGTGTCCCTGATGCATGAGCTGGATGTGGAGCCACAGCAGAGTGGCATCTACTTCGGCCAGCTGCTGGGCATGGCCGACCACCTCACCTTCATTCTGGGCCGCAATGGCTACCGGGTAAGCATCCTACAACTAACTTGGTTTACTTTCTTCCTTTTGGGACTGGTTCGGTCAGTCCTTGAGACCACCTCACCTTCATTCTGGGCCGCAATGGCTACCGGGTGAGCACCTTACAACTGGCTTGTTCCACGTTTGTCCTTTTTTGGGGCTGCTTTGGTCAGCTCTTCAGAAGCAACTTGCTGAGAGTAAAGATTGTTGTGCTGCTGCTACCTGAGGATACATGATCGGTGTCCACAGCGTGATTTCGAAGGCCTTTCACAGTCAGCATACACACAGGGCTTTGTCTAAACCTTGTCCACACCAATGCTGCAGGCTTGTGGTCTGCTTTCTGCTGTTGTGTGAGGTGCCTTGTCATCCAGCTGCCAGATATGACTTGATGTGTGGCACTTCCACTCGTGCAAGGCTGCTGCACAATTTCATTGCATAATCACACCAGGATTGCTGCTTGCATGTTGCTGATGCCTTGCATCTGTCTGTGCTATATGAAATATGTACCGACACTTTAATGCATTGCAGGCATACAAGTACGTGCCATTTGGGCCTGTAGGAGATGTGCTGCCATACCTGATTCGGAGGGCACAAGAAAACAGTGACATCATGACTGGTGTCTCAAGGGAGAAGGGCATGATAGCTGCTGAGATCTGGCGCCGTGTCAAGGAGGCCACTGGACTGGGCAAAGCTCTGCCATCAACCGAAAAGGCAGCCTCTGCTGCTCAAAACAGGACAGTGCACGTCAACTGAGAGCACATTGCTCGCATGATTGCTGGCAGTGCCTGTCTCTCTGTCAAAGCCCATGCTGCAGAATCTGCAGTGCCGTGTGTTTGATTTGGGAGTTTATGAGTTTGGATTTGGCACCAAGGAACTTGTGGTGCTTTGACTCACCACTGCATTGCTATTCGCCTGTACAGGCGATATTTTGTATGTACAATGACTGATATATTTAAGGGCACCCGCATGCTTTGTATGCCTTGTCCGTTCATGCTATGGTCTGGTCTGTTGAAGGCAAGGACGACTTGCCAGGTTGTGTAGAGTTTTGGGTCTCTGTCTAGGTCTGTCTCGCTAGGTAGCCCATCAACAAACATTGATATTCTGACCACTTTAGAGATATTCTCATCTTAATATTACTTCCACTTGGGCGTGTTTGTAGACCGTCTTCATGTGTGATGTGCTGCAAGATTGATCTGTGACAGCCCGCTTGCATGTTGTCCATCGTTGTGGTGGCGCATGGTCTATGGCTCAAGTTGGTACATCCCATTGGGACGTCCAGGTGAAGTAGCATGTTCTGAGCACTGCATCGTCTTGCCCAGGCGTCATCTTGTTGCTGCATGTCCTCCTTGTCCACATTGTGTAATCACGCATTCTATTATTACATGCATTATCTACTTGAGAAGCGCTAGAATGCTGTTACTAGAATGCTCTTTTGCTGTGTGAAATAGCAAATACAGCTGACTGGAGGCATTAACGTCGAATTCTTTCTTCGACTCGAAAAAACCAGGGGCTGCAGACAATGCGATCTGGCAGGATGGCATTTGTTTTGACTCTGATCCTGTGTCTTAGAGAGTCTCAAAAGTTAAAGGCACTGGTCGATTGCACAGTATTAGTACCATGCCAACAGGACAATGTGGCAAGTATGCCAAAGCAGTCAAGGTGTCACGAATTGCAAGCTAGTCACAAAGAGACCTTCAGCAAGAGACGCTATGACACTCTCAATACTTCAAAGTGCACCAGAAGGACAGCATAAAGTCTGACCAAAAAACAGCCAACAAACTCACGTAGTCTGTGCTTGCTGTGATTGACTGGCTAGTTGTTGCTGTAGCAATTTGTCAGATGTAATAACATCTGTTTGCTGCTGCTGCTGCTGTTGTTGCTGCTGCTGCTGCTGTTGTTGCTGCTGCTGCTGCTGTTGTTGCTGCTGCTGCTGCAACAGTGATGCATCTTGTATTGCAGTTAGGCCAACAGCAGCTACCTGTTCAGCAGCTTGCACCTGATCCATTGCATGCGCTTGACCAGCGTCATGCACTGCAAGGACATCTTCTGTCTGTTTGACAACTTGAGCCTGCTCAACCACTTGTGCCTGCCCATCTTTTTGCGCTTGCTCAGCAGCTTTTGCCTCATTGCCCGGCCTTGCCACTGCCTGTTCAGCAGCTTGTGCCTCCACACCAGTTTTTGCCACTTTCTCCTCAACACTTTGCACCTGACCAGCAGCCTGCCCATCTTGTCCCTCATCACCCGTCTGCTGCTCAGCTGCTGTCGCACTGTCCAAGCCACCAGCACCAAGCTTCCCTTGCTCAACAATCTGCTCAGACAGCTTCTGTGCAGCTGACTTGTCATCATGAACAGTCTTGTCCTCAACAGCCTCGCCATCCAGATGCTGGCCTGCTGCAGCAGCTGCCACAGCAGCTGCTGGCAAGTCAGCTGAAAGCTTGTGCTTTGCTGGGGTTGGTGGGGGCTGCGCAGCAGTGCCCTCAGTACTGTCAGCACCTTCTGCAGCAGCTGCCAGAGCAGCTAGAGCTGCTTGCTGCATTTCCTTCTCCTCTGCTTCAGCATCTGCGGCACCTGCACCAGCCAAAGACACGCTGTTCAGCAACAAGTTGACGTGCTGTCATTTGAGCAGTAAACCAACCCTGTCTGCTAAGCTCAAAAGTGTTGTTGACCCCATGCAAACGTACAGGTCTACAATGGCAGCATGTTTAAGCAGAGCATGCAGTTGTACAGGTCTACAGTGGAACCATGTTCAAGCAGAGCATGAGATAAATGCAGCTGCAGCTCAAGAGCTTGTCAGCCATATGTGACCACTGTTTGCCTCAACACTGCTTGAGATGTCCTCATGAACCTCAGGCCAATGTGGTACATATTGCAAAGCAGTCATGAGTCTATAACTACCCGTTGAGCTTGATGAGCTGAATTCACAAGTCATTCCAAGCCAAACCACCTCTGATCTAAGCATGTCATACACACTCATGGGCAGCCCAGTATGATACTTGGCTTCTCACAAAATCGACGCCGAAAGGCGTAGTCTTTTATTTTCTCATACACACTGATGAGCGCAGCGTGGGTTTGTCACCTTCAGCACCGACATAACGCGCTATACTGGGAGCCACTGTGGTGGAGTTGAGAGTGGAGGGATCACACTGAGCCACCTTGTTGCCCACAAAGCGCATCTTGGTGGGGCTGTCAATCTTGTGCAGCACCAGCCAGGGGTCATCACTGCACAGGTCGTCCTCAATGTCCTCTTGCAGCATGAACCTGCTGGGCGACATCAAGGTCCTGTAGGTCATCATGCACCATGCTACCCACAACTCTATTGTGCTGACATGCATATGTTCGTGCAGGCTGCTCTGGAGAGCCAAGATTTGTCCTGCACATACCATGAGCTGGAAAGAGGTATTATTATGGTTACTATTACTACTACTATTGTTATTATTGTTATTATTATTATTATTATTATTATTATTATCATTATCATCATCATCATTATTATTTATTATGACTATTATTATTTATTGTTATTATTGTTAGCTTTCACATTGTTATCAACAAAATTATCATTATCAGTGTTATTAGACGTTTGTCCTGCACATTTGCAGCTGCTTGCTGGGTAATTCGGCCGGACACAAACCAACTTAGGAGCAGTGCTGCCAAGCTGAAACTAGCTCAAGCGTCTAGTGCACTGATGCAAAGTCAGTGGGCTATTCTGCGCTGAAGCTACCCTCAGCTACGTCATGAAGGCATAAAGCTGCTTGGCTCAACAGCAGGCTGCTTGCACTGACTATTGAGACGGTAGCTGTACCAACAGCAAACAGGTACACGTGCATCACACGAACCTGTTTGGCCAGGAGCAGAGCAGAATGGGTGTATGCAGGCGAATACATGACACATGCTTGGACGGCAAAACAGATGTGAACAGCAACATGTGCACAAAGCACAGACGAAGTTGTCCCACACAATCCTGACTCGAACCTTAGGGGAGGGAGGGGGGGGGGACATCCTATACTGGCAGTTCAGCCTAACTCATCTAGCAATTCTAGCCACGCATCACATGTCCCTATGTCTCAAAGCTGTATCAGGCCTCACACTGACCACTAGTGTCACCACATAGCTCCCTTTGCTCAGATGTACTATGTTACAGGTCTTTACATCTGTTACGCTTGGACAGGGCTGGTGTACCTGGTGACAACTCGCTGGCCCTCTCTGCGCATGGGGGGCTTGAAGCAGCAGGGGGCCGCCCAGGTGTGGAACCTGCGGTGGTCAATGTGCCGCAAGTCCATGCTCATCAGCCAGAAGCCCAGAGTGGCGTCCTCGATGGGTGTGAACTTGAGCTTCATCTTGAGGTTCACAGTGACCAGCATGTTTGCCACATCTCCTGAGAGGACATAGCCTCCTCCCATGGCGTAGGTGGGGTATGTGCGCAGGCCTGTCAGAGCAGTGTGCAACTGTCCAATAACTGGTGCAAATGTCCAATGCCGGGTGCAAATGTCCAATCACTGGTGCAAACAACCGACCATTGATGCAACTGTCCAATGACCGGTGGCACTTTGTATTGAAGGCAGGAGTCTTAGAGTAATGATGCTGCTCATCATTGCATACACATGAGCTGGCTGGTATCTGCCTTATTGTGACAGCGCTTGCACATGCATCAAAGAAACAGAAGATCTTGGCACGCCATTGATGTCAATGTGCAAGATGTCGATGTGTCTGCTTGTACATGTATTGAACAGGTAGAGAGAGCCCAATGCAATGAGGCACGCAGGCATGCAGCTCATGCCAAATCTGTATGCATCACATGCATCACATCTGTATGCATGTCAGCAGCACACTTTTTGGAATGTGAATTGCTGTACCTGTGTGGTTATGAAATATGATGTTGTTCCACTTGTGACCAGGCTGCAGGAGCACCTCGCTCTCCTTGGCCATTCTGCCCATGTATATTCTCTCATTTCTGCATTCCTCTGTTATGCAGAGCAGGTGCAGCTGACTCATTAGGGGTGCAATGTTGATGAATGCATCATCATCTGTCTTGAGTACAAACTTGACGTCGAAGTTTGTGACTGCATACTCTAGCACGTAGTAGGTCTTGAAAAGAATGGACTTGTAGTTTGTTTTATGGTTCACAAAGACTATGTCTGAGTGCTGGTCCACCTCCTTTTCCACCTGCATAACCATGTAAGCTTTGCATCTCACGCAGCTTGTGAGCAGCCAAGTTGTTTGGCAGAGGCACTGTGCCATGCATGCATTGGCAGCATAACAGGCTACCTGTGGCGTTCTCTCATCTTCACTGAGTATAAACCTTGCCACAGACACCCCAGGTATCTGGGCCTTGTTTGCCCAGGCTTCCCTAACAGCTAGGCGTCTGTGCCGATACCCTCTGCCTGACAGTACACCCGCAAACAAGAAAAGGCTGGGCAGAGCTTCTCCAGTTGCGCCTAATGCTTGAGCAGCAAGGCCTGTGCTGTTGCCTCTGGGGTCTACAGACTGTGAGAGATTCAATGGCGTGTGCTGACTATCAACAAAATTGCTTGTGGGGTCTTGCACACAGGGCGGACACGGCGCAGGAGGGGTGCCGCCCGTCTGCTGAATGCTATTGATGGAGTAGCTGCCGTAAGCGTCGTGAGGATCTGTAAGCCCCGATGAAAGCTGCCTCACTGTGCTAGGAAGCGCTGTGTGATTCCGGAACAAGCCGACGATGAGAAAGACGACAGCTAGCGGGGCGACTACTGCATATACCGCAGTCCTACGAGTCAAAGGTCTGCTGGTCCTTCGGCTTCGCAGGGTGTAGTCACTTCCCATGCTTCGTGAACTGCATCTATTCAGGCTGGGGCTGTCCGGAGCGCTTCGCGGCCACAGATCAAAGCAGGAGCGTCAACAGAGATACTGAAGTCGTGCTTTGCTGTGCATGAACTCTAAATGCTTGAATTGCTCCCCAGGCATGATTCTGTGTATTTTTGATAGATGTTCTCGAGGATGTAGTGACTTGCAGAGCTCGAGGCAAGTTGTGACTGAGCAAGAATTTTAGGGAGTTTCTCTCATCGCATTGCACCTACGCTGTCAAAACCTGTCTTGAGAGTGCACTGTAATTTACAAGCCAAAGAGTCAAGAGCAAGCTGACAAAGTCATATGATATGCATCGATGCACATGCACGTGCAGATGCATGTTTTTATCTGATTCACCCTCAACACTGATATGGCAGACAGTACACAATATTCTATAGGAAAGCGAGCTGAGGCAGTGATTTCACCACGTGTTATACATGTAGACGTACCACTATTGCTGCTGTGATGGAAATCAGTCATCACCAACCTGGCTGCTGAGACCGTCACGAGACCTGCATCATACATGATATCTGCATTACCATGTGACTGATGTCAGAGTGCCTCTTCTTGCCAATCAGCATGCAAATGCGCCAGCACTGATCCACGCAGAAAGTTGTCAAAAAATGTGCATCTGTGCATGAAGATGTAAACCTGGGCATGCTGATCATCACAGCTTCAGTTCCTACCCAGTAACACACCATACATTTGCGGAAGAAGACGTTACGAGACGGGAACTACAAGTGCAATGCCAGCGTATCCAGGTGCATATTGTGCACCAGGAGACAGATGACCTGCTGGCTGTTGACAATAACCACTCAGAGACAGTTGGAGACATGTTCAGGGGTTGTCATATGTTGCAGTCAGTGTCATATGCAAGGGACAATGCGCCTAAACAGAAACAAAAAAAGCTTTGCAACCCTTGCACATCTGATCACCTGAGGCCAGCCAATGCAGTTGCCAAAGCAGATGTGTCAGGACCCCTGCTGTGGGAGACAGCACCCCTATGCTGGGCAGCAGCAATGGCAGGATTGAAGCCCATCGGCGAAACAGCTCCTGATGGAGAAAGGCTGCCTCTGAAGGAGAAGGGAGATGGCCCAGAGCTGCCTTGCTGACTGACTGGGGTAACTGGGGGGGTAAGGACAGCGTGGCTCCTGTGCATGCCAGGTGCTAGGGCTGCATGAGTCTTCATATTTCTCCGGCCATCATCTGACACATGACCTTCACCAGCATGACACTGCTACATCAGAGTGGCTTATTCATATGAGTGTTGGATAGAGCCGCCCATGGCAGTCTGGTTGCATGCATGTGATTAGGCAAGCCCTGCGGACGTGCCACCACAACTAGTTGTCATAGATGATGAGTGATGTCTTTATGCAGAATACGCCAAGCAAAGTGTACTTGTGCGCAATGCGCCAGAAAGACAGCTGTGCAAGGATATCTGCAATGTGACCAGACAAAGATCAGACACGAGGTTTGACGAAGGATTTCAAATGCAATCCTGGAGATTCAACAATATATGGTGTCAGGCTGCTGTTGGAAGGCGTACATGACTTGAGTTGGTGCTACAGAGGTTGTGCAGACAGCAAACATGTGTCGTTGAATGTATGTGCAAGCTGCTTCCATGGCAGTCAAGCTGAACAGCACATGGCGAGTGCACATGGCATATACATGCATGCAGAGCACCATTGTGACATGCATCACAGTGACTCACTCTTGATTGCAGCCTGTGGCACAGGCGCTGCTCTGGCACGTCTGGCGCTGTGTTTGCTGCCAGGCATGAGTGCTGCCTGCTGCACTTGAGCCAGCAACCACTGTGTGTGCCGCGAACATCCTCGTTTACCAAATCTGTCACTTGCCAGGCTGCCTGCACAGAGCCCAACATGTGCAATGCCTCTGTTACAGCAGAGTGAGATGTCATGACATGACAAGCCTGTACCTCCTTAGCAGTCCAGCTAGCATACATCTGCAATGAGCTTAAAAGGTAGCTGGTTGTCTCATATGTGTGTTGAGGCTACCCACATGCTGTGGAAGATTGTATCTTTGTGTAGCAATACAACATGCAGGACCAGGGCAAGGATGTGCAGGGTCAGTTTGCATGTGTTGGTGTCTTGCCAAGCTACTGCTGCATGTTGTTGCATCCACAGCATGGCTAATGAGGACTGGTAGGCGCGCTCTATGTGCGTTCCCAGACTTGCTCACTGCTTATTTATGTGCAATCTCACCTGCTGCTGTAGTTGCCTGTGAGGTCAAGCTGGTGGCTGACATGACAGACCCTGCACGCTGAACAGAGGCAGCAGTGGCAGCCACCACCTCAGCAGTGGCAGCCACCGCCTCAGCAGTGCCCACAGCTGCAGGTGACAAGCCAAGGTGCACAGCGGTGTGACGTGCAGCATGAGATGTGGAAGCTGTTGCACTGCTGTGACTGCGCTGCCTGCTATTCCAACTGTCGAAAGATGCGCTGCTTGTGACATCATCCTGCCTGCCTGCAGCTGCAGAATTTGCAGCCTCGTGCCTGTCATGCAGTCGTGGGCCAGCAGGACTTGATGGTTCCATACTTTCTAAACCAGCTGTGTGACTGCCAGAAAGTTGGAAACCAGCTGAGGAATCTGAGGCTTGTGTTGCTTCTGGTGCCAAAGGGCCATTCCACCCGAAGGCCTTTGTGCCTGCTGTGGAGGGCCCATTCCTCTCATCTACCCTCAGACCGGCCCTTGTCTCAGGATCTGCCCTATGTAAAGAAGGGCTGATCCCTGCAGCTCTGGCAAGGGCTGCTGCCAGTGAGTGCTGTTTGGTATGGCCAGACAGAAGAAGAGGTGTGCCTGTGCCTGGAGCTTGCAGTGATGCTTGAGGCGTGACTGCATCCCCGTTTGATTGGCTGCTTGGAGTGGTGACTAATGGAGATGCAGGCAACTGCTCTGGCGACTGCATCGTGCTTGAGCCCCTCTGCAGGAACACACTACAACAGTCAGGACTAGCAATCTTGACAGATATCATTCATTGTCTTTTATGACTTTTGTTTGTGATACTGGATTGTCTCCAGGGCCATGATACCTGTGTGATGAGCTGTGCTGTAAGTGTCAAAGTCAGCAACGCATGCTTCTAGCAGCAACACCGCTAGAAAGTTGCTGGGAACAAATAACAACATGTGTCAAAAAGTTTAGACGCTGTGGACTAGAACACAGCATCTACAGCACATGCTTCTTGCAACTGCATGCTTATAAGGGCGAGCGCATTCAGGCTAGTCCATTTGGGCGCAGGGCTTGGCTGACTTGCCTGCCTGAACCTGACTTGCAGCGCAGCATTGGCAGCATAAGCAGCTGCCAGCATGTGGTGCACCTGATGCAGCTCTGTCTGGCACTGCACCAGCTCTGCACACTTGCTGGCAAGCTGACGCGACACCTGCATCACGCAGCTCATCATCCGCCTGATCATGCAGCTCATTGTCCAGCTGATCACTCAGCTCATTGTCCAGCTGATCATACAGCTTATCATCCAATGATGGTGCAGCTGATCATGCAGGTAATTATGCAGGCCAGCAGAACAAATGGCCTCCACAATTTCAGCAGGCACACTGCTTATGAACAGATTCTCATCAGGTGGAGAAAGAGCATGTGAGCATCTGCCAGATCAGCTGATGCTCAGGTCGTCTCCGAGAACACGTACAGCAATGTATACTATCATCATGGCTGTTACTCTGCCAGTATAGACAAAATCAAACTGGCTGCTCAGCCTACGCCACAGTTCAGTTTTGTGATCAGCTGCAAGTGCCTGTAATGTAGACTGTGGCAATGCCACTTCAGCCTCTGATGTAGAGGGTGGCAGTACCACTTCAGCCAGCAATGCAATGAAACTTCTAGGCTAGCCACTTTCCAACAAGTAACAGCATCATATATGGTGCTTGCACACAACATGAGCATCACCTGCTGTGTTTTGCCCTGCTGGGCAATCAAGTGGCCCTCAGCCCTGTCACATCTGGCCTGAGCAGCCTGCAGACGCCCATCAGAAGGCGTTTGAGGTACCGCCTGTGGCTGACCCTGCTGTGCTAGCGTTTGCAATTGCTCCACAGCACTGCGCAGCTGCTGTTCTGTGGCAGCATGTGCCCTGACCTCAGCTCGGTGGCTGGCTTCGGCAGCTGCGTACCTACATGCAAACAGACATCTATGCCTGAGGGTGGTTGAGACTTGTGACAGCACGCCTGACCATGCTGAGTCAGCATGGCTTCTACAAAACAGCTCAGCTGTGGTTGCCTGCCTGAAGTGAGTGTTTGCGCAAGCCTGCAGCCTGATGATCTGTGGTAAAGCAAAATAAATAGACGATCTGGCCATCCCTCAAGAAAAGCAGTACAATTTGCTTCAGCAGACAGCACATACCTGCTTTTGGCGGATTGCACCTCTTCCTGTGCCTGCAGCAGCTGCTCGTTGTGCTGCTGCAGCAGCTCTGCATGCTCCTCCACCAACAGCTGCGCCTCCTGCAGCTGCTGCTGCGACTGCTCCAACTCCTGCTGTGTCTCCTGCAGGCTTGCCTTGTACTCATCAACCTCAGCGACCTTCGCCTGCAGCTGCTGTTCTGCCTCATCTAGCAGCTCAACTGAGTCATGCAGCTGCTCTCTCAGCATCTGGGTCTCAGCTTGAGCAGCTGCTGCTGAGTGGGCTTCACTGAAAGCTGCCTCAGCAGCTGCATCGTGACTCATTTTGAGCTGCTGCAGCTCGTGCTGGATTGGGTTTGCTTGCAGCTTCTGTTCTGCTTCTGCAAGAGCAGCTGAGCAGGCAGTGAGCTCTGCTTGCAGTTGCTGCAGCTGCCACGTCTTTGTCTGAAGGTCATCCTCAGAGCGCGACAACAAGCTGGTGCAATGTTGCAGGTCAGCACTGAGCTGCAGCACCTTGGCTTCAAGCTGCTGCCTGCTCTGAGTTGCCTCTGAGATTTGCCTGAGGCCAAGCAACCTCAGAGAGTCAAGACCACAGGGAGGCAAATGTTCCTGTTGTATTCACACAAGATAGCAGTGGCCAGATGCACATGCACATGCATTGCTGCATGCTCCAGTCTGCAAAGATGTCATGATGCTTGCTGTGATGTTTCAAGCCAAGCAAGTTACTGTGAGCAAAGAAGAGGCTGCACAACCAAGCATCTCCGCAGCACCTGCCAAGCGTTTGACGTCCTGCCAGTCTAGCTGCTTATGTGTGCAACCTAGCTGATGATGTGGCTCAAGAGCAAGGCAGGACAGGCAGCATGCATACAGGCTATTTGCAAACACATGAAGACAGACCAGGGCCCTACCTTTCAGCCTCCCGCTGCAGTGAAGCAAGTGCATGATCTGAGTCAGCAGGCAGGCAGGGCTGATTGGCGAAAGCCCCTAGAGATGCAGCCCCTCTCCCACTTGCCAGCTGTGATAGAACAGCCTGCACAGTCTTACATGTTACCAGTGCTGTCTGCAGCACGGTCAATTTGTTGCACTGCCGCGTGAAGCTTGTTTGAACAAAAGCGACTTAACTGCTGTGCCAATCATTTGGCAGGTAAGAGGCACGCATTGTTAATCCTACTTTTGATGAAAAGGCTGGTGATGCGCGCCCGTGTCCAAGCTTACAAAGCCAGAGCACATCACACTATGTGTATGAGCCAATTTGAGGAGAATATGTATGCCTTTTGAGGACGTGATAACACACCTTCTAGGCGAACGAGGAGGGCCTTGATACATAAGACACAGAATCAGGACAAATGCAGTAGGAAGCTGTATGATGCCAGACCATCCAACACGGCATGACAACAAAGAGTCCAAGAAACAGACCTCCATTCTGGCCTCTGCAGTCATGAGCTCCTGCTGCAGTGCAGCACTGCTATCCTGCAGGACAGCCTGCAGCCCCTCCACCTGCCCTGCCATGGACTCTGCCTTTCCAGGGGGCTCAGCCTGAAGGCAGCCACTCTGTGCAGAAGGCAGACCTGACCTCTCTGAAGGGGACTCACCAGGCATAGGCTCACCCACTGTCTGTGATGCAGCAACATGATGGGGCTTGTGCACATCAAATCTGTCCATGCTGTGCTGCCGATACACCTGCTCATGAAAGGTGCAAGTCAGCTGTGGCCCCGTGTATGGGTTTCCACTATCAAGTATGATAGCTGACAGCACAGTGTGCTCCTGACTCTTATTACAGGCTTGGGACCTGTCTTCTACGGTACAAAGTTTGGATGCAGCATTGTTGCAACATGAGGGCAAATTCTGCAAGTGGTGCATGGATTGGCGCCAAGCACATCAGCTACAGCATCTGTTCATGTATGCTGACTCTTAGATCAGCTGATGCTTTATCACACTGCATCTAGGTATGAACAGCTGCTGTGACTATGTAGGCCTTTAGTATAAAAGCATGGCAGCCCGGCTGGCAGATAGACAGCCAGCTAATGTCAGAGAAGGTCACAAGACAGCTTCATATGGTGAGGCAATGCAACTCACCTCTGTGATAGATTTTAGGGGTGTTCTGACGCTAAGGGCAGTCTTCCTGGACCCCATCCTGACAGCAGCTGGCAGCTGCAGCTTTGCATGAGTTCCCCTGACATAACCATCAAGCAACCCTTGCCCAGCAGAGCTACTCATCTCCTCTATTCTGCCTTTGCCGTGAGACTGCTCTACAGCAGCCCTGCTCGCCATGCTGCTGATGCTGCTGCTGACATGTGACAGAGGCTGCCTGTGCCAGCCAGGTGCTACATTCTCTGACTGGTCATCAGCATCATTGCCTTCATCAGCACCGAGCAAGGGGCTGTGCCTCGCTGCTTTGATCAAGCCACTACTCTCACTTGGCTTCAGACTCTGCCTATGCATAGTAGTCTTGTGATGCTCAGCCACGCTGTCAGTTGCAGATGCATGCTGATGAACATGTCCTGATGTGGATGCTGCCTGACTGTCACCAGATGGGGAACTGAGGGACAGATCAGAGCCTTCCCTCTCAGCTAGGTGGTTGGTGTGCCATTGCGCTGGTGACATGGGACTGTCAGCAATGTCATTGTGATCCAACGGGCTGCCTTTGATGGTAGTGGGGGTCTCCTGTGACCCTGTGGGTGAGACTGAGCAGGCCACATGCAGGATGGCAATGTTGTCAGGCTGATCACCTGGCAGCTGCGGGCTAGGAACACACGAGCTGGCTGTGGCTGAGGAACATGCCCTGTCACCTTTATCTGCTGCTCCTGCTACTGCTGGTGGGACAAGTGGGGATGGTACCTGTGTCTCAGGCACTACAGCTGTTTGGGGTGCATGCAGGGATGACTGGCTTGCTGATGTGCCAGAGTGTGAGTAGCTTGGCTGGCTACACTGATTGGGGGGTGACAGGAAGCTGGCCTTGATTTTAGGAGTGAGCACTTTATGCTGAGGCTTGACCATTGATGCTTCACCTGCTGCGCTGTCTGCTGTTTGCAGCTCTGTCACTGTGCAGCTAGGACTTGCTGGTTTTCTGGTGAACCATGCTGGGAGCTGTAGCACAGGTGCGCTCATGACGCTGTCGACCTGCTTGAGAAGCAGGTCAATGTCGTGGTTGAGCTGCTGTGATGCACACTCTGCAGCAGACATGGGGTAGGTGCTGTGCAAGAAGTTGCTGTCTGCTGTTTCTGTGAATGTATCAGAGAAAGGCCTGCTGCTGCCGACACTGCCCTGGGAGCTATGTGAACTCTGCTGCAGGGATGCTGAGCTTGACGAGTCAACATTGCTGTCCCTACATGACCCTTGCTGACTAGCGTCTGAACTGCGCGCTGATACTTGAGCTGCATCTGGTGATCCTAAGCGGGTGAGCCCTCTGTTTTTGACAAGCAGTCGCTCAAGTTCACTTTTGAGGCCCTCAAACTCTGCATGTCAGGTCCTTGACTGACAAACACTGACTTGTACGTGCACCGCGTCACAAGCTCCTATTTAAGACAAACTTACGTCCAGGAGTCAGTGGCGACCGTTCATCCACCTCTGTTGATGACATTTGTGGGATCGGGTCATCAACGTTCAAGGGCCACACACAAGGTCTACCGGTAGTGATAGGGCACTTACAGCAGCCTCACTTACTTCAAGAAGCCTACGACTATCTCCAAGCAGCGGCTGATCGACAGCATGTGTTGACTTGGTATGATCGCTTCAAACGGAACAGCTGACAGCTCGACTCCCTAATGACTAAGGCGAGTTGACGCGAGTTGCAACCAATACGGAATACGCCAACGTCCTGCGTGCATATGTCACAACACTTGCATGCCAATCTTAAAATCTTTTGTACAAAAATGCCATGCAGTTGTGTTCTGACCTTGAGAACGTGTATCTGTGATCCAATCTACGGTTACCGTAGCAAAGAGATATGTTCTGACACTGCTACATTTTAAAACACTACAATTTGCAATACTTTGATCATCTTTTGCCCTTGCCCTTCCCTTTCTTCCACATACCACCCTGTCCACCAGACTTGAAATCCGACTCCTGCTGCTGCAAAAATGACATGTTCTTCTGGAACGCCCCTGCTCTTTCTGCCTTAGCCTGCGCCTTTTCTTTATCTTTCTCATCTGACAAGAACACAGCGTCCTTCCGCAGCTCCCGCATCGCTCCTCTTCTTTCCTTGTTGAGCTGGCGTTTGAGGCGTTTCTGCTCAGCCCGATCCCTGCACTCACAGCAAAAGCGTCCAGCACTGCTTGGATAGTATATCGTCCACAGTATTGACTTTGAGCATGTGGCTGCCCACGCTGACTGCATAACATCAGAACTTGTCAAAGTCATGGATTGGCAAGCTCACAAAACCAACTGTCCAGTGAAGTACATTGCCACCACATTTGCAGCACAGTGTAATGCAGTAACACACATCAACTTCACACCACACAATCAAAAGCTTGACTGTTCTCCTTATGGCGCAGCAGATTCCTGTTCAACAATGTTGACACCAGCTACAGGGTACGCACACACACATGCATGCATGAACATGGAGGAGGGTCAGCTCACCGATCAGGATCATAGTCCTTGCCAGCTACATACTCCTCCTCAAACTGGGGGTTGTACTGCTTCACGTCAGCAACCCTCACAGCTGCCTTTCGCACCAGCGGCCGCCGCTGCTGAACGTACTCACTGCTCTTCTCAGCAAGACTGCTATGCAGCTGCAATACTGTTTCCTGAAGATCCTGCATAGAAGCTTTGCCATGAGCAACAGACCCGTTTGACAGACGCCACACTGCCTGTCTTTAGGAATCCATAGGGGAGTCGACAGACAGTGTGTGGCAATGATGAGAAGCTTCATGGCGATGTGTCATTCTGTGCTGTTGTGGACCACAAACAGGTCCACTCTATATGCACCTGAACAGACTCTCACCCAATTGTTCTGCCTGACAAGCACAATATGCCTGACAAGCACAACACTACTCGATGCCCCTCCTCCCAATGGGCAGCGTGAAAGAGTTGCGTACCAGACATGGACTTTGCTAGGGCGCTTCCATTTGCACTGCTTTATTTGTCAACCTGCAGAAAGGGGTTGCAGGGCAACTGCTTGCGCACATGCAAGACATGCAACAACAGCATTTGTGGACAAACTGCAGCCTGAGATGAGTGGCTCACCTGAGGTAAGTCTTTGGCAGTCCTCAGACCATCAAGAGCCTGCACTGCTGGAGCAAACAGCTCAGGAAAGGAAACCAGCTTTGCAAACCCCTCTGAAGCTCTGCTCACAACACCAAGCGCTGCCTGGAGCAGACTGCCTTTGAAAGAATTTAGCTGGAATCTGGCATCGTCTGAAGAAGACTGAAGGACCTCAGCCAGGTTGAGGGGTGGCGCTGCGCCAGACAACGAAGCCCAGCCCTCAGAGGGGAGCAGCCACTGCTGGGTGTGGGCCACAGCTGTGGCAGGTTGAGGCACGGCGGTGGATAGCAGTGCTGAGGCAAAGGTGAGGGGCTCTGGCACCAGGCGCTGGCCGGGAGCTGCCATGTGAAGGGCAAAGCTTGAGAGCAGCAGCCCTGCAGAGCCAAAGTCAAAGTCTCATAGCCTGGCCCACTTAAAGTTATAGTCACAGCAGGAAGTGATGCCAAGTGTAGCCTCATGACAGCAATGAGCATTTTGAGCTTCTAGGTGTGTCAGGTCGACTTATGTTGCAGTGCAACATGATGGATGTGGATTGGTGGCTCAACATGCTGATTCATGCAAGTGGAAGTGCTCACCGACAGCGGCATCACGATGACAGGTGACAGGACACAAAGCCAGGTAGGAGCTGGTGAGCAAAGCCAGGGGTGTGGTGACCGGATGCCGCCTGTCACTCACTGGAAACACTGTCGCCCACAGCTTCAGCAGCAGCACATCTCGTGCACCTGCAATGCACCATTGCACAGGTTACATACCCCTGCAACATGGCTTTGCTGCTGCATGTAAGGCTAGTGATATGGTCTGCTAGTGTATGGCTAGCATGTAATTTGCATCAGATCTGGGGCAATGTAAGGGTGCTCCTGATCGATTACGCTGCTGTCAAAGGAGGACTTACCTGCAATGCTCTTCTAAAACGGGCCAGGTTGATAGACCAGAGGTGAGCGCTGTTGGTTTGGTGGGGCAAAGGGGGGAGGGATTGATGTGACATGGTGCAGCATGCAGATTGCAAAGGTTGGCTCAAAACAAGGCTGGACAAAGCTTCTAGGCGTATGCATGCAATGAAATAGGTACACAGGCAGCAAGAGTGAGCTTCCAGGCGTTATGCATGCAGTGAAACAGGCACACAGGCAGCAAGACTGAGCTGTTCACGGCAGAGAAGGCAGGCTGGCCACACCAGCCTCCTGCCTTGCGCCTATCTAAAACATCTCCACAATGTAGAGACGAGTTTTTACTGTCCCCAGACGTTTCTGAGTTTAGATTTCCAGTATAGGGATGACGTTTTTGAAATAAAGTAGACGGGTCGGGATTGAAAAGAACGAGCTAGTGTCCAGAAGGCAGTACAAACAGTGGGTTGCCTCCAGAGGGAAAATGAGCAACATGCAAAAGGCCGTCCCGTCTGCATCATACACACAACGCCAAAAAAATCCGGACAAAAACAAAGGTAGATGTAGCTTTGTTGTTTTGCTGAAGATACCACACAAAGAGTGTCTGTTGCTGGTGATCATACAACAAAAAAACAAAATGTGTCTGTTAAGAGGTTAGGATTGTATTTGCTTACCAGGCCAGCCTCCGCCTTGAGAGCTGTCCAGGCTTGTCAGGGCTGCAGAGAGGCGCTTGTGTGCTCTTGTCAGCCGGGCTCGTGCTACAGTGGCTGCGTAGTAGGGCACCTCAGCTGTCAGCTCCAGAATGTGGACTGTCAGCACATCAAGCGCCTGCATGGAGAGGGGTGATGCGCCTGCCAAGATGGCAAAGTGCTGCACCAGAATGCCATAGAACACCTGCATGGCATAGAAGCGTACTTCAGGCTGGATGTGGTGGGAGGTGAGGCGGAATGAGACGGCTGCTCAGAATGTACACTCTCCCTGCACTCAAGAACATGCTCCAGCAACACAGCATGGGAGTAATTATAACGGACTTGGCGCGATTGCTTGTGCGGCTGAAGAGAAATCACCCCAAATCACGTGCAAGGAATGCCAATGAAACTGATCAGAGAGCAAAGGTGATGCTGCTGAGCAACCTTGGCAGTATCAGCAATGGGTGCTGCACGACAGGCAGAGAGAACTGTCCAGCTTAGACCGACATTGTGTGGACGCTGCACCAGTCACTTGCTGCACAGCTTCAAAGGAGCAATTGCTGCAAAATGACAACCTGGAACTCACAACTGTCACGTGCAGTATGCACCTCATATGCGCATGCACTCAGTGTTACAAGGTGGTGCAGAAACCTGCCTGTAGCTTTCTCCTATTGTCAGTGGCCAGGGCAATGGCATTACAGACTCTGATGCGCTGGATGATGAGGCGCAGCTTGCTTGGGCTGTGCCCCTGTACCAGCTGTGCAAAGGCAGCATAGCTGCTGGGAGCAGCAATGGTAAAGGGAATGTCATCTGTTTCTTCTGGTATGCCATCATGCGATTGACCGCTGCCCTGCGCCTCAGCATGCGCTTTCTGTCTTTCACTGGATTGCTGACTTGCTTGCGCTGCTGTCGCTGCTGGGGAATCCGAATCTGAGTCTGAGTCTGAACCTGCGGGTTCTGAATGTCCACTTTGAGCTGAGACCGGGGTATGGTCGTCCTGGTCTGAGGCTGAGTCAGCAGAACTTGCTTCTTGGTCTGCAGAGTCTTCTTCTTCTTGTTCACTGGTGGCTAGTACACCGCCTTCCTCACTGTCCTTTGCTGCTTCCCCCCTGCCTTCGTTTCCAGCTGCTGCAGTAGCCAACTCTGTTTCTTCTTCATCTTCTTGTTGAGGACCATCTGCAAGCTTAGCCTTCTTGCTGTTCTTCTTCTTGGTATCTGCCGCTGTGCCATACTTTTCCAGAAGCTGTGCTGCAGCTGCTCTGAAGCTCTGCTGCAGGGGGTGGTCCCCTGCTGCTCTGGCAGCCTGCCGGGCTTCTAAAGTTGCCTTCAGAAGCCTGCCCCCTTCCTCTTCATCACAGTCTGACTTGCCGCCATCCGCGCTGTCATCGCTGTCTTCTTCCTCAGAGCCCTCTTCCTCATCCTCTTCGTCACTGCCCAGAGGGTCGTCATTATTTAGGTTGTCCTTGTCAGCAGCTGCAGCATCGCAGGATCAGACATCAGACTAGATTCAGCACCCAAAGGCCATCTCACACACTGTCTATGTCCAACAGCGATGCTTCCTAGCAGCTAACACATGGCTGCACCTGGTCAAGGCAATGACAGGAAGTCGCAGGCATGTTGAGCCGCCATGTAGTATACACATAACAGGTGACTGTTCAGCTGCAGCCTCGTTCCTACATGGTATATACTTTTTCCCTGATGGTTTTTGCTGTGCAGATGAGCAGCTAACACATGACAACAGAAGACAGTCTACTGTAACGGTCGCTGGTCTCAACAAACAACAATAGACATGCATCTAGTGCAGCAGACAGGTTAGTCCATCACCCTGCTGGGACCACCTAACCTGTGCAGTATCACTCTGGGTTGAATTTGACCATGTGCAGTATCACTCTGGGTTGAATTGACCATGCAACTAAACTGCATATGTGTCAATCTGTGGCCAAGCTCAGGGCGTTTTTTACTTATTTATTATGTGCATTGACCCCACATGACCCGACATAACTAGCCAATTAAATCGAATTGACAGCACACTGTGTTTGCCACAAAATGTGACATGGCCAAACAAGACAGTCATCACAGCATATACACCATGATGAAAACCGTACTGTTGACCACACTTTTCAAACCACACTGACAGCTCGCAGTGTGAGGCCATTGTGATGACCCAACCAGATCACATAATCAGTGGGACATGCAGGAACTAACCTTGAGCTTCCCGCCTCCTGCGCTTGGCCCGCCTAGCAGCAAAGCCACCCAGGCCTGTCAGCCCATCTTCTTCTTCAGAGCCACTGGCCCCCTCCCCAAGGTCATCCCCAGAGGTACCCCTCAACCTCTTCAGGCGCTGAGCTTCCAGTCTTTGTAACCGCTGCTGCTCTTCTGCTGCAAGCTCTTCTGCTGTCTTGGTTCTCTCCCCAACCTGTATTCAATAACTACCTTACAGGTTGGGGTGTGGAGCCAATTGTGACTCATCAGACATCCTGACTTGCAAGCACAGTTACACGTGGTGTAGGATACAGCTGTAGACAGTGCTGAGGCTTGCAGCTGCTTAGTTTCTGAGCTCAGGACAATGTCTGAGTCAGGTCTGCCCAGCTGCCCTGGCTACTGACAGGGAGCAATTGTGGTTCAGCGACTGCAATGAGAAGAGTGAATGCAGACTGCGTGATTGCTATCACTGAGCAGGCACGGTCACGTGCACTGAGGGCCAGGCACAACCTGACAGGAAGCTGTGCTTGTCAAGCCAATCAGGACAAGATACAAAGGTCACCTGTAACACCATATACAAAGTCCATTCTTGCAATTGGCACATGCATGTGTGCATGTACATATCATACGCTGTGTAAGACATACTCAGAGATTACAGGTCACCCAAGGACCCCACACGGCAGCAATGCACTTGGTATACCTTAGCCTTGGCGTCAAAGACAAGCTCCCTCCTCATGACATCAAAGGCAGCCCCTTCGGGGTCCTCAGATCTGCCTTTCAGAGCATTGCCTTTCTCCCCCTTTGGTCGCGCCATGCCTGCCATGATCCGGCCCTCCATCAGCTCCTTGAACTTGTTGTCCAGCGCCTCTGTTTCATTCAGGTCCTCCTCACGCTGATGCTGCTTTTCAGCTTTGAACTTCTTGCTCTTAGCCATCACTTCTTCCATGACCTATTATCGCAGCATAAGCCATGTCGGACCGATGCTGCTGTAACATGGCTCAAATGAGACGCTTGTGAGCAGTGATGGATGCGCATTTGACCAGTTGAGCATACACAATCAGCTGTGGGCATCTTCTGATGCATGTTGTATAGAATAAATGCTGTTGTGTTCTGGAATGACAGGTAATTCTGCGCACACATCACAGGCCAACATTGGGTCCCATGAACATGGCATTGCTGCTTTGCATGAATGGGGCAGTCTGAAGGCATGAAGCTGATGTCCAACCTCTTTCTTGCTTCTGTGCCTGTCTGGGTCTGCATCAGGATCTGCACTGTCATTCTTCTTCTCAAGCAGACCGCCTCCAAAGTTGAACTGCTCTGTCATCTGCCGGTTTAGGTGATCATCCACATCATCATCTTGAAACGAGAACCCCTGCAAGTACAGCTGGTCTGAGGTGCAGAGCCATGGCAGTAAGTTGGGCGTCTGAAATGCTGGAGAGCTGTACAAGCATGCGTCACAAATTTCTGAAGGAGCCTAAGCTGAACACAGCGTGCTGATGCTGTACTTGATGGCAATCATGCAGTCTAGGTCAGCCACAGCCTGATTCATGCATCCCAAATTGAAATATACAGGCGCTGTAGTGCAGCATCAAATGATGATAACAAAGCCAACTGTAGAGAGCCAAGATGAGGTAGCATGTGGTCATGGTCTGTAGCAAATAACCTCATGAGTGTCGCCAGCTCCTAGGCTTCGGCCCATGTGGGTCAGAAGCTCTCCCCCGCCCTCCTGGTCATCATTCAATGAAAACTTGTCACCTGCAGAAGCATACAGTTGTGGGTTTGCTCTTGCAGCCGCTGATGAAAGTGAGATAGTGCAAGTGCTGCAGGTGAAGGGCCCCAGCTGAGGCTTCCTTGGCAGCAGCGATGCTAGCAGCATGATCTGGTCTGTCCTGGTGGAAGCATGCTTGTTAAAGGTGATGCTCACCTCCAAACTCCTTCATGCGCTGCTTCTGGAACCTGGCAATGGCTTTCTCTTCAGCAGTGAGGCTTTCATCCTCCTCCCCAAAACGTCTGTCCACAAATGCATTGGCCTTGCGCAGCTGTCGATATTCTACTAACAAAGTCTTCTTACGCTGCAATCATGATACGTAGTTGCATATTGGGCACTGTGACAGACAGGTTATGCTGCTGGTTGAGTTCGCCTCTGTCAGCGACATTGGCTGCTTGTACGGAAAGAGGTACAGGGTGAGAATTCAAAGGCTTTTCTTTCCACAAAAAGTTGTGCAGGGTTGACGGTTGCAGCTGCATGTGGCATCACCTTGTCAACTGCGTCGTGTACCGACTGACCATGTTTGCGCTCGCCTTTTGCTTTCTTGCCCAGGATGTCAAACTTCTTGCGGTTGTACAACCTCTCAAACAAGTTTGGCTTGCTTTCTTGAGCTGCAGTTTGCCCATCGAAGCGCTTTCTAGAACCTTTGGCTTTTGGCTTCTGTTTCGCCATCGCGCTTCAAGCAAACGCTGACTCAAGCAAGCAGGCAAAGTGCAGTGGCCGGCATCAGGGCGATTTGGCCAATAGGGCGCTTCGCGCCCCGTCCCGCGCGAAGTAACGCCAGCACAGGCGTGACGCTTTATTACGTGAATATGTGCACCTGTCGCTGACAAGCTCCAAACAGGTAGGCCCGACATGCAGCGCAGGGCCTTCGGGTCACCTTGTTGCAGGCCCGCATTCAACTGCGCTTGTACTCAAGTGTGCTGTCCGCCTGCTTTCCTCGGCATGCACCAAGATCTTCCGGCTTGTTTTCAGTCGACGTAACACTTTTCAAACACAAAGCCGGCGTTTACCAGCGACTCAGGCACTTGCCTGGTGGATAATGCGTCAACTGACCCAGATCGTTCCGCAACATATACACAACCCAGAACATTATGTGCGTCACTGCTTATAAGATCTTAATCATGTCTGCATAACTAGGCTGAACGGATGTTGGAAATTTGGAGTTTCTTGCAGGAAGTGGCAGAGATGGCAGCATTCACCCCATATGGCACTTCAGAAGCAGCAGCAATCGTGGCTTGTATCCTATACTTCATGTTCTTTTGCTGCGCAGTAGCAAACTACGTATATACAAATTATCCTTTCTATGACGTCCTGATCATTTCCACAGCCTGTGAGTCACCCTTTCGTCTCTGCCTTGGCCTCATCGCCTGCATGTGTCTACCTTTGCAATCATGGCAGCAAGAGCACGTCACTGATTGGTAAATGAAGTGCTTGTTGCTGATGACAGATCATGCTGGTTGCTGCAGTCAGAACTGCTGCATTTGGTGTGAGGGCGGCATACACCGTCAGGTACAAGCCAGCATTGGCCGGGACCTGGTTAGCATTCAACAACGCTGGATTTGGCGCCAACATCGCGACCCTATGTCTTGCTCTTGGGACCTGGTATGCCTGTTAACGTTTTAGCTAATGAGCCCTCTGCCTTTGTTAGTGAAGCTAAGGTACATGTCAGGCTGCGGCGTAAGTGCGCTGTTGACGCAAGGCTTTCAGGGCTCTGGTTTAGCTGCACTCACAATGTGTGTTGTCTTTTCAGGATAAACAAGGTTGGACACCTGTATTATAGCAAATGGGAACAAAGAATATACATGATATGGGCTTATGTCCTGGTGGCATCAGTCATTGTCTTTGGTAGGGTCTTGTTGCTGCCATATCCGTATTGCTTTGCACGGTGGTCCATCTATTTATGGCCCATGCTCAGCTGTTCAAACAACAGCTGTTTTGATTCTTGAGACAGTATAGGTTCAGTGCATGTGCTTGGACGGGAGAAAGTGCAAACAGGGGTTTGGTGACTAAGATACATCATGTGCTGCAGGTCCAATATGTGGTGTCATTGCTGCTGGTTTAGAATATGGTGACTGGGATGCTTATGGGTCATCATACGGTGAACGCTTAAGGTTTGGTGCATCGTATGTAAGTCTGTTCACAATGATAATCCACCAGCTAAGCGTATGATACTGTGCTGAGTGCTCACCTCAGCTTGATGGCTGTGTTATAGGGACTTGTGTCGTGCGTTGTTGGCCTGTTGATATTATCTGCCAGGCTGGCAGTCAGTGTATTCATCACAGACAGGGCTCAGTCTGGGCGCAAAGCGCCTACAGAAGAACACCCTGGACGTCAGCCAAAACTGGTGTGTGTCTCCTATATCTGCTTCACCCACAGTGTGGGCAGACTCATTTTTACAGTGTTTAGCTTGTCACTGTATTTATACACTCATTGAATTGATGCATATAATGTGTGAATTGATCCATATGATGTTGAGGTAGGATGTCCCATCTGATCCCTCTCTAGGGCAGGCATGTTGCCTTACATTTGTGTATGTAACTTGGCTCATGCACCGTTCACTTGACTGAGTGTCAATGTTCAGCAGGGTTCTGCCTTTGTACTTGAGAGTGCTAGCAATCAAATCAGTTTCTTGTCCTTCTTATTCTCTGGAGTTATGGAACAGCATGGGTATTGGTGCCTTTTTTAATTCCAACAAAGCCCACGCTGGCTACGATCATGATTCACATCAATCAAATAAAGTGAAGTTATGGACTGCTGCAGGTCATCATGTTTTTCATCTGCGCTATGTTTTTGGCCATCAGAGGTGCTACAGGCTGCGCCGCAATTTACCTGCCAATGCAGTACGAAAAGTATTGGGCGGAGGATAAGTATTTCTACCCGCTAGATACTTTGCCAGAACTTATCGTGCTGGTCATCATGTCATGGCCTGCTTTTCTGGCACGAATGGCCCAGTCATGGCCCAAGTCTTTGAAGATAGAGGACAAGTATAAGGACAAGAGCAACCAGGGGTCCAACAAACAGGCTGATGGTCAAATGGCTGATGGTCAACTGGCCGATGGTCAACACTCACGTGATACAGCTTCTGATGGAAGCCATGCAACAAGTAAGGCTGTTACAAGTACACATGTTACAGATTAATCATGTTGTGTGCAAATTGAAGTGTGTTTGAAGTTGAGGTCCTGTCAAGGTTCTGTTGTTTGTGCAGTTGCAGGTGTAATGTGTAACTCTTCGAGTGTGTGTGTGACTGCCAAACTGATCCTGTAGCTGCTTCAATTTTTGCCAGGGCCATTTTTGTTGCTTGACCAGGCCAGCGTAACGCCAGCGTGACGCTCAGTATGACGAACGAGCACCACGATTGATCAGATTTGCCGGCATGTAGCAGTACAGATTGACTCAGCGCTCCTGTATGCAACCTTCATTTTATGCGGAGTTTGCAGTGTTGCTTGCATTCCGCAAACAATAAGACTTTTCTGCAGGGTGCTGCGTTATCTCGAACGGGTCAGCAAAGTCAAACTGCAAAGTTGGCTGGCAACAGCAGGCACCGCTGTCAACCTGCTCTCGGGTGTTCACGCGTTGGCAGTGGTCACAATACAGCGTCACGAAGCCAACCTCGTATTGATCAGGGCGGCGGCAGTGGCGAAGGCGGGGGCAACAGTCATTCTGTCGACTCTGGTGACGAGGATAGAGAGTTACCCAATAGTCATTGGGGTCTGCTGGGAATTGCCTTGACCTTTGTGAGTTCAACCTTCTCCACTGTGTCAAAGCTCAAGATCAAGCGTTGCCACAAGGTTCCATTAAGTTTTGAACTCGCGCTTGCATGCAGGCATGCTCCAACCCTGCTGGTGACAGTGATGGGAGGCTCCTTGCAGCAGGCTGGGCGCCTCCGAATGATGCAGCATGTGTGCCCCGCAGCAGCAGTCCAAACAAAAGGCTGCTGTCTGTCACACCACTGCATGATGCCAGCCAGCTGGAGGATACACCTCCTGCACATCATCAGCTCTCTGTGCGTGAGGCATTTGCTGGACGTACTGTACTGCTGACAGGGGTCACAGGCTTTGTTGGCAGCCTTGTGCTAGAGCAGCTGCTGCGCACCTGTCCAGAAATTGCAAAAATCTATGTCATTGTGCGTCAGAAGCATGGAATCTCTGGCCAGGATCGCTTCCACAAGATGCTAAACACAAATCCATTGTTTCACCTTCTCAGAGGCACTCTGCTACTTCCCTGCTCTGCTGGCAGTGCCGGCCATGATGCAGTTCTGCTTGAGGATGCAAGCAATGATGATGGGAAACTGGAATCACTTGATTGCAATACCCCACACATTGAAGCTATAGCTGGGAATATGACACTGCCTGACTACGGCATTGCTCAGGCTGATCTGCTCAGGCTGCAGCAACAGACAGAAATTGTGATCCATGCTGCAGCAAGCATCAGCTTTGATGACCATATACACGATGCCATCACCCACAATTACATGGTGAGTCAATGTCTTCAGTATGCCGTGGGATCATCACATTGCAGATGCAAACAATTATCTGAGAAAATGCAGTCATGATTCCAAGACTTGCGATGCCTCAGTGTTATTGACAATGTCTGCAGGCAACCAGGTACTTAGCAGACATGGCAGCACGGATGCCCAACCTGAAGGCTTTTGTGCATGTTTCTACAGCCTACGTGAATGGCAACCAGTCAAAGGGGAGCGTCATTCCAGAGGCCATGCTACCCCTGACTGATCACTCGAATGCGCCTGTGTCTCATCCTGCCCTTGTGGCTCATCTGCAGGCTCTTCCAAAGCCAAAAGCTGCTCAACAAGTAAGCATATTGCTTTACTCCAAGGATGCATACTGCTCTGCAGCTTGTGCGTATGGAAAAGAACAGAAACTCAGATAATGTGCAGTATCATGATGATCTGTAGGCTGATTTCTGCGGTTGTGCATCTGCATGAGAGTGTGCCAAATTGAGTTCTCGACAGCGGCTGAAAGGCTCATGGTAGGCAAAAGGCTGAGTCACAAATGATGTATGATTTCTGTCAGAACATTCATGTGGTATTGGACAATTTCCTGATGGTGTCTGCTCCAAGCTTATTCAAGATCCCTGAAATATATCCTTAAGACCCCTGAGATGTATCCCTGAGACCCCTGAGGTGTATCCATGCAGGCACAAGCATACATGCAGCAGTGGCGCTTCCCCAATACCTATTGCTTCTCCAAGCATCTGGCAGAGTCTCTCATGGCAGACTACCATACCAGGGCTTTTCCTGTTGCCATCATCCGGCCGTCCATTATCGGGGCTGTGGCAGGCAGCCCCTTGCCAGGCTATGTGGGCAACACTGCTGGTTCCACAGGGGCTGCTTTAGCCATTGCTACAGGTACAGTTCCAGAACCCAGAATTTCAGAATTCTCCAGAATCAAGCATTTCAGAATGGGAAGCTAGCAAGCATCATGACGTACGCTGTACGTCCAGAGTGGGTGCACAAGTGTCGTCACTGACTTCCAGTGTCAGTGGAAGTTGATCAATTGGTCCTTAAACAGGTCAGATTGTGGCTGCGTGAAAAGGATCTCAAGCGTGCCAGGAAAACTGCCAGCTCTGTTGCGACTGCTGTAGATCAGTGTGTAGCACCACACAAGGAAGTCCTGTGTGTTAGTTCAGGCTAGTGCAAGTGCAGTTATCTTCAGATTTTCATGCATGGCGCTGCACTATGCACCTATGGCTGCACTCTTATCTCCACAATTTATTCCTTCAAAGTGTGCAATGCCGGTCAGCACATATGTTGCCAGCCTTCCTGAGGTCTGTACTTTTGCACAGAAACCGTGCCACACAGACTGGCACAATCTTCTAAGAACAATGTTGTGCGTACAGGCATTGCAGCGTGGACCTGTCATCAGCCCAGCAGCACATTTGATTTGGTCCCTGGTGATATGGTCTCCTCCACAATACTGGCGGCTGCTGCTGTGACTGCCCAGGTGCTCCTTTTGCATTGCCTGTTTGCCTTAGCACATCCTGATGCCATTCCATACCTCTAGACTCCACCATACTAAGGCTGCTGCTGTGACTGCCCAGGTGCTCGTTTTGCATTGCCTGTTTGCCTCAGCACATCCTGATGCCATTCCGTACCTCTAGACGGTTTGGGTGTGTAGCAAAGTTCCTGTGTTTGAATGGCAGACATGCAGTTGCTCTTCTGCTCTGCACTGTCTAATGTGCTTGATGTTGGACATCAACAGCAACATAGTCCTACACCATCAGGCGCTTTTGCAATTGTGATACAACCAAAAGCAGCGTATCGCCTGTCTCAAAGAGAGTTGTGCTTGCAGGGCTGCAGCAGAAACAGGCATCCCTTGATAGTGCATGCCTGTACCAGCAGCCAGAATCCCCTCACCACCGGCCAATTCTTTCAACATATTCAGGCATACTTTTCATCCCACCCCCCTCCCTTCAGAGTCATCCTAGGACCCTACCCCAAATACCAGGGGCTCAACATCGTGAGCAACAGCAGACACCTCAGGGCAGTGAGATATGCCTTGGCAGAAGCTAAGTTTGTGGTACTCTGTGGCGTCCTGAGGGCAGCAGGGCGGGAGCACCTGGCCAGGAAGCTGTTTGCAGGCTGGAAGGTGTGTCACTGTCAACATGAACAGCCACACACTTTGTGCTTCAACAACTTCTGACCTGACCATCAGTATGTCAAAGATCGTTTTCAAGCACTACATCGCAAATTGCGAAGTTGGTGCTGGCTTGTAGGTTTGTGCGTGTGAGTAAAGTATTGGCAAATTTATGGCTGTGCGAAGCGGCAAAGCACTGATGTGCAAACAGGAGCGCACCAAACAGTGTTTCCGCTTGCGCAGGCATGGCAGAAGTACAACAGGCCAGCTCTGGACTTTGACCTCTGCTTCAAGACAGACAACCTGCAATGGCTGCGACAGTCACTGGCAGTTGGGGAGCAGAGCATGTTCAGACTCTCTTGGGAAAGTGCTGATTGGAGGCGGTACATGCAGACGTACATGGCAGGCATTCAGCATCGTATTTTCAAACAGCCAACAGTTGCCGATGCTGCCCAGCATGATTTCATGCCATGGCCTCTGCTACCAGTGCTGTCAGCCACCCAGCCACAGCCTGTTGTCAAGTCATAGGGTGCTTGATACAATAGGCTATTGTATGGTTGCAGCAACATTTTCCCCAGTGACATGATACTTGATGGCCTGTGTCAGATTGCTTGTTTATTTCATTCCAGCATTGACAGTGAGAGTGTAGTTGGATGTGATGTGAGATATTGTGTGTTTCATGTTCCTGTCAAATGCACTCAACGTGAACGCAGTGCTTGATTGCTTGTGATTTTGCTCACAATGTGCAAACTTTATTTTGTCAAGCAGTTTTGCTGCCAGAATATGAACATACCATTGGTACACAATGTAGTTTCAACAGCAACACGTGGAAAGGTTGTACAACTCCTGACACATAACTCTTCCAAATTGAACCTGACCTGCAATGGCTCAGTGCAATCACCCGTTCAGCATACATACTACAAGATTGCAAGCTTGCAGTTGTACAATGCTACTGCAGCAGCATAGCTTTCTGAGTAGTCTAGCTACAGTGTTCGATGGTAGCCTTCATTGCTACAGTAGAGTCAGGATATGGTCACAACTGAAACAGTGTGAGTTCGTGTGACTGTCGAAGCGCAATTGTACACACTTGTCGGTAATAAGCCTGAATGTTATCAAAACTCCTATTGCAGTATATAAGCAAGCTGTGACAGAGAGAATTCATGTGCTGCAGTAAACTTGCATGCTGTGATGAGCCAAGGTTGCCATCTTCACGCCGTGGAAGGGTTCTGAACGACTATCAACTGGTATTCGTGCAGCTTGTCAAAGTCTGGTGCTATCATGATCTCGTGTTTCTTGGACCGTATCCGAATCAGCTGCAGATCGTCCTCCGGATCGTTCTTGCTGACTTGCTTGACAGCGCTTCTTGCCTTCACTGTAAAGTGGGAGACCAGCGATGCGTACTGCACAGATACATTGTTTTCAAAGGTGCTTCTGATTGGGATGCCGTCTGCGTTGACGATGATGACTCCAAGTATCCCTTTGTGCGAGCTGATCCTTTTCAAGGTCTCCTCCACCATGGTGATGTCCCCCATCTTGAGGTCAGCTGCTAAGCCCGCTCGAGTGGTTCGAGCAAAAGACTTTGAAACACTGGGTTTGACCTTTGTGGAATGCTGGCGTTTTGGCGAGCGTTAAATAGCTCTGAGCAGAGAGGAGGCATAGAGGAGGATATTGCTCCTGTGTCACCATGGAAGCAGTCATTGCACGTCGAAGTCAGTCGCCTGTTCTCGAAGCTCAACGCTCATCTGCCCAGACAGCGGCTGCCACTAAGGGAGCCGTTGAGGATCTGCAACAGCAGATCCTGCAGCAACGCAAGATTATCGATAGGTGTAAAGCTGAAAATCAAGCACTTAGAGGAGAGTTTGATGCTCGAACCAAGGTACCCCTGCAGATCTCGCACACAGACCTGCTTGCCTGGTGACACAAAACCACAGTGCTGACGTGTCTTGCGCACAGAGGGAGCCTTATGTTCCTACAACATACCAGCAAGACAAGCTGGCACAGCTTACAGATCTCATTGACGTCTTCACCCGAAAGGTATGGGAGCCTTGTCCCTTAATTTGGACAAAGCTGCCACGAAAGCTAACAACTTGTTCTGACCAGGTTGCGCAAGAGGAGCATCAAGTTGAAGGTCTGCATTTGCAAATCAGGCAATGCCAGGATCAGGTGATTGCCTTGCCACATTCTCGTCACTCCATGTTGCTCTAGATGACTTGACACTATATGCTGCCATGTCATCAACGTGAGCTGGAAATGTTGCATTAGACTTGCGTTAGCCTGACCCCTACAAACACAACTGATCATCAGCACAAGTCACCATCATCTGTCACACAGGGTGCTCAGATGTCAGGATCCTTACTTTCACTGCCTTTTAGATTCTGAAATTAGATTCTGAAGAACTGGCGCTGAATATAGCGCTTGCAACTGAACAATGATTGGCTGCAGGCCTTACAAACACGCACACACATGGGTGGCATCAACGCGGCTCGCCATGCTGTGCGTAATCATGCCTTGAATGCCAGTCAAATGCAGAGCAGGCTTGACAGAGCTCTGCTGCACTACCACACACTGCTGACACGCAACAAAGCTCTTCAAGCTGACATCCAGGAGCTCAGGTGCATTTTGCCTTTTGTGCATTGTGGACGCAGCAACTTCTTCGCGTATACTTTCTTGTGTGGACATACACCTTGGTTACAGCTGCAAGCAACTCTGCTGCATATACTTTACCAGTCCTACAACGCACAGTCTCAAACTGACCTTGCACTACTGGCACTTGACTAATTGCTGCTGCTGCCAGTTGCCAGGATAACATGCTGGTAGTCATGACTCACGGTGTGGGCTTCTGCATCAACAGCTGAACTCAAAAATCATGCACACACAAGAAGCGTATAGTAAACCAAGTTGAATACAGTGGTCACAGCCAGAGGGTGCGCATTGCAGGTGGGAGCGATCAGGATTTGATGCAGACTATGGGAAGCTTTCACAGCAGCTGCAGACAGTGTCGGCTGAGGTGTCTGCTGTGGTGAGTGGCATTGATGTTGCTCAAACAGGTGAGAGGCATGCAGCGGCAGAGAGTGAGGTCCTCAAGTCTCAGGGCGACTCAGAACAGGTGCACCACATTGCTGCTGCTACCGTTGAGTGTCGTTGGTGCTATTTACATGGCAGCCAAGTTTACAGTTTACAGGACATGTGCAGCTGGTTGACTCAGAACAGGTGCAGCAGCTCCTTCATGAACATCCCGCACTTGCATAGCAGCAACCATTGTCTTGCTGGCATTCAGGCTGCACAGCAGCATGGGCAGGTTGGTACAATGGCCTTTTACAGCAGACCAACTGTTGCCCTTGCTAGCAGCGTACAGGGTCATGGCAACCTTGCTGTTCAAGTGCATACAACTAATGTGCAATCTTGGCAGCTCATGCCATACTGCCTGTATCAGCCCTCAGCTATGCGTGCCTTTGGTGTACCAGCTCAGCTGTGTCAAGCCCTCACTCCGGCCACTCTTAATACATAATCACATCCATACCCTGCATTCAGCAATCCTGACATCTCGCATATGGCTTAAACAACGCCTTCTGAATGTCTAGGTGGCCTTTGACAGCCAGATGCATGAGTTGAAGCTGCTGATGGCAGCTGATGAGAAGCTGTGGCAGCTCAGAGGCTCAGTGACCAGCTGCTCAGCAGCTGGCACAGCACTTATGGAGGCTGTTGCTATCAGCCCTGCCAGCCTTGAAGGGCCCGACTGGACAGCAGAGCAGGTATGTCAATGAGGAAATATGGGCACCTGTTCATTGTCCTGAAAAGTTGCAGAGGTACCAAAGACACGCAAATGATAGGACACGCTAGTCAGAGGAAGTTTGCATCAGTTGTTTGTGCTGTAGCCTGGAGAATAGTTGGCCAAGCTGCTTGACACCATGTGGCTTGCTGTCAGATATCAGCCTTATAACAATGCAGCAGCCTAATAACAATGCATCAGCTAAACCACTCAAAAGCGGCAGCAGCAGCTATGGCAGCGGCAGCAGCAAAAGAGGGCATTGAAAGGCTGTTGCATTGCTTACAAGCTGGCCAATCCAGAGTCGCCATCATGCTTGCACCTTGCGTAGAGCCTGGTCATGAAGCGCCAGAGCAAATTGGCGTACATGCGGATGCGACACTAACGTGCAACACTGACAGTCCAAGCAGACAGATTAGTCTCAGGGCTTATCAAAGCAGCTGCCATGAGCAGCGTGTGAACCAACTCAACAAAGGCTGTCCTTATCACAGGAGCAAGAGTGTGAGGAGCAGTTTGAGCGCATGCAACAGGCAGGTGGCATGAGCAGCACAGCACAGCTGGTGGGTGCATATGTCACAGCAGAAGCAGCCAACTTTGAGCTGTTCAATCAAGTGGCGGGCATCAACACCCAAGCTGCACAGCTGCAAGACCTCATTGTGCAACAGCAGCTGCTCATTGGACGCCTCAGGTAAGCCCAGTAGCTACGACTTACTGCACTTACAATAGGTAATACAGACTCAGAAGTAAGTAGCTACCCTTTAGTAGTAGCAGGTAAGCAGTAATCAAGAAAGACTACATCCCAGTTGTGCTCACCACCATCAAACCTTGCTTATACAGCTGCAAGGCATGCCTGGATCTGGAGCGCCCCGCCAGACCTTGGCTGAAGGCAAATGCTATGCGGCATACCTGTCCCATGTTGTTTGTGAAAAGGATGACTGGTCTCGACTTTTATACCTGGGCAGCCCGGCATAATACTTGGCTTCTCATTAAATTGACGCCAAAAGGTGTAGATTTTTCTTTTTATTTCTTCTATCTCACTTTTTGCTGCGGTGAGATGATAGTGCTGACCAGATGGTTCCATGTTCTCATGGCTAGGAAGTTGTGCCCGAGAAAGTCATCAAGTTTCTGCCGTGTTGTGTGTCCCGTCAGATGCCAACCAAAAAGGTGCAAATATGGCATGGTGTTTTCTATTGGCATCGAACTGCTGATCTGTAAGCAAGGTAGCCAGTCTTAGGGTATTGGTGGGTTTCGAGCCAGGGACAGACTCCCATACCTGTCTGTCCACACTTCAGTGCTGCAATGAATATACTCAGGAGTGCCTGCCCAGGCTAATCATACCTTTCTCGGCCTTTTGGCTAAGATCAAGTGTAGTATCTGTTCTTTAGAGTTTGATAACTCTAATGGGGGACATTGTCCCCCTTGTTATCTAACCTATTTTTCTGGGGGCCTTCCCAATAGTGATGCTTGCATTGCTGGGTAGGCAGCTTGGCCATGGCACTGCACTACAGCCTTGGCCGAGCACCCTCTCAATAGAATTCCAACATAACAAATTCAACCAAGTGCATCTCTGTGCTCAATCCCATTCAATCCCGAAATGTCTATTTTAGGTGTCTCAACAATTTGCAGCTACACATGTTGCACCACAATGCTGATCAAGTCCCTGCACCCTGATTGCATTCTGTTATGCTGTGCACTCATGTGCTTACTGAGATGAAGACTGGATTTTGCATTTAGACGGAAGAGCGACCAAAGCGACCCAGACTGGCTGGTACAACTGGAGCTTTCTAGGAGGGTCTCTGCTGCACACAAAGCAGCCGAGCAATGCCTGACAAAGGCCAACAGAGCCTTGCACACTTTGGAAGAAGTGCTGAGAGCCTTGACCCATTTGGTCAACGTGCTTCCAACTTACAACCAGGTGTGTTGCTTGATCCCTTGACGTACATAGGTTGCCTGCTATGCAATTTCTGTACCATGTTTCTTATCACTGACTTGCTGTCCATCTGCATCTTATGAGCTGTTTCTTATCACTGACTTGCTGTCTATCTGCATCTTATGAGCTATTTCTTATCACTGACTTGCTGTCTATCTGCATTTGTCGAGAATTATATCCAGCCTGCACACTTGCACCAGTTGCAGCTCATCAGCACAGGCCCTCAGGCAACTGTGCACTTGGTTGCAGGGAGACGAGTACGATCATGCATCTGCTGAGACAAGCACAGTCACAGAGGACAATGTGACAGAAACACTGGGTGAGCTGCCAGAGTCACACTGATGCACTTCCTGTTGCCTTCTGGTTGTATACATGGTTGCATGATGTGTGTTGTGAGTGAAAACAAGGCAACTGCTGCTGCAACTTCAGTTGCACTACTAATTGTGCACCAATTGCACATAAACACTCATGCCTGATCAGTGTCTGAGTGCCTGGTAGTGTTACTGGTGTCATGGTGATGCAGCATCCATTGAGCAAAGAGCGTCTGGGATCCTGCTGCAATATGCATCCCTGCCTAGCCTGGACAAAATGTCTCCACGGATTGGTGCTTTCAACACAAAGCTTGATGACCAGCATGGAGCTCTCACCAGGCAAGCTCCTCAAATCTCTCAGAAAGTCTGCACTAGTGTCTTAATTGATGGACCAACGAGCATATTAATCATCCATGGTTGCGCACCATGTCTCTGTGATGATCGTGACCCTGACTCATGCTTGTTGTAGCATACATTACAGCTGCTCAGTGCATGGTGGTGGCTCAAAGCATGGACAGACAGAGTACATCAAAGTTCTGGGGGCACATGATGCATGCACACACGCAAAATCGAGTAGCAATGCTCTGACCATGCAAACGATTTGTCCTTTGATGTTGCAGGTTTAGGATGCATCTGAATGGGCTAAACACGCTGCATGGCAAGAGCAACAGTGTTGTAGCAAGTCAAGGCACGTCCAGAGCCAGCAGCCCTGGACCTGACAGGGA
>JAABUK010001168.1_pt1 | contig 51020 bp, 47 predicted proteins | sample 5559141 | NCBI WGS metagenome assembly JAABUK01 (sample SAMN10711869, study PRJNA513367) | rock metagenome | isolation source: Antarctica rocks | place: Antarctica: Victoria Land, Pudding Butte nord | collected 2016-01-03 | reverse complement strand
GGAAGGCCGCGCACGCCGAGCGCACGCCAGCCACAAGGGTGTCCAGAAGCTCCATCCAGGACGTGGACCACACCGCCAGAGACAACGAAACCCACAACCGTCAGCAGCCACTTAGAATCGCTGGGCCCCCAGGAAGCAGGGCGAACCAACGCCGGCAGGCCCTGCAGCAGGCTACGGCGCGTCCATCCCCAGCACCTCGCCGGTGGCCAGCACCGCCGCGCTGCCGCCGGGTCGCAGGGCCTTGCCCTCCAACGAGATGACATGCCCGCCCAGCGACCGCTTCGCCGCCACGCCCATCACCGTCCAGCGCATCGTCACCAGTTCCCCCGCGCGCACGGCGGAGCGCAGGCGGAAGCTGAAGCCCAGCCCGACCCCCGGCCCCAGCGGCGTGAAGAACGCCGCCACCATCGCCATCAGCAGCGACGTGACCTGCGGCCCCGACGCGATGATGCCGCCGAACCGGCTGCCGGCGGCATAGGCGGCGTCGTGGTGCAGCGGGTTGGTGTCGCCGCACGACGACGCGAACGCCGAGATGCCCGGCGCGTCGAACATCACCTGCTTCTCGAAGCTGCGCCCGACCAGATCAAGATAAGCCTGAGTTGCCATGCCCCGCTTCTCCCGGTTTCCCATCCGGCCCGTCAAGGGGCTAAGCAGCCGGACCACCTCGCGAGGCCACCATGTCCGACAATATCCTGATCCATGAGGCCGGCGGCGTGCTGGAGCTGCGCTTCAACCGCCCTGACAAGAAGAACGCCATCCTGGGCGCCATGTACGACACCCTGACCGCGGCCCTGCTCGACGCCGCAGCCCGCCCGGCCGTGCGCGCCGTGCTGATCGGGGCGGAGGGCGACGCCTTCACCGCCGGCAACGACATACGCGACTTCCTGGCCATGCAGGGCGGCCTGGGCGACGCGCCGCCGGCCCGCTTCATCCACGCCGTCGCGACCTTCGCCAAGCCGCTGGTCGCCGCCGTGCAGGGGCCGGCGGTCGGCGTCGGCACCACGCTGCTGCTGCACTGCGACCTGGTCTATGCCAGCCCCGCGGCCACCTTCAGCGCGCCCTTCGTGGACCTGGGCCTGGTGCCCGAGGCCGGCAGCAGCCTGCTGCTGCCCGCACGCATGGGCCACGCCCGCGCCGCCGCGCTGCTGCTGCTGGGTGAGTCCATGGACGCCACGGCCGCCCTGTCCGCCGGGCTGCTGACCGGGATCGTTCCGGCGGAAGAGCTGCAGGACTACGCCCGCGCCAAGGCGCGCAAGCTGGCCGCCAAGCCCGCCGCAGCCCTGGCCGCCAGCCGTGCCCTGATGCGCGGCGACCCTGCGGCCCTGCACGCCCGGATGCGCGAGGAGGAGGCCGCGTTCACCCGGGCGCTGGCCAGCCCCGAAGCCCGCGCCGCCTTCGCCGCCTTCCTGGACCGCCCGCCCCGCGCGTCATAGCTCGCGCATCATGGGATGGGTGCCCCTGCCGCTTGCGTTATGCATCTGACGTATGAGTGATGCAGGTTGACTTTCCTTGCTCACTATTGCGTTATGACTGCGTGCGCTATGATCGTGCAAACAAAGTCTCGGCCAAGGGTCGGGCATCTCTGGGGGACGTCGCCTTGTCACACTGGAAGCCTTTCCGGCCAATCCTGCTTGCCTCTGCCGCCCTGCTGGGCACGGTGGCCGCTGCCGGCCCGGCCCACGCCGCGGCGTTCCAGTTGAAGGAAGACAGCGCGGTCGGCCTGGGCACCGCGTTCGCCGGCGCCGGGTCCGCGGCCAACACCCCGGCGACGGTGTTCGAGAACCCTGCCGGCATGACGCAGCTCCCCGGCGTGCAGGTGGCGCTTGGCGGCAGCCTGATCGTGCCGCAGGCGACGTTCAACGGCACGGCGCGCGACGCCTTCGGCCGGCCGATCAGCAGCGGCGGCGGCAACGACGGCGGCAACCCGGCCCTGGTGCCGCACGGCTACGTCACTTGGAAGCCGGCCGGCAGCGACTTCGCGGTCGGCCTAGCCATCACCTCGCCGTTCGGCCTGGCCACGAGCTATGACGGGAAGACCTTCGTTGGGCGCTACCAGGCGGACAAGACCGACCTGCGCACCATCAACATCAACCCCAGCGTCGCCTACCAGGTGGCGCCGTGGCTGTCGCTCGGCGCCGGGGTGTCGGCGCAGTACGGGCGGGCGGTGTTCACCTCGTTCATCAACTCCTCCACCATCGCGACCAGCCTGTTCCGCCGGCCGACGACCCTGCCGGACGGCTACTCCGACCTGAACGGCAACGACTGGGCGTTCGGCTACAACTTCGGCGCGCTGATCCAGCCGGGTCCGCACACCAACATCGGCCTGACCTACCGCTCGCGCGTGCAGCACGAGTTCGAGGGCGGGGTGAACTTCAGCGTGCCGTCGCCGCTGAACCTCGCGCCGAATTTCCAGAACTCGGCCGCGCGGGCCAAGCTGGTGCTGCCGGACACGGCGGGTATCAGCATCACCCAGGGGATCGGGCCGAACCTGCTGGTCTCGGCGGACGTGAACTGGACCAACTGGAGCCAGTTCAAGCAGATCAACGCTTTCCGCAACGACGGCACGCTGCTCTCGTCCACGCCGCAGCACTACCACAACAGCGTCTTCGCGTCGCTCGGCGCGGCCTACACGTTCACGGACAAGCTGACGCTGCGGGCGGGCACGGCCTATGACAAGACCCCGGTGTCGAACGCCTATCGTACGGCGCGGGTGCCGGACGACGACCGCTACTGGCTGGCGGTCGGCGCCAGCTACAAGGTGCTGCCGAACGTGACGGTGGACGGCGGCTACGCCCATGTGTTCGTCACCAGCCCGCGCATCGGCGAGGTCTCGCCGACCGGGGACGTGCTGACCGGCAAGTACAGCAACGCCATCGACATCCTCTCGTTCGGCACGCGCACCGTGTTCTAGGGCGCGGCAGGTGCAGGCAGACGCACCTGCCACGCCTTGAACTTTGTTTTTGCGGGCATGTTTATCGCTCAGGCCGCCTCGCCTGATGCGGTCGTGCCCTGAGCGGCCGGGCAGGGGAGGCACGGGCATGGACGGGGCGGGCGAGGCGGAGCGGCCCTGGCTGGACCACTATCCTGCAGGGGTGGACTGGTACGCGCCGCTACCGTCCGCCCCGCTGCACGCCATGCTGGTGCAGGCCGGGACGCGCTTCGGCGCCCGCCCGGCCTTCGACTTCCTGGGGCGCCGCACGACCTGGGCCGACGCGGCGGCAACGGCGGCGCGGCTGGCGGCCGGCTTGCAGCGGCTGGGACTGCGGAAGGGCGACCGCATCGGCCTGCTGCTGCCGAACTGCCCGGCCTATCCGCTGCTGTTCTTCGGGGCATTGCAGGCCGGGCTGGTGGTGGTGAACTTCAACCCGCTCTATGCCCCGCGGGAGCTGGAGCACCAGGCGCGCGACGCCGGCATCAGCATCATGGCGACCCTGGACCTGCAGGCGACCTACCCGAAGGCGGCGGCGCTGCTGCGGGCCGGCGTCGTGCGGCGCATCCTGGTCTGCCCGTTCGCCGACATGCTGCCGGGCAGCAAGCGCACGCTGTTCCGGGTGCTGAAGCGCCGGGACCGCGCGCAGCCGCCGCGGGACGGCGCCCACGTCTGGTTCGCCGACCTGGCCGCCCCCGGTCCGGCCCCGGAGCCGGTCGAGATTGACCCGGCGCGCGACGTGGCGGTGCTGCAGTACACCGGCGGCACCAGCGGCGTGCCCAAGGGCGCCATGCTCAGCCACGCCAACCTGTATGCCAACGCCGCGCAGGGCGCGATGTGGTTCAAGGACACCCGACCGGGAGAGGAGCGCATGATGGCCGCGCTGCCGTTCTTCCATGTGTTCGCCATGACGACGGTGATGCTGTTCGCCGTCCTGGCCGGCGCCGAGATCATCATGCTGCCGCGCTTCGAGCTGAAATCGGCCGTGCAGGCCATCGGGCGGCGGCGCCCGACCTTCATGCCGGGCGTGCCGACCATGTTCAACGCCATCGCCAGCTACAAGGGCAAGGCCGACCTCACCAGCATACGCTTCTGCATCAGCGGCGGCGCCCCGCTGCCGCCGGAGGTGAAGGCGCGGTTCGAAGCCCGCACCGGCTGCGTCGTCGTCGAGGGCTACGGCCTGACCGAGACCAGCCCCTGCGTGATCTGCAACCCGCCCGGCGGCCTGAACAAGACCGGCAGCATCGGCATCCCCATGCCCGGCACCGAAGCCGAGCTGCGCGACCCCAAGGACCCCCTCCGCCGCGTGCCGCAGGGCGAGCGCGGCGAGGTCTGCCTGCGCGGCCCGCAGGTCATGCTGGGCTACTGGGGTCGCCCGGAGGAGACGATGGCCAGCACCACGCCGGACGACTTCTTCCGCACCGCCGACATCGGGGTGATGGACGCCCAGGGCTATTTTAGCATCGTGGACCGCATCAAGGACCTGATCCTGGCCGGCGGCTACAACGTCTATCCGCGCGTCGTCGAGGACGCGGTCTATCAGCATCCCGCCGTCGCCGAATGCACGGTGATCGGCGTGCCCGACGCCTACCGCGGAGAGACGGTGAAAGCCTTCGTCGTGCTGCGCCCCGGCATGGCGCTGACGGCAGAGGCGCTGCTGGTGTTCCTCAAGGAGCACCTGTCCCCCATCGAGATGCCCAAGCACGTCGAGTTCCGCGACGCCCTGCCGCGCACGCTGATCGGCAAGCTATCGAAGAAGGAGCTGGTGGAGGAGGAACGCGCCAAGCGCGAGGCCGCCGGTGCCGGGGAATGAGGGCGCTGCCTGCTCTGCTCCCTCTCCCGAAGGGAGAGGGAGCAGCAGCAGCAATCTCCTTGACGCCGCCCTCGCCATACCTTACGCATACGTCAATAACCTAACCGGAACGTCACGCAATGGCGGAGCTGTTCACCATCGGCGAGCTTGCAGCGGCCTTCGCGCTGTCCCCCCGCGCCATACGCTTCTACGAGGACCACGGCCTGCTGGCCCCCGAGCGCGTCGGCACCCAGCGCGTCTATACCAAGCGGGACCGCGCCCGCCTGCAACTGATCCTGCGCGGCAAGCGCCTGGGCTTCTCCCTGGCCGACATACGCGAGTTCCTGGACCTGTATGACACCGACCGCACCGGCCACCGCCAGATGGCGATGACCCTGGACCGCACCCGCGCCCGCATCCGCGACCTGGAGCAGCAATTGCAGGACATCACCATCACCTTGGCCGAGCTGCGCGACATGGAGGCGGAGATCGGCGCCCGCACCCGCGCCCCGGCGCCCTCCAGTGCCGGCGCCAGCACAACGACCGTGACGAGGACCGACGCATGACCCAGGCTGCACGACCCGCCGTGATCGCAGGCTACGCCCGCTCCCCCTTCACCCCTGCCGGCAAGGGCGCCCTGGCCCGCGTGCGCCCGGACGATCTGATGGCGCAGGTGGTGCGCGCCCTGATCGAGCGCACCGGCGCCAAGCCGGAGGACATCGAGGACGTCATCATCGGCTGCGCCTTCCCCGAGGGCGAGCAGGGCTTCAACATCGGCCGCGTCGTGGGCTTCCTGGCGGACCTGCCGGTCACCGCGGCGGGCAGCCAGGTCAACCGCTGGTGCGGCAGCAGCATGAGCGCGGTCCACATGGCTGCGGGCGCCATCGCCGCCGGGGCTGGCGACCTGTTCGTGTGCGGCGGCGTCGAGAGCATGAGCCGGGTGCCGATGCTGGGCTTCAACCCCGTGCTGAACCCGCGGCTGCAAAAGGAGAAGCCGGACAGCTACATCGGCATGGGCATGACGGCGGAGAACCTGGCCCAGCGCTACCAGATAGACCGCGCGGCGCAGCAGGAGTTCGCGGTGACAAGTCAGCACCGCGCCGCGGCGGCGCAGGCCGGCGGGCACTTCGCCGACGAGATCGTGCCGATCCAGACCAAGGCCGGCGTCGTGGACCAGGACGGCTGCATACGCGCCGAGACGGACCAGGCGGGCCTAAGCAGCCTCAAGCCGGCGTTCCTGGCGACGGGGACCGTCACGGCCGGCACCAGCTCGCCGCTGACGGACGGGGCCTCGGCGGTGCTGGTGTGCAGCGCGGACTATGCGGAGAAGCATGGGCTGACGATGCTGGCGCGCATCGCCAGCATGGGCGTCGCCGGCTGCGCCCCGGACATTATGGGCATCGGCCCCGTGCCGGCGGCGCGCAAGGCGCTGGCCCGCGCCGGGCTGGAGATGGGCGCGATGGATGTCATCGAGCTGAACGAGGCGTTCGCCGCGCAGGCGCTGGCGGTGGAGCGGGACCTGATGATGGACCACCTGAAGGTGAACCTGGACGGCGGCGCCATCGCGCTGGGCCATCCGCTGGGGGCCAGCGGCGCGCGGATCACCGGCAAGGCGGCGTCCCTGCTGGCCCGCACCGGGGGCAGGCACGCGCTGGCGACCATGTGCGTCGGCGGCGGCCAGGGCGTCGCCACCGTGCTGACGCGGGCATAGGGCGATGGCAATCGCACGCTGCGCCGTATTGGGCGCCGGGCTGATGGGCAGCGGCATCGCCGCGCACCTGGCCAATGCCGGCCTGCCGGTCCTGCTGCTGGACATGCCGGCCAAGGAGGGGCCTCGAAGCGGCGTCGCCGCCGGGGCGATTGAGCGGCTGAAGAAGGCCGACCCGCAGCCGCTGATGACCCCGGACGCGGCGCGGCTGATCACACCGGGCAACTTCGACGACGATTTGCCGAAGCTGGCCGAGTGCGACTGGATCATCGAGGTCATCATCGAGGACCTCGGCCTGAAGCGGGCGATATACGACCGGGTGGACGCCGTGCGTAAGCCCGGCAGCATCGTCACCAGCAACACCAGCACCATCCCGCTGCGCGCCCTGGCCGGCAAGCAATCCGACGCCTTCAAGGCGGATTTCTGCATCACGCACTTCTTCAACCCGCCCCGCTACATGCGCCTGCTGGAGCTGGTGACCGGCCCCGACACCCGGCCCGAGGTCACGGCGGAGCTGACGCAGCTTTGCGACATGCGGCTGGGCAAGGGCGTCGTCCACTGCAAGGACACGCCGGGCTTCATCGCCAACCGCATCGGCACCTACTGGATCACCTGCGCCGTCAACGAGGCCATTGCCCGCGGCGTGCCGGTCGAGGAGGCGGACGCCGCGCACCGCCCCATGGGCATTCCCAAGACCGGCGTGTTCGGCCTGGTGGACCTGGTGGGGCTGGACCTGATGCCGCTGGTGTCCAAGTCCCTGCTGCACAGCCTGCCCGGGGACGACGACTTCCGCCGGGTGTTCACGGACCAGCCGCTGCTGAACCGCATGATCGCCGAGGGCAACACGGGCCGGAAGGGCAAGGGCGGCTTCTACCGGCTGACCAAGGCCCGGCAGAAGGAGGCGATGGACCTGGCATCCGGCGAGTACCGCCCCGCCACGCAGCCCAAGCTGGATGCCGTGGACGCCGGCCGCCGCGACCTCGGCGCCCTGGCCCGGCATCCCAGCCCGGTCGGCCGGTATGCCGGTGCCGTGCTGGTGCAGACCCTGTCCTATGCCGCGTCCCTGGTCCCCGCCATCGCCGACGATATCCCTGCCGTGGATGAGGCCATGCGGCTGGGATACGCCTGGAAGCACGGGCCGTTCGAGCTGATGGACATGCTGGGCGCGGACTGGCTGGCGGGCGCGGCAGAGGCCGCCGAGCTGCCGGTGCCGCCGCTGCTGGCGTTGGCGAAGGGACGCACCTTCTACCGCGTGGAGGGCGGCGTGCTGCAATGCCTGACGCCCGCAGGCGAGTACGCCCCGGTGCGCCGGGCGGAGGGCGTCATCCTGCTGGCGGACGTGAAGCGCGCGGGCAAGCCCGTGTTGCGGAACAGCAGCGCCAGCGTATGGGGCATCGGCGACGGCGTGCTGTGCTTCGAGTTCACGAGCAAGATGAACGCGCTGGACGAGGGCACGATGGGGCTGCTCGGCAAGGCCGTCGGGCTGGCGGCGAAGTCCTACAAGGGCATGGTGATCTACAACGAGGGCGACAACTTCTCGGTGGGCGCCAACCTGGGCGTTGCGATGTTCGCCGCCAACGTCGCGGCCTGGCCTGTCATCGAGCAGGGCGTGGCTGGCGGGCAGGCCGTTTACAAGGCACTGAAGTATGCGCCCGTCCCCGTCGTCGGCGCCCCGTCCGGCATGGCGCTGGGCGGAGGGTGCGAGATCCTGATGCACTGCTCCGCCGTTCAGGCGCACAGCGAGACCTACATGGGGCTGGTCGAGGTCGGCGTCGGGCTGCTGCCGGGCTGGGGCGGCTGCAAGGAGCTGCTGGCCCGATGGCAGGCCGACCCCAAGGTGCCGCGCGGCCCGATGCCGGCGGTGGCCAAGGCGTTCGAGATCATCTCGACCGCACAGGTCAGCAAGTCCGCGGCGCAGGCCCGGGGCTTGGGCTTCCTGCGCGCGGCGGACGGCGTGACGATGAACCGCGACCGGCTGCTGGGCGACGCCAAGGCGAAGGTGCTGGCGCTCGCAGAAGGCTACCAGCCGCCCAAGCCCGCCGAGTATCGCCTGCCCGGACCCGGCGGGCGCGTGGCGCTGGACCTCGCCGTGGACGGCTTCGCCGCCACCGGCAAGGCGACGCCGCATGACGTGGTGGTGTCCAAGGCCGTCGCCCGCGTCCTGACCGGCGGCGACGCCGACCCGCTGGACACCTTGACCGAGGACGACGTGACGACACTTGAGCGCCAGGCGTTCATGGCTCTCGTGCGGAACCCCGCCAGCCTGGCCCGCACGGAACACATGCTCGCCACCGGCAAGCCGCTGCGGAACTGATCTTCTCCCTCTCCCTCCGGGAGAGGGCCGGGGTGAGGGGGTCTTGGCTGCGGAGCGACGCGCTGCCGGTCCCATAGGCCCACAGCCCTGCATCGGCGGGGACCGCGCCTCAAGACCCCCTCACCCCAACCCTCTCCCGGAGGGAGAGGGAGCCGAAGCCAGAGCCTACCCTGCCCACCAGAAGGGACACGACACATGGCAACCTACACCGCCCCTCTCCGCGACATCCGCTTCTGCCTGCACGAGTTGCACGACAGCAGCGCCCTGTCCCACCTGCCCGGCCTGGAGCAGGCCACCCCCGACCTGATGGACGCCATTATCGAGGAAGCAGCCAAGCTGTCCCAGGAGGTGCTGTTCCCCCTGAACCTGTCCGGCGACAAGGAGGGCTGCACCTACGAGAACGGCGTCGTCCGCACGCCCGCGGGCTTCAAGGACGCCTACAAGCAGCTCATCGAGGGCGGCTGGACCAGCCTGGCCTGCGATCCGGCCTATGGCGGCCAGGGGATGCCCATGCTGGTCAGCACCGTGTTCGAGGAGATGGTCAGTAGCGCCAACCTCGCCTTCGGCATGTATCCCGGCCTGTCGCACGGCGCCTACCGCGCCCTGCACGCCCATGCCTCCGACGAGCTGAAGGCCGAGTACCTGCCGCGCCTGGTGGACGGCACCTGGTCCGGGACGATGTGCCTGACCGAGCCGCAGTGCGGCACCGACCTCGGCCTGATACGCACCCGCGCCGAACCCGGCCCGGACGGCAGCTACGCCATCACCGGCACCAAGATCTTCATCAGTGCCGGCGAGCACGACCTGACCGAGAACATCATCCATCTCGTCCTGGCCAAGCTGCCCGGCGCCCCGGCGGGCACCAAGGGCATCAGCCTGTTCCTGGTGCCGAAGTTCCTGCCCACCCCTGACGGCAAGGCCGGGCCGCGCAACGGCGTGATGTGCGGCAGCATCGAGCACAAGATGGGCATCCACGGCAACGCCACCGCCATCATGCACTTCGACGGCGCGCAGGGCTGGCTGGTCGGCCCGCCCAACGCCGGCATGAAGTGCATGTTCACCATGATGAACGCCGCCCGCCTCGCCGTGGGGATGCAGGGCCTGGGCGTCGCCGAGACCGCCTACCAGTCCGCCGCCGCCTACGCCAAGGACCGCCGCCAGGGCAAGTCCGTGCGCCGCAGCGACGCCAAGGAGACCAAGAGCAGCGAGAGCACCCCGGCCGCCGCCGCCGCCGACCCCATCATCGTCCATCCCGACGTGCGCCGGATGCTGCTGGAGGCGCGCAGCCAGACCGAGGCCGGACGCGCCCTGTCCTACTGGGTCGGCCTGGAGCTGGACCGCGCCGAGCACCACCCGGACCCGGCCGTGCGCCAGGAGTCCGACGACCTGGTGGCGCTGCTGACGCCCATCGTAAAGGCCGGGCTGTCCGACCTGGGCAGCGAGGCGGCGAACCTGGCGGTGCAGGTGCTGGGCGGCCACGGCTACGTGCACGAGTGGGGCGTGGAGCAGTTGGTCCGCGACGCCCGCATCGCCCAGATTTACGAGGGCACCAACGGCATCCAGGCGCTGGACTTGGTGGGCCGCAAGCTGGGCCAGGACACCGGCCGGCTGCTGCGCCGCTTCTTCCACCCGGTCGCGGCGTGGCTGGAGGCGCATGGCGACGACGCGGCGCTGGCCGAGTTCGCCGGCCCGACGGCCAAGGCGTTCGGCCGGTTGCAGCAGGCGACGCTGACGGTGGCGCAGCGCGGCATGGCCCGGCCGGAGGAGGCCGCGGCGGCAGCGACCGACTACCTGCGGCTGTTCAACTTCGTGGCGATGGCCTTCATGTGGTGCCGGATGGCGGAGGTCGCCGGGGCGAAGCTGAAGGCGGGGGCGAACGGGGACGCCGGGTTCTACCAGGGCAAGCTGGACGTGGGCCGGTTCTTCATGGCGCGCGTGCTGCCGCGGCATTCCGTGCATTTCCAGGGCGTGATGGCCGGCGGCGAGACGTTGGGGCTGATGGCGGCGGAGGCGTTCTAGAACGAACGCCGGGCCTGGGGCCGGGCGCCGCCCATGGAAGGGCGGCGCCTTCTAGAAAGGGCCGGGGTGAGGAGAGAAGCAGCCCCTCACCGTCCTCGCCGCTGGCCGTCCACGGTCAGCCGTCCACCGGCCACAGCCAGGCCGCCCCGCGCACGCCGCTGCTGTCGCCGTGCAGGTTCCTCACCACCGGCGTCGCCGCCACGTCGCTGAACACGTAGCCCCGCATCAGCGACGGCACCTGCTCGTACAGGTGCGCCATATTGGACAGCCCGCCACCCAGCACCACCACATCCGGGTCCAGGATGTTCAGCAACACCGCCAGCCCGCGCGCCAGCCGGTCGGCATGGCGGTCCAGCGCCGCCTGCGCCGCGGCATCCCCGGCCGCCGCCCGCGCGCACAGCGCCGCGGCGTCCGGCGCGTCCCCGGACCGCGCCAGGCCGGGACCGGCGAGATACAGCTCCAGGCAGCCATGCTGCCCGCACCAGCAGGGCGGCAGCGGATACTCGTCCGCCCGCGGCTGCGGCAGCGGCGTGTGGCCCCATTCCCCGGCGATCCGGTTGCGCCCAGACAGCACTTGGCCGCCGATCACCACGCCGCCGCCGCAGCCGGTGCCCAGGATCACCCCGAACACGCAATGGTGCCCGGCGCCAGCGCCATCCGCCGCCTCGCTCAGCGCAAAGCAGTTGGCGTCGTTCTCCACCCGCACGGGCCGGCCCAGCGCGGCGGCCAGGTCCTGGTCCAGCGCGTGCCCGATCAGCGCCTGGCTGTTGGCGTTCTTGACCAGGCCGGTGACGGGGCTGATGACGCCGGGGATGCCGACCCCGACCGTGGCGCGCACGGCCAGTTGCCGCTCCGCCCCCTCCACCAGGGCTGCGATGGTGGACACGATCTCGTCATACGCCGCCGGCGTGTCGGCCCGGCGGCGCAACGCGATGCCGCCCGCAGGGTCCAGCACGGCGACCTCGATCTTGGTGCCGCCGAGGTCTATGCCGATCCGATGTCCCATGCCGGCGTTCATACAGTCCCAACCGGCCCTTGCTCAAGCGCCGCCCCTGCTGGGATACTGCCGGCATGAGCGACTCCCGGACCATCCTCGACGTGAAGGGCATGAACTGCCCGCTGCCGGTGCTGCGCGCCAACCGGGCGCTGCGCGGGATGCCGCCCGGCGCCGTGCTGCGCGTGCTGGCGACCGACCGCGCCGCCGTCGCGGACTTTGCCGCCTTCTGCCAGGAAACCGGCCACGCCCTGCTGGCGCAGGACGAGGAGGGCGGCGTGCTCGGCTTCACCATCCGGCGCCGCGATGAGCTGCCCGAGGGGGACCTCAACCCATGACCGTCGCCCTGTTCACCCATCCCGCCGGGCTGGAGCACGACACCGGCCCCGGCCACCCCGAATGCCCCGACCGCTTGCGCGTCGTGCTGCAAGCCTTGGAGCACCCGGACTTCGTGCCCCTGCTGCGCGAGGTCTCGCCGGAGGCGACGGTCGAGCAGTTGGAGCGCGCGCATCCCCCCGAGTACGTCCGCGCCATCCTGGCGATCCAGCCGCCGGTGGGCGACTTCGTGCAGTTGGACGGCGACACCCTGATGAGCCACGGCAGCCGCGAGGCCATCCTGCGCCTGTGCGGCGGCGCGGTCGCGGCGGTGGACGCGGTGATGGAGGGCTGGGCGCGTGCGGCCTTCGTCGCCGCGCGCCCGCCGGGCCACCATGCCGAGCGGGCGCGTCCGATGGGGTTCTGCATGTTCAACGGCGCCGCCGTCGCCGCCCTGCACGCCCGCGCCCGGTGGGGGTTGCGGCGCGTGGCAGTCGTGGACTTCGACGTTCACCACGGCAACGGCACGCAGGACATCTTCGAGGCCGACGCCGATCTGCTGTATGTCAGCAGCCACCAGCATCCCTGCTACCCCGGCACCGGCATGGCGAGCGAGCGCGGGGTGGACAGCAACGTGCTGAACCTGCCGCTGCCGCCGGGCACCGCCGGGCCGGGGTTCCGTGCGGCGTGGGAGCGGATGGGCCTGCCGGCGCTGCGGGAGTTCGCGCCGGAGCTGCTGATCGTGTCCGCGGGCTTCGACGCGCACAAGGCGGACCCGCTGGCGCAGTTGATGCTGGAGACGGAGGACTTCGGCTGGATCACCGACCAGCTCCTGGCCGTGGCGGACGCGCAGTGCGGCGGGCGGATCGTGTCCATCCTGGAGGGTGGCTACGACCTGCGGGCGCTCGCGGCCTCCGCCGCCTTGCACGTCCGGCGGCTGATGCGGCAATAGGGCGGCCCACGCATTGCAGCACCCAGTCGCAACACGCAGCCGCAGCGCGCAACCGCAACACGCATCGCAACAGGACCACATTATGGCTGACGATATCACCGGCCTGTCCTTCGAGGATGCGCTTGCCCAATTGGAGGTCATCGTGCGCGACCTTGAGAAGGGCCAGTTGAAGCTGGAGCAGGCCATCACCGCCTATGAGCGCGGCGCCCTGCTCCGCAAGCACTGCGAGGACAAGCTGCGGGAGGCCGACGACCGCGTGCGCGTCATCGTGGAGCGGGCGGACGGCACGCTCGGCCTGAAGGCCGAGGGCTGATGGGCGAGACCTTGGACCGCATCGACATGCGCGCCTCCCTGGCGGAGCAGGCCGCGGTGGTGGAGCAGGCGCTGGACATCCTGCTGCCGCTGCCCGACGGGCACGAGCTGCGGCTGGTCGAGGCGATGCGCTACGCGACGCTGGGCGGCGGCAAGCGGCTGCGCGGGTTCCTGGTGATGGAGGTGTCCAGCCTGTTCGGCGTCGCCACGACCTGCGCGGCGCGGGTGGCGGCGTCGGTCGAGATGCTGCATGCCTATTCCCTGGTGCATGACGACCTGCCGGCGATGGACGACGACGACGTGCGCCGCGGCCAGCCCAGCACGCATAAGCGGTTCGACGAGGCGACGGCGATCCTGGCCGGGGACGCCTTGCAGGCGCTGGCGTTCGAGCTGCTGGCCGATCCGGACACCCATTCCGACCCGCAGGCGCGGTGCGAGCTGGTGTCGGCGCTGGGCCAGGCGTCCGGGGCGCGCGGCATGGCGGGCGGGCAGATGATAGACATGGCGACCGAGGGCCAGGTGCTGACGGCCGGGGAGGTCGCGCGCCTGCAGGCGCTGAAGACCGGGCGGCTGATCCAGTACAGCGCGGAGGCCGGCGCCATCCTGGGCCGCGCCGCGCCGCCGCTGCGGGCGCACGTCGCGGCGTATGGCCGGGACCTGGGCGCGGCGTTCCAGATCGCCGATGACGTGCTGGATGCGGTCGGCACCACGGAGGGGATCGGCAAGACCGCCGGCAAGGACGAGGCCGCGGGGAAGGCGACCCTGGTGGCCCTGCTGGGCGTGGACCGCGCGCGGGCACAGGCGGAGGCTCTGGCGGCGCAGGCGGCCGGGCACCTGGCCGCATTCGGCGACCGCGCCGACCGCCTGCGCGCCCTGGCCGCCTATGTCGTGGCCCGGGAGAATTAGCGCCCCCTTCCCCCTCTCCCTCCGGGAGAGGGTTGGGGTGAGGGAAGGCCGCAAGAGCCGAACCCGGCCATGGACAGGCTTGAATGGGATAGGTCCGCGCGTGCGGCTTCCCTCACCCCGGCCCTCTCCCGGAGGGAGAGGGGGAAGCAGCAGCGGCTTTGCCCAAGCGGCGCGCTGACCAGCTTCTCGTGGACCGCGGCCTGGTCGAGAGCCGCACCCGCGCGCAGGCGCTGATCCTGGCCGGCAAGGTGTGGTCCGGCGACCGCCGCGTGGACAAGGCCGGCGATGCCATGCCCGACGACGCGGCGCTGGAGGTGCGCGGCCAGGACCACCCCTGGGTGTCCCGCGGCGGGCTGAAGCTGGACCATGCGCTGCAGGCTTTCGCGCTGTCCCCGGCCGGGCGCGTCTGCCTGGATGTCGGCGCCTCCACCGGCGGCTTCACGCACGTCCTGCTGCACGGCGCCGCGACCCGCGTCCATGCCGTGGACGTGGGCCACGGCCAGCTCGCCTGGTCCCTGCGGACCGACCCGCGCGTCGTGGTACATGAGCGCACCAACGCCCGCTATTTGACGGCGGGACAGGTGCCCGATCCGGTGCAGGCCCTGGTCTGCGATGCCAGCTTCATCGGCCTGTCCACCCTGCTGCCGGCGCCCTTGGCCCTCTGCGCCCCCGGTGCCTGGGCGGTAGCGCTGATAAAGCCGCAGTTCGAGGCCGGGCCGGGCCAGGTCGGCAGCAAGGGCGTCGTGCGGGACAGCGGGGTGCATCGGGCGGTCTGCGCGCGGGTGCGGGACTGGTGGGCCGGGCTGCCCGGCTGGACGGTGCTGGGCATCGCCGACAGCCCGATCACGGGTCCGGAGGGCAACCGGGAGTTCCTGATCGCCGCCCGGCGCGGCGCGTAGCGGAGGCCGGCACCGCCCGCGCGACTCCGGCCCGCCCCGGTGCTGCTTCGCCGCGAGCGCCGTCCACAGTTCCGCCGCTGCCACGTCCTCAGCCTTGGCCGCGTCCGACACCACGGCGTCGCCACCAAAGAACTCGTGCGTCACGCCGTTATGCAGGTGGTGCGTCGCCTTGTTGCCGGGAGCGCGCAGCTTCTCCGACAGCAGCGGTTGACATTCGCGCCAGGGCCGGGCGGCGCTGCCTAAAGCAGCGTCTCGACCAGCTTCGCCTTGATCTCCTGGACCCGCTCGCCCAGCCCGCGGCGGCGCCAGGCGTCCAGGGTGACGATCTGGGACGCCTTCACGTCGCCGTCGAACATCGCCTCCATGGCGCCGCCGAACCCGGTGCCCAGGATGATGGCGTCAATTTCGTTGTTCCAGACGGTGCTGCGCCAATCGAGGTTGGAGGAGCCGACGGCGGACCAGGCGCCGTCCACCACCGCGGTCTTGGCGTGCAGGATGCGGCCCTGCCGCTCGTGGATTTTCACCCCGGCCTCCAGCAGCTTGCCGTATCTTGCACGCCCGGCCGCCACGGCTGCGCCGCTGTCGCTTTGGCCGGGCACCACAAGCTGCACGTCCACGCCGCGCCGGGCCGCGGAGATGAGCGCCTGTGCCAGGTCCGGCGTGGGCACGAAGAAGCCGGTCGTGAGGTGGACCGACCGCTGCGACAGCGTGATTGCGGCCAGCAGGGTGCGGTAGATCAGCGGCTGCTCGCTATCGGGGGCGCCGTCAATCGCCTGCACGGCCGTCGTGCCGACCTGCGTCGCGGAGGTGGGCGGCGGGTCGGCGATGGCTGGGCCGCGCTGCTGGCGCCAGGTTTCCATGAAGTAGCGCTCGAACTGCGCGACCACCGGACCCTCGATCCGCACGTCGGTATCGCGCCAGGCTTGCCGGTCCGGGGCGGCGCCTTGGGGCTTCGGGGTGTTCCGATAGACCGCGCTGATGTTCACGCCGCCGGTGATCGCCACCCGGCCGTCCACGCACAGCAGCTTGCGGTGGTCGCGCTTGTTCAGCTCGACCGGCACGCGCTCGTTGGGGCGCAGCGGGTTGAACTCCAGGACGCGCACGCCGCCCGCCCGCAAGCGGTCGAACAGGGCCGCAGGCGTCCCGGCTGCGCCCCAGGCGTCGTAGATCAGGTTGACCTCCACGCCGCGGCTCGCCGTCGCCAGCAGGGTGTCGGAGAACTCGCCGCCGGCCTGCTCATCGAACTCGTAGCTTTCCATGTCTATGCGGGTCCGGGCGGAGCGGATGGCCTCCTGCAACGCGGCGAAGGTGGCGGGTCCGTCCTTGAGCAACTCCACCCGGTTGCCGCCCAGGAAGGGCACCCCGGCAAAGCGCTCGCCCTGCTGGCGCATCAGGTCCAGGCTGCGCGCCGGGTCGGCCCCGGCCTTAGCTTGCAGCAGGTCAGGGCTGACGCCAGGGATGGGGGCGCTCACGCACGCTGACAGCAGGATGGCGGCGAGCAGGACAAGGGGACACGCCATATTGGTCATAACAGCTATAACAGACATATTTATGTCAAATTTCGGGCATATGCTTAGTTAATGAGGATTTTACAAAGATTGTTTTCCATTCTCCTTGCTGTCCTACCTGGGAGTGCCTTGGGAGCGGGCGGGCCGGACCCATGCGGCCCGGCCCCGGTTGCCGTGCCGGGACAGCCAGCGCGGGTGCAGACCTGGACCGCCGCGCAGCTTGGCGCGGAATGGGTGCCGCCGGCCTGTTCCGGTTGGACGGCGCCGGGGCTGCGGAGCCTGATCGGCGTGACTGGAGCGTTCCGGCTGCCGGGCGGGACCGCCGCCGTGCTGTCCCGTTTCGGCGCCGTGTCGGGGACCGTCGGCGTCCGTTACTGGTCCGTCAGCAAGAAGGCATGGGAGCCGCTGATCACCGCCGCGCACGCGACGGGCGCCGCGGGCCGGACACGGGCAGACTTCTCTGCGGCCGAGATGACGCCGGGTGCGGCGCTGTCCTACAGCCAGACGGACACCGGGGCGGGCACGGTGCAGCACCGGATGCGCGTGATGGAGGCGGGCGCCAACCGCGTCGTGCTGACGACGGAGAACGCGGGCACCATTCGTGCGCTGCTGGTCCCGCTGTTCAGTCCCGGCGAGTTGCAGACGCTCACGGTCATCACGCGGCAGGGCGGGGACGCCTGGGCCTACAGCAGCCTGACCCGGACTGGCGCGCGGGCGAGCGGCTTGACGGACGGGCATGAAGCGTCGGGGATCAACCGGGCGGTGGCGATGTTCCGGCACGTCGCGGGCGTTCCGACCGACCAGGAGCCGCCAGCGGTGCGGTAGCCGCCTGCATGGCCCTGTGTGCCCGCTTCCTGCTCCCTCCGGGAGGGGGCCGGGGTGAGGGAAGCGGCAGGGGCGGTCCTCAGTCTGTTCGGAGCCAGGCAGCCCGGCAGGAGGCGGACAAGATGTTTCCGGCCTCCCTCACCCCGGCCCTCTCCAGGAGGGAGAGGGAGCAGCAGCGCCGCCTGCGGCAGGGGCAAGTGGCCACTGGTCAGCCAGCCTCCGCCTCATGCCGGGCAATCTCGGCCAATAGGGACCATACCCGGGCCGGCTCCATCGGGACCTCCGGGTCGTTCAGGATGCGGTCAAGCTCGGCCAGCCTGGCATCGTGGTCGGTTTGGGGCACGTTCAACCTCCACTGGTGCATGGGCACACTGGCAGGGAGGAACGTGGCAGCATCATGACGGTTCGGCGGCAGCCGCGGTCACGATCCGGTTGCCCCTACAGCGAGGACAGCACCGCGGGCGCCAAGGCGGCGTCCTTCGCCGCGGGATGCGCCGGGTTGCGGAAGCGCAGCTCGCCGTGCGGCGCGGCATCCGGCTCCGGCAGGCCGAACAGCTCCAGCCGGCTGGCGCAGGTGACGGCGACGACGCTGCGCGCCTCGGGGTTGGTCATGAACTGCCGGGCCTCGCCCTCCAGCTCCAATCGTTCGCGTAATAGGCGCCACTCCGCGCGGTCGGTGTCCTCGATGAACATGGCGAGGATGCCGGGCCGCGTGCCGGTCAGCCGCGCCGGGGCGACGGCGGCCATGCGGTGGCGGACCGCGACCGCGACCTCGTTCTGCTGCCCGGCGCGTGCGGCCATCACGAACACGCTGCCGCCGGCAGCCGTCACGGACAGGTGCGCCTCCGGCCCGAACTCCTGGCGCAGCCTCGGCATCAGGCCCAGCTCGTCCGCCTGCGCGGCGGCGAGCATCAGCGGGTCCAGGCGCAGCATCGCCGCCTCGTCGCCGTCGCTGCGGCGGGACTGCTTCAGCATGGCGGTGATGCGGTCGTGCAGGCGGGCCAGCAGGTCGCCGCCCTCCTCCTCCGGCCCGCGCAGGCCCTGCGGCAGCGTCATCTTCAGCAAATAACGGCCGGGATGGGCGCAGAGCCAGGTCTGCAGCTCCGGGTCCACGCGGTCCACCAGGCGGAACCAGGCGCCGCGATGGACGCCGCGCCCGGCCTCGGCCGAGACGGTGTCGCACGCCACCTCCGCCTCGATCCCGTCGCGGTGCAGCAGCAGGTCGAACGGCGCCGCCTCCTCCAGCCCGGCGAACGACACGTCGAAGCCGCGCGACCGCTGCAGCGCCGCCGTCCGCAGCAGGTGGAAGGCCGGCACCAGGCACTCCCCCTCCACCAGGGCGGAGCGCAACAGGGCGCACAGGCGCAGCCGGCCGGTGTTGGTCAGGCCGTCGAACAGCGTGGCGGCAGCGGCGGCGTGCGTGGTGATCCAGCGCTCGGCGAGGCTCAGCGGGCGGTTCGGAGTGGTGCGCCGCAGCCGCTCGACCGCGAACTCGATGCAGTGGCGCTGCTGCGCCTGCCGCCCGGTGCGGGTGCCGCCCCCGGCCATGCCGCGCAGCGTCTCCATGCGCGCCCGCCACTGGCGCGCGCCGACGCACCCGACGAACGCATCGAGGACGGCCTTGTCAAAGGGTTCGGCAAGCGGCTGCATCGGGGCCGCGAAGGTGTCACCCTTCCCGGCCGCGGGCAACAGCAGCGAGGGGAGGGGAGCGTTCAGTTTCCCGACAACCCGGCGCGGTCCGGAACCTGCGCCCTGTGCCGCAGCAAGTGGTCGGCCAGCACGCAGGCGACCATCGCCTCCCCGACCGGGACGGCGCGTATGCCGACGCAGGGATCGTGCCGGCCGCGGGTTATGATGTCCACGTCCTGCCCGGCGCGGTCCACGGATTGCCGGGGCACCAGGATGCTGCTGGTGGGCTTCACGGCGAAGCGCGCCACGACGGGCTGCCCGGTGCTGATGCCGCCCAGCACGCCGCCGGCATGGTTGCTGCCGAACGCTATGGCGCCGCCCTGCATGCGCATCTCGTCCGCGTTGCCCTCGCCGCGCAAGGCCGCCGCGGCGAAGCCATCGCCGATCTCCACACCCTTCACCGCATTGATCCCCATCAGCGCCGCCGCGATGTCCGCGTCCAGCTTGGCATAGATGGGGGCGCCCAAGCCCGGCGGCACGCCCTCCGCGACGATTTCGATGACTGCGCCGACGCTGGAGCCGGACTTGCGGATTTCGGCAAGCTCCTCCTCCCATGCGGCGGCGGCCACCGGGTCCGGGCAGAACAGCGGGTTGGCGTCCACCGCGTCCCAGTCCCAGCGCGTGCGGTCCACGGCATGGGCGCCCATCTGCACCATCGCGCCGCGCACCCGTATGCCGGCTCCCAGCACGATGCGGGCGACCGCGCCGGCCGCGACGCGCATCGCCGTCTCGCGCGCCGAACTGCGCCCGCCGCCGCGGTGGTCGCGTATGCCGTACTTCATCTCATAGGCCACGTCGGCATGGCCCGGCCGGAACTGCTCGGCGATGGCGCCGTAGTCGCGGCTGCGCTGGTCCACGTTCTGGATTTCGAGCGCGATGGGCGTGCCGGTGGTCAGGCCGTCCAGGGTGCCGGATAGGACACGCACCTGGTCCGGCTCCTGCCGCTGGGTCGTGTACTTGGACTGGCCGGGGCGGCGGCGGTCCAGCCAGGGCTGGATGTCGGCCTCCCGCAGCGGCAGCCGCGGCGGGCAGCCGTCCACGACGCAGCCGATGGCCGGGCCGTGGCTTTCGCCCCAGGTGGTGACGCGGAACAGGTGGCCGAAGCTGTTGTGGCTCACTGGGTCCAGGTTTCCGCTTCGACCGCTTGACGTGCGGCCGGCCCGGCACGCCCGTCATTGCGAGCCGCCCTTGCGGCGCGGCGATCCAGGGGCGTCAAGAGCGGCCCTGGCCGCCCCTGGATCGCCGCGCCGCTCCGCTTCCCGCGATGACAGGTCAACGCCGCTGGTCTCAATGGTCGGAGGCGACGTTGATGTCGGGGGCCGCCGGGTTCTTCATGCCGACGATGTGATAGCCGCTGTCCACGTGATGCACCTCCCCCGTCACGCCCGCAGACAGCGGACTGAGCAGGTACATGCCGGCGCCACCGACCTGTTCCAGGGTCACGTTGCGCTCCAACGGGGAGTTGTACTGGTTCCAGCGCAGGATGTAGCGGAAGTCGCCGATGCCGCTGGCCGCCAGCGTCTTCATCGGCCCGGCCGACAGCGCGTTCACCCGGATGCCCTGGCCGCCGAGGTCGGCGGCGAGGTAGCGGACCGAGGACTCCAGCGCCGCCTTGGCCACGCCCATGACGTTGTAGTGCGGCATCACCCGCTCGGCGCCCAGGTAGGACATGGTCAGCAGCGAGCCGCCGTTCCGCATCATCGGCACCGCGCGTTGCGCGACGGCGGTGAAGGAGAAGCAGGAGATGTCGAGCGCCTGCAGGAACGCGGCGCGCGGCGTGTCGAGATACTTGCCGCGCAGGTAAGCCTTGTCCGCCCAGCCGATGGCGTGGACGACGAAGTCGATGCCGTCCCAGCTTTCGCCGATCCTGCCGAAGGCGGCATCCATGCTGGCGTCGTCCGACACGTCGCAGGGCGCCACGACGCTGCTGCCGACGCTGGCGGCTAGTGGGCGCACCCGGCGCTCCAGCGCGTCGCCCTGGTAGGTGAAGGCCAGCTCCGCCCCCTGCGCCGCGCAGGCGGTGGCGATGCCCCAGGCGATGCTGCGGTCGTTGGCGACGCCCATGATGACGCCGCGCAGGCCCTTCATCAGGTCGCCCGTCACGGGCCGGACGGCTTGGGTCGGGGTCGGGGTGCCGTCCGGCATGGGGCGTTCCATCTGGTGCGAGAGGCGGGTGGGGCGTGGTGGCACATGCCGGGGCGGGGGGGAAGGGGGTGGTTCCAGTATTACGCCCTGACGAAGGCTCGGGACCACGCTGGCCGTCTCGCTTCGGACATCTGCTGTTTGCGAGTCCTCAGCAAAGAATGCAAGGATGACCGTTGCTGGACGATGTTTAAGAATAGCCTATGGCGGTGATAAGGCGAAGGTCGGTCTGCCCGCACGTCGGCGATTACACTGGGGCAGCGTACGACGACGACGATAACTAACCCGGTCTTCAATCACTGGCAAAAAGATCGGATTGGTCCGAAGAGAAGAGAGCTTGCATTGCTGTTTCGTCGATCAGGCCATCCCTTATTCCACGCATTATCACATAGGGCTGCATTGCTGGGTCGCGGAAGCGAAACCTGTATCCTCTGCTCTCGCCAGTCCTTTGAAGAATCTGACCCTTCTTCTCGGCGAAATCGCGAAGGTTGTCCTGGAAGTTAGCTATATCGACCTGCTTTTTGAGGATATTTGCGTAGGGGTCCCGCACTGAAGCTGGCATGAAATAGCCAGCATCATCGACCTTTGCTAGCGCGCAAGCCGTGAGAACATGCCTGAAGAGTGCTCGTGTGTTATTGCTTCTTGTGGAAAGCTCATAGGCATCCTTAAGCGTTTGCTGCGCGGATTGCAGCACCTCCGCTATCGCGGCATCGACATCATTCTCCAAGATGTTTGTTGACCGTCGAGAAAGGGCGCTGAACACAGCATACTTCCCCAGCGCGTGGACGTATGAAGGCAAGCCTTTCGAGAGGTTTATTATCTTGCGCTTTGTTGGATCGCTCATGGACATGTTGAGCTGTTTCAACCGCCGATCCAGGATGTCCCGACGCTCGTCAGCAGTCATCCGGGGCATCATTATTTGCTCAGTGCAGCGCTCAATAGACTGGTGGCGTTCAAACAGATCGGTGATGTTGTCGGCAACCCCTACCACTATGATGGTCACATTCGCGCCCATATCGGATAGGGCCTTGACTATGTTTGCGATTAGGATCGAGGTGTCTGCGTCATCTATTTCGTTGAACTCATCAATCACGACGATGGGAATCTCGCTTTCCTTGAAAAACTGCATCTCAGCCAGGAAGTGGTCAATTGTTATCTCTCCTGGGTAGAATTCAGACACATTGTAGGCTCTGTTGCCTTCGCCGTAATCTGCCTCGACGTGGATGTTCGCAAATATCCGTTTGGCCACAACAGAAAAAGTGTCGCCAGGGAAAGCTTGGACGCGAATGTATCGAATGCTTCTAAGGCTTTTCGGAATGAGGAAAGGCGCTATCTGAGCCATCGAGGATTTCCCCACGCCTCGCTCGCCAAACAAGATGATGTGGCGACCACGCTCACCAACTGCATCTATTATTTTGGACGCTTGCCGCCGCCGACCAGCGAAAAGTTCAGCAATCGCAATTGGTGTCGATGGCGTGAAAAGCCCATTGGCCTCGAACCGCTTCGCTTCAGCATCCTCCACGGTCAGCATCTCGGACGACATGACAGACTCCAACTCTGGCAACGACTTGGTAAAGTATGGCCCCTACTTGGTCAAGTGCAGTGTTGAGTTGGTGTTCAGCCCCGCTTGCCATCTTGAGAGGGGCATCCAGCGTTTGGCAGGATGCCCCCACGCGCGCTAAGGGACGGCCACGACGCAGGAGCCACGCCTGATGGATGATCCCTCCCCCGACCACACGCCTGTCAATCACCTGTCCGCTGCCCACACCGGCACTGACCACCAGGATCACGCCAACTCGATCTGGGACGAGCGCTACGAAAAGGGCGAGCACGTCGGCTCCAAGCCCGTCATCGAGGCGGACCCGGTGGACTTCACCCAGCACAAGTTCCTGTACCAGCACGCCGTCGCCAAGCCGATGACCGGGTCGCTGGACGGCTGGTCCGTGGACACCATCGCCAAGAGGTGGTTCAGCCCGCCGCCCGCCAAGGTGCTGGCCATCGGCTCCGGCATGGCGTTCCTGGAGGAGTATCTCGTCCAGAACGACTACGCCGGGCACGTCACGGCCTACGAGATGTCGCGCACCGCCATCGAGGGCGCCCGCGCCCGCGTGGCGGACAAGCCCTATGCGGACCGCCTGGACCTGCGGACCGGCGACGTGCTGGCCGAGAACCTGCCGACCGCTGCCTATGACGCCGTGTTCGTGCAGGCGGCGATCCATCACTTCGACCGGATCGAGGACATGTACGCCCTCATGCACCGTGTCCTGAAGCCAGGCGGCCTGCTGTGGTTCGACGAGTACGTCGGCCCGGACCACCACATGTACGAGCCGGAAGTGCTCGCCATCATGGACGAGCTGAACGACTGCCTGGACGAGAAGTATCGCTGGGACTGCCTGGTGGACCACACCCGCACGATGGTGCCGCGCCCGTCCCTGGAGTTCATGATGGGGCACGACCCGTCCGAGGGCGTCCATGCCTCGCGTATCCTGCCGCTGACCTACCAGTGGTTCGACGTGGTGCATCGGCAGGACTACGGCGGGGCGATCATGCGGCCGTTCTTCACCGGCATCCTGCGGAACTTCGACTGGGACGACCCCAAGGACCGCAGCATCGCCCGGCTGGTGATCGCCACCGAGCAGTTGCTGACCAAGCAGGGCGTGCTGCCCAACTATCACGCCGCCGTTGTTGGCCGCCGCCTGGACCAGCCGCGTGCGCCGCTTTCGGAGGCGGAGGCGCGGCGGATCAACTACTCGGACTGGCCGGGCCTGCGGCCCGCTGCTCCCCCGCCCGCGCCGCCCCTGGGGCCGCCGCCGCGCCGGGGCGGGCTGCGGGCGTTCCTGCGCGGGGCGTGACCCGGCGTCCCATCCCCCCGGCAGCGGCCCGGTGCGGCCATCCGCGCAACAGGAGGCCACATGCCGGATATGCCTGACGGCCCGGGGCTGACCATGCTGCCGCGGGGAGCCGCAGGAAGTCCTGCCGTCCCAGCGGCGGCCCGGCCGGGCCTGGCCCGGCGCGGTTGGGCGTCGGCACGGGGGCGCCTGTACGGCCCGGCGCGCAAGGTGCTGCGCGCCTGCGCCGCCCGCCCCGGCGCGGCCGGGGCCGTGGTCCTGGCGGCCTGGTATCTCTGGTGCTACCTCGGTGACCGCTCGCTGCCCGGCAACGACCTCCGGCAACCGCTGGGCTGGTGGGACTGGTGGGACCAGGGCAAGTATATCGAGAGCGCCCGTGCGCTGGCGGCCGGCGCACTGTCCCCGGACCGGCACTGGTATCCGCTGGGCTATTCCCTGATGGGTGCGCCGTTCACGCGCTGGAGCCAGGGGCACCCCATGCTGCCGGTCAACCTGGCGTCGCTGCTGCTGTGCTACGCCGGGTTCCTGGCGTTCGCGCGCCGGGTGGGCGTCGGGCGGGGCTGGGCGGCGGCACTGTTCCTGGTCGCCGCCGCGGGCAGCCGGATGCTGTTCGAGGGGTGGATCGTCCCCTGGAGCACCACCCCGGCCGCGGCGCTGATCTGGCTGCTGCTGGCGACCGCGGCCGGGCACATGCAGGGTGCGCGGCGGCCGTTCCTGGTCGGGCTGCTGGCGGCGGCGATCCCCCTGGTGCGCCCGACGGAGCTGGTGCTGGCCGTGCCCTGCGTCCTGGCCGTCATCGCCTCCGACCTGTGGCGGCCTCCGGCGCGAGGGCAGCTGGCCGGGAGTGGAAGGCCGGAGGACGGGAACTTGCGGGGCGGATGGGCGCGGGCCAGGCGGGTGCGGGACCTGGGCCTGCTGGCGCTGGGCGGGCTGTTGGCCGTCGTGCCCTATGGGCTGCTGCACTGGCGCATCTACGGGCTGGGGCCGTCGCCCTACATGGCCATGTCCACGGGCGTCGGCTTCACGCTGCACGACTTCGGGTGGAAAGCCTACACCGTGCTGTCGGACCCGCGGGCCTGGTTCCTGGACGGTCGGGGGCTGCTGTGGCGGGCGCCCTATGCGGCGCTGGCGGTGGCCGGGCTGGCGGTGGCCTGGGCGCATGGGCGGGCGGCGGTGCTGCTGGCGGCGCTGACCGTCGTGCATTCCGTGCTTTACCTGTTCCTACGCGGACCTGCTGCCGACGGGGCTGTGGCGGTTCTCCAACGCGCACTATTGGCAATGGGTGCTGCCCGGCCTGGCGGTGCTGGCCTTCTTGGTGGGGCGGGACCTGCTGCGGTGGCGCCGGGCGCCGCTGTTCCCGCTGGCGCCCGTGGCGGTGGCGGCGTCGCTGCTGCTGCTGTGCGCGCGGGTGGAGCCGGTCGAGGTGGCGGCGGGGGTGCCGGCAAAGATGCTGGCCTACGCCGGGCCGCCACCGGGGTTCGGCGCGGCGTACTTCACCGAGCTTGCGCTGCGGGACAGCATGGGGGAGATGCGCGGCTTCGGCGAGCTGCGGGCCATCCCGGTGCCGGGGGGGATGCGGGTCTATGCGCTGCGCCGGTCCTTTGGCGACGATCCGGCCTGGGTGGTGCCGCCGCCGGGCTGGGCGGGCGATGCGGCGCCGGTGCGCTATGGCATGGAGTGGCGGCTGGGGGTGCCGTGCTGGACGCGGCTTGTGGCCTGCAAGAAGCTGGGGCAGAGCTTCCTGCCGCCGGAGCCGGAGTTCTAGGGCATGACGGCACCCTTGAGGGCGCTGCGCCGTTTGGTATGACCCCGGGACAAGCTGGCTCCGGCATGGTTTCAGGCTTGACCCCTGCCCTGACGGACCTGGCCGTGCCTCAATCAGCCGTCCCAGGCTCCGCGATCCCCGCGACCCGCTGCCTGCCCGGCTTCCACCGCAGCGCCGACGCCTCCACCAGGTGCCACGACAGCAGCGCCAGCGGCGCCGTCAGCACCATGCAGGCGATGATCGGGTAGCCGAAGTCCGGACGCGCCCCCAGGATCACCTGCTGCACCGGGAAGGCATACAGATACATCCCGTAGGACAGATCCCCGAACCGCCCGGCCCGGCGCAGCACCGGCATAGAGCCGCGGCCGAAGCACAGCACCATATAGGGCAGCGTCACCCACTCGACCGGGATGTTCCACCAGCCGTACCAGCTCGCGACCATCCAGTTCAGCGAGTAGCCCAGGATGGCGAAGTCCGCGCGATACAGGTTCGGCACCCGGTCCTGCAGCAGCCGGTACAGCCCGCCGATGAAGAAGAACGGCACCTGGACCAGCATGTACTTCGCGTCGGTCGCGTTGACGACCCAGGCCGGGCCGTCATAGCCGTAGAACAGCCACAGCCCGAGCGTGCCCACCGCCATCCCGATCAGCCCCAGCGCCCACATGCGCGGGCGCAGCGCCAGCAGGGCGAACAGGGGGACGGTCAGGTAGCACAGCGCCTCCGGGAACAGGCTCCACAGCGACCCGTTGACGGCGCCGCCGGCCCGCAGGCCCTGGAACACGCCGGGCAGGTAGAGGACGGGGTGCAGGACGATGTTGCCGAAGTACTTGAGGCTGCTGTGGCTGGTCAGGTAGTCGGCCAGGGGCAGCCGGGTCAGGCGCGCGCCCACCAGGAACCAGAACGTCACGCAGGCCGCCAGGCCGGGCAGGATGCGGAGCGCCCGCTTCTGCAGGAACACGCCCAACTGCGGCGTCCGCAGCCAACTGCCGGTGACCATGTAGCCGCTGATGCTGAAGAAGATGTCCAGCCCGATGCGCGCGAACGGCACGCCCCAGAAGCCCGGCCCGCCATCGGTGGAGAGGTTCCAGCCGTGCCCGTAGATCACCATCAGGGCGGCGAACAGGCGCAGGAAGTCGAAGTTGTCGCGGGGGCGGGACGCCGGGGCGTTCATGGATATGCCCGCTTCTGCTTTTGCTCCCTCTCCCAGAGGGAGAGGGAGCAGGAGCAGAAGCGTTGGCGCGGATGGCGTCCAGCACCGCCTGCTCCCAGCGCGGGGCCAGGGCTGGCGCCTGGTACAGTGCCGCCTGGCGCAACCCGCGGTCGCGCATGTCGGACAGGTATCCGGTCTCCCGCGGCAGGTCGCACAGCCGGGCCAGTATCTCGCCCAGCTCCTCGTCGTCATAGGGATCGAAGTACTCGGCCGCGTCGCCATAGATCCAACGGTGGACCGGGATGCCGCTCGCGACCAGCGGCGTCCCGCACGCCATGCCCTCGACGCCGGAATAGTCGAAGCCCTCGGCCCGGCTCGGCGCCACGACCAGGTGCGCCATCGAATACAGCACGCGCAGCTCCGGCAGCGGCACGCCGCTGACGTGGTAGGCGCCCTCCCGCACCAGCAGCTTCAGCTCCGCCAGCTCCGCGTCCGACCGCCAGCCGGGGTTGGCGACGATCAGCAGTTGCATCGGCGTCCCCGTGATCCGCCGCGCGATCTCGAAGCCGCGGAACAGCCGCAGGTAGTTCTTGCGCGGCTCCAGGGTGGAGCAGGCGATGATGAGCTTCGGCAGCGGGTCCGTGGGCGCCTCCCGCCGTCCGCCGGCCGACGCCGTGGCGGTGCTGGCGCGGCGCCGCAGGATGGTGCGGAGTTCGGCCTCGGGCCGCACGTCCGGGCGATACTCCGGGGCGACCAGGGCGGGGATGGTATGGACGCGCCGCTCGCTGCCGGGGAACAGGTGCAGCACGTCCTCCCGCACCGGCTCGCTGTCGCAGTAAAAGTGCGCGCCCTGCTCCATGTTCCGCCGCAGCATCCGGGCGTGGCTGTTGGTGTGCGGCCACGGCTCGCCGATGGTGTGCGGGCTGAGCAGCGGCAGCGCGTCGTAATAGCGGATCATGAACGCCGTGCCCGGCGACGGCTTGTACGGCGATACCGTCGCGCCGAAGAACACGTCCCACCCCCGCGTGTTGACCCGGCGCTGGAACGGCAGCGGCAGCAGCGACAACGACCGCGCGTTCTCGTGCCCCAGCGCCGTCGCATAGTACTCGGCCCGCCCGATCAGGTGCCGGTCGGACGGCGGCAGGGTGTTGTCGAACAGCTTCATCCACAGGAAGTCCTCGAACAGCACCGGGTCTATCCGCAGGTCGAGCTGCTCCTCCCGCCTGGCGAGGCTCAGGATGGTGGTGACGTGGTGCATCCGCCGCCGGATCGCGTCGGGCAGCAGGAACGACAGGCCCGGCGGCGCGTGGTGCCGCTTAGTGTCCATGCTGATGAGGACGCGCGCCTGCTCCAGGGTGCGGTCGAACGGCGTGTTGGCCTTCTTGCCCCGCCGCGGCGGGGCGGCGAAGTGTATGCCGGACGCCAGGCCGCCCAGCCGTCCCAGCCCCATGTCGGAGAACATGGCGAACAGCAGCCGCGTCTCCTGCGGGATGCCGGCGAAGCCCTCGTAGCACGGGCGCAGGTCCACCATGACGGACGGGCGGCCCGGCTGCGCGCGGGGCGGGCCGGATGTGGCGGCGGTCGTGGCGGCGGTCGTGGCGGCGGCCATGGCGGCAGGCGGGACGGCGTTCATGCGCGGGCCTCCGCCGCGGCGGCCAGCACGGATTGCAGGGCGCGGCGGGCAGCAGCGTCGCTGTAGCGGTCGCGCAGCACGGCCTGGCCGGCGCGGGCCAGGCGATCCTGCATCGCCGGGTCCCGCCACAGGTCCACGATGGCGGCGGCCAGGGCGGGGGCGGCGTCGGCAACCAGGGCCTCCACGCCGGGCACCAGGTCCAGGCCCTCGTTGCCCACGGCGGTGGTCACGACGGGGACGCCGGCCTGCAGGCTGGCGACGATCTTGCCCTTCACCCCGGCGCCGTAGCGCAACGGGCTGACCGACATGCGGCTGCGCGCATACAGCGGCGCTATGTCGGGGACGAAGCCCGTCACCTCCACGCGCGGGCCGGACAGCGCCTGCACCTTGGGCGGCGGGGCGCTGCCGACCAGCAGCAGCCGCACCGCAGGCTCGGCCGCCCAGACCAGCGGCATGATGTCCTGCGCCAGCCACAGCGCGGCGTCCACGTTGGGCGGATGGCCGAAGCCGCCGACGAAGATGATGGCATCCTGCACGGCCGCAGGCGCCGGGGCGTCCCCGGCGGCGGGGACGATGTAGGGTGGGATGACATGCACCTTCGCCGCGGGGACGGTCAGGCCGATGATGCGCGCCTCCTCGGGGCTGGGCGTCATCACCTGGTCCACGCCGGCAAAGATGCGCTCCTCGATCCGTTGCAGGCGGCGGCGCTCCTGCAAGGCGCGCGGGTCGCCGTCCAGCTCGTAGCGGCGGCGCTCCCGCAGGTGGTGCAGGTCGTGGGTGTAATAGATGACGGGCGCCCGGGTATTGGCGCGGATCAGGTCCAGGATGGGGCCGGTCACGTCCGGGCGGGCGGTCCAGACCAGGTCCAGGGCGGGGCCGTTGGCCTTGATCCAATGCTCCAGGGTCTCGGGGGCGTGCAGCACCTCGATCCCGGCCTGTTGCAGCACCCCGGTGTACGGCTGCAGCGGCGCCGGGTCGGCGGCGGGCAGGAAAGCGACGCGCCAGCCCAGGCTGCGGAACAGATGCAGGTACTGGCTGATGGTCAGGCCGCCGGCGTGGCGGTCCCACTCCGGCACGCGGTCGTCCACCACCAGCACCGTGCCGGCCTGCGGCGGGCGCTCGCGCTGCTGCAACGGGATCGCGCCCGGCGCCGGCTGGCCCGGCAGCAGGCGTGCCCACTTGCGGCAGAACCGCGCGTGGTTGATGGCGCTCTGCCGGTCCCGCGCCTCGGCGCCATAGGAGTTGCTGCCGTGGTGCGTCACCTGGCTGGCCAGCTGGTACATCACCCGGAACCCGGCCTCGCGCAGGGCGAAGGCCAGGTCGAACTCCTCGTAGAACGCCGGGGCATAGGCGTCGTCGAAGCCGCCCACCCGGTCCCACGCGCGGCGCGGCACCAGGATGCAGGCGCCGACCGCCACGTCCACCTCGCGGACGTGGTTGTACTGCGGCAGCGCCGGGTCGTCCCCGGCGCCATAGGGCAGGCCCCAGCCGTTGGACAGGATGGCGCCGCCGGCCTCCTGTAAGGAGCCGTCCCGGTTCAGCAGCTTGGCGCCGACCAGGCCCACCGCGGGGTCCGCGTCGGCCAGGCGGACCATGGGGGCCAGCCAGTCCGGATGCGCCACGGTGTCGTTGTTGAGGAACAGCAGGTGCCGCCCGCGCGCCTGCCGCGCGGCGGCGTTGCAGGTGCGGAGGAAACCGAGGTTCTCCGGGTTCTCGACGATGAGGGCCTCGCCGAAGCCGCCCAGCAGCGGGGCCGTGCGGAGCGCGGGGTTGTCGTCCGCGATGATGACCTCGTAGCGCACCGCGTCGCCGCTGCACGCCCCGCTGCACGCCATGATGGAGTACAGGCAGCGGATGGTGTCGGCGGGATGGCCATAGACGGGGATGATGATGCTGACGTCCAGCGCCGCATCCGGGGACAGGTCCACCTCCGGGAGCCTGCGCGGCTGCGGCCTGCCGCCGGTCAGCAGGTGCAGCGGATGGGTCGGGCCAGTGCGGTCGGTGTCCAGCCAGTGCGCCAGCGGGTCGGCTGCGCCCAGGTTGTGGCGGGCGCGATACCAGGCGGCGTCGAACAGCGGCGCCGGGTCCAGCCCGGTGCCGGCGCCGATCCGCCACCAGTGCAGCAAGGGGTCCATCCCCGCACGGTCCGGCACTTCCGCCGCATAGACGGCGGCATCCAATCCGGGGTTGGGGTCGTGCAGATCCGGGATGCCGTAGGTGATGTAGTGGCTGAGCGGGTCGCGGTCCCCGGGGGCCAGCCCATGCCGCGCCACGTACCAGTCCACGTCCAGGAAGGCGTTGGGGTCCAGCCCCTCCGCGGCGCCGGTCCGCAGCCAGTGCAGCAGCGGGTTCTCTCCCGACGCCGCGACCGCCGGGTTGCGCGCCAGGTACCAGGCGGTGTCGAACCAGGCGTTCGGCTGCGCGCCCGCCGCGGCGCCGGTCCAGGCGAAGTGCGCGGCCGGGTCGTGTCCTGCGGCGGCCAAGTCCGGGTGCTGCTGCAAGTACCAGGCGGCGTCGAACAGCGCCGTCTCCCGCAACGCCGCGACCTCCGCCCGGCGGCGGGCCAGGAAGCGCCGGTGCTCGCCCAACTGCCCCCGCTGCAGCAGGCCGGCGAAGGTGCGGGCGCGGCGCAGCGGCGGCAGGCGGCCCAGCAGCCGGACCGGCCGGGTCAGGCGCCAGGACAGCGACCGTTGCATCGCGGCCTGCATCGCGCGGGCCTGCGCCAGCTCGGCGCGCAGCCCGGCGGCCTCCGCCTCGCGCCCGGCCAGGACGGCGTGGACCCGCTCCCAGTCCTCGGCCCGGCCCGCCAGCAAGGTGCGGAGGTGTGCGGCCTGGGTCTGGCCCGTGGCGGCCTGGGCCTCAAGCGCGGCCTGGTAGGACCAGCCGCGGTGCAGGTCGTCCAGGGCGTCGTCATGCTCGCGCTGCAAGGCGTCCAGCCCGGCGCGCAGGGTGTCTGCCGACGCCTCCGCCGCTTCGGCGCGAGGGCGGTAGGGCCGCAACGCCGTGACCTCGTGCAGCAGCCCGGCGTTGGCGGCCTCTGCGGCCCGCTGGGCGGCCAGGGCCTGGGTCGCCTCGAAGTGCTGCATCCAGCGCTCGCCCAACTGGCCGAAGCGATCGCGCAGCAGGGCGACGGCGTCCGGCGCGGCGTCGCACAGCGCGCGGATGCCGGGCGGGATGTCCGGGCCGACCGCCAGCACGCCCAGGCCGTGCTCGTGCAGGAACTCGAAGCCCGGATGCTCCTGCCGCAGCTCCGCCCACAGGCGCCAGACGCCGAAGTCGTCCCGGCGCTCGTTGGTGTCGTGGAACAGCACCACGGCGCGGCGGGACAGCTTGGGCCGCCAGGACAGGAAATCGCCGCGCACGGCCTCATAGGTATGGAAGCCGTCTATGTGCAGCACGTCCACCGAGCCGTCGGCGAACTGCGGCAGCGCCTGGTCGAAGGTGCAGCGCATCAGGGTGGAGAAGGCGCCGTACAGCGGATCGTGGAACCGCCGCAGGTCCTCGTACACCTCGTCGCCATACTGTCCCGCGTGCTCGTCCCCCTGCCAGGTGTCCACGGCGTAGCAGCGCGTGTCGCCGCCGGCCTGGGCCGCGGCGGCGCAGAACGCGGCGTAGGACACGCCGTTATGGGTGCCCAACTCGACCAGCAGGCGCGGGCGGGCGGCGGCGACCAGCCACTGCGCGAAGGGGACGTGCCCATACCAGGCGCTGGCGACTCCGGTGCGGGCGGGGCGCAGGAAAAGGGCGTTCAGCGCCGGGTCCAGCAGGCGGTCCGGGGCGGAGGCGGCTGCGTCGTGGGCGACTGCCGGGTTGACGGCGGGGGTGGTCAGGCTGTGGTCCAAAGCCCGGGTCCGATCTGTGGCTGCAACAGGAGTCATCAGGTTTTCTGGTCCGGTGCAACAGGGCCGGGTGCCGTGGCAGCCGCCCAAGGCCGGGGCCGGCGGGGCGGGGCCAGCACCAGCGCGTCATCGGTGGCGAACAGGTTGGGGTTCAGGAACGGGTCCTCGTCCGCGGCCTCGCCCCACGTTGCGCGGTAGCGGGCGGCGTCAGCCAGGAAGCGGGCTTGGCGGGCCGGGTCGGCCGCGTCCTCGCCGCGAGTCGCGCCCTCCAGGTGCAGCAGCACGGCGTCCGGCGTCCACAGCACCCGCAGCCCGGCCCGGCGGACGCGCTGGCACAGGTCCACGTCGTTCCATGCGACGGGCAGGCCCTCGTCCATGCCGCCAACCCGCATCCAGACCTCGCGCGGGATCGCCAGGCAGGCGGCGGTGACGGCCGACAGGTCGCGCGGCACGGCCAACTGCCCCTCGTAGCCCGGCGCGTCGCGCGGCGCCCCGCGCAGCACATGGGTGGCCCGACCGGCGGGGCCTAGCACCATGCCGCCATGCTGCAAGCTGCCGTCCCGGTGCAGCAGCCGCGCCCCGGCGATGCCCACGTCCGGGCGCACGGCATGGCGGACCAGCTCGCGCAGCCAGGCAGGGTCCGGCATCTCGGTGTCGTTGTTCAGCAGCACCAGGACTTCACCCGTGGCGTCCAGTGCGGCGGCGTTGTTGAGGGCGGCGAAGTTGAACGGGCCGGGGCGGCGCAGCACGCGGACGCGCGGGGTGGCGGCCAGGGCGTCCAGCAGCGCCAGGGCGTCTGGGTCGGTGCTGCCGTTGTCCACGACCAACAATTCCAATGCCGGGTAGTCCGTGCCGTGCAGCACGCCGGCCGTGCTGGCGGCCAGCAGGTCCGTGCGGTCCCGGGTGGGGAGGATGACAGTCACGGGTGGCAGGTCCGTCAGGGCCGGCTGCGGCGGGCGGGGCTGGGCCGGCGGCGGCGGCGCGGCACGGTGGATCAGGACAGCCGGGACATGCAGGACCGCGGCCAGGCCGGCGTGGGCGGCGGCGCGCAGCGCGAGGTCGTGCCACGGGTCCCATGTTCCATCGCCTGTCCGCAGCCCGCCCAGGCGGTCCAGCAGCGGGGACGCATACAGCGCAAGCTGCCCGATGGGGATGCCGGCCTGGTGGGCGTCGGGGCTGTAGCAGGGCTTGAAGCGCGGGGCGAAGCGGGCGCCGCCCGGACCGGCCTGGTCCTCGTCGGAATACAGCAGCGCGGGGGCGGGGTGGGCGGTCCACGCTTGCATGGCCTCGTGCAAGGCGGTGGGCGGCAGGATGTCGCCGGGCTGCAACAGGCCGGCGGCGCCGCCGGTGTGGGCGGCCAGGGCAGCGTTCAGGCCATCCAGCCCGCCGGGGCCGGCAGCAGGCGAAGGCGCGGCTCCGCCGCAGCGGCCCGCTCCAACGCGCGGCCGGGCCAGGCGGAGTGCAGGTGGGTGGACAGGCACAGCTCCCAATCGGGATAGGCGCCGGCTTGCAGGCTGGCAAGGGTGCGGAGCGCCGCCTCAGCCTGGCTGTCCCCGGCCAGCATCGCCAGGCTGACGCGCGGGCCGTGCAGGGGCGGCAGGCGCAGCCGGGACGGCGGGGTGTCGTGCAGCTCCACCCAGAGGGCGTAGGCAACGGGATCGTCGGGTGCCGCGCCTGGGAACAAGCCTGGCAGCAGTGGCGCACGCAGGCGGACCGGGGCGGCATCGGCGATGGCGGCCACGGCGGCTACCCGGGACAGCCCGGTCATGGCAGCGGCCAAGGCCGGCACCGCCCGGTCCTCTGCGGGCAGAGCCTGGGCAGCGATGCGTTCCGCCGTTGCAGGGCTGACGGGATCATCGGGCGTACCGGGACCGTGCAGGGCGGCAAACTCGGCTGTGCCGGCTAGAACGTGCGCCAACTGCGGCAGCCTGGCACCGTGGCGCCAGGCTATCGTGAGCGCGGCCAGGCCCGGCATGTCAGGATTGCGGCCAAGTGCTGCCCGGTGCTAGCGCAGCAACGGGCCTCCGACCTCACGGGCATCAGTTGCGGAAGTGAATGGGGTCACGCCCTGCTGTATGCAGAACCAGGCGCGGCCCGGCAAGCTGGCCCACCATCCGTTGCCGGAGGCAGGTCAGCCCGCCGCACGGGACTACCGGCGGATTACTGGCGCGTGGAGGTCTGCGCCGGCTGCGACTGCTGGGCCGCCTGCTCGCGGCTGGCCTTGTTGGCCTGGTGCCGGCCGACGACGCAGCCCGCGGCGGCGCCCAGGACGCCATGCCCCGCGACATGCCCGGCCACCCCGCCCACGGCAGCGCCACGCAAGCAGCCCGCGGCCTGGGCCGGCGATGCGGCTACGGCCAGCAGGGCAGCGGTGGCGACGGCAGCGGCGAACAGATGCTTCATGATGATCCCCTTCAGGATATGACTGTCCCGGGATTACGCGCCAGCAGCGGCCGGGTTTCCGGCACGGCGAGCAGCCCTGCCATCGCCGCCGCGCCTGCCGCGGCCAGGGCCAGCAGCGCCGCCGCCGGGCCGAAGCGGTCCGCGACCAGCCCGGCCAGCCAGGTGCTGAGCGTCGCTCCGGCGCCGGCCGCCAGGCCCAGCACGCCCAGCGCGGCGCTGAACCCGCCACTGCGCGTCAGATCCGCCGCCACCAGCGGCATCAGCACGCCCACTGCCGCAGCGCTGATGCCATCCAGCGCCTGCACCGTCACCACCCAGGCCGGCCCGGCGTCCAGCGCCAGCAGCACTCCGCGCAGCGGCAGCGCCGCGAACCCCAGCAGCAGCACCGGCCGCCGGCCCCAGCTCTCCGCGCGCCGCCCCACCAGGGGGGAGGCCAGCGCCACGATGGCCTGCGGCGCCACGATGCAGGCGGCGATCACCAGGTTGGCGCGCGACCCGGCGGCGCGCGTGACCTCTCCGGCCACCAGCGGCAGCATGGCGGCGTTGGACAGGTGGAACCCCGCGATGCAGGCGGCGAAGGCCAGCAGCCGCCGGTCCAGCAGCGCGCGCAGCCGCACCGGCGGGGGTGGCGCGGCTCCGGGAGCGGGCAGGGCCATCATGGGGCTTGGCGCCGCCAGCACCACCAGCAGCCCCGCCGCCATCATCGCCGCCGTCGCCCAGAACACCGCCCGGCCGGACCCCCAGGTGCCGATGCCGCCCAGCGCCAGCGCCGCCGCGGCGCTGCCGATGGAGGCGAAGCGGGCGTTGCGCCCCAGCCGCTCCCCCAGCCCGGCGCGGCCGGCGAGTTGCAGGCTGATGGCGGCGATGGCCGGGCCGATCATGCAGCTTGCGAAGCCGTGCAGCACCTCGGCCAGCAGCACCGGCAGGCGGGCGGCGGTGGCGGCGAACAGCAGGGCGCTGCACGCGACGGCGCCGCCGCCCAACGCGATGGCCAGGCGCTTGCTCCGCATCCGGTCCACCAGCGCGCCGGCCGGGACCTGGCTCGCCATCGCCACCACGGTGCCGACCGCCAATGCCTGGCCGATGTCGCCCTGCGTCCACGCCTGCGCCGTCAGGTAGACCGCGATGAAGGCGCCGAAGCCGGTCTGGCCGCCGGCCACCAGCGCGTTCAGGGCGTCGAGGCCCCGGGCGCCGGGAACCGGCGTTGGGGCGCTCATTGCGGCGGGGGCAGCGTCGGCGTGGGCGGCGGCACCGCCATCAGCACGGGGGCGCCGGGCTTGTAGTCCGGGGCGGCGGCGATCTGGCCGGCGGACAGTTGCAGGATGATGCCGCCGTCCTCGGGGCGGAAGTGCAGCGTCCGCCAGGCCACCGCGACCCGGCGCTGCCCGATGCCCAGGAAGCCGCCGAAGTCCACCACCGCCGCCCGCGTGCCGCCCAGCCCGTCCACCAGCACGTCCACGATCCGCCCGGCCGGACGGCCCGCGGGGTCCAGCACCTCCCGCCCCAGGATGGGGGTGGCGGCGGCGGGGTCCATCGGCTCGTTGTGGACCGCCGCCGGCTGGGCCAGCGCCAGCGCCGGGAGCATGAGCAGCAGGGGCGCCAGGCGCATGGGCATGACGGACATGGTCATGACGAATCCTGGGAGGGCCGGGCCGGGCGTGTCAACTTTCTTGCATCAAGCCCAGGCCGGGCAGGGGGGAGGGGCATGGATCATGCGTCGGGCAAGCTGCTGGCGTCGGTGGCGGACGGGGTGGGGCTGGTGACGTTCAACCAGCCGGAGCGGCGCAATGCCATGTCGGTCGCCATGTGGGACGGCCTGGCCGCCATCCTGGACGGCTGGGACAGAGACCCGGCGGTGCGCGTGGCCGTGATGACGGGCGCCGGGGACAAGGCGTTCGTGTCCGGCGCCGACATCAGCGAGTTCGGGGAGCGCCGGGGCAGCGCGGCGGCGCAGCGGGAGTACGACGCGCTGACACGGCGGGGAACGGAGGCCCTGGCCAGGTTCGCCAAGCCGCTGGTCGCGCGCATCCAGGGCTTCTGCCTCGGCGGCGGCCTGGGCATCGCCATGGCGGCGGACCTGCGGGTCGCGGCGGAGGGCAGCAGCTTCGGCATCCCCGCGGCGCGGCTGGGCATCGTCTATGGCTTCGGCATGACGCGGCGGCTGGTGTCGCTGGTCGGCCCGGCGCAGGCGAAGCTGCTGCTACTGACCGGGGAGCGCATCCCCGCCGCGGAGGCGCTGCGGATCGGCCTGGTGGACCGCGTGGTGCCGGCCGCGGAGCTTGCGGCTGCGGTGGACGCCCTGGCCCGGAGCATCGCCGGCAACGCGCCGTTGTCGGTATGCGGCAACAAGCTGGTGATCGAGCAGGCGCTGCGGGACGCGGGCGCGCGGGACATGGCGGCGGTGGACGCGGCGGTGGCGGCCTGCTTCGACAGCGCGGACTACCGGGAGGGAAGGACCGCCTTCATGGAGAAGCGCCGCCCGGTGTTCCGCGGGGAATAGCCGCTGCTGCTCCCTCTCCCGGAGGGAGAGGGAGAGGGCGGCCAGTGCGAAGATGCCGGTGCTCAGCGCCGTGATCCCGACGCTGGGCGGCCAGTCTGTCCAGTAGGACAGCGCCAGCCCGCCCCAGGCCGCACCCACGGCCAGGGCGGCGGACAGCGCCATGCCGGCCGCGACGCCGCGCGCCAGGCGCTGCGCCGCCGCCGCCGGGGCGACCAGCAGCGTGAACACCAGCAGCACGCCGACCACCTGCGCGCACAGCGACACCGCCAGCGCTGCGACCGCCAGGAACGCGACCGAGACCGGGCGCATCGGCACGCCCCGCGCCTCCGCCAGCTCCGGCTGCAGGGTGGCGAACAGCAGCGGGCGCAGCATCGCGCCCAGCGCCAGCAGCGCCGCGACGCCGAGGGCGAGCAGGCCCCAGATCGCGCCGGCCTCCACGCCCAGCAGGTTGCCGAACAGCAGCGCCGCCGCGCTGGCAGCCTGCCCGGTGTAGAAGTGCAGGAACAGCAGCCCCAGGCCGAGCGACGCCGACAGCACGACGCCGATGGCCACGTCCCGCTCGCCTGCGCGCTCCCCCAGCAGGCCCATGCCGATGCCGCCCAGCACGGTCATCGCCACCAGGCCGGGCAGCGGCGGCCAGCCCAGCAGCGCCGCGCCGGTCGCGCCGCTGAACCCCAGGTGCCCCAGCGCGTGCCCGGCGAACGCCTGCCCGCGCAGCACCAGCACGTAGCCGACCAGCCCCGCCACCACCGCCACCACCGTCCCGGCGGCGAAGGCGTTGAGCATGAAGTCATACTCGAACATGCAGATGCTCCGGCCCGCAGGCCCCTGCCGCCGGGCTGCCGCCGGACATGACGAACACCCGGCCCCCGGCGCGCACGACTTCGATGGGGGCGCCATACAGGCGGGACAGGACGGGCGTGGTCACGACCTCGTCCACCGGCCCGATGGCGGCGGCCCGGCCCCCGAGATACAGCACCTCGTCGAGCGCCCCCAGCAGCGGGTTCAGCTCGTGCGCGCTGAACAGCACGGTGATGCCCAGCTCCTGCCCGACCCGCCGGGCCAGCGCGACCACGCCGGCGGCGTGGCGGGGGTCCAGGCCGGCCAGCGGCTCGTCCAGCAGCAGCAGGCGCGGATGGTCCAGCAGCGCCTGGGCCAGCAGCAGCCGCTGGCGCTCCCCGCCGGACAGGGACAGCAGCGGGCGGTCCGCCAGCGCGCGTGCGTCCACCCGGTCCAGCGCGTCCAGCACCGCGATGCGCCCGGCGGTACCCAGGCGCGGCAGGCCCCAGCGCGCCCCGCCTGCGGCGCCGGCCACGAAGTCCCAGCCGCGCAGCCGCGCCCCTGCGGGCTGCGTGCGGACCTGCGGCACGTAACCGATGCTGGCACCACCCGGCGAGGCCGGCGCCCCCAGCACCCGGATGCTGCCCGCCGCCGGGCGCAGCAGCCCCAGGATAGCGCGGAACAGGGTGGTCTTGCCGGCGCCGTTGGGGCCGAGCACGCCGACGAACCGGCCCGCCGGCACCGCCAGCGTGACCCGGTCCAGCACGGTCCGTCCGCCTGGTGCCAGGGTGACGCCCTGCAACTCGACCGCGGGCGCCGTCATGGCTGGGACAGCGCCCGGTCCAGCGCATCGAGCTGGTCCAGCATCCAGCCGGCGTAGGTGGCGCCGTCCGGCTGCGACTCCGTCACGCCCACGACGGGGACGCCGGACGCGCGGGCGACGGCCAGCAACCGCGCCGCGGCGGGGCCGGCGGTCTGGCTGTTGTAGATCAGCGCGCGCAGGCGGCGGGCGCGCAGGTCGGCCTCGAACGCCGCGACATCGGAGGGCCGCGGCTCCGCGCCGTTCATCACCGCGAGCTGCAGGCGCTCGTGCCGTATCTGCAGGCCCAGGGCTGCGGCCATGAGGCCGAACACCGGCTCGGTCGCGGCGATGGGAGCGCCGGCATGGGCGGCGCGCAGGGCGGCGATGCGGTCCTGCAACGGCCGCAACGAGGCCGTCAGGGCGGACAGCCGCGCGGCGTAGCCGTCCGCCTCGGCCGGGTCGGCACGGGTCAGCGCGGCGGCGGCGGCGGCGGCCAGGACGGGGACGGCGGCGGGATCGTACCACAAGTGCGGGTTGTCGCCGGGCCGCCGCCGCAGCAGGTCGGCGACCACCAGCACCTGCCGCCCCGGGCGGGGGCGGCCGAGCAGGCGGGGCATCCAGGGATCGTAGCCGATGCCGTTATAGACGACGATCCCAGCCGATTGCAGGGCGCGGGCGGCTGCAGGCCCGGCCTCGAACAGGTGCGGATCGGCGTCGGGGCTGTTCAGGATGCTGGTGACGGACGCGCCATCCCCGGCAAGGCCGCGCAGGATGCCGGCATAGACGGCCTCCGCTGCGACGGCCTGGACCGGCGTGCGGGCCTGCTGCGCGGCGGCGGGAAGGGACAGGAGCAGGGCGAGAAGGATCAGCAGGCGCATGGGTCGGGTCCGGATAGCGGAGACATAGCGTTATAATGTAACATGCGACCTGTCGAGGCTCACCGCTCCAAGGCATACCGGATGCCGACCGTCACGGTCTGCTGCGCCTGCGTCATGCCCGGCGGGAACGGCGGCAGTTGCGCCCCGGCCAGCAGGCGGCGCGCGGCGTCGTCCAGCACCGGGGAGCCGCTGCTGGCGGCGACCTGCGCCGACAGCACGCGGCCGGTGCGGTCCACGGTGAAGCGGACCGCCACGCGCCCTTCCTGCCCGGCGGCACGGGCGGCTGCGGGGTAGGTCTTGTGGGATTGCAGCCAGGCGCCCATCGCGCCGCGCCAGGCCGGGCTGACCTCTGCTGCCGCTGGCGCGGCCGGGGCCGCTGTGGGTGGCGCTGCCGGGACGAACGGCGCCGGGGCAGGGGCCGGCCCCGGCATCCGGGCTGGAGGTGCTGCGGCGGAGGCCGTGTCCTCGGCCGGTCTGGCGCGCGGGGCAGGGCGGGGCGGTGGCGGCCTGGCTGGCGGCGGGCGCGGCGGCGGCGGGCGCGGCTGGGCCGGCTGGGTCTGGGCCGGCTGGGTCTGGGCTGGCTGGGTCTGAGCTGGCTGGGTCTGGGCTGAACGCGCCAGAGGTGGCGGAGGTGGCTCCGGTGGTGCGGGTGGCGGCGGCGCTGGCACCGGCGGGGGTGCGTCAACGGCTGGCTCCGGCACGGGTGGCGGTGCGGGCGCTGCCGGCATTGGGGCAGGCTCCGCCGCGGCGGACTGCGGCGGCTCGGGTGGAGCCGGAGGCGGCTCAGCCTGCATTGGCGCGGGCGGCTCGGGCGGAGCAGCGGCTGGCTCGGGGGCAGGCGGAACCGGCGGAGCTGGTGCCGGTTCCGCCAGGGGCTGGGCGGGCGGCGTGGGCGCCGGGGCGGGCGGTACGGCGTCGGGTGCGGGCGGGGCGGCCTCGAACACCATTTCCACCGTCTCTTCCGGCACGGCAGGCGCCGGGCCGCGATGGCGGATTGCTGCCAGCAGCAGCCCGGCCGCCAGCACATGCGCCAGCACGGACGCAGTTGCGGCCAAGCGGGCATACGGGGCAGGGGCGCTCAGGGCGATGGCGGGACGGATCACTCTCGACGGACAAAATGCTATGTTATAACGTAACGTAAGACGCGGCGGAGAGTGCCGCCTGCAACGAGGGTTGGCAATGACAGGCTTGCGCGCATCCATGCTGGGCAAGGTGTCCGGCGTCCTGATCCTTCAAGCATCCCCCCTGCACGCCGCCGGCCCGCCCCAATCCGCGCAACAACTTGCACAACAACCTGTGCAGCCGCCCGCCGCACCGTCTGCACCATCCGCCGCCGCCCCGTCCAGGGTGCGCCTGGTGCCCGGCGAGGACGTGGTGCTGGACGACCTGCAAGTGGTGGCCCGCCGGCTGGACGCCGCCCGGCTCAGCATCCAGCCCAGCCTGGGCGCGACGCGCACGGACTTCGGCCGCACCGCCATCGAGACGATTCCGCAGGGCGACAACGCCGGGCTGAACCAGGTGCTGCAACGCGCGCCGGGCGTGGTGCAGGATGCGTTCGGCAACGTGTTCATCCGAGGCGACCATCGCAACGTGCAGTATCGCATCAACGGCGTGCAACTGCCGGAGGGCCTGGCCGGCTTCGCCAGCACCTTGCAGACGCGGTTCGCCAACTCCGTCTCGCTCATCACCGGCGCGTTGCCGGCGCAGTACGGCTTCCGCACCGCGGGCGTGGTGGACATCCAGACCAAGACGGGGATCAACAGCCCTGGAGCCACGGTGTCGCTGTATGGCGGCAGCCGCGGCCTGGTGCAGCCCAGCTTCGAATACGGCGGGCGCAGCGGGCCGGTGGACTACTTCTTCACCGGCGAGTACCTCCGCAGCAACATCGGCATCGAGAACCCGGCGAGCAGCTTCAGCGCCCGCAACGACGGGACGCAGCAGGGCCGCGGCTTCGCCTACGTATCCGGCATCCTGGACGACACCACGCGCCTGACCGCCATGACCGGCACCTCGTTCGGCGAGTTCCGCATCCCGACCCGCGGCAGCCAAGTGCCCGGCCTTGGCCTGACGGTGAACGGCGCCTCGGACTTCGACAGCGGCACGCTGCGGCAGCGCCAGACCGAGTTCCAGCAGTTCGGCATCGTGTCGCTGCAAAAGCAGGCTGGGACCGTGGACCTGCAGGCGTCCTTGTTCACCCGCTACAACAGCCTGCGCTACTCGCCCGACCCGCTCGGCGACCTGCTGTTCAACGGCAACGCCCAGAGCGCCCGGCGGCAGATCACCTCGACCGGGTTCCAGACCGATGCGAGCTGGCGGGTGAACGAGTTCCACACGCTCCGCGGCGGCATCCTGGCGCAGGTCGAGCGGACCACGAGCAACGCCAGCAACTCCGTGCTCCCGGTGGACGGGTTCGGGGTGCAGACGGGCGACCAGCCCTTGTCCATCGGTGACAAGAACGCCCGCACCGGCGCGTTCTATGGCATCTACCTGCAAGACGAGTGGCGCATCCGGCCGTCGCTGACCATCAACTACGGCCTGCGCGGCGATATCGTGGACGAGTACACGCACGAGGCGCAGATCAGCCCGCGGGTCAACGTCGTCTATAAGCCGTTCGAGGGCACGACGCTGCACGCCGGCTATGCCCGTTACTTCAACCCGCCGCCGTTCGAGCTGGTGAGCAACGCGACCATCGGCCGCGTGCAGGGCACCACGGCGCAGCTGGCCGTGCCGCGGAGCGACCCGGTGCGGTCCGAGCGGTCGCACTACTTCGACGCCGGCCTCCAGCAGGTGGTGATCCCTGGGCTGACCCTGGGCGTGGACGGCTTCTACAAGCGCGCGACCAACCTCATTGACGAGGGGCAGTTCGGCTCCCCGGTGCTGCTGACGGCGTTCAACTACGCCCGCGGCGACGTGACGGGGGTGGAGTTCTCCGGCACCTACGAGCGCGGGCCACTGGCACTGTTCGGCAACCTGACGGTCTCGCGCGCCATCGGGCGGCAGATCGTCAGCAGCCAGTTCAACTTCAGCCAGGCCGACCTGGACTACATCAGCCAGCACTGGATACACCAGGACCACGACCAGCGCTTCACCGGCTCGGCCGGGGCGGCCTACACGTTGATGCAGGGGCAGGCGACGCCACTGCGGCTGTCAACGGACCTGCTGGTGGGCAGCGGGCTGCGGGGCAGCGCGTCGGACGTGCCGAACGGGCGGGCGGTGGGCGGCTACTACACGGTCAACCTGTCGGCGGTGCAAAAGCTGGACCCGTCCGTGCTGGGTGGGCGCGGGCGCGGAACGGAACTTCGGGTGGACGTCATCAACCTGCTGGACCGCAAGTACGTGCTGCGCGACGGCAGCGGGCTAGGCGTCGGAAACCCGCAGTACGGGCTGCGCCGGGCCATCCTGGCGGGGATGGCGCAGCGGTTCTAGCCGCCCCGGCCCGAACCAGCGCGGGTGCCGGGCGTTCCGGTGCGGCACGACATGGAGGCAATAGATGGCACCCGCACGCGCCCCCGCGGCACTCCCATGACCGCGCCCCCGCCGGACCGGACCGGGACCCTGACCGAGTTCAAGCGCGTCGTGAACATGACCCCCGCCGCCCTGCGCCGCTGGTTGGACGGCGCAGGCAGCCAATCCGTCGGCATGACGCCCGAGGGCGGGCGCGTGACGCATGAGGGCGGGGAGGAGTCGGTCGGCCACGGCATGGGCCGCCGCATCCTGGAGCTGAAGTCGGCCAAGCGGGACAGCCTGACCGATGACGACCTGGCCGCCATGCGGAAGGTGATCGGCTACGTCCACCGCCACATGGCCCAGCGCCCGGACGGCGACGTGACGGACACGCGCTGGCGGCACTCGCTGATGAACTGGGGGCACGATCCGTTGAGGGACCCGGACGGCAAGGGCGGGGATGGCAGGGGCGGGGATGCCAAAGGCGGGGACGGCTAGGGTCGCACCCCCGGCGTCTCCACCGGCAGGCCGTTCGAGCGCCATCCGAGATACAGGCGCAGCGCCGCCATCTCCCCACTGCCGGCCAGGAATGGCTCGGCGCGCACGCCGGTCATGCAGTTGCGTATGCGGCGCAGCACCCCGCCCATGCCCTGCCATTCCAGCCGGTAGATCGGGTAGGCGTTGGCCCGGCCCTCCGGGATGCGCGCCCCGCCCAGGCGGTTGCCGGCCAGCCCCCCCTTCGCACGGGACTCATGGCAGTCGGCGCAGGATAGGTCGAGCTGGCCCATGCGGGTGTTGAACAGCGCCCGGCCCTGCGCCAGCGCCGGGGCGGCCGGGCCATCGCCGTCCACCTGGGTCGGCAGGCCACGGGATTGCAGGCCGACCAGCGCGGCCAGCGCCAGCATGTCCGCGCCTTCCTCCGGCAGGGCCGGGGCGCCCTGGTGGCCAACCCGGCTTTGGTTGATGCGGGCTTCCAGGGTGACGGGGCGGGACAGGGCGGCGTCCCAGGCGGGATGGCGGGCGGCGACGCCGCGCATCGCTTCCGGCGGGCCGTGACAGGACGCGCAGCTTTGGCCATGCGGCCCGGCAGGCTGGTCCCACCGGGCATGGCCCGCGGCGACCCACAGCATCGCGGGATTGGCGCCGTCGTCGTCCTGCATGGCTCGAACGGCAGGGGAGGCGTCGCCATAGCCGCTGCGGGGCGCATCAGCCAGCACGCCCGGGGGCGCCGCCGCGGCAAGCAGCAGGAGCAGCAGCAGGCGCCGGGTCACATCAGCTCCCGCGGCGCGTCAGCGCAGCACGATCTCCACCCGGCGGTTCTGCGGCTCCCGCACGCCCTGGGCGGCCTGCACCATCGGACGGGCCTCGCCGAAGCCCTGCACGTCAATCGCCGTGCGCGGCACGCCCAGCCGCACCAGCTCCGTTGCGACGTTCTGTGCCCGGCGCACCGACAGCCCGGCATTGTAGCGCGCGGTGCCGCTGCTGTCCGTGTGCCCGGCGACCTCGATCCGCGTGGTCTGCACCCGGGTCGTGGCCTGCGCCGCCTCGGCGATGATCTGCCGGGCGCGGTCGGTCAGGTCGGCGCGGTCCCAGTCGAAGAACACCAGGTAGGTCCGCGCGTCGTTGCGGACGGCCGCGGGCGGCGCCTCCACCGGCGGCGGCGGCGCCACGTTGAAGGCGTAGCGCAGGCCGAGCATCAGGCTGTGGTTGTAGTTGTCCGTCGCCGTGACCCGCCCGCTGATCGGGGCGAGGCCGGGTATGGTTGAACGGAAACCGAACGTCCGGTCCTCGGCCAGCGCGAAGTAGCGATACTCCGCCGTCACCGACAGCCCCACCACCGGCGGCACTGGGAAGGACAACCCGGCGATGGCCTGGTAGGCGAAGCTGCTGTCCACCCCGCGGGTGATGAGTCTCTGCCCGAACCCGAAATCCTGCTGCGTGCGGCGGTCCACCCAGGAGTAGCCGGCGCCGGCGCCGATGTAGGGGAACACGTAGGGGCTGCCCACATCCAGGTCGAACAGCGCATTGACCATGCCGCCGTACTTGTCCTCCCGCCCGCGGGTGGACAGCGCGCCGCCGCTGCGGCCGTTGTCCACCTTGTTGTAGCGGTAGTCGCCCTCCAGCTCGACCCGCAGGCCGTTGCCGAAGCCGTAGCCGACGCTGGCCACCCCCGCGCCCCCGGCCTGGAACGATGTGCTCCCGCCGACCGGGGTGCGGACGTTGCCGATGCGGACGTCGCGGTTGAACTCGCGCTGCATGAAGTTGCCGCCGCCGGCCCCGCCGATATACAGCCCCGTCACCGGCTGCGCCGCCGCAGCGCCGGGGAGCAGGGCCGGGGCGGCCAGCACGGTCGCGGCGAGCAGGGTCATGCGCGTCATGAGACTCTCCAAGTGGGCCGTCTGCGGCCGGATTCGTATCACCCTAGACGGGAGCGTGCCGCAGCCCAACGCCGCCGGGGCAGGCAGGATGCGCCATGGGCGGCATTATAGGCGCCTGTTGCCGATATGCTGCAACACCGGTGCGCTGCGTTACGCCGCAAAGATCGGGCCGCACGAAGCAGGAAGGGCCGGCCCATGCCATGGACCGGCCCCCCTTGCAGCGCGTTACGGGACCGGCTGCCTAGCGCAGGACGATCTCGACGCGACGGTTCTGCGGCTCGCGCACGCCGTCGGCGGTCTGGACCAGCGGACGGCTCTCGCCGAAGCCCTGGACCGTGATCGCCTGGCGCGGCACGCCGCGACGCACCAGCTCGGCCGCGACGTTCTGCGCGCGGCGGACCGACAGGCCGGCGTTGTAGCGCGCCGTGCCGGACGCGTCCGTGTGGCCGGACACCTCGATGCGCGTGGTCTGCACGCGGGTGGTGGCCTGCGCCGCCTCCGCGATGATCTGGCGCGCACGGTCGGTCAGGTCAGCACGGTCCCAGTCGAAGAACACCAGGTAGGTGCGGGCCGGCTGCTGCGGGGGCAGCGGGGCGACAGGCACCACGGGAGGCGCTGCGTTGAAGGCGTAGCGCACGCCCAGCATGACGCTGTGGTTCAGGTCCTCGTTGCCGCCGATGTTCAGGCGAGCGCGGGTGGACGTGCCCGGTGCGAAGTACTGGTAGTTGTAGTTGCGGCTCTCGGCGAGGCCCATGAAGCGATACTCGGCCGTGATGGCCAGGCCCGGCACCGCCGCGATCGGGAACGCCGCGCCCAGGATCGCCTGGTAAGCGAACGAGCCTTCGCCCTGGTTGGTGCGGTAGAACGAGTTGAAGCCGTTCGGCTGGCCGAACACCGGGCCGCTGTTGCCATAGAAGCGGGCATTCTGGTGCTGCGCATACTGGTAGCCGGCACCCAGGCCGATATACGGGCTGATGGCGGCCGGGAAGAAGCCCAGGCCCAGCACGTTCGGGTCGAAGTCATACAGCACGTTCAGCATGCCGCCGTACTTCTTCTCGTCGCCGCCGCCGGCCAGCCGGCCGGTGCCGCCGTTGAAGTTCCGCACCTGGTCAATGCCGGTGAACTTGTTCTGGCGGTAGCTGCCCTCGAGTTCGATCCGCAGGCCGTTGCCCAGGCCGTAGCCGACGCTGGCGACGCCGATGAAGCCGGTGTCGGTCTTGATCTGCGAGTTGTTGCCAAGGCCGCGCAGGTTCGGGAAGAACCGGCCGCCGGTGTTCGGGTAGGCCACGCCGTTCAGCGACTGGTCCTGCAGGAAGTTGGCGCCGGCACCGGCGCCGATGTAAAGGCCATTGATCGCCTCGGCCTTGGCAGCCACGGGGGCCGCAAGGACGGTCGCGGCCAGTAGCGCGCTTCGGAGCTTCATCTGTTCTCTCCTCAATTGAAATCTGCGTATCTAGCGCATCCGGGGGCCTGCGGGACTCATCCCCCCGCCTCTCGGTGATTGCACATTATCACCATCTGCCGCGAGTGCGAGGGCATCCGGGCCGATTCAGGGGCACTTGTGGCGCTTGGGCCACAACACGCGGCGCAGAATTACCACACACCGCCGTGAGCATGGGCCAGGCGTCCTTATACGACCCGTGCTTCGAACGGCGGCAGCAGGTCCGGCGCCTCGAACTCCACCACCCACAGGTCGGGGTCGCGCCCGACCTGGCGGGCCACGTAGGCGTCGGCGGCGGCCTGGTCCACGGCGGCGGGGCCGGTGGCGCGCATCCAGGACACGTCGCCCTCGCCGGCCCGCACCTGGGACAGCACGCACAGGCCCTCCCGGCCGCGCAGCACCAGCAGCACGCCGCCGGCATCGGGGTCCCCGGCGCGCAGCACGGCGCCGGGCCGGCCGTCCACGTCGCCCATGCGCAGCGCCATCTGCACCCACAGCTTCGCTTTTATCCTTGGTTCCGCCATGCCGCGTCCTTCAATGTATCCTTCCACCCTAACCCCGCCGAGGCCCCCGATGTTGCGTCCGCTCCTCCTCGCGGCCTTCCTTCTGTGGACCCAGGCGGCGCACGCGCTGGACAAGGTGGCGTTCGGCCTCGACTGGCGGGCGGAGGCCGAATACGGCGGCTACTACCAGGCCCTCGCCACCGGCATCTATGCCCGGTACGGCCTGGAGGTCAGCATCCGCCAGGGCGGCCCGCAGGTGAACCAGGCGCAACTGCTGCTGGCGGGCCGGCTCGACTTCAACCTGGCGTCCAACAGCTTCCTGGCGCTGAACTTCGCCCGCGAGGACCTGCCCTTCGTCGCCGTCGCCGCGATGTTTCAGCGCGACCCGGCCATCCTGCTGGCGCACCCGGGCCAGGGGCACGACAGCTTCGAGTCGCTGCGCGGCACGCCGGTCATGCTGGGCGCGGACAGCCGGGCGGGATGGTGGAACTTCCTGCGGGCGCGGTTCGGCTACACCGACGCGCAGGTGCGGCCCTACGCCTTCAGCCTGGCGCCGTTCCTGGCCGACAAGCAGGCGGTGCAGCAGGGCTACCTGGGCAGCGAGCCATTCCTGGTGCGCGAGGCCGCCGGCTTCGACCCAGTCGTGCTGCTGCTGGCCGATGCCGGATACAGCGGCTACGGCAGCCTGGTCACGGCCAGCGCCCGGATGCTGGAAACCAACCCGGACCTGGTGCAGCGCTTCCTGGACGCCTCCATCGAGGGCTGGCAGTCCTACCTGCACGGCGACCCGGCGCCGGGCAACGCGCTCATCAAGCGCGAGAACCCGGACATGACCGACGCCCTGCTCGACTACGGGCGGACGGCGCTGCGGGACCGGGGCATCATCGATGGCGGCGACGCGGCGGCGGGCGGCATCGGCGCCATGAGCGATGCGCGCTGGGCGGACTTCTTCCAGGTCATGTCCGGCCAGGGGCTGTATCCCACCGGGCTGGACCCGCGGCGGGCCTACACGCTGCGCTTCGTGAACAAGGGCGTGGGCGTGCGGGCAAAATAGCGCCGGCGGCCATACGCACCGGTGCCGATGCGGGCACGCCGTCGTCGCGGGCCGCCCGCGGCACGGCGATCCAGGGACCGCAGGAACCGTCATGCCGGCCCCTCCATGCCGCGTCGCCGCGCGCGCCGCGACGACAGGCCCCGCGATGACAGGCCCCCGATGACAGCCGATGAGCTGACCCCCGGCATACCCCCGCTGCTGACGGTCCAGGACGCCAGCCGCCGGTTCCCGAACGGGACGGTGGCGCTGGCGGGCGTGTCGCTGCGGGTCGGGGCCGGGGAGGTCGTCGCGCTGCTGGGGCCGTCCGGCTGCGGCAAGAGCACGCTGCTGCGCCTGATCGCCGGGCTGGACCGGCCTGACGAGGGCGCCGTGACCTGGAGCGGCGGGCCGCCCGCGCCGGGCAGCATCGGCTACGTGTTCCAGGACGCCACCTTGCTGCCCTGGGCGACGGCGGCGGAGAACGTGCGCCTGCCGCTGCGCCTGCGCGGCCGGCCCGCCGCCGCGTCCGCCCCGCTGGTGCAGGCGGCGCTGGCGCGGGTGGGGCTGCAAGGCTTCGGCGGCGCCCGCCCGCGGGAGCTGTCCGGCGGGATGCGGATGCGCGTCAGCATCGCCCGCGCCCTGGTGGCCCGGCCCCGCCTGCTGCTGATGGACGAACCCTTCGCCGCCCTGGACGAGTTCACCCGCCACGCCTTGCAGGAGGACCTGCTGGCGTTGCAGCGGGACGAGGGGTGCAGCGTGGTGTTCGTCACCCACTCCATCTACGAGGCCGCGTTCCTGGCCCGCCGCGTCGTGCTGATGTCGCCGCGGCCCGGGCGGATCGTGGACGCGCTGGACGCGCCGCCGCTGCCGGACGCCGCGCGCCGGCTGGACCCGGCCTATGCCGCCTTCGTCGCCCGCATCACCGGCGCGATGGCGCAGGCGCGTGCGGCATGAGGGCGCCGGTGCAGGCCAGGCGCCGCGCCTTGCTACTCCCTCTCCCTCCGGGAGAGGGCCGGGGTGAGGGAGGCGGCAAGAGCGGTCCTTGCCGAACCGGGAGCTGCGCCAGCATCGGGCGGGGGCCTGCGCTGGCCGCTTCCCTCACCCCGACCCTCTCCCGAAGGGAGAGGGAGCAGATTGGCGCCTCCTGTTCTGGACCGTCGGCGGGGACGGGGGCATGAAGGCGGCGCCCGCCTTGTTCGGCCTGCTGGCGCTGCTGCTGTGGGAGGGCGGCGTGCGCCTGGGCGGGGTGCCGTCCTATGTGCTGCCGGGGCCGCTGGCGGTCGGGCGGGCGTTCCTGGCCGACCCGGCGCTGTTGCTGGGCGCGCTGGGCGCGACGCTGGCGGTGACGGCGGCGGCGCTGCTGGCAAGCTGCGTCGTGGGCGTCGGCCTGGCGGGACTGATGGCGGCCAGCCCGCTGCTGCGGGCGGCGGCGCTGCCCTGGGCGGTGGCATTGCAGGTCACGCCCATCGTCGCCATCGCGCCGCTCATCATCGTGTGGGTCGGGGACCCCTTCGCGTCGCTGATGGTGTGCGCGACGGTGGTGGCGTTCTTCCCGGTGTTCTCCGGCACCGCGGCCGGGCTGGCGTCGGCACCCCCGGAGCTGGTGGACCTGTTCCGGCTGAACGGCGCCGGGCGGTGGCAGACCCTGCAGCTGCTGCGGCTGCCGGCGGCGGTGCCTGGGTTCCTGGCGGGCCTGCAGGTGTCGGGCGGGCTGGCGCTGGTGGGGGCGGTGGTGGCGGAGTTCGTGGCGGGGTCGGGCGGGTTCGCCTCGGGGCTGGCCTACCGCATCCTGGAGGCCGGATACCGCCTGCAAATCCCGCGCATGTTCGCGGCATTGGTGCTGCTGTCGGTGGCGGGCATCGCGATCAACGCGGCGCTGGGGGCGTTCGGCGCCCGGGTGCTGCGGCGGCGGTGAGGCTTGAAGGCGGCGCCGGGTGTCGCCAGAACAGGAGGCACAGCGCGGAGCACAACGAACGATGGCTGACCCCAAGACCCTGACCCCCGCCCAGCGCGCCTACGAGCAGAAGCGCGCCGCCAAGGCCGGCAAGTCGCTGGAAGCCTGGCTGGACCAGAAGGCCAAGCGCGCCGCCGAGGAGGCCAAGGCCGCCGCGCCCCCGCCGCCGCCCAAGAAGCCCGGCCTGATCGCCCGCCTGCTGGACCGCGCGCACAAGCCGCTAAAGGGGTGATGCCGCTTCCCCCTCTCCCTCCGGGCTACGGCGGTCACACATGTCTGGAACGACCTGAGTGTTTGCGCGTGGGGTGGGTTTGGTGGGTGAGGGTGATCTTGGCGGGTTTGGCGACCTGCGTTTGCGGCACGT
>JAABUK010001167.1_pt1 | contig 51050 bp, 48 predicted proteins | sample 5559141 | NCBI WGS metagenome assembly JAABUK01 (sample SAMN10711869, study PRJNA513367) | rock metagenome | isolation source: Antarctica rocks | place: Antarctica: Victoria Land, Pudding Butte nord | collected 2016-01-03 | reverse complement strand
CGGTGAACGTTCGACGTTTCCGCTGCGAGCGAACCTCGGAATCGGAATTCATGGACAACAACCTTGGTCGCCCTCAGAGAATTATCCGGCAACGGCCGGACTCCACTCATATTGACACAGAGGGGCGACGCAGCGCGGACCTCAATGAGATCGCCGATGAAGTTTGCGGCGAACTATCTCTTCGGCGACAATCACGCGCTGCACGACCAATTCCTTGCAAGAGCGGCCGAAATGGATGTCACCGATGCGTGCCTACGGGCGGAAGAACAGGCGCAAGCCAATGACTCCGAAGATGCGCGCGACATCTTCGCCCAATTTCAATCGTTTGCAAATCCCGAGGACTATGAGGTCACGGGGAATCAGGTCCAGTGGCGCCCACCCGCCAATTTGTTGCCGAGCCGGGAAGAGCAACGCGTGCACGCCATCCGCCAAGCAATGCTCGCCTTTGATTTGGCCGGTGCGGCCGCACTGCGAGATTACGAGCCACCCCAGAACGTCGCCGCCTACGAAATGGTAGGTCAAGCCGCGGAAACGGAGCTCGCCGCCGGCCGGTTTACGGGTCAAGACCTAGAATACGCGCAACAATCCGTTCCGCGTTGTGCCGCCGTGTCCGTGACCTTTGGTGCACAAGCGCAATCGCCGCCGACCCCGTGGGCTATCACGATCATTCGTGACGTCGCGCAAGCGCAAGCCACAAGTAACTGGTCCTTCGAAGAGGAAGGCGGGGACGCGCTAGACATGCGCGTTAGCATCGCGACGGCGCTGGGGGCGTTACTTGCCGCCGACCCGGACGACGGCGATCTACGCACGCTTGTCTTCCGCTCAGCCGCAATCGCTCCGCCAAACGTCAGCGCGAGCCTTTTGCGCGGCTTGACGCCAGCGTGGGCAATGCGCCCACAACTTCCCGTGAACATTTTGCTCATTTTGCTCGAAGCTGCGTTGCGCGACGGCAATGCGAGGCTTTCCGACCACGAAGTCGCCGCGTATCTCTCGGTAGAGTGTGCCGGCGCCGCGGGAACGACCCCGAGCTTCGCCGCGCTATCGAAACGAGCCATGCATCGCATCTCTAGCGTGCTGAAGGCCGTGCACGCCACGTTCGAGCAGCCCAATACGGTCGATTTTTTGGTGCCGATCGCGGAGGGGTTGCTAGCATTGCTGCAATCCGACGAAACGGACAAGGACGACGCGTTTTCGCTCTCCGTCACCTCGGAGATCGCGCGCTTGGCGGTGGATCTCCTCGTCGCGCTTCCGGCAAGTGGCCATGAGCGCTTTCGCGCCGCGATCGGCAATTGGGACGCATCGCCCGACTTCTACGGCGACGCCGTCCTGGCAAGCATTCACGGCCACATCGGCTTCCGCGAAATCAGCGATCGCGCTTTTGAGCGCTTCCGCGCTATGGCTCAACCCTTTCTGACAGCCGACCATCGCGCGGAGCTTGAACGCCAACATCTCTCGAGGGCCTTCCAAAAAGCGTGTTTGGCGCTCATTCTCGTTTCAGACTTCGTTGGCGTAATCGTACTGGAGCGCTGGCCGCACGCGGCGCGCTTTGCCGAACATATTGGACAGTGGGTGGAAGCCGTCGGCGGCCATCCGACGACCGCGACCGCGCTCATTTCGTTTCTAAACCGGTTCGCTAGCGCATTTTCATCCGCACAACTCGTCGGTTGGATCGATAGCGCGGCCGCCGCGGTGTCAGCCCGCCTGAGGGGTGAGTTTTGGCGGCGCAACGGTGAGCCGATCGCAACGCTTGTGCTAAGGCTCCTGACCGAACGGCCGGATGACTTTCACGAACCCGCGTTGCGCGTAACGGCCGCTGCGATCGGCGACCATCTCGTGAGCACTGGCATCGCGCTCGGCGGTGAAATCCGTCGCGCGCTTGAGGTCCGGTAGCCCGTTAATACGCGGCGCACCGCCGATCGGTACCTGGTCGCGTTGCCGGCCGCCTACCTCGTCCGGCCGTCGGTTGGGAACCCCGCGTGCGTCGCATCATAATGCTTCGCGATCGCGCGCCAAGCCGCGTCCGAGCCCGGCGTAAGATCTTCGGGCTGGCCGATGATCAATTCTATATCCGCGCTCCCCCGCCGTTGATGCCTTAAACGAACGAGATGCATCTGCTGTAGACGCGCTACTCACTGCACATGACGACCGTGATTAACTCAATGCAACAACCTTCGCCTCGAAATCGAATAGTACGTGTTGCAGATAGATCGAGTCTGTCACGTTAGCTTTGACTTGCCGAGTGAAAACCCCCTGGAATGGATCATCTGGGCTGGCCACGATACTGATAGCAGCGAATGTTGCGAAGCCGCTGATATGCAGCCTGGAATCGTCGTCCGGCGACGAGCACTCAAATTTTGATCCATTGAACGACTGCAAGGTCAACGATGTGAGTTGCCTCACCGAAGAAGCCTCTCGATTCTGAGCCGAATAATCGAATCGGTAGGTGGGACGACCTGAAATCGGATCAACCGCAGATCTCGGATCCGGCTCAAGCCATGCACTAATTGCCGGCACCAGTACCAAGAAAGATTGCTCTCGCGTGGCGTCACGGTCTTTGATCAGCTGCTTACGAGCAGCAATCCATTGCGAAAGATCCGGCATGAATGAAAGGCCTTACAAAGCGATCTTGGAGCGCATTGGCTATCAGTTAGGCATTCATCCAAGTTGACGAAAACTCGGCCGAGGGTCAGACCCAGTAGCCACAAGCTTTTCAAAAAGCCGACGATCCGATTTGAACGGACGACCTGCTGATTACGAATCAGCTGCTCTACCAACTGAGCTACGTCGGCACTCCGCACGCCATCGGCGCGACTGTCGTACGTTGGGCGCGCCGGGCGGGAAAGCCTGCGCGGACTCGACGGACCGGAACGCGATCTCGCAGTCGGCCGTGCACCACGATGAGCGTGATCGCGACGGCGGGCTCGGGCCGCCGCGATGGTCGCCGGGCGGAACCACTCGTCGGCGCCCGGCACCCGCCGAACGAGCTACCGGAGCCACTGCGTCGCGACTCCGGTGCGTGGTCCAGACGCTCTTCATCGCTAGCCCGCGCGTCACCGGAGCGGGTCAGATCCAGTCGCGGCGCGAACCGCCGCAGCGGTGCCGCCGGGCTCAGGCGGGGTGCACGTCTTCGTGTTGCAGCTTCGTCGCCTCGTGCGACATTGCGAAGAGCGGCGACCGCGTAAACGCCGATTCGCTCTCGGCGCCCGTCTTGCGCTCGGGTTCCTCGCCGCCATTGGGCAGCACGTAGCCGCTCGCCGTCATGACGCGGTTAACGAGCCACGGCGCGATGCCCTCGAAGAAGAGCGCGAAGCGCGCCTGCCACGTGATGACGTGCCGCTCGCGACCGCGTTCGCAGGCATCGACGATCTGTTGCGCCGCGCACTCGACCGAGATCGACGTCAGCGGCGTCGCGTCGCTCGCCGCGAACATCGCGTATTCTTTCTCGGGCTGGCCCGAGAACGTGGCCTGCGGCGGGCTGCCCGTGCGCATGAGCCCCGGAATGATCGTCGTGACGCGCACGCGGTCGCGCGCGACCTCGCTGTGGAGGCCCGTCGAGAACGCGTAGAACGCGAATTTGCTCGTGCAGTACGGCAGCATGTGCGGGATCGCGATCCGGCCGCCGAGCGACGTGATGTTGACGATCGAACCGTCGTTGCGCGCGCGCATCGCCGGCAGCACGGCCGCCGTCGCCCGGACGGCACCGAAGAAGTTCGTCTCCATACTATTTTCGAAGTCTTCGATCGTGAGCGACTCGATCGGACCGACGCCGATGACGCCCGCGACGTTGAAGAGCGCGTCGATCTCGCCGCCAAACTGCGCGCGCAAGTCCGAGAACGCGGCGATCGCCGAGGCGCCATCGCGCAGATCGGCGACGGCCGTCGCGCAGAAGGTCCCGACGGACTCGAGCTCGTCCTTCGCGAGCTCGAGCTCATCCGCGTTGCGAGCGCAAATTCCGGTGCGCGCCCCGCGCGCGGCGGCTTCCCGCGCCAGCTGCAGCCCGAGCCCGCGGCCGCCACCCGTGATCACGACGTTCTTGCCGGCCAGCCGGTGGGGCCGGCGACGACGCAACAGGGAGATCCCAACATACGAGACGATGGCGAGGACGACGAGCGGACGGCGCATGGTCGCGGTCGTACCCGAAGCGCGATGCGTCGCGACGTCATGCTGCCCGCGATCGCTGGCGCGGTGATCGTCGTCTCGTCGCTCGCGTACGGCCGGTGCGCCGCCGCCTTCGGCGGCACGTGGCCGACGATCGCGGCCTACATCGTCCTGACGCTCGCCGGACTCGCGGGCACGCGGCTCGCTTGGGCGCGCGACGACGCGCCGCTCGTCGCAATCGTGCTCGTCACGGCGGTGGCGGCACGCCTCGCGCTCGTGCCGTTGCCGCCCCTGCACTCGCTCGATGCGTACCGCTACCTTTGGGACGGCGCGGTCTTGCGGTTCGGTCACGATCCCTACGTCCTGCGGCCCGACGACTTCGCGCTCGTCGACCTGCGTATCGCCTATCCGTGGCTGTACGCGCACGTCGACTGGACCGCCGTCCCGACGCTCTATCCGCCGTTCGACCTCGCGCTCTTCCGGATCGCCGCCGCCTTCGGACTCGCGTCGCTCCGGGCGACGAAGCTCCTCATGCTCGCGGGCGATCTGCTCGCGCTCGCCGCCGTCTACGTCGGCCTCCGGCGGGCGGCGCTCCCGCGCGGTCGCGTCGCGCTCTACGGCTGGAGCGCCCTCGCGATCACGGAGCTCGGGCTCGAGGGCCACGAGGAGGGTTGGGCGATTGCGGGCATCGTCGTGGCCGTCGTCGCGGCGTCGGCCGGCCGCTCGATGATTGCGGCGGTCGCGCTCGCCGAGGCCGTGCTCACGAAGCTCTATCCGCTCGCCCTCGTTCCGGCGCTGTTCTGGCGCCGCCGCGATCTCGCCGCCGTCGGCATCGTCGCGCTCGCCGTCGCCCTCGCGTACCTGCCGTTCGCGCTACGAGATCCCGACGTGTTCGGCTTCCTCCGCACCTTCGCGCTCGGCTACGCCTACAACGACTCGCTGCATCTCGTCTTCGGCAACGCGGGCTCGGCCGTCGCGCTCGGCGGCATCGTCGCAGCGGCGTTTCTCGCGCGCCGGCGAGGTGCGGCCGCCGTGCCGGTCGCGCTCGGCGTCGTGACGGCGTATCTGCTGCTGTCGGCCAACGTGTATCCGTGGTATCCCACGGTTCTGCTCGCGCTGCTGCCCCTCGTCGCCGGGCGCGGCGCATTTGCCGGTCCGCTCGCGCCGCTCGGCTGGGGGCTCCTCGGCTGGACGGTTCTCGCGCCGCTCGCCTACGTCGATACCTTCGTCTACGCGCAGGACTCGCTCGGCGATCGCATCGCGCACGCGGTCGAGTATCTGCCGCTCGCGCTCGCCGCGCTCGCGTACGCGGCCCGCCCGCGGACGATGCTCGTCGCGCTGCGCGCGTCGCTCTTCCCCGCGGACGACGGAACGTGCGGATAGCGGGTTCCCGGGTTGGGAACGGCGCCGTTATGTCGTCGATCTTTCAGACCTGGCCGCCGGTCGTCCACACGATCGTCGTCGGTACGCTCGGGTACCTGTCGATGATCGTCATCGTGCGCGTTTCCGGCAACCGGACGCTGTCGCGGATGACCGCGTTCGACTTCATCATCGCCGTCTCGCTCGGCTCGCTGCTCGCGCGCTCGATGCTCGCGCCGACGAACTCGCTCGTGCAACTCGTCGCCGGCATTCTCGTCCTCATCGTCTTGCAGACGATCGTCTCGCTGATCGCGGCGCGCTCGAACGGTTTCTACAAGGCCGTCACACCGCAGCCGAAATACGTCTTCTGCGATGGGGAGTTCGTGCGCGCGACGCTGTTGCGCGAGGGCATCGCCGAGGCGGAGGTCCTCGCCGCGGCGCGCGAGGTCGGCATGCGCGATCTCGACGACGTCGAGTCGGTCGTCCTGGAAACGCAGGGCGGCCTCTCGGTCGTTTGGCGGGGCGAGCCCGGCTCGCAGCCGACCACGAAGAACGTCCTGAGCACGAGTCACCTCGGAATCGGCTGAGTCCCGACGACCGCTCGCACGGCGCGCCTTTGCATCGGAAATCGCCGCGAGGTCGGCCACGGTCATCGGTCGCGTTGCCGGGCCGCACGTGAGCGCGCGAAGTCCGCCGAGCATCGCGTACGCCCGCGCCTCATGGAGTTCGAGATGGCAGAGCGGATGGAAGGCGACCGTCGCGAGTCGGCGCCGGTCGCAGGCGATGCGTAACGCGATCTGCTGCGCCATCGTTCCCGAGGGCAAGAAGACGGCCGCCTCCGCCCCGAGTTCCGCCGCGATCCGCTCCTCGAACGCGGCGAGCCAAACGCCGCTGCCGTACGAATCGAAATCGACGTCACGCGCGCCGACGGCCAGTTCCGCGAAAGCATCGGCCGGAGCGAGCGGCAGCCGATGCGTCAGCGCGCGCGGGCAGGCGGCGCGAAGCGCACGAGGATCCACCGCGAGGCCTTCCGTCGCGGCGGGGGAGTTTCCGTTCCGCGTCGCCGAGAGTAGCGCGGCCATGCACGACCGCCATCCGTGAACCCGCAACCGCCCGCCGGCCGACTGTGGATCGTCATCCCCGCGCTCGACGAAGCCGATTCGATCGGCGCCGTGCTCGCGGCGATCCCCGTGGAACTCGACGCGCGGATCGTCGTCGTCGACAACGGGTCGACCGACGACACCGTCGCGATCGCTCGCGCCGCAGGCGCGACGGTCGTCCGGGAAGCGCGCCGCGGCTACGGCCGCGCGTGCCTCGCGGGGGCCGAGCTCGCGCTCGCGGACGGCGCAGACGTCGTGTGCTTCCTCGACGGCGACTACAGCGACCGGCCCGAGGATCTGCGCGAGCTCTACGCGCCGGTCGTGGCGGGCGAGGCGGATCTCGTCCTCGGCTCGCGGCTGCGCGGCGCGCTCGAGCCCGGCGCGATGCCGCCGCACGCCGTCTTCGGGAACCGGCTCGTCGCGCTGATGCTGCGCGCCGTGTACGATCTGCGGCTCACCGACCTCGGGCCGTTCCGCGTCGTCCGCGCCGACCTGCTCCGGCGCCTCGACATGTCGGAAATGACCTACGGCTGGCCCGTCGAGATGCTCGCGAAGGCGGCGCGACTCGAGGCGCGCGTCGTCGAGCTCCCGGTCACGTATCGCCGGCGCCTCGGCCGCTCGAAGATCAGCGGAACGCTGCGCGGCACGATCGGGGCGACGTACTATCTGCTAACGCGGACGTTCGCGTACGCGCGCTGGACGGAGCGCCGCGCATGATCCGCGAGCTCCTCGTGGTGGTCGCGAAGCGGCCCGAGCTCGGGCGCGTCAAGACGCGGCTCGCGCGAGGCATCGGCGACGCGGGCGCGCTCGCGCTCTACGCCGCCTTCCTCGACGACATCGTGGCGCGCTGCGCCGCACTACCGCACACCTTTGCCGTCGCCTTCGTGCCGGGCGGCCCCGACTATCCGCTGCCCGGCGTCGAGACCTTCGATCAGGTCGGCGCGACGCTCGGCGAACGGCTCCTCGCAATCTTCGAACGCAGCGCACGCGTCGCCGAGAAGACCCTCGTGATGTCGAGCGACTCGCCGCAGGTTCCGGATGCGTGGATCGAGCGCGCGTTCGAGATGCTCGAGGACGCCGATGCCGTCTTCGGCCCGACCGAGGACGGGGGCTACTGGTGCGTCGGCATGCGGCTGCCGCACGACGTCTTCGGCGGCGTGACGATGAGCGTGCCGGAAACCTTCGAGCAGACCCGCGCGGCCGCGCGCCGGCTGGGGCTGCGCGTCGCGCTCCTGCCGCCAACCTTCGACGTCGACGAGGTCGCCGATCTCGCGAAGCTGCGCGCGGCGCTCGCGGCCGGGTCCGAGCTGCCGCGCACGCGCCGCGTCCTCGCCGAGCTCGACGGCGCGGCGACCTAGCCGGCTACCACAGTGGGAACCGCGGCCGCGGCTCCGCGCGCGCGAACAGCGCGTCCAAGCCTGCGAAGCGGCCGGCCCGGCTCGCGGCGACGCAGAGCATCACGACGATCGGGATGAGGTACGTCCACGGCCATGCGTGGCCGTACGTCGCGAGAAAGATGTTCAGCAGCAGCACCGCCGCGCCGACGCCCACGACCGGCGTAAAGAGTCCGAGCAACAGAAAGACGCCGATGCCGAGCTCCGAGGCGAACTGCATGTGGCCGAAGATCTCACGGTTCGGCAGGATCGCGCCGTCGATGAAGGCGGCGTAGCCGCGCAATGGATTGGCGGCCTGCGGATACACGTGCGTGAAGAACGCTTGTAGGCCGGCGGCCGTATAGAAGCCCTTCCGGACGTTCGCGACCCATTCCGAAACGAAGAGCAAGCCCATGGCGATGCGCAACGCGGCGAGATAGCCGAGGACCGAAGGGGTGCGGCGGTCGATCGTCACATGCATCTCCGGCGGCGATTGCTTCGTCGAATACTATCTTCACGAACCAGAATCGATCACCATGCAGAACGTCGATCTCATCGTGCGAGCCGCCAACGCTCCGCTCCTCGCGCGGCCGTATTACGGCGATGGCGAGCCGAGTCCGATCGTCGCGGCGCTCGCGCAGGTCCCGGAGTTCCTTACCGTCGCGATGCCATTCATCGGAACCGTTCTCGGCGACTCGGCGATTTGCGAGCGCTGGAAAGAGATCGTGATCGTCCGCGCGTCGGCCGTCCGTGGGTGCCGGTATTGCGTCGAAGCGCACACGGTCGTCGCGTGGGAGGCCGGGCTGACATCCGACGAGGTTCGGGCGCTCCGCAACGAGGGTCCGTTCCCGGCGTCCTTCGATAACCGCGAGCGTGCGATTGCGGCCTTCGCAACGACGCTTTGCGACGCGCCGGCGGATGCCGTCGCCCACTTGCGGCCGTATTTCGACGATCACGAGATCGTCGAGCTCACGACGGTCGGCGCGGCGACGATCATGCTCAACACGTTCGCGACCGCGCTCGGGCTACCAACGAGCGCGGCCACGCGCGATCGGCTCGCGGCGGAAGGGGTCGCGGCGTGACCGCGTTCGCCGAAGCCGTCGCCGCCGGGACGATCGGCGGCCGGCTGTGGTTCTACGCGAACTACCACTGCAACCTGACGTGCACGTACTGCCTGACCGAATCGTCGCCGAACGCCGAGCGCCGCGTGCTCGACGCTGAGACGATCCGTCAGGTCGCCGATGCGGCGGTCGCGCAGGGCGTGACGTCGTTCGGGGTCACCGGCGGCGAGCCGTTTCTGCGGCCCGACATGGTCGACGTACTCCTGATGCTCGCCGAGCGGCTCCCGGTGCTCGTGCTCTCCAACGCCACGCTCTTCGGCGGCCGGGTTCTCGAGGACGTCAAGCGCCTGGCGGGCTCGCGCGTCGCGATTCAGATCTCGCTCGACAGCGCCACGCCCGACGAAAACGACGAGATGCGCGGCCCCGAGAACTTTGCAAAGGTCGTCGACGCCATCCCGAAGCTCATCGCGCTCGGCATCACCGTGCGGATCGCGACGACGGGCGACCACGGCACCCCGGCCGAGAAGGCCGATCTTTGCGCGCTTCACCGCTCGTTCGGCATCACCGACGACGATCACGTCGTTCGCCCGATCGTGCACCGCGGCCGTGCCGCGAGCAACGATCTCGGCGTGTATGCGACCGCTGCGGATTTGCCGGCCGAGCTCACGGTCACGCGGGACGGCGCGTTCTGGTCGCCGTTCGGGCCGACGGTGCAGGGCGGCAGGCTCGATCTCGACCTGCTGCTCTCCCGGACCGTCTATCCGCTCGAGATCCCCATCAACGCGATGCTGGAGGTGGCCGGCCGCAAACCGGGCGGCGGCAACGCGACGCTCGCGATTCGCTGAGCGTGAGCGTGGCGTCCGGTCGGACGCTTCCAATTGAAAGTTTTTCGATGAGAGCAAACCGAACGGCCCGGTCGACCGTTTCGTCTCGCAAATGGACGAGCAGATTTCGATCGGCGACCGAAGCGTCGTCACTCGTCGCCGGGGTGTTCGCTTGTCGTCGACCGGCCTCCATCGTTTCTTGAGCGCCCGGACGCGGCTCGAGCATACGGAGCGCGAGGCGCACGTGCGGCAACGCTTCACGCTCGAGCGGTGCGCGCAGCGCGCTCGGGTCGGGTTGCGGACGCTGACGCGGTGCCTCAGCGGCGAACGCGTCGATCGTCGCTCGGCGGACTTGATCTTCCGCGGCGTGGACTTGGAGTTGGGTGCCGACGATCTTCGAACGATCTGACCGTCAGATCGTGAGCGGCGGTCGATCGAGCTCGAGGCTTGCCGCCCGCCGGGCGAGCCACGAGTCGGGACGTCTCGCCGCTTCTCGCCGGGCATATGCTGCGAATTGCGGCGACCCGGTCAGCACGACGATCTGGATGCATGCCGTCGCGGCCAGCCAGCGATAGCCGACCGCGTTCCAGATCTCGAACGCATCGACGAACGCGCGCGTCGCCTCCTCGAGCGCGCCTTCGGCTTGCAAGACAAAGCCTTCGGCGATCCGCTCGTAGGCCACGAGCCGTCGGTCCCGATTGTTGAGCAGGCCCGGATCGAGGCGGGACGTGAGCCGGCGATAGCGTTCGAGAAAGCGCCGGCCGTCTCGACCGCGCGCTGCGAGTTCGCGCACGACCGCGATGAGCCCGTAACGCTCCTCGCCCGTCTGCTCCCAATCGACCTCCTCAGTCAAGCGCTCGAGGCGCGCGAAAGCGGCCCAGGCGCCATCGCCGCCACTCTCGCGAGCGAAATATGCCTGGTCCGTCAGGGCGATGATTTCGAACGGGCGCGACGGCGCGGCCGTCTGTGCCTTCAGAAACCGCTCGAGCGCGAGACCTTCATCTCCGGCAAGCGCCGCTTGCCAGCCAATCGAGCGTTGCATTTCGAAAACCGGGCGGCCGACGTCGGGGCTCCAAGGCCGATCGAGCGCCGCGACGATTGTCGTAGCATCGACGGAAAGATCGAGATCGCGAACGCTGATCGAAAGATTCATGAGCAGCGATGCGTAGGTCCAATCGTCCACGAGTCCAGATTTTTGGAACACGTCGACGGCACTACGGTAGTAATGCGCTTGTCGGTGATAATCTTCGCGGGCTCCCGCGATGACCCCGAGTGCCGCGGTCGCTCGAGCGCGCGTGTTTGCAATGGGGATGAAGTAGAGGCTCGGTTTCGCGGACGTGACACCATATTCGAGATCCGCATGAATCGCATCGTTCGCGGCCACTTCCGTCGCGGCCAGATCGCCGCTCGCGAACGCGAGTAACGCTTCGTAAAAATGATATTCGGCTTCGACGGCGCGGTCATCGATTCCAAAAGCGTAAAAACGCGCGTTGTCGAGATTGGCGCGTGCGGTTGCGAAGTCTCTCATCTGAGTCGAAAGCGCGCCTCGAAGGATATAGACCTCCGCGAGTTCACTTTCCGTGCGAACGAGCGACTCGACAGCGGCGATGACGTCCAATCCGAGCCGCGGCCGCCGCAAGCGGATCGCGAGACGCGCCGAGAGCGTACGCTCTGCGAGCGTCTTCGCTCCTCGTAAGAGGCGGTCGGCGGACCGATGGTCCGCCGAAAAATACGCCATGACCGGATCGACGCACGCATCGTGCGAAGCGCCGTTACCGATTGGACTCGGCCAGCTTATGAAGTGCTCGTTCGAGCGGTGTCGGGCATGCCACCATGCGAGTTTCGCGGAGCGATCACGTCGGGCATTCCCCCGTGCGAATTGTGAGCGCCGACACCGTCGGGCATACCTCCATGGGAGTTCCGTGCGCTGATGGCGTCGGGCATACCGCCGTGCGAATTCTGCGACGTCACTGTCGGCATGCCGCCGTGGCTATTGGCGGGCGACGCGCCCGAGATGCCGAGCAGAATGCTGAGCAGAATCGTCATGTCGCAGTCCTTTCAAAGATGAGAAGTGTAGCTGTGACGCATCCTAGCACAACACGCCACTTATCAACACTTTGCAGGATAGACATTAAGTAAAATTTACGGTGTCACCACGCATCACTTTTAGTCCGTAGCTGCATTGTCATGAAACGTACCGCGCTTCGCGTCCGCGTCGAGCACCAGGTCGTCGAGGAGATAATAAACGATCTTCCGATCGTCGAAGCCGACCTTCGCGAGCTGGCGGCCGCCGATCTCGACGACCTCGTGGATGTGGCCCACGACTCCCGCGTACGCGTAGTTGACCGGGCCGTAGGCCGGATCGTCCGGGCGCGGCTGCGGGGTCGCCTTCGTGCCTCGCAGCGGAGTCTGGTGACGATGGTCGCTCATATGGGAACTCCTTGCGCGTGGGACGCTCCCGCACCGCCCTTGCTGGAGGCGCCTGATGTTCATCGAGTACAACGGCCGTTCACCGCAGGTCGACCCGACGGCGTTCGTCGCGCCCACCGCCGTCCTCATCGGCAACGTTTTCATCGGCGCCCAGTCCAGCATCTGGTTCGGCGCGGTTGTGCGAGCGGACAACGGTCCCATCCGGATCGGCGCCCGCACGAACGTCCAGGATAACGCCGTCATCCACGTCTCACCCCGTGGGACGACGACCATCGGCGACGACGTCACGATCGGTCACGGCGCAACGATGGAGGACTGTACGATCGGGAATGGCTCGCTCGTCGGCTCCAATGCCGTCGTGCTCAACGGCGCCGTCGTCGGCGACCGGACGCTCGTCGCGGCGGGGAGCGTCGTCGCAGCGGGTGCCATCATCCCGGAGAACGTGCTGGCGGCCGGAGCGCCGGCGACCGTAAGGAAACCGATCGACGGCGCATCAGCAACATGGCTCGAGGCTGGTTCGACCTCGTACGTCTCACTCTCGCGCGTCTATCTTCACCACGGGTACGGCGATCCCGAGATTCACGAGCTCGTTGCGGAGCACGTCGTCTCGTAACGGCTACGGGCCGGCGTAATGGCCCGCATCGCCATAGGGCACGAAGAGCGTGTGCTCTTTTAGGAAGCGGAGCTTGACCGTTCCCGTGGGACCGTTCCGTGACTTCGCGATGATGAATTCGGTCGCATCGGGCTCGGCTGCGCTTTCCGGATTGTAGTAGGCGTCGCGATACAGGAACGTGACCATGTCGGCTTCCTGCTCGATCGCACCCGAATCGCGGAGGTCCGAAAGCATTGGCCGCTTGTCGTTGCGCGACTCGACGCCGCGGTTGAGCTGCGCGAGCGCGAAGATCGGGATCTGCAGATCCTTGGCCGTCGCCTTGAGCGTCCGGCAGATTTCGGACAGCTCGTCGTTGCGGGTCTGCGACTTCGAGCTCGCAGAGGGCCGCACGAGCTGGAGATAATCGATGAAGACGCCGGCGAGCCCGTCGCCGGAATGGAGCCGCCGGCAGCGACTGCGGATCTCACTGACGGTGATCGTGCCGGAATCATCGATGTAGATCGGCAGCTCGGAGAGGACGCTCATCCCCTTCGAGATCTTCTCCCACTCGTGATCGCCGATGTTGCCGCGCCGCAGGTTGAGCGCGTTGATACGAGCCTCCGCACAGAGCAGTCGCGTGACGAGCTCCTCGTTCGTCATCTCGAGCGAGAAGAACGCGATCGGCTTCTGCTCCTCGCGCGCCGCCGCCGCCGCCATTGTGAGCGCCATCGACGTCTTGCCCATCGCCGGCCGCGCGGCGAGAATTACGAAGTTGCCGGGCTGGAACCCCGCCGTGTACTCGTCGATGTCGCGGAACCCAGAGGTGAGCCCGGTCCGATCGCCGCGGCTGTGATAGAGCCGGTCGATCTGCTCGAAGGTGCCCTTGAGCAGCTTGTAGATCGGGCTGAAGTCGCCGCGCTTCTGCTGCCGGCCGACCTCGTAGACGATCTGCTCACTGCGATCGAGCGCGCCCTCGACGTCCTCTTCCTGCTCGAACCCGATCTTCGTGATCTGCGTGCCCGCGTGGATGAGGCCGCGCAACGATGATTTCTCGCGCACGATGTTCGCGTAGTACTCGGCGGAGGCCGCGGTCGGCGTTGTCTCCATCAGCGCGCTCAAATAGGCGAGCCCGCCAACGCGCTCGAGGATGTCACGGCGACGCAATTCCTCGGCGAGTGTGATGCGGTCCAGCGGTTCGCCGCGCTCGTAGAGCTGGACGAGCGCGGCGTAGATCGTCTCGTGCACGTGCGCGTAGAAGTCCGACGGCCCGAGTAGCTCGCTCACCGTCGCCATCATTTCGCGATCGACGAGGATCGACCCGAGCACGGCCATCTCCGCCTCGACATTATTGGGCGGGACGCGCTCCGCGCCGCCGAGCCCGCCCGCCGGCGCGATCATGCCGCTAGGACGTTGCGGCCGTGACCTTCACGGTCGCCTTCGCGGTGATATTCTTGCCCAGCTTGATCGTGATCGGATAGCTGCCGAGCGACTTGATGTTGTCGGGCACCTCGATCTTGTGACGATCGACTTCAACGCCGTGCAGCTTTTGGATCGCCTCGGCGACGTCGCCGTTCGTGACGGCGCCGAAGAGCCGGCCGTTCCCGCCCGCCTTCGCGAAAACCATAAGGACTTGACCTTCGAGCTGCTTGCCGAGCGCCTCGGCGTTCGCGAGCGCTTCGGCGTCACGGCGCGCCTTCGCCTTGCGCTGCTGCTCGAGGAGCGCGAGCGAGCCCTTCGAGGCCTCGGCCGCGAGCCCGCGTGGCAGCAGGTAGTTGCGCGCGTACCCATCGGCAACCTCGACGACGGTACCGGTCGTACCGAGCGGCTTGACGTCGCTCATCAGGATGATCTTCATGTATTACTCGGCGACGAAGGGGAGGAAGGCGATGAAGCGTGCGCGCTTGACGGCAACCGTGAGGAGCCGCTGATGCTTCGCACAGCTGCCGCTGATGCGGCGCGGCAGAATCTTCCCGCGTTCCGAAATGTACTTCCGGAGCCGGGTCGAGTCCTTATAGTTGATGTCCGCGACCTTGTCGGCGCAGAAATTACAGACTTTGCGCTTGGGACGACGCTCTTTTTTAGCGTTGTTCCGTTTCTTACCGGCACTGCTGGCCATGGAGACGATCCCTTCTCATGTAGGTGGAGACGGCGGCGGAGCGACTCGAACCCTCGAATCGACGCTGCCCTACACACGTGCGGCGAAGCCGTACGGCTCGCGCCGAAGCGCGAGCGAGTTGCTGCGGTCGAGACCGCGACAACCCGCAAAGTATATCGCACTTCGGGTTCCGGCGCCAGGGTCGCGGAGCGAGGGGTGCGGTCGGGCCCGCCGTCGCAGAGCCGCGGGGTGACGCGTGCGCGCAACGTTCTCGTGACCGGAGCCTCGACGGGGATCGGCTACGCGACGGCGGTCGCCCTCGACGCGCGCGGTTGGACGGTCTTTGCGGGCGTCCGCTCCGACGCGGACGAGGCGGTGATCCGGCTCGCGCTCTCGTCGCGTTCGGAGCCCGTCCGGCTCGACGTCACGAGCGAGACCGCGATCGCGAGCGCCGTCGGTCGGATTGCCGCAGCGACGGACGGCCGGCTGCAAGGCCTCGTCAACAACGCGGGGATCGCGGCGATCGCGCCGTTCGAGACGCTCGGCGCGCAGGCATGGCGCGACGTCTTCGACGTCAACGTGTTCGGCACGGTCGACGTGACGCGGGCGATGCTGCCGCTGCTGCGGGCCGGTCGCGGCCGGGTCGTCACGATCGGCTCGATCGCGTCGCGGGTCCCATGGCCTATGCAGACCGCCTATGCCGCCTCGAAGGCGGCGCTTGCGACGACGTCCGATCTCCTGGGCGCCGAGTTGCGCCCGTTCGGCATCCGCGTCTCACTCGTCGAGCCCGGCGCCGTCCGGTCCGCGATGGCCGCGAAGCGTTCGGTCACGCTGCGCCCGGTGGGCGAACTCGAACCTGCGCTCGCGACGACGTACCGCACCCTCCGATCGCTCGCCGAGCGCTCCGCCGGCTGGTTCGCCCGGCGGAGCCCCGCGCCGCGCGCGACGGTCGCCCGCATCGTCCATGCCCTCGAGTCGTCGCGACCCCGCGCGCGGTACGTCGTCGGCTTCGGTGCACGGGTGCAGACCGTCGGCCGCCGCCTGGTGCCGGCATCGATCCGCGAGGCCCTGCTCGCGTTCGCGATCGGCCGCGTCGTCGCTGCGACGCGCATCACTGCCGGCGAGGATGCGGGCTTGGGCCCGCCGCGACCGCCAGGTGTCGGGTGACACGATCGTCACGCATCGCGACGGGGGGCGCCGGACGCCGCCGATAGCCTAAGCATCCTTATCCGACCTTGCGCTTTCGCGCGAAGGGTACGAGTCGATGCTTCACTTCCGGCCATTCACGTTCGCCCTGCTACTCGGCGGCTTCTCCGTCGCCGGCTGCAGCGGAGGCGGCGGTGCGTCGGCTTCGCTCCCGGGCGTGGCGACGGCCGGCTCGACGTCGGGCGCGGCGGTTGCAGCATCGGTTCCGATCGCCACCGTTGCCAACGTGATCGCCTCGACGGAGCCGACGCTCCTGCCCTCGGCGACCGCCGCAACGAGCGGCCTCTCACTCGATGCGAGCACGACGCTCTCGACCGGCACGCCTGTTTTCAGCGATACGTTTGCCAACGTCGCGGTCGGCGCAGCCGATCCGAACTGGGCGATCGGCGGGGGCACCTGGCGCGTCTGCGCGCCGACCGGCGCGCACGAGTACTGCGCGGCGGGCGACAACAATATCGCGGCGGCCGGCTCCGCGTCCTGGACGGACTATCACCTCGAGGCGGTCGTCGTCCCCGACAGGGGCTCGAATGGCGTGGCGGTCATCGGCCGCATGAAGGACGCCGGCCACTTCTACCAGCTCGAGCTGCGCAACGACTATTCGGGCTCCGGCAAGGAAAATTGGTATCTCTGGCGTTTCGACGGCGGCTGGCGCCTGCTCAAGGGCGGCCCGCTCCAGCTCGACACGACGAACTCCTACGACCTGCGCCTTGGCTTCTCGGGCACGACGATCTCGGCGGCGATCGCCTACGACGGTCAGCCGACGTTTCACGCGCTCGGTTCGGCGACCGATACGGCGTTCGCCGCCGGAACCGTCGCGCTGCGGTCGTGGGGAACTTCGAAGGGGCGCTTCAGCAACGTCGCGGTGACGCTCGACGGCGCCGTCGCGACGCCGACGCCGCCGAGCCACCCGACGCCGGCCCCGACAGCGACGCCCGTCGCCGCGAGCGGCTACTCCGAGAGCGGCCAGCGCTATCCCGCGGCGGGCACGTTCACGTACTTTCCGAGTTCGCTGATGCTCGCGAACTACAGCCCGACGATCGATGCGAACGACGCGGCGTGGAAATCGAAGAACTCGATCACGGGCTTCGATTCGATCCGCGTCGCGACGGGCGACGGCGGCACGGCCGACGCGGGCTATAAGTACGATCCCGGCGAGCCGCTCTACTATTGCACCCCCGGCGCCCCCGGCTGCGTGAAATACGCAATGAACTGCACGCAGTACACGGTGAATTGCACGAACGGTACGCCGTTCTGGTGCCCGGCGAGAGCGGTACCTCAGGGGATCAACGACGCGCACGTGACGTGCATCGACGAGCAGTCCGGCCTTGTCACGTCGCTCTGGGCAGCGACGTCCAATCCCGGCTCGGGCGGCGGCACCTGGAGCTCCGGCGCCGGGGTGCAGTGCTCGCTCTCCGGCAACGCTCAAAACTGCGGATCGACCGCTTCGAACATCCCGGTCGCGGTCGGCCTCGTCAAGGCGAGCGATCTCCAAAGCGGGGCCTCCACGCTCCCCTACGCCATTCAGACAGCGGTGAAGTGCGAGGCGCCACCGCAAATGGACCTCGTCGCCCCGGCCACCTGGGGTGACGGCTCGACCGCCGGCTGTCCGCCCTCGGGCCAGCGGATCTTCCTCTTCGGCTACACCGCCGCCCAGATCGACGCGACCTCGAACCCCGAGTGGGCCAAAAAGATCCTGCGCACGATGCTCGTCGGTTCGCACGGCCTCGTCCTGACGGATACGAACCCCTATGCGGGGATCGACGGCGGCGGCGGCATCTCGATTCAGCCCGAGAGCGCCCTGAGCTACACGCAGTTCGGCATGGCGAACCCGTGGAAGCCGATCATCGCCTCCGACTCAGCGAATCTCGGCCAAGCCCCGCCGCCGGGAACCGCGGACCTCGGCATTCCTCACGCCGGCATCGACCTCACGGACAACCTCCACTTCGCAGACGTCTGATCCCGCGCGCGTAGCGATTGGCGGCCTCGTATTCCTGCGCTTCGTGACAGGGAGAGTTCCGAGACGAGGCGGTAGCGACGGCGCTGATGATTCAGATTCGTCGCCTAGCGATCGTCTCGATTCTCTGCGTGCTCGCGCTCGCAGGCTGCGGCGGCGCGGGGCAGAGCGCCCTGCCCGCCGCATCGTCCGCCAACTCGAAGGCGGCTTCGAGCCGTGCTGCGATGGCCGACGTCGTCGCGTCGACGCAACCGATCATGCGCGCGGGCGCAACGACGGCGAGCACGGCGCACCAGCTGCGAACCCTCGACGCGGCGATGTCAACCGCCGCACCCGTCTTTAGCGACGATTTCGAGAACGTCGCGGCCGGCGCGAGCGATCCGAACTTCACGGTCATCGCCGGCACGTGGAATGTCTGCATCCCGCCGGGCGCATCGCACGAGTACTGTCCGACAGGCACGAGCAATCTCGCCACCGCCGGTTCGCCCGCCTGGACGGACTACCACGTCGACGGCTACGTCTTCCCCGACACGGGCGCGAACGGGATCGCCGTGCTCGGTCGCATGCAGGACTCGAGCCACTTCTACGAGTTCGAGCTACGCGGCGATGTCGCCGGGTCGGGCACCACCTGGTGGTACCTTTGGCGTTTCGACGGCTCGTGGAACGCGCTCGCCGCCGGGCAGCTGCACCTCGACGGCAGCAACTACTACCGGTTACGGCTCGCATTCTCGGGCTCGACGATCTCGGCCGCCGCGTCCTACAACGGGAAGAAGTTCGACGCGCTCGCCTCGGTCACCGATACGGCATTCGCCTCGGGATACGTCGGTCTTCGCACGTGGGGTACGGCGAAGGGACGCTTCGATGCCGTCGGCGTGACCCTCGATGGCAGCTCCGCGGCTCCCGCTTCGGAGAAGACTCCGTCGGTCCCGGTGAGCGGCGTGCGGTACCCCGCGGGCGGCTCCTACGCGTACTTTCCGAGTTCGTTGATGCTCGCGAACTCCAGCGCGAGCATCGACCCGAACGACGGCGCATGGAAAGATCGCAATCACATCACCGGACTCGATCATATTCGCGTCGCGGCGGGCGACGGCGACGCTCGCGATTCGGCGAATGCCTACGACCCCTCCGAGCCGCTCTACTACTGCGCCCCAGGCGAAAGCGGCTGCGCCAAGTACACGATGAACTGTACGGTTTATACGGTGCATTGCACGAACGGCAAGCCGTTCTGGTGCCCGACAAAGGCCGTCCCGCAGGGCATCTCCGACGCGCACGTGACCTGCATTGACGAACGAACGGGAGTCGTCACCGCGCTCTGGCAGGCCGCGGCGAATCCGGGCACGGGCGGCGGAACGTGGAGCTCCGGTGCGGGCGCTCAGTGTTCGCTTGACGGCAACGGTCAAGATTGCGGAACGTCGGCCGCGAACGTCCCTGCAGCGGTCGGCCTCATCAAACCCGAGGATCTCCTCAGTAACGCCTACACGCTACCGTACGCGATCCAGGCGGCCGTCTTATGCGAAGCGCCGCCGACGGCCGGCGTCATCGCGCCGGCGACGTGGGGCGACGGCACAACGGCGGGTTGCCCGCCAACGGGTCAGCGGATCTTTCTCTTTGGCTATACGGCGGCGCAGATCGATGCGACGTCGAATCCGGAGTGGGCCAAGAAGATCTTGCGCACGTTGCTCGTCGGGTCGCACGGCATCGTCCTCACCGACACGGATCCCTATGCCGGCGTGAACGGCGGCGGCGGCATCTCGATCCAGTCCGAAAGCGCGCTGACCTACACGCAATTCGGTCTTGCCAACCCGTGGAAACCGATCTTCGCGACCGTGACCCTGGCGAGCGGGGCGCCGGCGGGCATCGCCGACATCGCCGTGCCGCACGACGGCGTCGATTTTCGAAACCTCCACTTTGCCGACATCTGAGTCGCGCGGCATGCGGAGGCCGCGCCGGCCACGGGCGTCAACGCACGCGCGATGAACGTATCGCTCGGCTTCTCCGGCACCGTCGGCACGACGCCGCACATCGTGCTGCCGAAGCTGTCGGCGGCGCTCGGCCGGACCATCGTTGGCAAAGCGGAGTTTCTCAATCCGGGCGGTTCCGTGAAGGATCGGGCCGCTCGCGGCATCGTCGAGGCGGCGGAGAAGGCAGGCACATTGCGGCCGGGCGGCACGATCGTCGAGGGCACCGCGGGCAATACCGGCATCGCCCTCGCGCTCCTCGCGAACGTGCGCGGCTACGGCGCGATCATCGTTGTTCCAGACGATCAGTCGGACGAAAAGATCGCAACCCTGCGCCGCATCGGCGCGGACGTGCGCGTCGTGCCGGCCGTGCCGTTCGCTGATCCGGCGAACTACTATCACGCCGCGCGGCGGATCGCCGAGGGGCTGCCGGGAGCGCTCTGGGCCGACCAGTTCGAGAACACGGCGAACCGCGACGCGCACGAGGCGACGACGGGGCCCGAGCTCTGGGACGCCTTCGGTGATCGCCTGACGGCCTTCGTCGCGGCGGCCGGCACGGGCGGCACGCTTGCGGGGACCTCGCGCGCGCTCAAGGCGCGCAATCCGCGCATCCGGACGGTGCTCTGCGATCCGTACGGCTCCGCGCTCTGGGCGTTCGTCACGCGCGGCGAGCTCGTCGCGGAGGGCGACTCAAACCTCGAGGGGATCGGCATCAAGCGCATCACCGCGAACTTTCGCGATGCGCCGGTCGACGACGCGATCCGCGTCGACGATGCGGACGCAATCGCCATGTCACGCTGGCTTCTTCGCGAGGAGGGGCTCTACGTCGGCGGCTCGGCGGCGCTCAATGTCGTTGGCGCCGCGCGCGTCGCACGGTCGCTGCCCGCCGGCAGTACGGTCGCGACGATCCTCTGCGACGGCGGCGACCGGTACCGGTCGCGGCTCTGGAACGACGCGTGGGCTGCGGCGAACGGCGGCTTGCCGCAAAACGATGACTTGAGCTTCCTCTGAGCACCCGACGCCGATGATCAGCAATCACCTCGACGCGCTGCTCGCGTCGTACGGTTACGGCGCGGTGGCCCTCTTTATCTTCCTCGAGAGCACGGGCGTCCCGTCACCGGGTGAGACAATGCTCATCACCGCGGGTGCCTACGCCGGCGCGACGCACCGGCTGGAGATCGTCTGGGTTGTCGTCACGGCGTGGCTCGCGGCCGTCGTCGGCGATAATCTCGGATTCGCGATCGGCCGCGAGGGCGGCTGGCGGCTCGTGCGCGGCGTCGCGCGCCGTTTCCACGTCGACGACCGGACGCTTAAGATCGGCGTCTATCTCTTCCGCCGTTACGGTGGCCGCGTCGTCTTCTTCGGCCGCTTCGTGCCGCTGCTGCGGACCTGGGGCGCACTGCTCGCGGGCGTCAATCGAATGCCGTGGCGCCGCTTCCTGGTGTGGAACGGCACGTCGGCGCTTGCCTGGGCGACGCTCTGGGGCGGCCTTTCATACGGCTTTGGTAGCGTGCTGCAAGCGTACGCCGCCAACATCGCTTTCATCGCGATCGGCGTCGCAGCCGTCATCTCGGCCGCCGTCAGCGTCGCCCTCGCCCGGAAGCGCCATGAGCTCGCGGCGACGGCCGACGCAGCCCTGCCCGGAGATCTCGCGCGCTACTGAGCCACGCTCGACGCTCGGACGACGCGGTCGAAAACGGTTCTTCTGCCGGCCGGAGTCGGGTCCGATCGACGTTTAGACGACGACGTTGCGGGGTTCGCCCAAGACGAAGGCGTCGATGTTATCGAGCAGCTGGTCAGCGAGAAACTGCTGCGCTTCGGAGCTCGCCCAAGCGACATGCGGCGTGACGAGAAGATTCGGTACCGTATTGTCGAGCAACGGCGAGCCGTCGCGTGGCGGCTCCTGCACGAGGACGTCGAAACCTGCGCCCGCGAGCTCGCCCGCGCGCAGCGCCGCGGCGAGCGCGGCCTCGTCGACGAGGCCGCCGCGCGCGGTGTTGATGAGGACCGCGCCGCGCTTCATCGTACGGAGTTCCGCCGCCCCGATCATGCCGCGCGTTTCTGGCAACAGCGGCGCGTGCAACGAGACGACGTCGCTCTCGCGCAGCAGCGTCGGCAGGTCGACGAGGCCCGGCGCGTCGCTCGCGGGATCGCTCGCGAGGACGCGCATGTCGAGCGCTTCGGCCCGCCGCCCGAGCGCGCGACCGATGGCACCGTAGCCGACGATGCCGAGCGTCGAGCCCGCAACGTCGTGAATCGGATGATCGAGAAAGCAGAATTGCGTCGCGCGCTGCCACGCGCCCGCGCGAACGTCGCTCACGTACGGCACGAGGCTGCGCCGCAGCGCGAACATCAGCGCCAGCACGTGCTCGGGGACGGTGTTGAACGCGTAGTTCCGAATGTTCACGACGGCGATGCCGCGCTCGCGCGCGGCGGCCTTGTCGACGATGTCCGTGCCCGTCGCCGCGACCGCGATGAGGCGCAGTGATGGCAGCGCCGCGAGGCTCTCGGCACGCAGCGGTGCCTTGTTCGTAATGGCGATCGTCGCGTGCCGTAGCCGCTCGACCGTCTCCTCGGGCGCGGTCGCCTCGTGCTCGGTGTAGCCGTGCTCGAAGCGCGGCGGCCGCAGCGTCGCGCCGAGCGTCCCGCGATCGAGGAAGACGATCTCGTGGCGCATCAGACGAGCGCGGCCTCACGCTCGCTTGGCTCGGGTGCGTTCGCGGCGTAGAAGGCCTGCGCCGCCCCGACGCCGCGTCCGAGCTCGACGTCGAAGCCGAGATCGCGCATCGCGAGTTCGCTGCCGGCGATCGCCGCCAGGAGCATCAGCTCGTTGTTGTCGCCGACGTGGCCGATCCGGAAGAGCTTGCCCGCGACCTTCGAGAGCCCGGCGCCGAGCGCGAGCCGGTATCGCTCATACGCGCGCGCGATCACCTCGGCGCCGTTCTTGTCCGCGGGCACCATCACGGCGCTCACCGTATCGCTGCGGCGCGCCGGGTCGTTCGCGCAGAGCGTCATGCCCCAACCCTCGAGGACGGCCGCCTGCACGCCCCGCGCGAGATAGCGATGGCGCGCAAAGACGTTCTCGAGTCCCTCCTCGCGCAGCATCGCGAGCGACTCGCGCAGCCCGTAGAGCATCGGGATGGGCGGCGTGTACGGGAAATAGCCGTTCTTATTCTGCGCGCGGTGATCGGCGAAATCGAAGTAGCAGCGCCGGATCGGGTCGCGCCCGCGCACGGCGGCCTCGGCCTCGATGGCCTTGGGGCTCATGACCGCGAACCCGATGCCGGGCGGAAGCATGAAGCCCTTCTGGCTGCCGGAGACGGCGCCGTCGACGCCCCACTCGTCCATCCGGAAGTCGACCGAGGCGATCGAGCTGACGCCGTCGATGAAGAGCAGCGCCGGATGATTCGCGGCATCCATCGCGGCGCGCACGGCGGCGACGTCGGTCGTCACGCCGGTTGCGGTCTCGTTTTGCACGAGGAGCACGGCCTTGATCGCGTGCCCGGGATCGGCGGCGAGCGCGTCGCCGATACGCGCGGGCGATGGCGCGTCGCCCCACGTAAGATCCTGAACCTCGACGTCGAGGCCGAGCCGCTGCGCCATGTCGATCCAAAGATGGCTGAACTGCCCGAAGCGAACCGAGAGCACCTTATCGCCGGGCGAGAGCGTATTCGTGAGCACGGCTTCCCACGCGCCGGTCCCCGACGACGGGAAAATAAACGCCTGCCCGTCTTTGGTTTTGAAAACCTCTTTGAGGCCGGCAAAGAGCGGGAGCGTCAGCGCCGGAAAATCCGGACTGCGGTGGTCTTCCATCGCCACGTGCATCGCGCGCGAGATGCGATCGGGCGTGTTGGTCGGTCCTGGAACGTTGAGAAACGTGCGTCCGGGCATGAGTCCTCCGAGCGGTCGGTATCTCAGGTCGTTCTACGCACGCTAGGCGCGAGCCCGCAGGCGACGCCGTCGATCACGTTTGTGGCAAAACGCTCGAGCCGAGTTCGACGTTCGTCGCCGCGCCGGCCGTGCGGCTGAAGCCGAAGTCACGCGCGAGGCGTACGGCCGCTGCGGACGAGCCGACGACCGTCGAGGCCGACTTGGCGGGTTCGTCGATCGCCGTCTTGACGTTCCAGCCGCCGCCACGCAACGCACCGACGACGAAACGCTCCTCGCTCGGAAGACCCGTGGCGTTCACGACGAGCACGTCGTCCTGCGGTGGGTCGGACGGGCCGCAGACGATCGAGCCCAGCGCCTTCGCCCAGTAGTCGCTTACGAGTACGACGGACGCATCACCGACGAAGGTCGGATATCCTGGGAGCGTGAGCGTTCGAACGTTGTCACTCGGGACGCCACGATAGAGCTCGACGAGCGCCTGGAGCTGCGCGTCGGTCAGAGGCGTCGTGACGTCCTTGCGCGCGAGTTCAACGAGCCGCGGAATTTTCGGCCAGTTCTGCGGCTCGCCGATCTCCCGAATGATTTCGTGCAGCACTTGCTGCTGGCGGCGCATGCGCCCGAAATCGGACTCCGCGTCGTGCCGGAAGCGCATATACTCGAGCACCTGACCGCCCGAGAGATACTGCTCGCCCGCCTTGAGGTGGATATGCAAATCGCCGTGGTTGTCGTCGTAATCCATCGTATGCTCGACGTTGACGTTGAGGCCGCCGAGCGCGTCGACGATCTGCTTGGCACCCGCGGGATCGACGACGAACGTCGAGTCGACGTGCGCGCCGAGCAACTTTCCGACGAGTTGTGCCGTCAGCGCGACGCCACCGTAGCCGAAGGCAGCATTAATCTTATCGTGACCGTGTCCGGGGATCGCGACCCACGTGTCGCGCGGGATCGAGATCAGCGTCGCGAGCCGACGATCGAGATCGACGTGAGCGAGTATGATCGTGTCGGTCGTGCCCTCATCTTCCTGCGCGCCGACGACCAAGAAATTGAGCCGCTGCTTATGAAACGCAGCGGTGACGTCGCGGCGTGCAAGTCGGATCGATACCGTTTCGGTGAGTGGTTTTCGCACGAACTGGAAGGCAACGTAGCCGAGCACGAGCGCAACGAGAAAGACGGCGACGACGACGGAACGGGAACGCAGGAGCAACGCGAAACCTCTCATCCGGCGCCTCGAACACCGGACGCAGGCCGCCCGACCGCTTCGCAAGCCCAAGGTCGGAACCTCCCGGCGCCGAGGCTCGAAGGTTCAACGACGAACAAAACAGTTGCACGAAGCAACTGTTTTGGAACGAGCCTGCGCGGCAAGCGCAACTCGCGCTCGACTCCGAGCGTCGCTAGAGCGCGCGCGCTGCGATCGCGCCGACGACGATGCCGAAGAACGCGTTGAGCGACCATGCGAGCAGGGGCGTCGCAGCCGAAATACGCCCCCCACCGAGACCGTGGCCGAGCGCCGGTAGTACCCAAAGCAATTGCAGTGCACCGGGAACCTGCACGAAGATGAGGCCGCGTAGCCATCCCGGGCCGGGTAACCGGTCTCGCGCAAGGAGCACGTATGCGACGTGCCGGGAGCGACGCGATGCGTGGCGATCGAGCCGGAACGATCCGGGACGTTCGAAGCCCCCGATCGCCCCGGCAAACGAGAACGGTCCGACCACGGACACTACGGCGAGAGCCGTACGACCGTATTCGTGTTGTCGTCGTTGAAATACACGTACTGCGCCGCGCCGACCGTCGTCGTCGCAAGACCGAAGATCGCGCCAGCTGCGCCCGTATCGACGTTCTTCGTGCCGACGAGCACGCCCGTGACCGGATTGATCTCGACGAGCAGATTGTTCCCGGTATTCCCGACGACGAGGTCGCCGTTCGCCAGCAGTCCCGAACTGATCGGAGCGGAGAGCGGCGCACCCGAGTAGACGACCGACGCGCTCGGACTCGAGAAGCCACTCCCGCTGGTAGCGATGGAGCTTGCCGGAACGGTCGTCGCCCCGGTGATCTCGATAACGCGGTTCGCGTTGGAGTCGACGACATAGAGCGTATCGGTCGCCGCGCTGTAGGTCAGACCCGCCGGAGCCAGGATGTCTCCGGGAGCGCCGTTGTTGACCGAGAGCCCGGTCAACAACGTATCGAAGCTAAATGTCGGCCCGGGCATAATGTTGATGCGGGTGACGCTGCCGTTCTTTGCGTTGGTCTCGAAGAATGCGGGTTTGCTTGCCGTACCGTGGTTGAAGGCTTGACCCCACGGACCGTACCACGTGTTCTGCGAAAGCGTCGTATTGATCGTTCCCGAGGAAGAGATGATCGGATTGTTGTTCGCGGTGTAATCGGCAGCCCAGATGTTTCCGTTGGGTGCCGTCGCGAGCGCATCGCAGCCCTGGATCGACGTCGACTGAAGCACGCGCGTCGGCGTGGAGCCCGCGACGGGCTTGAGGTCCTCGATCGTCGTGCCGGCACCCTGGGTATTCGCGACATCGTTGAAGTTACAAACCAGCAGGTCGCCCGCCGTCTCCAAGCCGGAGGTTACCGGGGCGATCGCCAGGCCGTAGGGATTTTGGTCGCCGGCGCCCGCGCCGGTTCCCGCATCGACCGTCGAGCCGATCGTCGTGAGCGTACCGAGCGTGCCGATCGTCCCGACCGTACTCGTCGCCGTTTGGCGCGGTAGCACGACGCTTCCGCTTCCGGCGCTACAAGCGGTCAGAAGCCAAATTGCGAGCACGAGTGGGGCGGCGGTTCGGTTACGCAATGAAAGACCTCGGGAGAATCGTAGTACGGGAGACACGCAGCGACGGCCCAGCCGGATCACGGTTCGCCGCGCTCGACGTAAGGCTTTTCGACCCGCGATGCGTTCCGGCGATCGTCGTATCGGCGGAACCGCTCGCCAGCGGCCGTCGCCGCGCGCGTGGCGGGTCGGCGAGCGCTTCCCGTCGCGATTACCGAGGATGTTCGTCGAGAACCAGCCTTCGACGTGGAACGCGCGCGCGAAACCGGCGCGAGCCTGTCTTGATCATCGTCTGGCCCTTCTTGACATCTCTTCCCGCGACGGGAACGTTGCGGTCGTCCGCGAGAGCGACGAGCGCGGAATGTCGGCCCGCGTCGATCCCAGTATATGCGTAGAGCATCGCGGGTGAGATCTCGGCGTCGTTGCAATCGCGCGCGCTCGAACTCCGCGTGGTCGTGAACGATCGACTTCGTCAGGTCGGGCCGGCACCGCCGGCCGTGCGGAAGTCGGCAATGTCGTGTCGGCGTTGCGCCGATCGTGCCGCGGTGACCGCGGTGACGAGCACGCGAGCGCCCGTCACGTACTCATCACCAGGCGCCCGCGCTGAGGGCCGGCATTGGTCGCAGCGCGGCGAGCGCCGGCTCGACGGCGGCGAGTTGCTCGCGCTCGAGAAACACGATGGTCACGCGCCGCGGTCGCGAGGTCGTCGACGAAGACGTCTCAGCCGCCAAAGGCAATGTCGCCATAGGCGACGAGTGCAGCTGCGGTAGCGTCGGCGAGCGGTAAGCCCGTCGTCGCCGCGTGACCGCTACGAACCAGCTCGATCCCAGCGACGACCGTCGTGGCGACAGCGCCACCGAAGCCGATGATGAGCGCGCCGAGCCTGCGCTCGGAGGTTGGAAGTACATCGGTCACGGACGGGATCGGCCCTTACGAACAACCAGCGGTCGCGGTCGCGCCATTTTTGACGGGCCGCTTCGAGCAGGGGTTCCGATACGAACGGATTTTCGAACGATTCGCACAGGATTTTCGATGCTCGAGCGCCTTGCGGCCCATCGACGCAACCGATACGCGTGGCCGGACCCGGTGCCGGCGGACGTTGCGGTTGGCGTCGTCCACGGCGAGTTTCGGATTCTCAGCTAGCCGATCGCGCGTACGCGAGCGATCGTGCGCTACTCGTTGCCGCTTGCGAATCGCTCGTAGCTGACGACATCGGCCAATGGGACGCGTTGCTCCCAGCCGTCACGCTCGAGATCGGGCTCGGCAGCGAACGCGCGCACGTGGCCGACGCAGAGGTAGGCGATGAGCGCGAGCTCCGGCGGCGCTCCGAGCGCGGCGTGAAGTGCGGCGGGATCGACGATGCTCACCCAGCCGACGCCGAGCCCCTCCGCGCGCGCCGCGAGCCAGAGATTCTCGATCGCGCAGACGGTCGCGTACCGCGCGGTCTCCGGCATCGTGCGTCGCCCGAGCCCGGCGCCGCGGTCGGGCGCATCGTCGCAGAAGACCGCGATTCCGAGCGGGGCGTCGAGAATACCCGCGAGCCGCAAAGCCCGATAGCGCGAGGCTCGCTCGCCGTCGTACGCCCGGGCCGCGGAGTCGCTGGCGCGCGTGAAGAGCGCGTGCACGGCCGCGCGCATCGCGCGTTTGCGAATGACGAGAAAGCGCCACGGCTGCGAAAGCCCCACCGACGGCGCGCGGTGCGCCGCCCCGAGCACCCGCAGCAGGACGTCGTCGGACACGGGGTCGGCGACGAAGTCCGCCCGCACGTCGCGGCGTTCGCCGATGACGCGGTAGACCGCGGCGCGTTCCGCCTCGGAAAACGCGCTCACGCGAGCGACTCCAGCCACGCGAACGCGCCCTGCGGCGTCGCCGTCGTTGCTACGGCCGGGCGCACGGGCCGATCGACGATGACGACGCGGATCCCGAGCGCGCGCGCCGCGATGAGCTTGGCGACCGTGGCGTCGCCGCCACTATCTTTCGTGACGACCACGTCGATCCGGTACCGTTGCATCAGCGCGCGCTCGTCCGCCTCGGCGAACGGGCCGCGCGCGAGCACGAGCGTCACGCCCGGCGGCAACGGCTCGAGCGGCGGCTCGATCGCGCGCACCAGTCGGCACCGATCGCCGAGCGCTGCGAACGGCGCGAGCTCACGGCTCCCTATGGTCACGAAGATCCGCCTGCCCAGTTCGGCTGCGCGCGACGCGGCAGCGGCGACATCGGGCACGCGCGACCAACGGTCGCCCGCCAGCGGCGCCCACGCGGGCCGAACGAGTGCGAGCAGCGGCACGTTCGCGCGCGCGCAGGCATCGACGGCGTTGCGGCTCATCCGCGCCGCGAACGGATGCGTCGCGTCGACGACCGCGGAGATCGCTTCAATCGTCAAGTAGTCGGCCAGACCGCCCGCACCGCCGAACCCGCCGACGCGCGTCCGGCCGGGTAGCAGGCGCGGCGACGACGTGCGTCCCGCAAGCGACGAGAGCGCGCGGCCCGGAGCACACGCTTCGAGCAACCGTGCGAGCGCGACCGCGTCCGCCGTGCCGCCGAGGATGAGCACGGTACCGGTCACGTGTCCCGCTCGCGGCCGGCCGAATACAAGTAGCTCTCCAGGAAATCGCCGTCGCCGAGTGCCGCACCGACGACGATGAGGGCATTGCGCGCGACGCCCGCAGCCGCCACCCGCGGCGCGATGTCGCCGAGCGTTCCGCGCAGCACGCGTTCGTCGGGCCAGCTCGCACGCGCGACGACCGCGACCGGACAGTCGATGCCACGCACGGGCACGAGCCGTGCGACGACTGCCTCGATCGCGGCGATCGAGAGATGGATCGCGAGCGTCGCCCCGGTCGCCGCGAGCGTCGCGAGTTCTTCCCCCGGCGGCATCGCGGTCGAACGCGTGGACGTGCGCGTCAAGATCACGGTTTGGGCGATGCCGGGCAACGTGAGCTCGCGACCGAGGGTGGCGGCGACGGCGGCGAACGCGGGCACGCCCGGCGTCACGTCGTAGGCGATGTCGAGAGCGTCGAGCCGCCGCTGCTGTTCCGCCATCGCGCTCCAGATTGCGACGTCACCCGAATGCAGCCGCGCGACGTCCTCGTCACGATCGCGGGCGCGCGAGAATTCGGCCACGATTTGCTCGAGCGAGAGTTCCGCCGTGTCGACGATGCGCGCCTCGGGCGGCGCGAAACGCAGGATCTCACGCGGGACGAGCGCGCCCGCGTACAGACACACGGGCGAACGGGCGATCAGGTCGCGGCCGCGGAGCGTGAGGAGGTCGGGCGCCCCGGGACCCGCCCCGATGAAGTGCACCCTCACCCGCGTTCGGCCACGGCGCACGTGCACCGGCGCCCCGTGCGCCGTGCGATGCGTAGCTTCGCGTCGTCGCCGACCGCGCGCAGCGCCGCGGCTTCCGCGACGCTCGGCGTTCCGACCGCGTGCAACGCAGCGATGCTCTCGACGACGCCGCCGCGCGTCGCCGCGAGTTCATCCGACGTGAAGAGCACGACCTCGAAGCCAAGTTCTGCCGCCACGGCCCGCGCGAGCGATCCGCGACGATCCAGCGAAGCGAGCATGGTCGCCGCCGCGCCGTGGGAACGCCCCGCGCCGGACGACGGCTCGGCGAGTGCGAGCGTCTCGCGCACGAGCGCGACGCAGTCCGCGACCGTCGCCCGCGTCGCCGCGCCGAGTCCTACGCCACGCCGCGGGCTCACGCTTTGACCATCGCCCACTGCGTGACGGCCATCAACGGCCGCCAACCGAGCATACCGCCGACCGGCTCCGCACGCGAGACGGCGATCCGCGCGAGCTCGCCCCCGTATCGCGCGTGGCCCGCCGCAACGAGGGTCTCGCCCTCGAGCGTCACGACGTTGGCGACGAGCCGGCCGCCCGCGCGCAGCGCGGTCCAGCACGCCTCGAGCAGCCCCGGTGCCGAGAGCCCACCGCCGATGAAGATCGCATCGGGCGCCGCCGCTTCCATCGCGAGTGAAGCGACCGCGTCGCCCACGACGACGCGAAGTTCCGGAACCCCGAGGGCGCTCGCGTTGCGCCGGATCCGTGCCGCGCGGTCGAGATCACGCTCGAAGGCAACCGTCCGGCAGGCCTCGTGCGCGCGCGCCCACTCGATTCCGATTGACCCGGTGCCCGCGCCGACGTCCCAGAGAAGCTCGCCCGGCCGGGGCCCCAGGCACGCGAGCGTCGCGGCTCGGACCTCGCGCTTCGTGAGCTGACCGTCGGTCTCGAAGGCGTCGTCGGGCAACCCCGGGACGATCGCGAACGCGCGCGCGCCGGGCGCTGCAACGCATGCGACCGCGACGAGGACGAGCGCGTCGCACGCGAGATCCTGGGGCCACGCGTCGGCGCGCGCGTCCGCGCGCCGCTCGTACGGACCGCCGAGACGCTCGAAGACCGTCAGGGCGCTTGGGCCGAAGCCCTGCGCGACGAGCAGCGCCGCGAGCGCGGCCGGCGTTTCGCCGTCGCGTGCGTAGACGATGATCCGTCCCCCGGGCGCGAGATGCTTGAGGACCGTAGCGATGGGCCGATCGACGACGGAGACGAGCGTGACGCCCGCCGCGGGCCAGGCGAGGCGCGCGCATGCCAGCGCAAAGGCCGAGGGCTGCGGCAGCACGCGCAGCTCGTCTGCGGGCAGGCACCGCGCGAGCGTCGCACCGACGCCATGCACCATGGGGTCGCCACTGGCGAGCACGACGACGGCGCGGTCGCAAGCGCGTTCGCGCGCGACGAGCGCCTCGAGCGCCGGCAACATCGGTCGGGGCCACGCGAGCCGCTCGGCCGCACCAGGCGGCACGAACGCGAGTTGGCGTGCGCTGCCGGCGACGACGGCCGCAGCGGCGAGCGCGGCGCGAGCCGCGGCCGCCAGGCCCTCGTAGCCGTCTTCGCCGATGCCGACGACCGTAAGCCAGGGACGGGTCACGCGGCGAAGGCGATCGGTCGGCCGGCGCGGTCGACGACGAGCACGTCGAGGGCGACGGGGGCGCCGTCGAGCACGCGGACCGCGACGTCCCGCGCGCGCAGCGCGACTGCACCAGCGAGCGGCACACCCACAGCGTCCGCCGCGCGTAGCGCATCGAGTGCGGTCGTCGCGACGGCGATGCGCGCGGCGAGTTCCGCGCTCGCGCCGCATTCGCGCGCGAGCTCCGCGAGCCACGGCAGATCGACGCCGCTGCGACCCGAATGCAGGTCCAGCGCCCCACCCGCAAGCTTCGAGAGCTTGGCGAAGCCGCCCGCGATCGTCAAGCGCCGAACGGGTTTGCGGCGCACGTACTTGAGCAGGCCGCCCGCGAAATCACCCATCTCGATCAGCGCGGTCTCCGGCAAGCCAAAGCGCGCGGCGACCGCAGCCTCCGACGTGGAGCCCGTCGAGCCCGCGAGATGCCCGAGCCCCGTCGCGCGGGCGACGTCGACGCCCTCGTGAATCGAGGCGATCCACGCCGCACACGAGTACGGTACGACGACGCCCGTCGTGCCGAGAATCGAGAGGCCGCCGACGATGCCGAGCCGGCCGTTCATCGTGCGCGCCGCGAGCGCTTCGCCGCCGGGTATCGCGATCTCCACGCGGGCGTCGGGTGCGACGCCGAGGTCGGCTGCGACGCGCTCGATCGCCGCGCGGATCATCGCGCGCGGCGCCGGGTTGATCGCGGGTTCGCCGACCTCGAGCGGCAGTCCGGGCTTCGTTACGGTGCCGACGCCGGGGCCCGCGACGAACACGATGCCCGAGCCGCGCGCCGTCCGCGCGACGGTCGCGAGTACGAGCGCACCGTGCGTCACGTCGGGGTCGTCGCCCGCGTCCTTCACGATCCCGACCGTCGCCGTGCCGTCAGCGCCGAATGCTTCGCGGGCCAGCACGAAGTCGACGTGCCGGTCGTGCGGGAGCGCAACGGTGACCGGGTCGGGGAAGCACCCGGTCGCAAGTGCGGAAAACGCCGCCTGCGCCGCGCCCGTCGCGCAGGCGCCCGTCGTCCAACCGCGGCGGAGCGGTCCCGTCGGCGTCAGGTCGTCGCGCACGAGGTGCCTACCGAAGGCGCGAGTTCCGCTACGGTCCCGCTCGCGCCGGTGAAGCGCGGCGTATAGACCCACGGTCGGGCGCCGTCGGGCCGCGCGATGGTGCGCGTCGTCGAGGAGCCGACCAGCACGAGCGTCCGCATGTCCGCGTCGCGCGGATCGAAGTCGCCGAGCGTCACGAGCGCGATGCGCTCGCCCGAGCCACCGACGTCGCGCGCGAGCACCACCGGCGTCGACGGAAAACGGTGCCGTGCGAGTATCTCGCGCGCCTCGCCGAGCTGCCATTGGCGCTGCGAGGAAATCGGGTTGTAGAGTGCGAGCGCAAAATCCGCGGCCGCCGCGGCATCGAGGCGGCGCGCGACGAGCTCCCATGGTTTGAGCCGATCCGAGAGCGAGATCGCGCAAAAATCGCCGCCGAGCGGCGCGCCGACGCGCGCGGCCGCCGCCATCATGGCGGAGATGCCCGGCACGACGCGCACGTCGAGCGCCGCCCAAGCGGCCGGCCCGCCGTCGATTGCCTCAAAGACCGCGCTCGCCATCGCGAAGACGCCGGGATCGCCTGACGACACGACCGCGACGCGCGCCCCTGCGAGCGCGAGTTCGAGCGCGTGCCGAGCGCGCTGGACCTCGACGCGGTTGTCCGAGCCGTGCCGGCGCAACCCGGGGCGCGTCGGCACGCGATCGACGTACGGCGCGTACCCGACGAGATCGGTCGCCTCGGCGAGCGCGTCGCGCGCCTCGGGGGCGAGCCACTCCGGCCCCGCGGGACCGAGCCCGACGACGACGAGCGACCCCGCTCCCGCCACGGGAGCCGTTGCGACGGGCACGTCGTCGCCCGGCACGAGCACGACGGAAAAGTACGGTACCGTCGCTTCGTCGACGTCGGCGACGCGGGCGACGCGTTCACCCGCCATCGTCGCGCGTTCGACGTAGCGCGCGCGCTCGAGCAGCCCTGCGCGATCGAGCGCGCGCCGGACGTGCGCGAACGTCCGGCCGAGCTTCATCACAGCGAAGGCGCCGCCGCGCGCGAAGCGCGCCGCGAGCACGCTCTCGGGCAGCGTGCCCGGGAGCACGGTGAGCTCCGTATCGCGCCGCACGAGCGGCTCGCCCGTGCGCGCGGCGGCCGCGAGGACCGACGTGATGCCCGGGACGACCTCGGTCGCGTAGCGGGCGGCGAGACGGTCGTGCAGATACATGTACGAACCGTAGAAAAACGGATCGCCCTCGCACAGCACGACGACGTCGCGGCCCGCGTCGAGGTGCGCGGCAATCGCGGTGGCGGAGCCGTCGTAAAAGGTGCGCATCGCAGCCTCGTAGCCTTCCGGCGGCCCTTCGCGCTCCGTCGTGATGGGATAGATGAGCGGCAGCTCGATCTGCTCGGACCGCAGCTCGCTCGCGACGACCGCGCGCGCATTGCTGCGACCGTGGCGCGCGGCGTGATACGCGACGACGTCCGCCGCACGCACCAGCCGCAGCGCCCGCAGCGTCAGGAGCTCGGGGTCGCCCGGCCCGACACCGACGCCGGCGAGACGACCGATGCGCGCGCTCATTCGAGCTCGCTTGCGAGCGCGTTGACGGCGGCAGCCGCGATTGCGCTCCCACCGCGCCGGCCGTGGAGCGTCAGGAACGGCACGCCCGGCGTCGCGGCGAGCGCGGCCTTCGATTCTGCGGCGCCGACGAAGCCGACCGGCATCCCGATGACGAGCGCCGGCATGGGCGCACCCGAGGCCAGCAGTTCGAGCAGTCGGAAGAGCGCCGTCGGCGCGTTACCGATCGCCACGACCGAGCCACCGAGCCGCTCGCCCCAAAGTCCCAGCGCCGCGGCGCTGCGCGTCGTACGGAGTTCCTGCGCGAGGGCGGGCACGCGGGGGTCGCGTAGCGTGCAGACGACGTCGTTGCGGCGCGGCAGCCGCGCGAGGGTGATCCCCGCCGCGAGCATCTCCGAGTCGCAAAAGATCGACGCGCCCGCCGCGAGCGCGGCCGCGCCTGCCTCTGCGGCGCCTGGGCTCGCAGCAGCGTCGCGCGGGAGGTCCGTCATGCCGCACGCATGGATCATGCGCACGAGCGCGCGGTCGTGCGCGGGCGAGAGCCCCGCGAGATCGGCCTCCGCGCGAATCGTCGCGAACGACGCGCGATAGATCGCCGCCCCGTCGTGCTCGTACGACGGGATCATTGCTCGCCGCCGAACGCGAGCGCCTCATTCGCGGCCAGGCACGCGGCTGCGGAACCCGCACCGCGGCGTACGAGCCGCCCGGCCACGAGCACCTCGTAGCCCTCGGGCGTCGCGACGAGATCGACTCCGGCTCCACGACGCATGCCACAACGCTTCGCGCAGCCCGCGAGATGAACGGTCGGCGACGGCCCGGAGCCGCGTCGCGCCGCGGCGATCGTCCGGGCGTCGCCGCGGACGTCGGCGAGCGCGTGCGCGCAGCCGGCGATACCCGCGCACGCGGCGAGCCCTGCGAATCCATCGCGACCGTCAAGCGGCAGCCCGAGCCCCGCGAGTTCCCTCGCCGCGCGATCGATTTCGGCGCCCGGGACGTCGCACAGCGCGACGCCACGCCACGGCCCGAGGCGGATCTCCGCGCCGGTCGCATCGGCAAGCGCCGCGAGCCCGTCGAGCTGCGCGGCCGTGAGTCGGCCGAGCGGGATCGACGGCACGAGCACCGCGCGCCCGGCATTGCGGGAGGGCAGCACCCCGAGCGGAACCGGACGCGCACGCTGCGCTCCGATCGGAAGCGCTCGTTCGAAGGGCACGGCGTATTCGCGCACCGCCGCAACGATCGGTGCGTCCGCGGCCGGAATGTGCGCAAGGCGCCAGAGCCGGTCCGGCGCGCCGAACGTGCGCGCGGCATCGAGCGCCGCGAGCGCGGCGCACACGAGCGCACGCGGGGCGCACGCCGGCGCCACGGCGAGCCCGCTCGGGCGGTCGCCGACCGCGAGCGCCATCACGACGTCACCGCTCACGGGGTCGCGCTCGGCGCGTAGCGTGAGATCGCCGCGCACGGCCGGACCGGGCGCTCCGGAGTCGAACCCGAAGGCGAACTTCGCGGGCAGCTCGGCGAGCACTGGCGATGCGACGATCGCGGCGTCGAGCTCGCGCACGAGCGGCGCGACGTCGAGCACCTCACCCGGATCGAAGCCGGCAAGTGCAGGCGCGACGATGTTCCGCACGCGATCGTGCGACCGAGAGGGAAGTAAGCCCGCCGCTTCGAGCGCACGGGCGAGTGGCGCGAGCGCATCGATGCCGATGCCGCGCACCTGCACGCTCGCGCGCGCCGTGATGTCGAGCCGGTCGTCACCGAACGCCCGCGCCGCGTGCGCGAGCGCGCGGACCTGCGCGATCGAGACGAGCCCGCCCGGCGTGCGGATTCGCACGAGCAGGCCGTCGAGAGCCGGGACGGCGTTGAGCGCGCCCGGGCATGCCGCGTCCGGAACGAGCGCAGTCACCACGCCCGCGACCACGGTGGCCCGGGGTGCGCGTCGTCGCGCAGGCGCGCATCAACCCCGGCGCGTGCCTCGAGCACGCGCGCGCAGAGCCACAGCACGTCGCTGAGCCGGTTGAGATATTCGAGCACTGTCGGCTGGATCGCGCCGCCGCTCGTGACGTACCGGACGTTCGCGCGCTCGGCACGGCGGCAGATCGCGCGCGCGTGATCGAAGTACGCCGACGGCAGCGATTCCCCGGGCAGCGACCAATCACGCAGCACGCTCGGCTCGGCTTCGAAGCGTTCGACGAGCGCGTCGAGCCGGTGAATCATCGCCTTCTCGACGTCGGGGATCGGTTTCTTGGCCTCGGCGCGCGTCGAGACGGCCGATCCCACGAGGAAGAGCTCGCGTTGAATCGCGCGGATCTCACCGCGAATCTCGTCATCGGCGCAGTGGGCGCGCGCGATGCCGATCGCGGTGTTGAGCTCGTCGATGGCGCCGTAGGCTTCAACGCGCGTATCCGCCTTCGAGATCGCCTCGCCGCCGCCGAGCCGCGTGACACCGCCGTCGCCGCGGCGAGTCGTCACCGATGCCTGCGGCCGCTCCGCCTCGCTCATCCCGTCGCCATCCATTCGCGCACCGTGGCGCCGAGCGCGCGCTCGTCACAGTCGTCGAGGTGGCGATACGTCGCACCGAGTTCATTCGCGAGCCGGCGCGTGTTTTCCAGCCGGACCGGACCGCGTTCGGTATCGACGCAGAGCGCCCGCACACCGGTTCCGCGCAGCAGCGCCGCCTCGCGGAGCGCCGCGCCGAAGGCGTTCTCGCGCGGCGCCGTCGCGCGCGAGTCGCCGACGAGGACCAGGTGAGTCCGCATTCCGGGATCGCGCCGCGCGTGCACCAGGGCGAGGTCGCGCGCGCCCCGCAGGGCCGCCGCGAGCGGCGTGCGGCCGCCCGTCGGCAGCGTGCGCAAGCGGCGATAGGCGACGATGGCGCTGCGCGTGGGGGGCACGAGCACCTCCGCGCCCGAGCCGCGAAACGCAAGGAGTGCGACGAGATCGCGCCGCCGATAGGCGTCCTCGAGGAGCGCGCAGACGACGCCCTTGGCGGCGCGCATCCGGGCGGCGGCGGCCATCGAGCCCGAGGCGTCGATCGCGAAGACAACGAGCCGCCGCGCGGCGCCGCGCCGCACGACGTAGCGGGCGTGGCGCGACGCGACGACGAGCGGCCCCGTCGTCCCCGACGCCCGTTCGAGGGCCGCCGCCCGAACGGTCGCGAGCGCCGCGAGGTGCGGCGTCACCCGGCGGACGTCACGCGCGCGGCCGTTTGCGACGTCGGTGTCGGCGCGGCCGCGCGCACCGTCGCGCGGCGCCGCGCGCGCGGCGAACGCCTCACGCGCCGCGGCGTCGAGGGCGAGATTCGCCGGCATCCCGACGTCGAACGGCGGCGCGCTCGAATCGTCGCCCGTGCGCTCCTCACTCGAATCACTCGGCCGCTTCGCGTCCGTGCCACCGTTCTGAGAACCCGACGACGCGGCGTTCGAGGCATCGGAGGGTGCCGACTTCGACAATGGCGGTTTCGGCGGCGGCGGCCTGCGCGGCGGGGGCGTGCGCACGGGCTCGCGACGGCGATGCGCGAGCGCGGGCTCGGCGGCGCGTTCGGCGTCGTGCGACGTGACCGCCGTGCGACCCTCGAGCGCGGCGACGACGCGCGCAGCGCGGACGATCGTGAGGTCGGCGCGCATGCCCTCGACCTGCGCTTCGAGCGCGAGTTCGGCCGCGCGCCGGACGCACGCGCGTGACGCGACGACGAACGGCAGCAGCGCGCGCGCCGAGACGATACGGCCACGCACGCGTTCGTTCCCGGCGGCGAACGTGCGCGCGAACACGTCGGGCGCGAGCTCGAAGGCCAGGCGACGCTCGACGATCTCGACGCGTCGCTCGACGTCCGTGTCGTTGCCGACCGAAACGCAGAGCCCGAAGCGATCGAGTAACTGCGGCCGTAATTCGCCTTCCTCTGGATTCATCGTGCCGACGAGCACGAACCGCGCGTCGTGCACGTGGGAGGCGCCGTCGCGCTCGACGACGTTGCGGCCGCTGGCCGCCGCGTCGAGCAGCACGTCGACGAGATGGTCCGGCAGGAGGTTCACCTCGTCGGCGTACAGGACGCCGCCGTTCGCACGCGCCAAAAGCCCGGGCTCGAAGCGACGCTCGCCGCCGGCGAGCAGCGCGCCGACATCGAGCGTACCGACGATGCGGTCCTCCGTCGCCCCGACCGGCAGTTCGACGAACGGCGTCGGCTGCGGCAGCAGGTCGACGAGTCCGCGCACCGCGGTCGATTTGGCCGTGCCGCGGGTACCGGTCACGAGCACTCCCCCGAGAAACGGATCGACGGCGAGCCAGACCAGCGCCTCCCGTAGCGCGTCCTGACCGACGATCGCCGCAAACGGAAACCGCTCAGACATCGGCGGTCGCCGTGCGATCTTCGAGACTGCCTTCGATCGCGAGGAGCTCGTCGCGCAGCCGTTCGAGCGTCCCGGGATCCGGCGCTTCCCAGAGCCCGCGCTCCGCGGCTTCGAGCAGCCGCTCGGTCATGTCGCGCGCACTCCAGGGATTCGAGCGTTCGAGGAAGTCGCGATTCTCGGGATCGAGCACGTAGGCGTGCGTGATGCGCTCGTACATCCAATCCTCGACCACGCCCGCCGTCGCGTCGTAGCCGAAGAGAAAGTCGACGGTCGCCGCCATCTCGAGGGCACCCTTGTACCCGTGGCGGCGGGCGCCCGCGAGCCACTTCGGGTTTACGACGCGAGCGCGAAACACGCGCCGCGCTTCGTCGGAGAGCGTGCGGACCTTCGGCAGTTCGGGGTCCGACGAATCGCCGAAGAGCGCCTCGGGCGCCTCGCCGCGCAGCTCGCGGATCGCAGCGATCATGCCGCCGTGGTGTTGCAGATAATCGTCGGAATCGAAGATATCGTGCTCGCGGTTGTCTTGGTTCTGCACCGCGACGCTCGCGGCTGCGAGGCGCGCGCGAAACTCCGCGGGCGCGGGCTCGCCGTACGCGCCCGCACCGTATGCGAAGGAGCCCGACGAGAGATAGAGCTCGGCGAGATCGCCGTCGCGCCACGTCGCCTCGGAGATCGCCTTGAGGATTCCCGTGCCGTAGGCACCCGGCGCATTTCCGAAGACGCGAAAGCGCGAGCGCCGGCGCGCATCTTCGGCCGGCGCACCCGCCGCGAGTCGCGCGCGTTCATCCACGGTCGTCGTCGCACGCAGATAATTCTCGTCGACGTTCTCGTCGAGATCCGCGACCATGCCGACCGCGCGATCGAGCAATGCGACGACGTTGGGGAATGCATCGCGAAAGAACCCCGACATGCGGACGGTCACGTCGATGCGCGGCCGACCGAGTTCCACGAGCGAGACCACTTCGAGGTCGGTGACGCGACCGTTCTCGGGATGCCACTGCGGCCGTATGCCGAGCAGCCATAAGATCTCGGCGACGTCGTCGCCCTGCGTGCGCATGTTCGAGGTGCCCCAGACCGTGATGCCGATCGCGCGTGGATACGCGCCGCTCTTTTCGTATTGGCCGCGCAGCAGCGCCTCGGCGAGCCGGACGCCGACCGTCCACGCGAAGCGCGACGGCACCGCACGCACGTCGACCGCGTAGAAATTACGACCCGTCGGTAGGACGTCGGTCATACCGCGCGTCGGCGCGCCGCTCGGTCCCGGCGGCACGTGCCGCCCGCGCAGGCCGCCGAGGAGGTTCGTCATCTCGTCGGTCGCGCGAAGCACGGCAGGGACGATACGCCCGGCGAGCGCCGCGAGCGTCGTCGCGAATGCGCCGTGCGGCGGCAGGCCCTGCGTGGCCAAGGCCGCCGCTTCATCGCGCCGCGCGAACCACGCGTCGACGACGCGCCTCGCAACGAGATCGAGCACGTCGCGCACGTCGCGCACGGAGATCGTACGGTCCGTCGGGAGATCCGGCAGCGACGGAAGTGCACCGTCGTAGGGCCGGCCACCGAGCGCGGCGTCCGCGATCTGCGCGTCGTCGATTGCGAGATCGGTCGCGAGCGCCCGCCGTACGCCAGGCACCCCCGGTGCATCGAGCCGCACGAGCGCGAGCGCGAGATCGACGAGCCGGCCGCCGGCCGGCGGCGAGCCGAGCACGTGTAACCCATCGCGGATCTGCACGTCACCGAGTTCGCAGAGATAGCCGTCGACGTGTTGTAAGAACTCCCCGAACGCGTCGACGCCCGGGAGCGCGTCGACGCCGAGATCGCGTTGGAGATCGGCTGCGACGACGCTTTGCCAAATCGCACCGGCGATCAGCGGTACTTTCTCGGGATCGATGCGTTCCGCAGCCGCGTACTCGCCGAGCAGCCGCTGTAATTTCGCGAGCTCGTCGTAGGTCTCGGCCTTGGTCATCGGCGGGATGAGATGATCGATGACGCAGGCGTGCGCGCGGCGCTTCGCCTGCATGCCTTCGCCCGGATCGTCGACGATGAATGGATAGAAGAGCGGTAGCGGCCCTTGGGCGAGTGCGGGATAGCACGTCTGCGCGAGGCCGAGCGATTTTCCGGGCAGCCATTCGAGCGTGCCGTGCTTCCCGCACTGCACGATCGCATCGGCGCCAAAGACGTCGCGCACCCAGCGATACGCGCCGAGATACTGATGCGTCGGCACGAGTTCGCCCGAGTGATAGACCGCAAGCGGGTTTTCACCGAATCCGCGCGGCGGCTGGATCATCACGAACACGTTGCCGAGGGTCATGCCCGCGACGTAGACGTCGTCGTCGACGCGATACGCGCTCCCCGGCGCCGCACCCCAGGTCGCGGCGAGCTCGTCGCGGACGACCGCTGGAAACTCCGCGTGCCACGTCACGTAGTCCGTCACGGAATAGCGCGCCTCGGCGTGCGCGAGGTGCTCCTCCGTGATCGCGTCCGTATCGTAGCCACCGCGCGCGAGGAGCGCCGCCATCAGCGCGTCACCGTCGGCCGGAATCGTGCCGCAGTCGTAGCCGTCGGCCGCGAGCGCGCGCAAGACCGCGATGACCGACGACGGCGTGTCGAGCCCGACCGCACCGCCGACCCGGCCCTGGCGGTTCGCGAAGTTCGTGAGCACGATCGCGAGGCGCTTGTTCGCGCTCGGGACGCGGCGCAGTCGCGCGTGGCGCATCGCGAGTTCCGCGAGCGCTGCCGTTTGCGTCGGCTCGGCACACGAGAGCGACGTGTCGGGATCGCGAAACGCGAAGAGCATCCCGTCGATCTTGCCGTCGAATTCGGGCATGACGACCTTCGTCGCGGCGTCGAAGGGTCCCAGTCCCGCACTGCTCTCACGCCATGCGGCAATCGTCTGATTCGTCGTGACGCCCTGGAGCAGGGGCACGTCGAGTGCGACGTCGGCGCGCAGCGCCGGCCCGACGCTACGAACCAGACGCTCCTCGCGTGAGAGATCGCTCGCCGCGTACGATAGCAATCCGATGACGACGTCGACTGCCGCCACGTCGTCGCGCATGAAGGCGCTCGCATACACGAGCGGCAGATCGCCGATTCGGTCGCAATCGCGCAGGCTGTAGACGAAGACGGGCAACACGTCGAGGCCGCGCGCCTCGCACGCGGCGATGAGTGCGTCGACGTGCACGAGATTACCGCTCGCCCAATCCGCCCGGTAGAACACGATCCCCGCGACGGCCGGCCGCGCCCGCCAGTAGCGCATCGCGAAGCCCTCGCGGTCCAGACGCGCACACGCAGCACGATCCTCCGCGCTCGGATGATAGAACCCCCACTCCGGCGACTCCGCCGGCGGCGCATAGCCGAGCGCCGTACCGCACGCCGTATCGGAGACGTAACGAAATAACTGCGCGAGGTTCTCGCCGCCGCCCGCAAAGGCGTACGCGAAGGTCTCGCGTAGCACCGCGAGCGGTTGCGTCGAGAGCGCGTCGAGTTCGGGATCGCTCTGCGCTTCTCCGGAGATTGCGATGACCTGCAGCCCGCGTTCAGCGCCGAGTTCGGCGATCGCAGCGTAGCCGTGCTCGAAGTATTTTACCCCGCCGAGAATGCGCACGATCACCACGTCGACGCCATCGAGTCCGCGCCGGACGGCATCGCGGTCGCCGAGCTCGTAGCCCGCGAAGACGCGCGTGTCAGCGAGGGCAGCCGGCACGAGCGCGCGTGCTCGGCGCGCGCTCGCGAGATCGGTCTTCGTCGCCGAGACGAATGCGATCATCGGGCCGCCTCCGGTTCGCCGACCGCACGCGGAGCACGGCGCAGCAGCACGACGAGTGCCGTGCCGGCTAGGATCGCCATGACGATCGCGCTCTGCACGATCTCGCTACCGAGTTCGTGGCCCGCAAGCGCCGCGATCTCTTCGGCCGCCACCCCGAGTGCGACGATCGTAACGGCGACGATCCAGAGCTTACGCACGCCGAAGCCGGCCCGCGGATCGGTCGCGATAATCCGCGCGACGAAGAGACTGTCGAACGTATCGGTCGCGATCATACCAAGGCAGAAGACGAGCCCGACGAATACGCCCGTGGCCAGGTTTGCAGTCGAGAAGGCGGTGCCGAATGCGAGCAGCTGACTCGAGGTTTCGAAACCGAGGCCGAAGAGCGCACCCGTCGGGATCGCCAGCAGCGGATTGGTCGCCTCGCGCAAACCTTTCGGTAAGATGCGCATGCGGGGAGACGTCGTCGCGCCGCGCACGAGCATCGAGACGTTGAAGCCGACCATGACCAGGAGCACGACGATGCTCGCGAGCGAACCCGCGAACTCGAGTGCCTCCGAGCGATGGGCGATCGTCGCGCCGAGCTCCGCTGCAAGTCCAGCGGTCGCAAGGATCGTCGCGGTGTGTCCCATCGCGAAGAGCGTGCCGCAGAAGCGGCTCGCGCGCGGGCTGCGATCGTACGAATTGCGCGTGAGATTATCGATGGCGGCGAGATGATCGGGATCGGCGCCGTGGCGCAGCCCGATGGCGAGGACTCCGAAGATGGCGGCGTTCACGCCCGGCCTCCGAAGGCGGCCGCACGTGCGACGAAGCGTTCCGCCGCAGCGGGACGCGCCCCGAGATGAACGTGGACGTACGAGGCGTGAACGTGCGGCGCCAGGTGGCCTTCGCGTTCGTCGCCGATGCGGTAGACGGGCGACTCCCGTCGATATCGCGTTTGCGAATAGTGGAACTCGTGGCCGCGCACGCGATCGCCGGCGCGAAACATCGGGCCGTCGGCCACGACGTCGGCTTCGATGTAGCGTAAGCGTGAGCGCCGCGGAAGCATCGTCGCAGTCGAGGCGATCGCGCCGACCATCGCGTGCGTCGCGCCGTCGGCTTCGAGAGCTTCGCCGAGATACATCAGGCCCCCGCACTCCGCATACGCGGGCATGCCCGCGCCGAGCGCTCCGCGCAAACCTTCGCGGGCCGGACGATTGGCCGCGAGCGCCGCCGCGTGCAACTCGGGGTAGCCGCCGCCGACGTATGCCGCGTCGACGCCGCTCGGAAACGGGCCGTGCAACGCGTCGTACGCGACGAGTTCGGCGCCCGCGTCGCGCAGCGCATCGAGGCTCGACTCGTCGTAGAACCAGAACGCCTCATCGCGCGGAATCGCGATGCGCACGTGCGGCCCCGCGCGCTTCGAAGCGGGAACGGCGCGTACGAGCGGCGAGGCGCTCCGTGCGATCGCAAGGAGCGCACCGAGGTCGACGTGGGCCGCCATCGCCTCGGCCGCCGCGTCGCGGAGCGCGAGCCACGCGTCGCCCTGCGGTCCGAAAAGTCCGAGGTGTCGCGACTCGATCGTGAGCCGTTCGTCGCGCGGGATGACTCCGAGCACCGGCACGCCCGCCTGGGCGCACGCATCGCGCACCGTCGCCGCGTGCGCGGCGCTCGCGACGCGATTGAGGATCGCACCCGCGACGGCAACGCGCGGATCGAAGCGCGCGAGCCCGAGCGCGATTGCGCCGATCGTCGTCGAGGCGTGCGCGCAATCCAGGATGAGCACGACGGGCGCATCGATCACGCGTGCGAGATGCGCGCTTGAACCTTCGCCCGTTCCGTGACGACCGTCGAAGAGCCCCATCGCCCCCTCGACGATCGTGACGTCGACGGCTTCGCTTGCGCGGACGAACGCCGTGCGCACGGTCTCGGGCGGGGCGAGCCACGCGTCGAGATTTCGCGTGACGTCGCCGGCCGCACGCGCGAGATGTGCCGCGTCGATGAAATCGGGACCGGTCTTGGCGGCGCCGACCGTCAGGCCGCGATCGCGAAGCGCCGCGATGACGCCAAGGGCGACCGTTGTTTTTCCCGATCCACTCGCGGCCGCCGCGAGGATGAGACGAGGAAACGGGCCGCGTTGCGGCTCGCCGGATAGGGACATGGACGCCAACCTTCATGCGAGGTTCTGGGGGTCTGGCGTTCGTCCGAATATCCTGACTCGCGGATCGTAACCATCGTGCCCGGCGCCTTCCCGCTTACGCAGTGACGACGGGCGGCTCCCCGCATACAGTGGCGCGACCGTCCCGGCGTCTCACCGGGTTTCTCGTGCGAACGCAACCTACTTTGCGTGCCCGTCTCGAGCTCCTGCCGGAACGTCTTGCCCGAGACGTTGCGAAGGCATAAAACGTTCCTGAGACTCGATTTTATTCTAGTACCTATATGGCCACCCGGTGGCGTCCGCGGAGGGTCGTTTGGCTATGGACCGCGCGGGTATTTCGTGATTTGGCACGCATCCGCTGGCCGCATTACGGTTCAAGGAGCACTCATGTCCGAGCGTCTCAGTACGACGATCAAGCACTTCAAAGATGGCATCACGAAAGTGGGCCTTTCGGCTGCGCGCAAGAGCATCGAGTCGTGGCAAACCGAACTCAAAGATTACGATGGAACCGCGTTCAAGACGATCGCGACGGATCTCGGTCATCTCCACGACGAGCTCGGGAAGGACGAGATCGACGGCGCGAAGGTCGGTAAGCTCATGACCAAGCTCGGCAAAGAGACGGTCAAGTGCGGGAAGGAGGCCGGCGACAAAGCGAGTGACGTCAAGGAACTCGGCGAACTCATCGAGCGCGCCGCGGGGGAGCTAGCGGGCGAGGGCGGCCACGACGGCAAGGCCGATACGGCGACGACGAAAGCGAAGTTGGCCAAGGACGAGCACGACGAAAAAAAGGTGACGAAGAAATAATTCGGTGGTTGAGAAAGGGCGGGCGCGTTGTTCGCCCTTTTTTTCTAACGTACCGGCGAGACGACCCGCGCGCGCGAACGGCGGACGCTTCGGTACAAGAACGAACCCAGCACGAATGCCGCAACGAAGACGAACGCGTCGGGTGACAACCGTCCGAGCGCCGTGATGCCGGGCCCCGGGCAGAATCCCGAGAGCCCCCAGCCGATGCCGAAGAGTCCCGCGCCGACGAAAAGCGCGCCGTCGATTCGCGTGGAGGGCGGCGTATCGAAATTCGGTTCGAGCGCCGGCCGTGCGACGCGGCGCACGAACCGAAACGAGATCACCGTGACGCCGATGGCGCCGCCGAGGACGAGCAGGAGGCTCGGGTCCCAGGCACCTGCGACGTCGAGGAAGCCGATGACCTTTGCGGGGTAGGCCATTTGCGAGACCGCGAGCCCGAATCCGAAGAGCGCCCCGCAGCCAAGCGCGGCGAGCGCGCGGATCATGCGAGCCCCATGACGTGGCGCACGACGAAGACCGTCCCGATGCCGGTTGCCAAAAACGTGACGACCGCAACGAGCGAGACGGGCGAGAGCCGCCCGAGGCCGCACACGCCGTGACCGCTCGTGCAGCCGTGGCCGAGCGCCGTGCCGGCGCCGACGGCGAGGCCGCCGAGCGCGACGAGCCAGAGCGGTACCGCAACGTGCGGGCCACCGTGGCCGAGCGCCGTCCAGACGATCCCGCCGAGCACGAGCCCTACGAGAAACATGACGTCGAGCGGGCGATCGGGATTGCCTGGGAACACGGCACCACGGACCATGCCGCTTATTCCGGCGTAGCGTCCTAAAGTAAAGAGGTATAGCGTCGCCGCGACGCCGATGAGAACCCCGCCGATCAGCGCCGATACCGGCGTGAAGTTCGAAACGTGCATGGACCGCACGAGTCGGCGCGCGCCTGGACGGTTGCGCTCTCGGCAAGAACGGAGGATGGATTCGAGATGCGACGCATCGCACGCCGAGATAGCTGATGCCACCGAAATTCGCAGGACTCTCCGTCGGCGTCTTACGGATGTTCGTGCGCGTCGTCGAGACGGGCAATGTCTCCGCGGCCGCGCGCTCGCTCTACATCGCGCAGTCCGCGGTCTCGACGCAGCTCGGCGCCCTCGCGCGCAATGCCGGCACGCCGCTCCTGGATCGCAGCTCCGGACGCTGGGAACCGACGGCGGAAGGCCGCCTCTTCTACGATACCGCGCGCTCGATCCTCGCGCAGCTCGATACGCTCGATCGCGATCTCGACGCGGCGGCATTACCGCATGCGGGGCGGTTCCGCATGGCATCGACCCGCACGGTCTCCGATACGATCCTCGCCGGCATCGTCGCTGAGTTTCGCACGGCGCATCCCGCGATCCGTATCGACGTCGTCGCAGGCGACCGGCGCGACGCGGAACTCCGGCTCGCGAGCGACGACGTCGATCTCGCCCTCGTCGCACTTCCGCTCGTCCTCCGCGGTCTCGAGGTCGCCATCTTCGCGGAGGACGAACTCGTGCTCGTCACCGCGCTCGGCCACGCGCTCGCCACGAGCGGATCAGCGACGATCGACGACCTCAGGTCCGAACCGATCGTCATGTTCGCGCCTGGTTCGGGGGTCCGCGCGTTACTCGAAGAGCGACTCGGCGCTACCTTTGCAACCCTTGAGATCGTGATCGAGCTTGCGAGCAACGATGCGATCGTTGCGGCGGTCGAGGTCGGGCTCGGGATTGCGTTTCTTCCGCGGCGGACGGCCGAACGCTGGCAACGGTGCGGGAACATTGCGAGCGTTCCGCTCACCGGCGTTGATTTGCGCCGGCCGCTTGCCATCGTCCGCCGCGAGCAACGAATCCAGCCCGTCGCTGCGCAGAAGTTCACGCAGTGGTTGCTCGCGTCGTCGAACGACGGGCATCGCGCTTTGAGATGATCGTGTGCGGGCTCGAGCGGCCACCTCCGGCGAAGCGCGACGTATGAATCTCTTCGTCGATGTCGTCTACGGTGCGATCGTCGGAATCGCTCTGGGCATCACGGGTGGCGGCGGCTCGATCATCACGCTGCCGTTGCTCGTCTACGCCGTCGGCGAAGATGTCCACACGGCGATCGGCACGTCGCTCGCCGTCGTCGGCGGCATCGCGACGCAGGGCTTCATCAGCCAACGCAAGCGCGTCGACTGGCGCACGGGACTCGTGCTCGGCGCCATCGGCATCGTCGGCAGCATTCCCGGATCGCTCCTCGCGGCGCACGTCTCGGGGAAGGTCCTCTTGTTGCTCTTCGCGGGCGTCATGATCGTCGCCGCGATCGCGATGATTCGCCGCCGTGTCTTCACTGAGGATGCCGTACGCAAGCAGGCATGGGGACCGTTGATCGTCGCGGGAATCGCGCTCGGTTTTCTCACCGGTTTTCTCGGCGTCGGCGGCGGCTTCTTAATCGTGCCGACGATGGTCTTCGCACTCGGCTTTACGATGCGCGAGGCGATTCCGACGTCGTTGCTCGTCATCGCGTTCAACTCATTTGTCGCCCTGACGACGCGCGCGTCGAGCTCGACGATCGCGTGGTCGACCGTCGGGCTCCTGCTCGTGGGTGGGATCGTCGGGAACCTCGCCGGAGCGTATTTCGCTTGGAACCTCGATCAGCGCCGCCTCAAGCAGATCTTCGCGATCTTCGTGCTCGCCGTCGGCATCTTCACCGGCGGGAGCGCCCTCGGCATCATCCCGATCAAGGTCCACTAGCGCACGTTACGTTCCCGGTTGTGAGGGCCACCCGTGATCGGCCCATTCCCCGAAGCCGCCCGCGGCAACGACGCTCGGCTCGAAGCCAACGCGTTTGAGGAGGCTGCCGGCAAGGACGGCGCGCGTTCCGCCCGCGCACATCGTGACGAGTTGTTTTCCATTCGGAACCGGGACGTCGCCAAGGCGCGCCGGCAACGCGCCGATCGCGATGTGCGTCGCGCCGATCACGTAGCCGCCGCGCCATTCGGGATCGTACCGGACGTCGACGATCTCGGCGTCGCCCGCACGGTCCATCTCATGAAGATGCTCGATCGTGATGACGTTCAGACGATCGACGGGTAGCCCGGCGGCCGCCCACGCTGAGTGCCCGCCGCGCACGAACCCGGCGGCGCGGTCGAAGCCGATGCGGATGAGTTGCGCCTGGGCGCGCCGCCAATCGTCGTCGGAGGGGAGCACGAGCACGAGCGCGTCGTTGAACGGCAAGACCATCCCGATGTATCCTGCGAACGAGTCGCCGAGCGGGATCGAACGCGCGCCGCGGGCGAAGCCCTGCGTGAACACGACGGAGGGGCGAGCGTCGACGAGCGGCCGTCCGGCGGCTTGCAATTCAAACGCTTTTCGCGCGTCGAGCGCTTCGAGCTCCGGGAGCTTGTCGAACACGACGGGTCCCGCGATGTTCAGTGGCGCCATGTGCGCGTAATAGGCGGGATATGCCGTAAGGCCGTGGAGCGCGAAGCGAACGAAGGCGTCTTCGTCGCCCGTCATCGCGAGTTTCGCCGCAGCGTTATCGCGCTTCTCGCGGCCGATCGAGGTCGTCTCGCGTACCGGGGCGTCGCCCGCCGAGCAGAACGAACCCGCGCCATGGGTCGGAAATACCTCCGTCTCATCGGGAAAGTTCAGGAGCTTGAGCAGCGATGCGCGCTGAGCCCGAGCGAGTTCTTCCGTCGATCCCGGCGAGACGAGATCGGTTCGGCCGATCGTTTCTACGAGCAGGCTGCCGCCGGTGAAGACCGCGACGGGCTCCCCGTCTTCCTCGAGAACGAAGCTCGTATGATGGAACGTGTGCCCGGGCGTGTGGAGCGCGCGCATTGCAATCGAGGACGAGATCTCGATGGCATCGCCGTCGTGCACGCCGCGAACCGAGTATCGCACGCCGGCATCGGCCGCTTGCACGACGGTCGCTCCGGCGAGTTCCGCGAGCGCGTGGCTTCCGGAAACAAAGTCGTTGTGAACGTGCGTATCGAACGCCAAGCGAATCTTCACGCCCGCCGCTTCCGCGGCGTCGAGATACGTCCACACGTCGCGCTGCGCGTCGACGACGGCGCCCGTTCCGCTCGTTTCATCAATGACGAGATACGACCGATCGCTGATGCCGTCGGCGAGAAACTGCTGGACTCTCATCGAGGGTTCCCTTCGAAGTTACGAACGTGCGGTCGCGCGCTTTACGCGCGGCTGCGGAGCATGAGATTCCAGTACATCCACGGCAAGAAGTGACGCTTTAGCATAAACATGCTTCAGCGTTCTTTCTTGAGGTCGACGATCGGAAACGAGGGCGTCGGCTTGCCGTCGTAGTCGAACTCGGCGAGAATGAGCTTCCCGTATCCCGTCACGAGCGGGCACGATGCGTATCCGTCGTAGGCGGCGCCGAGCGGCTTGCCGCGCATCGCCGCGAGCAAATTCGCGACGACGACCGGTGCCTGTTTACGGATCGCGGCGCCGGTTTTCGAATTCGGCGAGCTGCCGGCATCGCCGAGCGCGAAGACATTGGGATACAGCGTCGAGCGCATCGTCGCGGGATCGATCTTTACGTAACCCTTCTGGGGGCCCGTTGTCTCCGCGAGCGGACTGTTCTTGATGAAATCCGGGGAGCTCTGAGGCGGCGTCACGTGCATGAACGCGTACGACACTTCAACGCGCGGTTTTGCCGGATCGTCGAGCTTCTCGAAGATCGCCGTCTTGCGATCCGCATCCACCGCAACGAGATTATGATTGAACAGCGTCTCGATTCCGTAGCGCCGCACGACCTTCATCAAAGGTTCTTGGAACGCTTTGATTCCGAAGATCGTTGGCGTCGCGGAAGCGAAAATGATTCGTGCCTTAATCTTTTTTTTTTCATGAGGTCAGCGGCGAGATACATGATCTTCTGCGGCGCACCGGCACACTTGATCGGGCCCGACGGCATCGTAAAGAGCAACGTCCCGCCGGTCACCCGATCGAGCATCTCGAAGGTCTTCGGCGCGAGATCATATCGATAGTTGCTCGAGACGTCCTTGGTTCCGACGACCTCTGCAAGCCCATCGACACGATCGAAATCAACCTGAATTCCGGGGCAGACGATGAGATACTCGTACGTAAGCGTTCCACCGGATGCGAGCTGCACGGAATTCGCACCGGGCTTGAACGACGTGACGGAGTCACGCACCCACGCGCAGCCATTCGGGATCAGCGACGCTTCTTCGTGTCGCGACTCCTCGGGCTTCACCGTACCGCCACCGACGAGGGTCCAGAGCGGCTGATAATAGTGCTCCGAAAGCGGTTCGACGATGGCGACGCCGGTGATCTTCGCCGCTGCAAGTCGAGCCGCGACTGAAATGCCGGCCGACCCGCCACCGACGATGACGACCCGATACGTCTTCAAAGAAAGACCGTCGCTTGTCTGTGCCGTCGGAGTCAATACGTTGGTCAATTCATTCTCCTCAGAGACGAGTGGCTCGAAGTTGACTCGGGCGGCACGAAACGGCTGTTCGTATCTTACCACCGACCGACGAACTGAATTTTAAGTTTTCCGATCGACCTAAACACGCTTCGAATATCTTCCATCGTCGATCGAGATGGCGCGGAGCGTTCGCATCGAATTCGCATTCCTCCAAGATCGTCGCCTAGCAGGTTGCGGAATTTCGCGACGAAACCGTCGTCAGATCAAGGTTTGCGAAGGCCTTAGCCCCGTCTTCGGCCGTTTTTGGTCTGTTCGCTTGATTCGCCGAGCTCTTTTTTCGACTTTTGCG
>JAABUK010001166.1_pt1 | contig 51132 bp, 53 predicted proteins | sample 5559141 | NCBI WGS metagenome assembly JAABUK01 (sample SAMN10711869, study PRJNA513367) | rock metagenome | isolation source: Antarctica rocks | place: Antarctica: Victoria Land, Pudding Butte nord | collected 2016-01-03 | reverse complement strand
CTGCGTTGAATTACCCATCATCCAAATGATCAATTTGTGGAGAAGGTAGAAAAGTTAAACCCCTCATGAAGTGCATCATTGCTTCTCCCCCACCTGTGCCCGCACGCAAATTAAAAAGATTTCGTCAGCTTGACGACTTTTGCTTGAAACTTTGCTTATTACAGACCATTACTATCAAACACTCAAGGACAGCAACTCTCAAAAGCGAACAGACAACCTCATCATCATGCCTGCAGACACTGTTGGAAAGGTACGGACTTCTACTGAAGAGAACGCGTCACTAATAAATCAACGCAGACGATAACATGCAAAGTCAGCTCTAATCTAGACTCTGCACCTTGTCGAGCTGACCAATCTCCCAGGCGGCCGTCGCATGGGAAGCGGGCAAAGACCTGTCAATCGAAGACATTGAGGTCGCTCCACCAGAGGCACATGAAGTCAGAATAGAGATTTATTATACTGGTGTCTGCCATACCGGTGAGAGGAGCTAGCCTTTCCAAATCCTGATCCACCACGCTGATAATCGTGATGACAGATGCATATACACTCTCTGGTAAAGACCCCGAAGGAGCATTTCCGATCGTCCTTGGCCACGAAGGCGCTGGAATTGTCGAGTCGGTTGGGGAGGGTGTGACGTCCGTGAAACCAGGGGACTATGTCGTTCCTCTCTAGTAAGCTACTATCGCTGCCCTGCAGGAAGCCCAAACCTCACGGATTATCGCCAGTACACCCGAGTGCAGGGAATGCAAATTCTGCAAGTCCGGCAAGACCAATTTATGCGGCAAAATTCGAGCAACGCAGGGTAAAGGCGTGATGCCAGACGGAACGTCTCGATTCCGATGCAAGGGCAAGGATCTCCTACATTTCATGGGCACCTCAACTTTCTCGCAATATACGGTCGTAGCCGACATTTCCGTGGTCGCAATCACAGACAAGGCGCCGATGGATCGAACATGCTTACTTGGATGTGGCATTACGACCGGTTATGGCGCAGCTGTGGTGACGGCCAACGTCGAAAGGGGCTCCAATGTGGCTGTGTTTGGTGCAGGCTGTGTTGGTCTATCGGTCATTCAGGGCGCTGTCAAGAACGGTGCGAGCAAGATCATAGTCGTTGACGTTAATGATGGGAAGGAGGAGTGGGCGAAGAAATTTGGTGGCACGGACTTTGTGAATCCAACGAAACTCGGCAAGCAAAGCATCCAAGATAAACTTATCGAGATGACCGACGGCGGCTGCGACTACACATTCGACTGTACAGGTAACGTCAACGTCATGAGAGCGGCGCTGGAGGCGTGTCACAAGGGATGGGGTCAGAGTATCATCATTGGGGTGGCTGCGGCGGGACAAGAAATCTCAACGAGACGTGAGTGATGATATTTACACACCGTCCAAGCACTGACTAACACACAAAATTGGCAGCGTTCCAGTTAGTCACCGGCCGAGTGTGGAAGGGTTGCGCGTTTGGAGGCATAAAAGGACGATCGCAGCTACCAGATCTGGTGGACGACTACATGAGTGGCAAGTTGAAGGTTGACGAGTTCATCACCCACCGCCAGCGTCTGGCACAGATCAATACTGCATTCCAAGACATGAAGGCAGGAGATTGCATTCGATGTGTGGTGGACATGCACAAAGATTGACTCGGAATGGCCCATTTATGATGGTGGTGTGATTGGCCTTGCTATGGCATTAACAAATTGTAGAGGAGCATATCAAAAGCACCTCGTTCACCATGAAGAAAACGGAACTCTGTTCCACTGGTTGTGACTAGAACACTTCGAGTCATAAAGAAGGCCCAGGACTGTTCTTAGTAGTCAGTGGTCACGCACGGACGGAACAACGAACAATACGCAGCCCCGGATGTGGCGCAGTCAAGCCCTGGCCCAATTGAGCTAGACGGGAGGGTGCAGAGCGCTCTCACGTGGTTGATGCGCCTGTGTGTTTCCCTTGAAACTGCAGCCATGCGACAATGATGTCTGATATGGAGTAACAGAGCGTCCTAGCGAAAAAGGTGCCGAAGCCCCCTTTCCGCCGGGCCGAAGCAGGGTGCCAAAAATAATGATAGTTCCCCGCCCACCCTTTTCACCACCCTCTTCTTTCTTTCTTCTATTACACCGTCAAATCAAGTTTGATTTGGCTCTTAATGATGAAAAAACATCAAAACAAGTAGAAGAAACTGCAACAGATCTTGTCCGCCTATTTAGACTAGTCCTCAGATCATTCGCAGGGCAAATACTATTGTCGATACTTTATACTTTACAACGCATATTGTTTCTACGCGATGGGCGCATGCTGTCCCTTGTGTCACTGAATGGTTGACGTTCCTATTTAAGAACAGTGGCTTGGTAAAAACTTGCTCCAGCCTTGGCACGAAGAATGCCAAAATCGGAATGGGAACGTCACCACCATTCCAGTGACACAAGGGATAGAATGCAGTAATCGAGAACATTAATGGTTATGACTGATTGCTAGAGTCAAAATAGTCGAAATTAGAGGAGTCAAAGGACGTTGGAAGAGATCGTGAATTTTTCGTGAGTAGTTGGCGCTTTATATACATACCCACCTCCGTATTTCAACAGCGAGACACCTTCTCCCTCAGATATTGCAGCCGGCGCCAATACTTCCGAGCATACTGTAGATCTAAGCCTCGTCGCCGAGGGCAACGAAGATACTCCCCTGTTGCAAATTCCTAAGAACTGTCTTGGCCAGCTAGCTCCTTTGCCCCATCCCGCCCTGTCCTAGACTACAGAGCAGAAGAGAAAGAAGACGTGAAAGAAGATAGATAGAAGGAGCAGCATTTTATATGCGAGCAAAGCAGCGAGACGGCGCCTTCCCCGAAGGAGCAGGGCCAAACCAAACAAGAGATCTCGGTACAAGTGGGTGAACCAGCCTCTGGACTGCCCAGCTTCGACTCAGCGGTGGGATAAAGGAATAAAGGCATGAGATTGCCCCAAATTGCCAGCGGCAGACCGGCACCACTTCGGCATTAGCGCCGGCAACACGACGACCCGAATCAGCCACCAACATCGCCTTCCACCCCGTTTCCGGCATAGACAACGCCGTTCAAACCCGGAACGGTGGTGCTCAGACCCAATCCATCTCTGTACCCAAGCTCATGCTGCTCAAACCCACGTCCAGTAACCCGTCTTGGCTCCTGGCTCCGTTTCAAGCGTCCCGTGCTATCCGCAAAGCCATGGACAAATGACATCCATGAAACGGTGACGATCCATTGCCTGCGCAATTTCTCATGTGCCCTGTTGCGTTATGTAGAAAGGTTGGCGTAGCATCGGGTCTATCCTATTTTGATAGCCTTCTTCACCCATCTGTACCAGCATGGCTTCGCTGGTATTCTGCTTCTTGATCTTTTCTTGTCGCTCTTGTCCATCAGTCGGACATTTCTCTTGTTGATCATCCGCTTTTGCTCAGGTCCTGCCTGCTTCTCACTGGAGGGCTCTGGAAGTCGTCCCTGCCAATCTTCATCGGCACACCTGTCCTTGCACTCTGTGTTCTTCGTGCCTTTCGCTCGCGCGGAATCGGCAGTACTAGGCATGCATTCAGCGATGAATGTCGAGTCAGGACTTTCCTTCACCGCACAGATGACGCCGCCGTGGACTTCATCCGAGAAGAGACCATATCGTGCATCGGAGGAAACAGCTCTGCTGCAGGACCAGAAAGAGGACTTTCTAATGCGTACGACAACGATGTCATTGGTTGTCATATCTGTGCTAACTAAAGTCAAGCATCGTGGACTCACTCAGCAAGGGACGAACATGGCAGACTCTTCCCACAGGCTATCGCCCACCGGGGCTACAAAGCCCGTCACCCAGAGAATACCATGCGCGCATTCAAGGCCGCAGTCAAAAGCCGTGCCCATGCCATTGAGACTGATGTTCACTTAACTAAAGACGGTGTCGTCGTCCTCTCTCACGACGCCGACCTGAAACGCTGCTTCGGCATCAAGAAGAAAATTATCGACTGCGACTGGGCCGAACTAGCGCAATTACGTACTCTCCAAGAACCTCACGAACCCATGCCACGCCTACTTGACCTCCTCGAATACATTTCACAGCCCGGTATTGAACATATCTGGGTCTTACTTGATATCAAACTTGACAACAACTCCGACGACGTCATGAGGCTTATTACTCAGACCATTGACTCGGTTTCTCCAAGCCGGTCCAGACTCTGGAGAGACAGAATACTGCTAGGAATTTGGGCAGCCAAATTCTTACCGCTATGTACCCATTACCTTCCCAGATATCCAGTAACATATATCGGTTTCTCTACGTGTTACGCACGCAAATTCCTGGCTGTGCCTAACGTCGGCTTCAATATGCTCCAAAAGATCTTGCTTGGTCCACTCGGTTCTAGATTCATTCGAGACGTGAAAGAAGCTGAGAGGCAGTTACTTGTGTGGACCGTCAATGGAAAAAATCTGATGAAGTGGAGCATCCAGAAAGAAGTCGATGGCGTCATCACAGATGATGTTAAGAAGTTTAGGGAACTATGCGATGAGTGGACCGAAGATGAGGAGATGATAAGGGTGAGCTTCGCGCAGTGGTTGTACACCTTCTGGCTATATCTGGCGGTACTGGTGTTTGGTCTCCTGTTTCGGTATCGATTCCCAGACACGGTAGAAGATTTCTTGAAGAGGAACTCACTACAAGGAAAGCATGCAGGAAAGATTCCGAGATGACCGAGATGGATTTGTATGCTTTGAAGCGAGCGAACATAGGAATAGCGTTATGGGATATCGGGCATGGCCTTGCTCGACGAAATTATGCGAAATATTGATGATGAGATGCGATTTCAGGAATGGGCAAGGTGAAGAACTTACAGTCTTCGGACACTCTCTGACCAGTTGGAAGACAACCAATCCAACCCGTCACCCGGGTTCTGCAATCATGTGCCCTTTGCGGCATGAAGAGGGTCTTCGTGATAACTTGAGAAGCATCATACCCATCGCATCCTGTATCTGGACATCGTCTCAAATTAAACATGAAAGTAAGAGTGAATGCTTTGCCTTATTGTGGTCAAGTCAAGTGAGAAATCTACGCAGAAAACAGATCGAGTCTCTGCCCTCCCCTCAGGTTTTGGCTGCCGTCACCACACTTGGATGCTTCCTCCCCGTTAGTGTGAATACACCTCTGTATCCTGCTCTCCGTGTAATCTGTGCAATGTGTCCTATCCTTCATTTCGTGGCCATCGCCTTCGCCTTCGCATATCACGCTTTGGACTGACCGAGAACGGAAACTTGGGCCGGTCGCACGCAAAGCAAGGCAAACTAAGGACCTGGCAAGCTCTATCACATCCACGGTCCGATCCAATGAACGGACTCCGGTACGACATCAACCTATTGTCCTGGTTTGAATGAACGGCCTTCCACATCGATCTTGATATCTAGATTCATCCCAAACATATATTCTGATATATTGACAAAAACAATGATTCGATTGACATACATATTTTGTCAGTTTTGGCAGGTTTCTCTGATGACCCTATTTGTTTTTCCCCAAAACTGCGTCAGATACAAGATCTTGCAAGCATGGCCAACGCTATGTGAGTTTACGAGGACCGTGAATAGAGCCGGAGACTTAGATAGGCCAAAATTAGAAGTGCGATTGCGGGTGAAGTGAACTCTCAGGATGATTATGGAGACTGGGATGTAGTAAACACCAAGCCAATACAACCATTGCGACTGGCATCTCCTCCAAGGTGCCACACAATCAGATTGCCATGTAATCCGGTAACTTCACAACGAAAGCGGCCAAGAGGTAATCATTAGAAATAGATCCGAGGGAAAGACTCTTAATCGCATCGAAGCGTATCAAGGTGTCGTAGGCAACGGCGACCCATTTCAGCAAAAAGCTGTGTGAATAATGAAGTGGCATCCTGGAAGTGGTCATACATAAGATATGGGTTTAAAATGTCATTCTTTATTCAGTCCCCGATGGTCTAGGATGTTAGTTACCGTCCGGGGACTTCGATTAATTTTTGATAGAGCCCAAGTCGTCCCCGAGTTTTTGTGCGACGGCGTTCTTTCCTTTCCAAACACGGATGATATCAGAGTGCTGATAAGTCTGTGTACGCTGATAATCCGAAAGTCGCTTCGGAAGATTGGGGTCGCGGCGTAAGCAGAGCTTCCCGATCTCCTGGATCAAATCTGCCCGGGAAGCGGTATCGAGGAAGGTGGCCTGAATATCGATAACCACGTTGGATGAGACATAATGCTTGAGAAACGTATCTGATCGCGCATGGCCGAGAATTTAATTACGTTACTGATCACTGACCCCGCGGTCTAATGCAATGTCAGCAGCGACCATATTTAAGGCGTTTCACTTTTCAGACTTATCTGTCAGTTCTGTTCCCACCTCACGCCGAAGCGTATAAGGCTGGAAGGGGTGATCAAAGCCCGCTCTTTGGCCTAATCTCTTGATCTAGTACGAAATTGCGTTGGCGGATAGAGCCCTGAAAGGATCAACGTGTACACCCTCGATTAATCGTGTGGAGCGGCGGAAGACCGGGATCTGAAGAATATCGTCCCTGAAGGCGAAATCGATAGTACTGCGGCCGTCTGGGCTGGAGAAGTTATGCAAGATATATGGAGTCAGCCCGACGGACACGAGCCTGGGGTGATAGAGTACAAAAGGTATTCTGGGATCGACCGGTATGAAGTGCTGCTGCGGATATCTATTCTTGCTTGTAACACGGCAGCATGGTTTACAAACATGTCAAAATGTACACTCACAGGTATGTCGACATCGTGAAGAAAAGATGCGAAAGTTGACCCAAGAGCCAGTATAAATAATAGGCCACAAATGACCCAAATTTTGCTTCGCAGCGTTCGAATACCCTATCAGAGAAGTCCTCATGCATTGCCCTTTGTTTTGGTACCCAGTAGTCGATGGGCACGGCGCCTGAGACCTGAGCTTTCTTTTCTAGGTTGTCTGCTCTACGTGCGTAAGTATCTAGCCAGGTCACGCCTCGGACTGGGACGCCTTTTTCCATCAGCAGTAGTGGAATAGGGCTACCAGGGTCAGCAGTAGTACCATAGGCAAGATCAGAAACAGTGTTTTTCGTTGGCCAATGCAGCTTTATTCCAAGCCGATCTTCGGGCCTGCCTGTAGGGGAGACAAGATATTCTATAGGGAGGCCAAACATTTCGGCCTCCTCAATGGCAATACGCTTGAAGTTCTCGATGAAGGGATTTGGGGCAGATGATGCTATACACGAGGAAACAATTCATTGGTCAATGACTAGTGAGGGTGAAACATACCTGGTAGGTCGGATTTCTCTGAAAGAAATGCGTTCACTCTCTCTTTAATGTTTTTGGGGCAGGCGGTGTAGAAAGCATTTTAATATTACACAGTATCATGCTCTAGATATGCTGTCGCTCCAGTGACTTCGCGTAGCTGTACGCTACATGGGGCGGGACGAGAGGTAGGCTCGTTTATTAAGATAGGAGTGATGGCAGGCGTGTTTGAAGCTTCCAAGTCGGATTGGCGCGTGCTGTGTGTGAAGATAGGATTATTCGCCTTATGAAGTGTGATTGATCCACACGAGAATGGGCGCTATGCGGAGGTTGCCCCATGCTATCCGTACATCGGCGACCCCTAGGACATAAACCAGAAGGTGTAGACAAGAGTGATGGTCTTGCATATGCAAAGCTATTCGTTGAACTGCACTGATTGCATCTGGTTGTACCGTTCGCGGCCTCAATCGGTTCAGGGCTTGCTTAAGCTTCAGAGAGCTCGCGCTGTATCCCGTGGGAGTTTAGTCGAGGTCCAGCAAGGCTCAAGAATAGAAGCATTGACCGAATTACAATAAGAGCAGAACATGGAGCGTATCCACACCGACTAGGGTAAAGCGGGCAAAAGTCGTCAGAAGCAGAGAGGACGGCAGCAAGGAAGTGGAGGCTATCATAACCGGATTCGGCACGCTGTATCGCAAGAGCCTGGAGGTGATTTACCTGCACATATAGTTACCACGCGTTGGTTCAGACGGAAAGGGGATCAATGGCGCCATGCGTGCTGCAAAACCAGCCAGAACACAAATCATTGTGAAAATTACCGATCAATACGATTAGAATCATTTCGCATTTCAGGCGCTAGAAATAAACAGTGGGAAGGCCTCGAAAAACGGCGTCGAGACCATCGCGAATCGGGCGCGTTCTCACCTGCACACAAACTATCTGCGTCTCGCCAACGCACAAAGCCCCATGAATATGCGACTCCAGCAGCGCATTAAACTGCAGATGATCTAACAATGCCAAGGTAAGACACGTCTGGTAAAGAGATAATAAATGTACTAAACTTCTCGACAGAGAAATCATCACGATCCAGGCTGGCCAGTGCGGCAACAACGGTACTGTACCTCCTTCAGCACGGCGGACGAAGTCCAGCGGCGCCCATACTGATGGAAAAGTGTCACAGTCGGTAGTCAGTTTTGGCAACAGCTATGTCAGGAGCATGGTATCAATCAAGATGGTAACCTGGAGGATTTTGCGACCGAGGGTGGGGATCGCAAGGACGTCTTCTTTTACCAGGTTAGAAACAGGAGATAAATGCGCCAGCAATCTGCGCTGATCACAGACTTCAAAGAGCGATGACACAAGATACATCCCTCGAGCCATTCTAATCGATCTCGAACCGAGAGTACGGTTACCCTGAACAAACAACGACGTCCTGCTGATAGATCTACCAGGTGATCAATAGTATACAGACCGGCCCATACAAGAACATCTACAATCCCGAAAACTTTTTCATTGGCCAGGATGGGATGGGTGCCGGGAATAACTGGGCCGCAGGATATGCTGCGGGAGAGAGTGTCCAAGAAGAGGTCTTCGATATGATTGATCGGGAAGCAGACGGCAGCGATTCGTTAGAGGTTCGTTTTGAACTTCTTGTCCTCGCAGAACCTGACAAATGGCTTTCTTAGGGATTCATGTTGCTTCACTCGATTGGCGGAGGAACCGGATCGGGATTAGGATCCTTTCTGCTCGAGCGGATGAACGACCGCTTTCCCAAGAAACTGATGCAAACATACTCCGTCTTTCCCGACACGGCAACCGGCGATGTCGTTGTTAATCCCTATAATAGTCTGCTTGCCATGCGGAGGTTGACGCAAAATGCCGACTCGGTGGTAGTCTTGGACAATGGTGCTTTGACCCGAATCGCGGCGGATCGTCTTCACGTCCAAGAACCTTCGTTTCAGCAAACCAATCAGCTAGTCTCCACAGTCATGTCTGCGTCGACGACGACTCTTCGCTATCCTGGCTATATGCATAATGATTTGGTTGGCATCATTGCGTCGCTGATCCCCACCCCTCGATGTCATTTCTTAATGACAGCTTACACGCCATTTACCGGTGATAACGTGGAGCAAGCGAAGACTGTGAGGAAGACCACCGTGCTAGATGTCATGAGACGTCTGCTCCAGCCAAAGAACCGAATGGTCTCGATTACTCCTTCGAAATCGAGCTGCTACATTTCAATCCTCAATATCATTCAAGGCGAAGCTGATCCGACAGATGTCCATAAGTCCTTGCTCCGTATTCGCGAAAGACGGCTGGCTACCTTCATCCCTTGGGGACCTGCTTCCATACAAGTTGCTTTGACGAAGAAATCGCCCTACCTTCAGAACGTTCACCGAGTATCGGGTCTCATGTTGGCAAATCATACGAGTGTGGCAACATTATTTAAGAGAATAGTAGCGCAGTATGAAAAGATGCGAAAACGAAATGCCTTCTTAGAGCAATACAAGAAAGAAGCCCCTTTCTCCGAGGGTCTTGGCGAATTCGACGAAGCAAAGGAGGTTGTGACAGGCCTGATTGGGGAGTACGAAGCAGCAGAGCGGGACGACTATCTAGATCCGGATGTGGGGAAGGAAAAGGTCGAAGGTTCGTGAAGCGTCACACGTGGCAGAGAGGAATGGCGAGGCGTTTCGGAGTTTCAGCAGGGAGTGGGTCGAATATGCTCCATCAATGCCCTCTATGTTTGACGAGGATTATGGGGACGAATATGGGATAAGAATGGGTGCTCGGTCTACAATTGAAGTATCCACAGTGGACTATGAGAAGTAGAGGGATCAATAACGATGTCCCCAGGCGACACCGAAGCCACATCCCGTGAGCCACAAGCATTTCTACATGTGGCAACTGACTCAAGTCGTAAACGGTATAAGTACTGACGGATTCAAGTCGGAATTTGATCGGCCGGGTGACGCAGCCATGCGATGCCATGCAGGGCAGTAATGAATGGGCCCTGCAGGTGCCAAAACAACGCATCGTGGCATCTCGCAGGATGAAACATGGCATGTCGTGTGAGGGAGACAGCGAAGCACCGGTGCTCCACTGACTGACTGTAAAGATGGGCGCTGAGCAGTTCTGGAACCAAGACAAGGTGCTCTGGCTCTGTTGTGCGTTGAATGATCCTGCTGATGAAGATGTCAGCCACAATAACTCCAGATCAGCAACTGATAGAAGCCAAGAGACGATTCGGAGCGTCCACGGCATCGGGATCCCTCTTCCTGCGCAGGCATCGTGTGGTGTGCAGTGTGTGACATAGCCAAAGCGCCATCCCCAACAGCCCAGACCCGGAACACGCTCGGGCTGATTACTCGTGCTTCTTATTCTTGACTACAGCCACCTGCGTTTTCTTGGTTGAGGCCGCCTCCTTGACTACGTAACAACCGCATCCGCCTGCTCCTTCTTCCTCATCAAACAACCTCATTCGAACCTCAGACGTGACCGCTCCTCATCAAACTCAATATCTTGTGACCTGCCTTGTCACATCCCTAATCAATCAGGCCTACTAACCCTCCTTCCTACCTTCACCTCATACGTCAACGACCTCGATCATGCGTTCGCGATCATCCTCTGCCGCTTCAGCGTCGTCGCTGCCGGCCGATACTGTCCAGATCTTTGTCAAGATTGGTGGTGGAAAGAGTCAGCCAAAGCCATAACCCTCACCATCCCCTTTGAAACAACTATTGACAATGCAATCTTACAGCTATTCCCCTCAACGTCCGAGCATCAAACTCCATCTCCGACGTTCTCGACTTCCTCTCTGCTTCTACAAACCTTCCACCGGACGTCAGACTCCTCCTCGCTGGCCGACATCTACCTCCTTCCGAGACCGTATCATCGCTCAAGCTACAACCCGCCACCACTCTCGAACTTCTCTCACCCCTTCGCGGCGGCACTGCACCCAACGAAATGGGCGAATTAGTGACAAGCGATAAAAAACCAGCCGAGACCGCCGGCATAGTCACTCCTGCATCTGGCAATGCAACGCCAATAACTGCCACAACAGCAACATCCGGCACATCCACACCAGTACGCCGGAAGCCTCGCTGCGCCCATCCTCCCTGCAAAGCTCCCGCACAACCCATAACCGGTGACTGCGGGTTCTGCCAGAAGCGCTTCTGCAGCAAGCATCGCATGCTGGAGAGTCATGCGTGCGAAGGCTTGGAGGATGCCAAGAAGGCGGAGAGAGATCGGAATAGGGAGAAACTGGAGAATGAGAGGACGGTTATGGTCAGAGGGATCTGATTGTGCTCGGGTCCGAGGAATGAGACGTAGCGGTTTGGTAGTCTGAGCCCGTTGGTATGAGCTTTACCTAGTACATTGCATTCCACACTCTGCCTGTGTCCGTCACACTGCTTTTGTTGGGTGCGGTTTCAAAGTGACAGCTCCTTAGCATTACCCGCATCATTCCTGATGCTCCCCCCAAGTTAACGCTGAGTAGAATTTTTATTTTACTTCCATTCTCAATCTCCAGCAGTAAAAGAAGTCCCTTCTCCGTCAACCATCTTCTCACCATTTACCCTACTCATCCCCCGAGCTTGCGCAGCCACGGTAATGGCCATTTCGTCAGCCTCTTCTCCTCAGTCACCATGACCTCCCGGCTTGCAACCGCATGGCCACGGCCATTTACCAGTCAGTTCCTTTCCATGCTAACTCGACATACTACCTACCTACCTATTGTCCCGCGTCCCAACTATCTGGGTGAGTAGTACCAATCACCTTTCACGCATGGGCAGCCTCTCTGTACGCTTATTTTAAATATTAACTAATATAGCTTTTATCAACCCCCCCAAAAAAATTACACAATTCTATTTTGAACGACCGAGAGTCTGCAAAAACAAACTGCGTGGACTAGGAATCGAACCTAGCTATGAGAGAGAGGTCAGAATAAAGATTTGCGTGATTGAAGGGGAAGGATAACTAACGGCCTGTCGACAATGGCAATCCGAATGGGAACGACAGATTTTACCACTAAACCACCCACGCTTACTGGGCACCAATCTGCAAGCATATCGCTCTATCATAATTCTGTTCCAGAGAGGGATATTATGATCTCAAAACTTCATTGACTGGTTGTAAAGAGTGTAAAAGACATTTTTTTCGTGATAGAAGCAGCTCTTGTAGATTGTCCAGTAATTAACGTTTGCCCGAATCGACAGGTCCTTTCTTTTTCATCTTGCAGAAACTAGCTAAATTATAAAAACGCACGAAAACTGTCCGAGAAAGTTCCAATCTTGCGGGATGTTTCTTCTCAGTGAAGGAGGAAGGAAGGGCAGTCCCCAATTGAAGGACAATGGAGAGTAGATCTGTCGGAGGTTCTTATAGTTGGAGCGGCCTCTTCTCTGAGAACTGGTCAAGGGGGTGATTGAGAGGCATCTGTCTGCCCCGAAGCCTCCGAGGGAGGCCTCAGGGCGGCCTCCCAGTCACCTTCTCTCTGGATTAATCAAATGTGTAGGAGGGCCTAGGGATGCGAAGCTTAGTCTTTCATCATAGGGTCTCATTGATATCTTGGAGGGTACCATGACTTCCAAGGGTGAAGAATGGATGAAGCCTCTCCATTCATCACCAAGGCGCGTCCAGCTCATCTAGCATCATCAACCAACGATCCTGAGCTTGTTCGAGCAGTGCCCGAATTCTCTCCCAATCGCGCATCCAACCGTTCCCTCTGCTGCCCCTGCTGCGTCCACTCTTCCTCTCTCTCCCCTCTCCCTTCTCCTACTCCTCACTCCGTTTCCTTCTCTCCTCCCGCCTCTTCTCGAACTTCAGATCCTGCTCCATTTGCCTGCCTTCTCTCAATCCCCTTTCGTACTCATCCGTCTCCACCTTCTTCCTCGCTCCAATGTTTGGCTCGGCAAGATCTGCGAGGGACAGCCCAGCTTTCACCTCGGCCGTGACAGTCTCTCATCCTATCGCAGCCAAAGCGGAGCGTGCCGGCAAGCAGCACTTCTTGCTCCCAGGCTCGTCTGCGTTCCTGCATGTGGCCTAGTTCACCATCGACCCCTTCACTGCCTTCCCCAATCTTTGCATGGCGCCTCCTTCCTAGCTTTGATCTCAGCTTCCTCACTCGCCGATTTGATCCACTGGTTCCTTGAGTGACGGATGACATTGTTGAGGCTGTAGAGGAGGAACTGGAAGAATGCATCCTTCGCAGGATCCCAGGCTCGGATTCTTCATCAATCTTGTGCTGTGGAGTGGACGCATACATATATGGATGCGACTTAAGTTGGAAGAGCAGATACAAGACGTACGTCAGGAGAAGGATAACACTGGTCCCTCTGCTTACTTTCAGTACAGCTGCGTCAGCGTTCTTAAGAGAGGAGAACGACGCATGGAAGGCCTGTATGGCGTGCGTCAGTGATTAAACCGTGAAGACACAAGGTTTCCAGGTCCAATGGAGCATACAGTAGGGATCAGGAGACTCAGAACGGCAAGACATAGCAAGCACGCTGACATTTGCGTCACTGTCGCATTGTAGATCTGTTCTTGGTAGTTTAGTCCACCCAGGATAAATGCCATTCCGAGGATCAAGAGGAGATTGGCGAGCATTGAACCGAGTAAAGATGCTTGGAGAATGCGAATCTCATTCTCGACCAAGGCAATTCTTCGAAAGGCAGCACAAGACAGTCTAGATGGACTGACATGACCGTTGTAAGGCCAATTACTAACATGCTGGGAGAAGTTAGCCCAGGTTTCATGATCATAAGAGCCGCAGACATACAAAATGATCAGCTCCACTGCGTTGCCAAAGCTGACATTCAAAAGAGCTCCGAGCGTATCTCCAAGCCTATGCGCCACACTTTCCGTAGCGTAGGTCAGAAGACCAGCAAGGGGAATGATAGCAACGGCGTTCATAGCAAACACCATACTTGGATTCAGGCCTGCAAAATGCGAGGCAATCCCCACAGGCACGAAGACTAGAAGAACGTTCACCCATGAGTGGAGCGCGATCTTCTTCAAGGTAACGTTAAAGCGCTTCACAACGGAGACTTTCGTCTTCGGCTTCTCTGCCTCAGTGAGTGGCAGAGCTGAGTCATCATGACTGAGATTGATGGACGCTGAGTGTGCTCCAGTCGCTGCTGCTGGCGAAGCTGTGTCTGACCACAGGTTGTATTTGTTGGCATGAGCAGAATTATGTGCCCATCGGCGGACGCGGTCTGTGAGATCGCGTCAGAGCCAACAATTTCGATCAGCCCGGAAGTTATACATACGCATATCTTGATGTCAGTCGCCTTTGGGTTACCATGTTCCCCGAAAGCTAAGCGATTGACGAAGAGTGATATCGAAGTTCTCTTATAAACAAAGAGCAGGGTCAAGACTATGGTGTGAGTTTACTTCGTCGCCAAATCGTTAACTTGTTTTGGACGAGAGAGCTGTGCCAAGCTGGATGCCAAGTTTGCTTTCTTTAGCTATGTTTCCACGCCATCAGCTACGATTTTAGACCTTAAGAGCTGCTCGCCTGGCCCAATGCAAGACGTCCGGTACTCAGCGAGTCATTGAACAGCAATACCCCAAAGATACCACCTCCTATGCAGCTACATCCTGGCGCTACGCATTGAGTCGCTCTCGATGCAGCTATCTGCTAAAGCGTAGCCTATAGCAGAGCAGCCCGGACGGAAGCCGGCAGAACGGCGTGCCTGGTCCAGCTGAAGCCTCACCATAGGGCCAATAGCAGCATTCAAGGTCACATAAAGACGTTTCACTGGCCAGATCAGCTCCTTCAACTTCACGAACTCCATCTGACACTTGGGTTTGAGGATTGAATGCCCCCCCCAAATATGATACAAGTGGTCCATAGTTATTGAAAAGGTGACCTTCTCTACGCTCTGGGCACATCTTTCTTTCTCAGTCTGATCAATTCTTTCGACGCCCTATCAACGTCGCCTTATCTCTCATTCATCATGTCTTTTTTTAAGAAAATGACCAAGGCGTTCGACAAACTAAAATCTACCTTCGGCAAGGGTGACGAGAAGAAACACGAAGGTAAAGTAATGGAAAAAGCACTTGGGTCGCAAAAACAACTCACCATGCCCCATAGAAACGCATCATAGCGAGTCTTCTCAACACGACCGACAAGCCCAAGAGTATGGGCAGCCATCTTACAACCAAGGCTCCCAATACGGCGGAGCCCCAACTCCAGGTCCTCCAGGCATGGAGCCTTCACTGCAACCTGGCTAGATCAAGCAATGGGACTCCAATAGCCAACGATGGTACTTCGTCGAACAAGCAACTGGTCGAGCGCAGTGGGAGCCTCCTGTGCTCATGGCACAGAATTATGGTCAGCAAAATGCTTACCCACCAACCGGCGGACAACATGAACAGCCTCACGAATCTCTGAAGAAGGAAAAAGGCCATGGCAATATGGGCGCCGCGGCAGGCGGTTTGGCTGTAGGAGGAATAGGAGGTGGACTAATCGGACACGCTCTAGGTATTGCGTGACACTTCTTTCCTTGAATATGTTCATAGAATGGAGCTATGGCGCTGACACACACCCCAGGGCATGACTCCGACTCCGAATCCGACCACCGCCACGGAAGATCTCATCACACTGCATACCCAGCAGGACATGCTCACCAACCAATGCAACATCAACCAACCCAGGATACAGCCAGCAGCCAATGCAGCAACAGCAGTCTTACCCAATCGACTCCACCGTACCTCCCGTACAAGGCGACCTACCCGACAAAACTCGATCCGGCTCCTCCGTCTCCAGCAGCGACAAGGAAGACGTCGAGGAAGCCAGAGAAGAATACCAAGAGGAATTGAGGGAGAGTGATCATTCCAACATCGAAGAGGCGCGGGAAGAGTACGAGGAGCAGTACGAGGAGACTTATGATTGATTGACTGATTGATTAAACCATGACAGTCTGAAAGCTCCGCAATGTGATTGTGGGCCAGCTTTAGTGTTGCTTCTTCTCACCTCGTTGTCTCAGGGAGTAACACCGACCTATCGACGTGCTCTGACAGGTGCCTCTAGCAACAACAGAAAGTATCCCATCTTCACTTGGTAGGAACAACGATGTTGACCTGTGTGGCATCTGCTGTATCCTGCTGCCATTTCGTCTCACTCACCAAAGGTGGCCTTCATACCAGTATGAGTCTCTCTCAACCTTCAGCCCCTTCGCGATAATGGAATCCTAGGAAGGATCTATGCATTCAGAGGGCTACATCTGCATGCAAGCAATAATGCTAGCCAGTCTTTCCGCGCACCCCAACAAGCAAAAGCTCGCTCCTTCATTCCAATGCTCCTGTTGTATCTTGGCGGAAATTATGTCTTGGCGTCGCTTTGCCCGATGAGGAAAGACTATTGGTGCTGCCTCTCACATGCCTCAATGCGTACTATGATTACAGCTCCAACGTTCTATCTAATCCGACATATGGAGGCCGAGCAATTCGTCTTCGGCCAAGTTGATACGAGCAATACACTTCCAACCCATTCTGATGACCACTGTCTAACCCGCGTGCTCCACGACCTCACTAATCACCGCCCCATTCTTCACCACACTCCTGATCTGCTCCGGAAGCGGACACTCCTTGTCGTCCCCTTCCACCCCCTCTATCGGCGGCAAGACGATGTTCACCCCCGTAGACTTACTCGTAAAGACCTCCGTTTTCAGACTTTGATTTCCCAAGTACACCGTCGCGCCATCTACCTGATCTAACAGAACAGTAGGTACCACGCCATCAACCTGCACCTGAAATTTCGGAGATTTAATGACGTCCAGGCTCGAAACCAGCGATTCGACCAAGATCGACAATCCCGTACAGTTGTCGATCGAGATGGCGTTCGCTTTGCCCATGACCTTGATGGCGCATTTGTTACACCTCGAGATCAGTATACTCTGCGACAGCTGCGCCTGGATCTCCACTACGTCTGACCCAGTGTTGTCATAATTCTCAATGATCCATTTGTTGCCGTCGAGATCTTTTCGCGGTGGCTTCTTCGTCCGCATACTCTCAGGTTTCGGCCTTTTTGAAGGAATGGGGGACTTGCCTCTAGAGTTCGAGGAGCTTAGTGACGTCTGGGAATTGCTTCGTTCTGGAACGGTAGAGGCAGCGCGGAGCGACGGGTTCTTGTGCGTCATCTCGGCTTTATCGACCTTGCGGAGTCCTACTGTGACCGAGGAGCCTTGGTTTAGTTGGTCGAATACAGCGGTCATGTCGCCCCCTTTGGAGGTGCCGTTCGCTGAGGGTGGCGGGGATGGTGCTGGGGGACCGCTACCGTTGTCGAAAGACGGGAGCGGAGGTGGCGGAGGTGGCGCTGGGGTACTGTTGGCAGGTGGAGGTGCTACGCCCGACTGAATCTGCTTGAGGGCCTCCATAGCATCGATGCCATCTTTGTTGTTCCACGTCAGGCCACCTGCGTAATGATGTTTGATATAAGCTATGAGCGCGTTGAAAACTCGATAGTATGCTTGGATGTATTCAACATGTGACTTGTCCCTGACGGCGTCAGTTCTGCTGCAGGGAAGTGCCCTCCAGGTGGCTCACTTCTCTTTGTGGTCTTTCAAAATTTTATTTCCATAGTATTGTGCGCCTCCCAATATGTCTTTCACAAAATCGGCAGGCCTTGTCTCTACTATCCAGCCGAGCGCAACAATGCCTTCTGAAATAGCGCTGAGATGTGTAAAGAGAGATGACCCTCTGTTCGTCTCTCGGAGTTCATCCACCAGGCCTGTGCATGTGTGCAGCTCTGTCAGAAGCTCAGGCGGTTGCGGGCTCGGCTTCTTTGCTTTCGTTGTCACATAGAGATACGTTCGTTCGGCAGCGAAAGCTTGAGCTACTGCTCTAGCCTAGAGCGATGTGTTAGGTCAGCTTCTGTTGATGGATTGTCTGGGGCAATGCCTGCAGCTCCACAAGTCCACCGATTTCCCCGCTTGCATTGACGAATGCCGTTACATCCTGGTCCATTATCTTGTCGAAATCCTCTATCGAGGTGGGTAGAGGCTCAGCTGAGGGTGCATTGGCCGGGGCAGCTGTCGTGGACGAGGTCAGAGGCGCAACGGCAGAACTTGAGATGGCTGCCACCGTCGATGGATGGGATGAATCGATAGATGTTGCCATATCTTCGAGTCTCGAAGTTGCGGCTTCAAGCCTACGATAGATCAGTGTCAGCCTCGATCTAGGCGCCGCAATTGGTCTCTCCATTGCCATGGTATGGTCTTCCAGAGAATCGCAGTGTCAACTAAGAAGAACTCTACCATACCTCTTTATCAGCGTGGTAAGATTGTGCATATTTGTGTTTGTTGTCATGGTTGCGGTTACCCTTGTGAGGACAAGGGAAGTTACAGTAGTTCGGAAAAGCGCAGATGCTCAAGCGACAGTGGGAGCCCTGGTATTGTGCGGGCTCTCAAGGTAAGAACAGATGGACGCCCGGCTATTCTCCAACCCAAGAAGCAACTGAAGGAGCAACCTTGGTCTCCAGCCACGAGTTTGTGATGTTGGTAAAATTTCCTATTGTCCAGGAGATGTGCTGAACCTCAGACGATAAATAAATCTAAGACGACCTCGGTCCTTGGCAATACTCTATTAATCCCAGCTGTAATCATCTACCTCAGTACAAAGCTCGATGTCACTAGTCGAAGGATGGCCTCGTAGACTGTCTGGCTTCAGAGATGACGAACTAATAAGAGATACAGGCAGACCCACAAAGTTGACACGAAATTAAGGCATCATATGTTGAAGGTAGCACAGCACCATGACAGGACATAACATTGAAATGGGTGCCGTGACCCTGGGCATGTTCATCATCGGTATTAGCCTTTCAGAATTCTTGCCATTCTCTCATAATATTTGGGCATCACTGATTTCAACCAGATGAGATCGAGTATACAGGGTCTAGAGCCCGTCAAGAGTCTGTGATTGGAGGCGCTGGCACATACGCGGCCATTGGAGCACGACTCGTTGCTGGCTCAGAACATGCAGAATCTGTAGGCTGGATTGTTGACATGGGCTCTGACTTCCCAATCGAGTTCCGCCAAATGATAGAATCTTGGTGTACAAGCTGCCTCTTCCGGGAAGACAAGAGTCGAGTCACAACAAGGGCATGGAATGGGTATGGCCCAGGGGATTACCGCGGTTGGTGCCAATCCAAAAGAGCCCAAAGAAGGATTGACATTCTGAACGCAATCAGCCTTTAAGTATCTGACGCCAAAAGTACGACTGGACCACAACTCACTCTCGGATCAGCTTCTTCATGCAAAGGCATTTCACTTTGTATGCTCTGCAGAACGGTGTATGGCTCTGATTAACGGTATACTGGACAGAAGAACGGCAGACGGCGACAACAGGCAGAGAATATCTTCGAGACCTCTGTTCATCTGGGAACCAATGCCCGACCTCTGTATGCCAGAACACATCGACAGCTTTAGACAAGCAATTCAGCAGGTGGACATCGTGAGCCCAAATTCGGAGGAACTTGCAGGCTTCTTTGTTGCAGAGCCCAAATCACTGGCACATATGGCAGCAGAAGTACTTGAATGGGGAGTCGGGCCATGCGACAATGGCATGCTGGTTGTTAGAGAAGGGAAGAATGGCTGCTCAGCATTTTCGAGAGGACAGCAAATCCATCTCAAAGCTTATCACACCCAAGTCGAAGAGTCTCAGTCAAAGGTGGTGGATCCCACAGGCGGAGGAAATGCGTTCTTAGGAGCACTGGCCATGGCGTTAGGTGGTGAGGTTTGCCCGCAAATGACCGTGGCCAATCGATTGCTGGGGTTGGACAATGACTTGACGTTGGAGCCATTTTTCCATATGACGATTTCACTGGTATATGCTACTGTGGCTGCCAGCTTTGTCATTGAGCAGCCAGGCATGCCTACCTATCGTGTTCAAAGCGATGGGAGTGAAACCTGGAACGGGGAAGCCTTTGGGCGCCGGCTAGAAGCATATCTCAGAAGAGAGAAAGCCTACCTCATTAGGCAGATGGACCGGTAACATCAGAAGGACATTCGGGCTTTGTGTAATATGTACTATTCGGTTTTTAGAGTATGTAGATCATCTATCTTTCTTATAACGCCATCAGCCCAATGCAAGAATGCCGACATTGAAGTCACGTCACTCTTCTGATGACTTTGCAGCCTTTTCATGTTCGATTATTTGCCTGCTCCAGCTGCAAACGGTATCAGTGAATGGAAGCAAGCCGCGAAAGGGTGCGGGGCCTTACTTGCGACTTGGAAAGAACCTGTGCGGCTCCGGCATCTTGTGTCTGTGTTCCCTCTCCGCACTGACTTTCCATGCAACAGCTGAGATTCCGAATATGACAAGACCCATTACGGCAGTATTTGCCTTCCAATTGTGAGGCTGCGCATACCAGCCACCGGATGGAGACCAGACGTGCTTGGGATAGCTAAATGCATTGATCAGCCGAGAGCAAAAAGAGACAAACAAGAAGCTATGCGCATACGGAATTTTGCCGCCTCCGCCCATCTAGTATTGGGAGCCGCTGCGCGCGAGCTCGCTTAGGAGATGAGAAGATGTCGAGGTTGACTATTGTGATAGAACTGTGGTTGGTCTTCGTATGTGCTGGTCGTTGCGGAGTAGTAGCTCGAAGCCTGGATCGCGAATTGCAGCCGTATACCAATCGAGCTTAGTGGCTGCAGCTCCTTGTCTTGGATCTTTTTTTATTGTACAAAAGTCGTATGACACGACTTGGAAATTCGTGTACCGAGCGTTCATTCCAACGAGCTTTCGCCGCTCTTTAGAGTCTCACACCGAAGAACAGACAGTCTTGATGATTGCGCAGGACTGTCTCCAGTGTCCCACATGAAAAGATTGAGGCTCCTCAGATGGAGCGGTACAGTCCCTACGCCGCGAACGAGACCTCGAAGCATCATATCACCATACTGTCAATGCAAACGATGGCAATCTGCAGTACCAGCTGCAACTCGACACAAAGTTCGAAGACATGAGAATGATGAAATACCCACACTAGACCCATTGTCTGAAAAACATCTTCTCCAATTACCATCGCCTCCTGTTCAAGCTGCTGCCTCCTCAGCCAAGGTGGCTGCTCTTCGTGCTCGACTTCATCTACCGTCTCGTCTCCCTGTTGAAACACTTGCTCGCACTCTCGTCGACCCTTCTGCCGACCCCTCCCCCCAATTCAACAATAATCCGTTCTCAATACTCGGAAACGATCTCCTAGGATACTATACCTCCGAATACATAATATGTCGATATCCAAGACTACCATTGGCTGTCGTCTTCGCAGCAATGTATGCGTATGTGGGGCCCAAGGCTCTTGCTGCCATCGCAAGGGAATGGGGCGTGGACTCGGCGGCGCATCCAGGTGGAGAAGTGGACCCCGGTCTCTTACAGTTCCAAAGAATAACGCCAGAGTCAGTTCTGGGCCCAAAGCCTTCGTTGCTGATAAGTACGATGCCTGATGCAAGCTCTGGAGGGAAAAGAAGAGGTCTTAGCTCGAGGACCGTCTACGACGACGAATTTGGAGATATTAAAGAGCAGGCCAAAAAATCAACAGGCCAAGGTGTTGAGGTCGACGGCGTAACAGAAGAGAAAGCCAGTACCAACTTTGTACGGGCGTTGATGGGAGCATTATATCTTCATGGTGGTCGCGCAGCAGCGAAGTCGTTCTTCAGGGAGCATTTCATGTCCAGACAGCTGAATGTTGCCAGCTTGTTCAATTTTCGACATCCTCAGAGAGATCTCAGCCGCTTATGTGCCCGTGAACGCTTACAGCCGCCGGTCGCGAGGGCGATCAGCGAGACAGGCAGGAAGAGCAGACATCCCGTCTTCGTGATAGGGGTCTTTTCCGGGAACGAGAAATTAGGCGAAGGTGCCGGCGCGAGCCTTGACGAAGCGCGGACTTGTGCTGCCGTTGCTGCGCTGAAGGGATGGTATTTGTACAGTCCACCAGAATTACGCGTTCCAAGTGAGACGGAGGAGCGTGGCGCTCGAAAATGGGACCCAATGCTCGTCGATCCAGGAGACATTGTGGTTTGAAGAAGTCAATGTTCAGCCTGTTCAAGGAATCACCGTTCGCGAAGATGTATTCTACAACCTTATTGCTGTCTTGCATGTATATGGAGCGCACATTTGTCTCGATATTGGACGGGAAGGTATGTAGAGGAGCAGATCGCTCATACTTGAGCTGGTAGAGATTAGTACCACAGTCTCATTTCCAAACGAAGCTTCAGTACCCGGCATTTTCAACGTCGTACTGTTCAATTGCACACAGTATTGGAGATGGTGCTCTCGTTATACGATCAGAGCGGTTCGCTTGGGCATCTCGGTACTGATTCTGGTGGCCTTTGGGTTGATGGTAGGGAAGTACTATAAAATTGCTGATCCAGGGATCCAACAGCTTACCCGATATTCAGTCATTTCAAAAAGGGTAGTACCTAGGTCTTCGCTCCATGTCCACGATAAATGCTCCATCATATGCGGTAGCTTGGGTTGATGCTACCGCAATAACCTCTTCACCTTCCAGTCACCGCTGCAGTCCTGCCAAATCAATCCTTTGGCCTCTGTCCTTCATAGCCCGCCTCTGGCCGAAAAGGATGTGAAATAGATAACCTGTTTCTGACCTGGCGTTTTCAACTCCTCCCATCATTCCTATCCTCTAGTCTCTTTGGTCAAAATTCGTCCCTTGATGCTCTTACTCATGTGTAACAGTGATACCCCTGGCAGTCGAACGGACGACATTGGTAAGGACCACGACCTGCCGAGTAATGGGCTGAAGCTCTCCTATGATGACTGCATATTGGTTCGACCGAACTATATATCAATCGTGGGCCTTTGCGTAGGTCGAAGAGCGGAAACAAATTTACTATGAAGTCGTGCGATGGTCCAATAGGACTCTTTCCCGACAAAGCTACTGTAAACCTCGCGCCAAGAGTGCATCATTTGGTGAAATCTTGGCATTGAAGTTGTTTGCTTACACGCGTGCCCGCACCAATTGCTTCTCGACAACCCAACATCTCTATGATAATCCGGCATTTTGAAGCCGACGCCCTCTACCCACTCGAACTACAACTCGGCGCCAGACATCGATTTAAGAGGGCTACAAGTATTCTAAATCACAAGAGAACGCAAGACTTTAGATGGAATGCGCATGAACAGGACCTTTTGCGACTAGCTTATGTGACTTGTCGCATTCAACTGAGTGATAAGCTACGGTACTGCTCCGTTGACAAAACCAACGACTACCATGAAACGATCGGCTCAGAACCCGCTGGGAAAGGACATGTCGAAGTCTCAGTCTGAATCGCCGATGTTTGCGATGCTCAAAGATGCTGGCGATACATTTACCGAACATCCACCCCACGTTGACACAAAATTGAAAGACGACGAGAATCCTACAAAGCCATTCACAATCACATCTGCTCGAGACTTTGAAGACATGTCTCAGGATATGCATCGCCTGTTTGAGGGCAAGGAAACAGAGCAAAATTGGGACAAACGTCGAAAGTCCATAATCAAAATATCTCGAATCACGCATGGCAATGGTCCCATCGAGTATCGCGGCCAATACATATCCTTCATCAAATCTTCGCTGGACGGCATTCTCAAAGTTGTGGATTCTCTGCGCACCAATGTGACCACCGCTGGCTTAAATCTACTACAACACATTGCTAATACACTTGGGCATAGCGTTGACTTCATGGTTGACTTTGTCGCAGAGACACTGATCATGCGTTGCTGCAACACTTCGAAGGTGAAAAGAGATCCTGCAATTGCCACGTTTGAAAGTATTATCAGCAATGCCACATGCAACAAGAATATTCTCCATTACGTGATGTCAGCGTCCGAACACAAGGATCCCAATGCCAGAACAGCTGTCTCGGGCTGGCTGATCGCACATCTCACCAAGAACGGCCGCCATTGTGACCAAGCCGGTCATCTTGAACTCATCGAAAAATGTATCAAGAACGGCCTCAACGATGCCAAACCGCAAGTTCGAACACCAATGCGTGACACCTATGGAACCTTTGCCAAACTATGGCCCGATCGAGCTGACAGGCTCAGAAGTAGCCTCGATAGCAAGACTCAGAAAATGCTTGACAGCAATGCTACTCTCGAGCCTGCAAAATCTTCACTTAAGCGTCCATCGATCAGAGATATTAAGGCCGCAAAGAAAAGAAAGATGGACGCACAAGAGCTTGCTCGTCCTGAATCCGCACAAGAGCTTGCTCGTCCTGAATCCGCACAATCAAAGAGACCGCCTAGTAAAGACATGAAGGCCTCGAAGAATAGAGAAATGGATACCAGAGATATCGTCCGTCCCCCGTCTGCTCAATCGACTAGGCCATCTGTTCGAGACTCCAAGACCTCAAGGAAGCGAGATATGGAGGCCGAACACACTCTCCGTCCATCATCAGCCCAGTCGACTCGACCCTCGACTAGGGACACAAAGATAGCTAGGAAGCGAGATGCCGAGGCAGAAGATGTTGTCCGTCCTCCATCAGCTCAGTCAAATCGAGCCTCCACCAGGGATATGAAGAGTGCAAGGAAGCGAGATGCCGAGGCAGAAGACACTGTTCGTCCGCCATCGGCGCAGTCCAACAATTCAACCAGAAAGCGAGAAATGGAAGCACCAAATAGCGCTCGTCCGACGTCTGCTCAATTGCACACAAGCGCCAGTGAGAGAAGGTTTCATATACTCTCTAGTGCTCCAATGAGGCCTCAGCGCGGATTTGTCGATCTGAAGCGGGTCGTTCCAAAACCTGCTCCGCGTGTTCAACAGCAAGCAGATGCCGAGACGCCAACCCCTCCTCAACTAGAAGATTACAGAGTAGCAAAGCAGATAGACAAAACCTCTCATGGCTTAAAAAACGAAGCTCTCCCATCATCCAAACTTGACGTCTCTCAGCTGGAACTTACTAACACGAAAACAATTCATATCGACATCGTCGAAACTGAGGCGCCGACCCGTGTGAAGAACATTGCAGCCCCACCAGGCGTGGAACTTGAGCCGGCAACACTTGGAACGAGTCACAGAAAAACAAGGTCAGAAGACCCCGCTGTCTTTGTTGATGAGGAAAAAAGGGTTGGGAAGCATGGTGATGCTCACAGGAACGGGACAACATCCTGTAAGCACGACAAAGCACAGACCGAAAAACCCATTGAAATTCACGAAGACGACGTTTCAGCAGATCCAGTTGATCATGCAAAGTTTTCCCGAGTCACCAAGAGAAGGTCTGGCGAAGTAGTCAAGAGGAAGTCTTGGGAGGTCATCAGGAGAAGGTCTGATGAAAGGATGGATGTACTCAAAGACGTGGCCAAGGTGCCCAGCAAGAGAGGATCAATTAGGTCGCCAAGTCCACCAATTGTACTGCGCGAGATTGATCAACTAAACCAGACTGTGGAGCCAGTCAAGCGACAAGAAAACACTCGGCAAAAATACATAAGTACTGAGACGGCTGAACGCAATCGTTCAGTCTCTCCTCACAGCAAGAATCCGGACAAGGCTCGAAAGCAGCTCAGCCGTGCCACTGAGAAGATTCGTAGTCGGACCATGGACGATTACGGCTGTCGTCGGCTTCAAGGCCTGATCAAAATACATGATACTTTGTTCCAAGACGAACAGAGATATGACGAGCTGCTTCTTGCCCTTCTCGACACGTTGGAAACACCAAATACAGAAAGGCGTCAGCCTCTTGGGCGCCAATTTGACAACAAGTTTCAGATCCTTGTCACAATTCGGCTGATGCTTGCTCACAATGCAAAGTACTGTGCAGCCTATCATCCAAGAGCTCTCTGTGCACTCATCACTGCACGACGGAATTTCGAATCTCGCTCCCATATTGTCGGCGGGTTGGAAGAAACGGCAGAGGACATTGTCACAGCCTGTTCGCCAACTGATGTCATCGACCCGATTCTTGACGTCTTGGAGCTCCAGGAACACGATGATGCTGGCTATCGAGCAATCTCTATGGGCTTACACATTCTAGGTGGACTTGTTGCCCGGATCCAGGAGAGCGAGATTACCGACAAAATCCAAGAGCAGCGGTTGACGCAATTCGTGTTGAAATGCCTCCGCGATGAGAATTCAGAGACTCGAAGAGCAACCATTGCGTTCTGCGTTGAGCTTCGACGATTGATCAATCCTGAGGAAAGATATTTCCACATGGTCGCGGGTAACGACGAGGCGCTGAAGTCTCTACTGACCTACTTCATTGCTACTACTCACCGGAGATGACGGATTGTCACGTGGCGTGTATTCGTATAAGGCAATCGTGTCGTTAGTTCTGGGGATGGACTTCTGGATGGATTATGACTTTTTGATATCTGCGTTTGGGAGCGATGACGGTCATGCTGCGATGAAGACCGGGCAGGCTGTACATTAGCATTACTTTCGGGTACTTGTACTAGAGGGTGAGGTGGCCAGCGCAGTATGAGTAAACTCAACCATCGTTGCTGCCTGCTGTGCTTTGTGACGACTTGTCTCCTGAGGGTTCTATTTGAAGGCAACACAGCACACCGTAAAGTCTCACAACAGTGCACCCCTCTATAATCTTTTTCAATCATACAACCACACCCAGATTCAGTTCCCAAGGCACCTTCGGAATTCCACGCTGTCGGATCCATCCGGACTCTTTCTGTCCGTTCAGCAGGTGATTCAATGATCCTCATGAGGCACGTTGAGGTAGTCATGCGGAAGGCGAGCGGAGAAACGGGATGCAAAGGATTTATTTAAATGTGTGATATCTTCCATTAGGTAAAAATTTCTCGTATCCTCCCGGCAAGCCACTGGTTCTAGAACATAAATAATCGTTCTTGCTCAGGGGTCTCCTCTTCCATGTTGGTGACCAATTTGCTTTGCCCTATGCCAACTCAGTATTTGGCGGTGGACCGTCACTTGGAAGACCCGGATCCTTCTATGCTCTCTTTCCCCCTGTCACATTCTGATCAAAGACCTGCTGGCCTACCAGGACAAGGCACAGTCCAACTACAACGTATTCCCTGCCGGTCTGAAACCACAGGATAAATGGCTCAAAATTGGAAGGGTCTTTAGGCACGAAGTAGTTCTTACAGACTTACAGAGAACAGGGTCTCGATGTATCAGGACGCATGTACAGGAGGCCCCGTGAAGGATCTGTCGCCGGTAGTACTTGTGCGCGGGAGAAAGGGTGCTGGGTCAGAGAAGCGGAGAGTTGGGATGGTTTTAGGGGTCACGGAGGCTCTTGAAACATGCGACCAAGATCTGCACTAACTCAGTTAGCTGGCTGGTTAGCCGCCTCGGGCCTCCCAGCCCCTGCCAGGTGCCCCAAAGATGCCCGAAGATGCCCAGATCCAGATGCCACCACCCACTGCACGAACCCAGCTCGCCAGCTCGCCATCAGGTGACTGACCCTACCACCACCTCCTCACCGTGTAGCACCAACCTTGTCTTTCCCAATTGTCCACACTGCTATTGCCTGCCAAACCTGAAACACCATACCGGTATGTTTCTGATTGCTACTCAGGACTGGCGATAATTTTGCGCAATTCCATCTGGCTTGCTTTTCAGAGCTACGTTAGCTGCAGGGCAAGATTCCACTGCTCAACGCACCTGCAAGTCCACTCTCTCACCAACAAGCCCATTCGTTTGCCATCCATCGATACGGTTGGCAACTACGATTGCTCGCGTATGATTTATTTCAGCATCTTCTCTGATAGCTAGAGTCTCGTTTGGTCCCCATACTCAAACGGATGGGAAATATTCTAGAAACAAGAGCAATATCGTGATGGGTTCTCCCACCGCATATCCAGACTCGCCGCTGGATCCGGACGAAGCGGCATATCCCTGCAAAGGATGTGGAGAGGTAAGCCTGCGCATGTTCAGCTGCCACGGTTGAGTACTCACCTGCGCTCTAGATTCTCGAAGAAGGAAAAGCGTACGAATTGTGTATGTGTACCTCTCAATCCTCGAGGCGGAGATCTGCTGCTGACTTCTCGAAAAGCGCGCAACAGATGGCACATTGACTGCTTCCGATGCAATACCTGTGGTACCCTTCTCGACTCCGATGCGAATCTCCTACTCCTCGGCGATGGATCCCTCATCTGCAACAATTGTACGTATAGCTGCAGTAGCTGCGGCAATAAGATTGAAGACCTCGCAATCTTGACCGGCGATCAGGCATTTTGTGCCAATTGCTTCAAGTGTCGGAATTGTAAGAAGAAGATTGAAAATTTACGATATGCTCGAACTACGCAGGGAATATTTTGCATGGAATGTCATGAGGCATTGATGACAAGGCGAAGGAAAAAGACTGCGCGAAATGCGGCACAGCGGCAGAAAACAGCGGCGAACAACGCTCTTCTGGACAAATCTTTGCCGTCTCTCCCACCGAGTGCTGCACCGAAGAGTGCATTCTCACCTGAGCTTGAGACGCCACCTTCAGAGACGCATTCAGAAACCCCAACAGAGGTCGCGCCACGGCTACGACCGAGAGATGAGCGCCGTGGCGGGCCAAGAGGGCTTTCAAGGGAAAGGAGAGAACGATCGCCCGCTAATAGTCGAAGCAATTCTCGAGGTATGTTATAATCTATTCGTAAACGTGGGCCATCAACTGACGGGCTTGCAGATGCGCTCAACATACCCCAAATTCCGAGCAGCCGCCATTCATCCTTTTCTCAGAGATCTGAGGCTGATGGTGCAGGCGGAGAGGAGTTCTTCATCCCCGTTGCATTTGACCCCACCCCGCCTCCCCAGTCGTCACCTCATCTTTCAAAATACAGGACCACACGCGCAGAGCCCCGCGATTATTTTGGAGGTGCTAAGGCAGCTGAACACGTTCGCAAACCATCGGGCGGCACACCTACCTCTCCAATTGCCACACCTCATATCGCGTATCAAGAGAAAGGACGTGTTCCGTCCGAGGAAGTCATTGACTCAATTAAGAAGCGGCGAGATGGTAGCTTCAGCGCAAACGGATCTAGGCCGACTTCTCCATATTTTGGGCCAGGCGCAACCCATCAGCAATATGCCACATCTCCTAAAGTTGCGCAAAGCAACCGAGATATGGCCTCGGAAGAAAAATTCAAGCTGCAAGAAGTGCCCAAGACTAAGAGATCGGGAGGTTCAGCTAGAAGCTCAAAATCCGGCCCGACTTCTCCACCTACTGGGACGCTTCCGGCGTTTACAAGCCAGAACCATGGGCTGCAGAAGGCAGGCGAAATGATTGGAGGAAATGCATCGGTCTTTCTAGAGCCGGAATCGTTTGTAATGCCGAATTTGAGCTCTTCCAGTCCATCGCAAGATTCTCGTTCGAGAGAAGATGGATCAATGGACTCGTCAAGATTGGTACAGCCGTCGTCAATAGGCCAGTTACAGTATCCTCCAAAACGAGGTGATTCCTTAGAGAGCTCCAAGATCAGTCAGTCAATTCCAAGAAAAGAGGTATCATCCGGGCTTTCCAAGGAATCTCCTAGAACCACCCAAACACCGACTTCAGCCTCTACAATTCCGACCGTGGCTTCTGACAATGTTAGTGCTTCCGAGAAGATGAATGGAGGGAAGGTGATATCCAAGCCGGTGGGATCGCCAAGGTCCAAGGGCGGTTTTGATACTTCGGTATCGAGGAAAGGCGATACTCTCGCGTCGAATCTGAATGGATCGTTTGTGGCACAGAGAGCGCCGCCATCACCACCATCTCAGGTCGGTCCAATCCGTAACGAGTCGCTCAGCAAGTCGCAGTCAGAGACGTTGAAAACTGGTGAGAGACCGAAATCACCCGGCCTGCCCCGCTGGTCGGCCGGTGGGGATTTTTCGATGGAAGAGGATATGGCTCGAATCCTGGGCGGGGAGGATGCTCAGGGCCATGAGTCGTTCTTGCGCAGAGTGTCGAATTCTGTTCGCCATGGCAGAAGCTTTAGTGACAAAGGCATGCGATCTTCAAGAGAGCACAAGTGGCCCCGGTCCCCCATTGCCAACAGTGCAATGGCTGGTCAGGAAATCAGTAGTCCCAGCACCGCATCACCGGAGCACTGTGATGAACTTGCCTGGGTCAAGAATGAATTGAGACGAGAACGACAAAAGACTGTGGAAAGGGAGCAGAGGATTGCTGAGCTTGAATCTGCGCTGCATTCAACTGCGAATATCAAGCAGGTGAATACGGAGCTACGCGAGAAGCGATCAACAATCGTAGTCCTTGACACACAAAAAGAGATGGTAGTGCGTGAACTTGAGGTACTGACTGAGCATATTGCAGCTGCAAAGAATAGCGGTGACCCACTGGATCTCAGCAAGATGAGCCATGCTGTCATGCGAGATTTTGCGGAATCGCTACAGAAGCTCAAGGACTCTTTCGCGCCACAGATCGAGGAATACGTTCAGAAACGAAACGATCTGGTCGACGAGGTTTCCAACCTGACACAAATGAAGGACAAGAGCTTTCAAGAATTTGAGCAGCTGTCACTGAAAAATGCACAGCTAGCCGAGCTAAATAATCAACTTGTCCACCAAATTCAGGAGTTGTACAAAGCAAATTCAGGCGCCCAGGTGGAACCATCTGGCGGAGCTCCGAACGGTCTCGGCATCTATTCACATCACAAAGACAGGTCGCAAGTCTCTATTGAATCCCGCGAGGGGCGTTCTAACGTGAACGAGATGTCAATGGTCAGCTCAGGGACTACCTTACTACAGGAAGAAGCAGAACCAGTCACTGTATTGCAAGGGCCTCATGTTGTCAATATCAGAAAAGGCCAGCCAAAGAAGTTCAACTGGAAGAAGGGCGGGCAAAATGTTGCCAAAGGCGTTACGAAAGGACTCAAAGGTGCTTTCTCGTCGACTCAAGCTAGCTACAGTCGGGAGATGCAATTCGCCGAGACTATGTCCTATAGTGCAACACCTCCTCCACCAATTGACCATGGAAACAATATGGCGCGACATGGGAATTCAGATCCTCCACGACCCGGTTTTGGATTGTTTGGTGGCAATCAGAAGCTTGGAACCAAAGGTCCTCAGGCTTGGAAGTCACAATCGAATGGCAGTTCCCCGGCTCTGACAATTGATGCCTCTACTAGTGAGTGCCTCAGTCAACGGCTTCATATCTCTTTGCTAATGTGCCTAGCACTCTTCGGCTCCGATCTCGAAGCAAGAGCTGATTTCGAGAAGACACCAATTCCCTTCATCGTAACAAGATGTATAGAGGAAATCGAGCTAAGGGGTAAGCAATCTGGCATTCTACCAAGCATCTCATACTGACAAGGACAGGAATGGACGTGGAAGGCATCTACCGCAAAGCCGGCGGCGCTAGCCAAGTCCAGGTAATCAAAGACGGCTTCGAAACCTCACCCCAACAAAATCTCGACATCTCCGACCCAGATATAGACATCCACGCCGTCTCCTCCACCCTGAAACAATACTTCCGCCGCCTCCCCAACCCCCTCATCACCTACGAAGTCTACGACAAACTCCTCGAAACCACCGCCATCTCCGGTGCCGACGCCAAGATCGAAGCTATATCGCGGGCACTCATGGATCTGCCAAGGGTGCATAGGGAGGTTCTGGAGTTTCTAGTCTTTCATCTCAAGCGAGTTGTGAGCCACGAACGGGATAATCTCATGACGAGCATGAATGTCGCGGTGGTGTTTGCGCCTACTATCATGAGGCCAGAGAGTTTGGCAAGGGAAATGACGGATACGCAGGTTAAGAATGAGGCGGTGCAGTTCTTGGTGGAGAATTGTCAAGCGGTGTTCAACGGGACACGGTGGGGTGTTGGAAGCTACCAAGGGCCTGGTACTGGGGCCGGATCTCTGTGATGAAACTCGGAGGATCCAAATCCTGGGATGGGTCCGGATGCAGGATTTGTATCATCTGGATGGTTATTGATGATCAGCGCATCTGCCGGGACGAGGTCTGTCATGTCATGTCATCGACATGCTTGAGTCACATTTTTCTCAACATTCCCCTTTTAGCATGTGCCAGTTTTTGCCTTCTTCTCGAGCCAATTTGAGCGATGGCGTTCCGTTTCTGGCAAATTCAAGCGTACACATACATATCAGCGGCCAGGGAAATCAGGCCAGCCAGCTAGCCTTTGATTGACAGTCCGCAGGACTCGTGAGGGAAACAAACGCAAGGGCAAACCGCAAATGCGAGACTGTCTTCTACTCTGACTGCCGGTGAACAGGTACACATTCCCCACCCAAGCACGAGCAGTATACAAACATCAATGTCTCGCTTCTGCTATCCCACTCCTCCCTCATCTCACTTATTTTCTCTCTTTACCTCTCCTCTCCCCATCTAGCCAAAAAAGCCGTCCTCCCGTCCGAGAGATTCAGAACCGCCGTTGCAATTGCCCTAATTACTCCAGGATGCTGTTGTGTAACAACAAACGAAATTAATTAAAAACATCCCGCATTTGTCTCAGACTATCGCATCGTACCGGATGAGAAGGCACCGGTGGTCTCGCGTGCCTGCATCTCGGAGATCGTCAAGGCAGGCAGACAGAGAGACACAGAGAGAGAGAGAGAGAGAGAGAGAGAGAGAGAGAGAGAGAGAGAGAGAGAGAGAGAGAGAGAGAGAGAGAGAGAGAGAGAGAGAGAGAGAGAGAGATGGTGCGGCGTGCGTGCGTATAAGGTGTTTTCTTGTAAGCGCCGTGCAAGCTGTATCCGTACTCCACGTGTCGTTCGCGCCTGGTAGGTACCATGACTGGGTACTCAGGTGTCTGCTTCTATGCTGCGTGGCGGGAGGAAGAGAGTGATATGAGATGGTGGTAGAGCTGGGGTGACGCTGGGACGGTATGGGATACATGGTTTGGGCGTGTCCCCCGTCTCCATCAATTAGATTGTCTGTAGATAGCGAGGGGTGGGCAAGCCGATGCCTTGCCCAACGTCGTCGCGACGAGGGTAATGAGCTTGGGTGAGAAATGGAACTACTAACGGGTGGATGGGGGCAGGGGAGGGAGGGACATTTGCAGGATAAAAGAAAGGGGACGAGCAAAGAGCATCAATGTTGGGAGTCGGATCCGAGTGGATAGCCGCTGATGTAGGGGGATCGCGAAGGTATGGGTGAAGTTTTTGATTTTCCCGTTTCTGACAATCAAAAGCTTTCATCCTCAAAGTCCTCCGCCCTGCGGACGACACTCGGACTCGTTTCATCCACCATTCTCCTGCCGCCAGTTGCGAAATCATCGGTGAAGTCTTCTTCGTCATCTCCTCCACCCACACCCGCGGTCAGTAAGAGGTCCTCTACAATGCGTTTCGATGCTTCCCGCGCTGTAGGAAAAGGGATTAGCTACTTTGCTTCGCCTATCTGGTTGAGGAAAGTAAGTCACATACCTGGTGTCTTGAGCAGTCGACTCTGCGGTATGTGGAACTGCATCGTCTTAGGTGGAGACTGGCCAAATGGTAGTCCTCCATCATCGTCGTCGAAGTCGTCGTCTTCATCGCTATCCCAGATGCCTGCTGCGGCTGTACCTGTAGAGCGCGATGCAGTACCACTAGCAGCATTCGGTTTTGCTGGTGTGAGAACGCTTACCCCCGGCGTGCGTGGTTTCCGGACTGGGGAGGAGAAGATCTCGGCGTGTAATTGAGGGGCTTCAGGCATGTTTGGCGAGGACGATAGGGTCGAGTCGAGGAGTCTGTTTCTAGCTGATCTTGCGGGTGTTGTGGATGCACCGGCTGCGGCGGCGGCTATTCTGGAATTTTGGAAGCCGCCGTACCTGACGTTGGAAATGGGTGTTGCTTGGACGCGGTAGTTGCGGTCAAGGACTCGGTGAAGGAGCGGATCTGTCTTCTTACGGGCTGTAGAGGGTCGTGGGATCGATGTCGGAGTTGCACGAGATAAGAAGGTGGATGAAGCGGTTGAGTCAGGGGTCGTTGTGATGTCTTGACTTTGCTTTGCGACAGCAGAAGCTGTTCCTGGTGTTGAAGGGGCTGGTGGAGCGGCCGGTTGGTTTGAGTTGGAGGCTTCGTTGATTTCTCTTCGAAGAGCTTCGTAAGGAGATGGATAGTCTGCAAATGCTGTTGCTTGCTGCTGCTGGGTTTCTGGCTTCTTGCCCTTTGTCTGTGGTCGGGGTGTGCTGTGTGAGGGAGAGATGGTCAAGGAGGACAGGTCAATGTCTGTTTCATTCTGTTGCATGGAATGAGCAGAGGAGGGCGTAGTGTAAGACTCGCTCTCTTCAAGTGTAGTATGTGTAGTTGCCGAAGATTCTTCTGTGACAGTATCATCGATGGTTCCGTGGGCAGATAGTTGTTCTTCATATCCAGAAAGGGAAACATTTGCGCTGGATTCAAAGAACTGCTTCCAGAATCTGGATCCTTCCCATACGTCCCGAGAATGCTCTGCGTACTGCTCGACAATAGGAAGAATGCTAGATGTGACGATGCGATGGGCTCGGCTGAAGTTGTGGTCGATTTCTTGCAGGGTCAAAGTAATGGACTGCTCTAGCTTCTCGAGCTCTTCTGTCAAAGTCAATGAATTCTGACGCGACATGTTGGCGAAGAAACCCCAAATGGGCTCACGCAACGCCTTGTATAGCTTTGTCTCTGGTAGGCAACTTCTACACAGTCAATAACGAAACTGACCGCGTCGGAGTCAATTCACGTCAATTCACGTGTTCCGCTTTCGGAGGAAGGCTTGGCATCTTCGGGGCTCTTCACGCTAGCTTTATACAGTTCAGCGAGGGGACGATTGGAAGATCAGTCTGCCTTGCAAAATACACAGAAACAGGAATGAGATGGTTGTGTCTGAGCGTAGTATGTCATCTCCTGACTGACTCTATCGCGTACGATCCTCAATGAGAAACATGGGCAGCAATACCTGGAGGATGCAGTTGGCGAAGCACTGCATAGACCAATGGTAGCCTGCCAAGACCAGGATTCCTTGCCGAGGAGGAGTGGCGGTGCGGTCACCAACAAGGTGACGACAACTTCGAGGTTCATCGTTCACCTACTACACAGGACGAGTCCGCCTGATTCTGGTGACATTTTGTGCCTCGACATCTTCTCCATCAGAGACGCTCCTCCACTTTCGGCTTGCCGCTTCTCCAAGGACCACCCTCTCTATCATCACAGGGGGTCCGATATCATGCCGGCCCCACTGGCTAAAGGTAATGCACATTCTATCGGCTCTAGCCCTTGCCTCCGTTATCCCCTGTGGCTGTCTTGACCTCCTACACTCCCACCTATTCACACTTCCCTTCCTCTTGATACCATTGGCACTGTCATTCGTATTGACCATGGTTGCACACGCAGGCTTGATAGTACTCGCTGTCGTCGTAGTGGCTGCTGGAGCGGCTGCATACGAAAACCCACATGTCCGAGAATGGCTAGAGAACTCTCGAAGAAAGATTGCCAACGCCCTCCATTCCCTTGGTGACGAGATAAATCCTCGCGTCAAGCAATCAAGGCGAAGTGACCCTTCGATGCAGGAGGATGAGACCGAGGCTGCAGAAGAACGAAGGCGGCGTGCTCGTGAGGAGATAATGGAGAAAGGACGTATCATGGAGGCGAGACGGGGGAGGAAGAGAAGTTCCAAGGATGCGCCGAGTCCGACGGGAAGCTTTGATACGCTGGTCGATAAAGATGGAATGTTGAAAAAGGTTGATGAGATGGATGAAACCCATGCTACAACCACGGCTATGGAAATAGAACACCCTACAGAAGGTCTTACGAACCGGCAGCCGGGCTCTCCAATGGCAAAACCACTCCACGAATCAGTCGATGCGCCCATATCCCTCCGCCAGCTATCCTCGTCCCCTCATACCGACGACCCCTTTGTGACCGAATACGAGCGCGAGATGCGCAACACCTGGAATCTACCCCTTCCACATCCTGGACCACCTGCAAGCTCTGCGCATGAATCTGAGTCACTCATAGATTTCACGCCTACCTCTGAATTTCCAGATCCTGATATCATCATTCCCGGAGGCACCGCGGGCAACGGCCACTCCCTCGAGCAGACAGAATACTTCTCAATGGCCTCGAACTCGTCACACACTCTGTCAGAAGCCGAAGCTGTCTCACCCCCCGCCTTGAATCCAAACACGTCTCAATCTCTGCCGCACACTATCTCAGTTCCTTCTGTATCAAGCATAGCGGATAGTATGGATCATGTTCGTGCTAGTGATGTTGAAGGATCAGTAAGTGACGATGGTATTTTAAGCGAGTTCGGGGATGGAGTTAGGACTCCCGCAAGTGGATGGACTGATGTGGGTAGTGTGGTTAGCAGTGACGCCGGGCAGTAATCTGGAATTGCTTTACTTTTGTTATTGTTCCTCAATCTATTGTTACGTCCGAAGGTCGAGACCTCACCTTAATACTCCTCCAGACACCCTTTTTCAGGCCCATAAGATGTGACTGCAAAGAGGCGCGCTGTGAAGTCTGCAGCCTTGTCAAAACCTGACGCGGGGTCTGCCATTTCCATATCGATGCATTCTTCCTAACTTTCCCTCCTTGCTCCCGAAGATTTCCAGCTTCTGCGACTCTTTCTTCCATGGAGCATCCCCGATTTGACTTTGGTAGCCTGCAAAACCTGCCATTGGCTCTGAGAAGCTTACATTATACAGTCAAGCGTCCAAACAAGGTCTTATCGAACAGACACCTTTGGCCACTTTTCCGGCTGGCAAAGCAGCTCAATGCGTCAGAGTATGCGTTTCAAATGCAATAAGGCTTACGAGAGGAATCGGCGGCCTAGCCATGCTTCAACTGGAGCCGAACGAGAGTGTTGAAGAGGTATCGTACAACGAGTTGTTTAACAGATCTGGCACATTACAAGGCCTACAGAAATTGCTCTACCGCTGTTCTAGAGGAAGCAGAAATATGGAGAACACATCCATCATGGACGTCCGGCCTTTCCGGAGCAAAAGGATACGCATGCAATCTGATCAGGACGCCCGCATCGCAGACGATGAAATAGCTTACGGCGCTTTCGAACAGACGATGGAGCTCGAAGGCCTGACCCTGTGTTGGTCTGTCAATGCCAGACGGCTAGGTTTCAAGACAGTCTCGAGAAAAAGCTTTCTTCTCCAGTCCAAAAAGTTGGAATCAGCTCCTACCTCTTCCACAGTGGCAAGAGGTGATAGTCGTGAATCGCTTTCATCCTTCATACGCCGAGGGACACACTGAGAGCCATGCCAAGGGATACGCCAAGGGATATGCCGAGACATGTCGAGCGTGTACATAATGATCCAGTCAAACTCCACCGGTACTTTCTGGAGCTCACAGTCGCAATAGCCATCAACGTTATTGCTGGTCGCCGACTGTATGGGCCAGGAATCCGAAATCTGAAAGAGGCTCTCGAGCTGTCCAATTCAACGTTCTGGACCGGTGTTGACACGATATCGTATTCTTTGTGCAACTGAAGGTTGGATGGAAAATCGACCGCCAACAGATATCTTTGAGTTCCTCGAGACATTGCCAGATTTCCGTGAGGTCAATCCACATGTCTCCCCTAAACACGCTTTTCAAAAAACCTCTAAAGTACTAACGCGGACATCATACAGGAAGTCAAACTACGCGAGGCATTGAAAGTCCTTGAACAAAAGTACAACAAGCGCATCCAAAAGGATCCGTTCCCGAGCCTGATAGCACTCTCCACGGCGCCTCCCTCGTCCTGAAGACCGCTTCCTACACGCTTTGTTAATCCCCTGCTCGTACTGCAAAATTGGAGAGCGCCTTCTTCTGCCAGGTCAAAAACCTCAACATCACAAACAGTCAAAATAAAGACGTCTCCACAGTCGGCTTCACCATCATCCTCTAGATCCACTTAGTGATCAAGCTCCACGGAAAGTACTTCTCCGCACGCTTATCACATTAAGCAAGTGTAATGAGATACAATTCTCACTCTTCTTGTCTTCCACACCTAATGGCAAGGTGCTAGGCCAGCGGCCGAAACTGGCGTCATGTTTGAAGGATTTTTCCAAAAGTCATGTTCATTTGTCATTATTTTCCCCTTCCGTCTTGCTGATTCGCGGATCAGGAAGAGAGAGAGTCATGATATAGGCACAGATGAACATCGCAGCAAATTCCAAGCAACCCAACTCATCATTAACTCAGCGCGAAGTGTCTCCATACCAGATGCTTCTGCCTCGGGCGCGCACACGGTTGAAATAGAGATCTGAGTGAAGGCAGAGCTAGTTGGAGCGGGCGGCCAGCTTTCGGACATCATCTTTTGACACTTGGAATTCAGGCTCGCTATACAAATGGATTGTTATTGCCTTGCTCCAACAATACATATGGTCGTAACCAGTGGTATGTATAAATCAATCAATCAATCCAGAACATTCAATTCTCCGAACTGTTTTTTTCTTACGCACAGTTCGGTTTGATGGTGGTTCGTATAAATAGTAGAGGTCCACAAAGAATTCTTCCCAGTAGGTAATAAAACACTAACTACCGGTTAACTCGACCCAACATTTTGCTGGGTGATACTTCTCTGTTATCTGGAAAGACATGCACGAGAGCTTGCTAGCACGGCGCTTTTTACTAGTCGACGCTGTTCCCGAGTACATGATTTGTATGGGACAGATATGGAGTATGGAGCAGTATATATAATGTATATAAGTAGGGTTGACGGGCATCTTTCTGTTGCAGGTTTCCGACTTCGTCTCAGCAGGGAAGTAAACCATTAGTACTGACTGACCGGCGGCAATAGGAAAGACAGACATCTCCAATCGCTATTCCAAGGAAGATCTTATAATTAGCCCATGTTTCCGAGAGACAATCTCCTTTCTGTGTTTTGAGGATGTTTGATTTCTTATTGTTATGCTGTTTGTAAGCGTAGATTGGTTTACGTATACTGGCTTTACTCTAGAACGCCCTGTCAGTCACTCTCCCTTCTGTTCAGCTCGGACGTGCTCGCCCGGCATTCAGCTTACTTTCTAACACCCCAATCTTCTCTCTGCTCTTACCTCATCTTCCTCCCGCCATACGCCGTCTCACCTTCCACCCTCGCCCGCTCCTTCGTTTCTCCCCGGTCCTTCCCCCCATCTTCTTTCTCTACCTTCGCCCGCTCCTCCCTCTCCCTCTCCATCTCCCTTTCTCTCCACCTCATATCCATCTCCATCTCCCATTTCACCTCATCCCTCTCCCCCTCCGCCTTCCTCAGCTCCATCATCCTGTTGTACAGCAATTTCACCGCCTCAAGCCCAGGTCCCTCCCCTCTGTCTTCCATGAAAGCATCTATCACCATCTCCAACTCCTCGATCCGTAGCCCCACGTCCCCGAATTCTTTTCCCCTCTTCTCCAACACCCTCCCCGCCTTCGTCGCTAACTCCGCATTCCCGTTCCTCGCGGCGGTGAGGAGCGCATTCCGACAGAGACCTGTGCTCGGGATGATGTAGTTTGTGTCGACGTGGGTGCGCCACAGGTGGAGGGTCAGGTCTAGATGGAGGGCTTCGGCAGCGGAGTCGAGGACGTAGAATATACAGGTGTTGCTTATGGCGAGGTTGTTGTCGGTGAGGAAATAGAGGAGGTGGAGGGTGGCAGTGTGGTCGGAGATTGCGGGGGAGGACAGGCGGTAGAGCATGGTTGCGTACAGATACTGAGGAATAGGGGATTGGAGATAGTTGTTTATTGGTGGGGAGGTAGAGATTAGGTGTTCGAGGTGGGTAAGGGCAAGCTCGAATTGGTTCAGGCGGATGAAGGTGAGGATCATGTAGGTCGTATCGGCCATTGATGGAGTGGCCCATTGAGCGGAGAAGGTTTGGAAAATATTGGTTAGGAGTTGAGCGTCCGGATGGATTGAAAGGACTTTTAGTGCGGCACTTAGGGTGGAGGTACCGATACCGATCTTCTCTCTCTCCATCTCGGCGAGGATGTGGTATAGCGCGCCGGCGGAGCCACCGCGTGCCTCGCAGTTGGCTAGGATCAATGCTTCGTAGTGTCGAGCTTGCGGCTGGATGTGACGGAATTTAATGAGCTCCTTGAGCATGAATCGCACACCGTCCATGTCGGGTTTGTGGTGTGCGGTGTGGTATAGCTTCCGCTCAATGTCTTCGACGGAAGCTGCACGGATTGCTTTGAAGAATCTTGGATCCCCTTTCTGTACGGCTGCTTCTCCCCCTGACTCTTGATCTTTCGCGAAAGACTTCAGCGATGATCTTGTGCTTAATTCTGTTCTAGTCCCCTTCGGATTGCGAAGCTGTCCGAAGAGACCGTCTTTTTTAGGCGGCTGTGCTGCACCATTCAGACCATCATCTCCTCCTTCGTTTGTCATAGACGGAAAATGCTCCTGAGTTGTCTGTTGGCGCACGGCTCCAGTGTTGATGTGTTCTGTCTGCACATTCTGAAGCTGTTTAGACAGGGGGGCTAGAGTGGGCCGCTCTACTCCAGTAGCTGGCTCGCCTTCAATCTGTTCTTGCTTAGGACGAAATCGAATCCAATTCGATTTTTGTTCTGGTCTAGCCTTTTCTAATTCGCTAAGTTGTACAATTGGAGAGTATATTAGGGATGCCCTTTCTTCAGTATCTAGGGCTCCGTGTTTGAGGTCTTCGGCGTCACTGAAAGGGTGTCGCTCTGCGTTTGGCCGATCCTCAAAATGTTCGAGGTATTTCTCCTTGTCCTGCTCGGAGCTTGTTTCCAAATCTGTACCATTAATCTCTGATGCGCGAGTGCGCTGGCCCATGTGTCTTGTTGCCTTTTGTTCTTCATCCCTGTATCGCTGGAAGACCCTCCGTATGATCGGCGCAGTTGTAGCCAACTGGTCTGGTCCATTGGTGTGCTTCAGTCCATGAACTTCTCGCTCTCTACTCATAGAATATGAATCGAGAGTATTCTCTCCTTCTTTAGGAGATGGTGGGTACCCATCTTCGTACGTCTGTGAAGCGTTCTGTTTAGTTGAGATACTCGTAGACTGTGCATCTGACGAGTTATTGGGTCTCAGTCTGGCTGTGGGTGCGCTTGACTCCGCAGGCGCATTCGTTGCGCGCGTACTAGAGCAAGCATGCTTGACATAGCTTGGTTTGAAGCTCGATCTTCCGATATTAAGACGGACATGGAGTCTATAAGAGCATCTCCTTACCACGTTGCAAGCAGCTGGCATCACCAGCCATCTGCGTGTGGCCAGAAACGCAACGTTCGAGAATTGTGCAGAATTTAGCCGGCAGCCAAGACAGCAGGCCAAGAGCACAAATCACGTGAGGGAAAGGGGCAGGTCTTCGCAGTATCATTTTGGTTGCAGGAGATTTAACGGACTAGTGAAGCTTCACGTCCACCTCGAGACACCTGGCTAGTAAGCTGTGAAGGGCAGGTAACTAATGCCGTCCTATATAGCCCAAAGGCACTCTAGGCCGCCACCCAAAAAACTGCTTGCACTGGGTTGAGATGCATCGCCTTGAGCGTTTTCTAGCTTGAACGCATGAAGTATGTGACAGGAGCAATTTGAGCGCATCATAGTGTTTGTAAGTTTAAGGACCATCTTCATCGTCAATTTGGGCTAGGTATTGTCCTGAACAAAAGCAAAACCTAATCTCCCAAACTGTCATCGTTAGACAGGTTGGGAGTAGGGAAACCCTCGGAAGGGTTTTTCGTATTCGGCAGAGGAGGAAGAGGAGGACTGGTATCTGACTTCGGGGGGTATGTGTCAGCGTAACAGTTGTCGGAAAGAGGATTCGAACTGGTGACTCTTTGGGAGGAACTGTCGATTTTGTGGTGAGGTAGTGGGTATTAATCCACTACACCACTGTGCCAGAGTTGGAAATGTAGGGGGGAAATAGAATATGAAGACAATATTTTTGAACACCAGAGATTTAGAATATGCCGAGTTGCCTGTTTAGGAAACAGCAGAGGTCCGATTCTGGGCTTGGCACAATAGGGTTGCGATGGGCCGTTGAGGTCAAAGCTTGTCATCCAATTGTTTTGAAGCCTGGCAAATGGTGCTGCCAGCAGTAGGTTTGTAGAAGCCCGGAAGCATCGATGTCTCGAGTGGTAAGCCTCCTTACTCTCGCATAGGGTCTGGGTCTTCCTCCACCTTGGTGACGTCCACAGATGTCTAAGAATTCCCTTTCGCGCGCCTCTCGGCCATGGTGTCATCGATTCCGCCGGAGCGGCTCCCTAGCTCATGCTCCTCCTCTCCCTCTTCCACGCCCTCTGCCACCTCGGCTAGCACCCCTTCCTCTATCACCCCGTCCACTGGAGTCGCCCCGTGCGCCACCACGTCCACGATTAGAAGATGGTTGATTTTGTTGTTGTTCTTTGATCTGATCGACAATCTCTTCAGGTACTCTCAGGTATTTGATCTGTCACGAGTCAATGATTCATCCCGTCCATGGGCGCCTTTGATCATACATTGTTCCCTCTCACATAGACCTCTGGTAATCTGAAGAACCTGTCGCCTTCGGGACTGGTCTGTACGACCTCTTTCAAGGTCAAGTTCATCCATGTATCGCAGTTGATGAGGTGCCCGTTCAGAGTTTCACCATCTTTGAGCTCGACAAGTACAGGTTGGCCTTGAGCCGCGGTAAGCAGGCCCAGAGGGAGCTAGAGGACGACATATCAGTCAGGTCCTGAAGAGCAGAGTTGAGCTTGAGCGCATGGCCGGGATGCGGCAGAGGTCTGGACTCACCATGTTGGAAGTGCGCTGTGAGCGGTTGTTGGTTGGTGGTAGGCAGGACTCAGGGAATCGGTGCCGAAAGCGCTCGTAGTCCTGCCTTTCTGATGTCCGTGACAGGCAACGATCCAAGCATCAAGCAATGCGAGTAACAATGGACCCCAAACTAGCTTCTCTGCAATTTGGTGATATTGTTCCCCTGGAGAGCTTGTTGCGGTTTAGAGGGACTCGTCATCAGAGAAGCCGTGTCCGGGGTCGGGCTTCGGCGGAACTCGTCACCCGCTCTTCCACCCCCAACCTTTAAGTCAGCTTGCATATCCACAGGCACCAGCTTTCTGCACCTCTCCCTCTCGTACCACACTCCTCCAACCCCGGCCTGGGACCTCCATCAGAAGGCCAACCTGGACTACACGTTTGTTTTCAAGTAGATTGTTGGAGTTTGTGTGTCCATCGTACAGTGTAGAAATATGAAGCTTTCCTTTTCATCTACTGTCGTTTGCTCTTCTGTTGCCTCAGCCCTATCATTTCCCTTAGACCCCCCCCGATCAGTCAATGGTTCAAAGGACATCTTGACCGCCACTGGGGCTAGCAGTACGAAATCTTTTGCATATGGGCCCTCTTATGCTTGACTTATCAGTTTCCAGGCAGCAATGAGGTATCTTTTCGTTTCGAAGCTCCGTGTCATGGCTGCTTCGTTGGCCCCGACAACGGCTTAGTAAGCTTACGTGTCCTCTTTGTTGCCTTCTAGGTACTTACCATCAGGTCACAGGTCTTCGATGTGGCCATCCATAGGGCCACAGAAGCTTGTGAACAAGGCCACATACTCGTCAATGGCCAGAAAATCAAGTGGTCCGATAAAACAGCTGAGGGTGCTGGCACTATTCAGACTCCTCTCGTCAGCGGCCTCGGCAATCGTGACCTCAATGCTACCTGGAGAGCTTCTTGTATTGACGACGAAGCCCAAATTCTATCTTTCCAAATCCACCAAGTTGGACTGGACGTTGTCAAAGAAGACTCTGGGTTCACCATTTCATTCAAGCAACAGGATCAGCCGGAAGTCCTCCGCTTACTAGGGGAACCGATCGACGTCAGCAACACCCAGGGCCTTGCAGACCAATGGACGCATCCGGATCGGCCGCAGCGACTTACATTAATCCCCATCGTACACGCTGCAGGTAAGTCTAGTCTGGACGATGAACTTCTGCAGCTCGAAGCGTTAAAGGCACAGGCCTACGACCTAGAAAGACGGGTAAGAGAGAAGAAATACAGGATGCACGAGTTGCTCCGTGAGGATTTCCGTGCATTCTGCTCGAACATCAAAAAGTGCGACAGCCTCAAATGTGTCTTCCGGACTACCATGCACAAGCTCCCTGAGTATGCTCATATCATATCACTTCATTTCCAACACCACCGCCCGTCGCCCCAAGTGCCGGTCTCGTCGGAGAATGAGCCTTGGTTGAATAGAATCCATAAGCAGGGAGACGACGCTATATTATACGGTGGGACTGAAGCTTCTGCTCATGGCTTGGAGTCTTCACCCTCACCGATAGGACACGATGCAGTTGATGAAGACGATCCACCACCTTCAGACCACGACGAGAAAACACCGACACAGCTGAATCACACCGTATACACTTCTCCCTCGCCGAGTTCATCGAGGAGTATACAATCCTCCCCGACTTCTGCACCTCATCACAATGTGAGTTACGTATCCACGCCGCCCAACAGAATGTCTACAGCCCCTCAATTCGGCGACCATTACCACTTTCACCACCACCTATTCCGACACATCATCCTAGCAGTCCTCCTCCTCCTCTTCCTTGGCGGCATAACCTTCCGAGCCCTCCGCCATCTTAGATTATGCTGCGCCTCCCCACGCTGTCGAGCCTCCTGCTCCTCCGCCCGGGAAGAACGCCGTAACCGCCGTGCCTACCGCCGAGCTGCACGCCAGCACGCTTGGCGCAACTGGTGGAACAGATACCGTCGCCCTGAATGCACCACCGACTACGAGGAGAAGCGGACTCTGGTCCTTGAGCAGGAGGGCGTGCTGGAAGGCGCTATGCAAGACGAGATGCGCGGGTTGAGGGTGGCACAGGAAATTGTGGGTGAGATGGTGAGGGCTGAGGAGGGGAGGTCAAGACTCTATCAGCAAGCGAATATGCCACAGCACTCACGCTCACATTCACCCACTGTGGCCGAGCTCGGAGAAGCGATGTCGTCAAGCTCGTCATCACCATCAGCTGTGCCCCAAATCTTCAGGAACGTTGTCTCCCTCGCTAGATATCCGCGCCGTACATCCTCCGCATCTTCCCGATCAGGGAGCGGCATCCCGCCTCCTCGGTACGAAGAAGAACTCGAGGGCGATATCGATGTCGTCGATGGCTTTAACTACTCTCCTACGTACGGTATGGGCAGTGGACTTACACATTTACATACCCTTGAGGACGGGTATGCCGAAGAGTACGGCGACGACGCAACCCCAGATAGCAGTGTGGTGGATTGCAGCCCGAGGATGAGCTTTGATACCGGCAGGACGCGACTTTGACTGCTAAGGGTGGCAGGGATTAATTGACTGATGCACAAATATTTGGGTTTTGGAAATAGCTTGTCCTTGGGATTTCTTCTTCTTTTGGGTGCTCAAAGGGACCCAAGAATGTACTTTTATGATGCGTAATGTAATGGCGGGAGAGATGATCTCTGAGTTTCTCTTTTCGGACATGACATTTGGGGGGAAGGCGTCTCATTTAAGCTCGTGGCAATGTGAACGGGACATGAAAGTGCTGATTTCTTTCTACAATGGTGCATATGTGGAGCGCACCAGATAAACTCAATTTTCTGAGCGTGTAATGTCATCTCATTTGCCAGATTTGGATATTTCAGTTCCAATTTTGACCACGTCTCCACAGACGTCAGGTGGTCGTCTGCTTGGAAAAGTTGATCGATCGCATGCAATGTGGTATCCGATAGAGCTCCAATGATAACGCCTGCCTCCTGTAGCATTTTCGATAACTGCCAGTGTATGACGCCGATGCCAAAATTTCATCACACGAACAAGATTCCAGTGGAGAATCTGAGAGTGGATGAGGGCCAAAAACTTCAAGAAAGATTTGGGAAATATAATCTCTTCCTCTTCAATTCTGCAGACAAGCAATCCAGAACCTGTGGTAAGAGCATCAATTAGCATTTCCCGTCCGATCGACCAACGGATCTAGATACGAAAACTCACCTTCGAACTCACGACCCCTTGGTTGTACAAATACTTCCCCAACCCCCTCACAACCTCCACCTGCTCCTCAGGCGTCAGCCCCGTAATCGCCGTCTCAATCACGCCCCCGACCGTCGTCTTGTACACAGCGATGAAACTTTGATAATACATAAACGCGAAGAATCCCATGATGAACTGACAATCCATTCTATCCGTGATCCCACCGTGTCCGGGTATGCTGTCGCCGAAATCCTTGATTTTGAAAGTCCGTTTGAGGCCAGAGGCGAAGAAGCCGCCGAACGGGGCGATAAGCGACGCGAAGGACGCGAAGACCATGATGTGGAACTGCATCGGGGCGATCCAGAAGGTGTAGTTGATGTGGGACCAGGTGGGGAGGTGGTATGGTTTCGCCGTAAAGACGGGGTTGGGTGTGCATTCCAATCCGGTCCAGAAGTTTGCGCCGAGGTCGTTGACAGGGCAGATGAAGTATTTGTAGCGCATGAGGATGTTTGTCATGAAGAAGCCGAAGATGATGGTGCAGATCCAGGCGCCGACGAAGCCTTCGACGGTTTTTTTAGGGGAGAGCTTGATGAGCTGGGTGCGGCCGAAGGTGATGCCGCAGATGTAGGCGAAGATGTCGTTTGTGATGACGAGGCTGACGGGGAGGAAGAACCAGATCATGCCTTCGAAGATGTTGTTCATGATGAAGTGGGCTTGCACGACTATGAGGTAGAGGGCCATGTGCGTCCAGCCGAATTGGGAGAATTGGAAGCGGTAGTGGCCTTTTTTGAGCGAGCCGACGAAGAAGACGAAGCCAATGACGTAGAGCATGAAGCTGATGAAGCGGTGGTGGGTTGCAAACGGGAGGAGGACTTTGTCTACCAAGACGATGTGTTTGAAGTAGTAGATGACGCTTTCGCCGTAGAGGAAGTACATCGTTGTGGCTAGGAAATACCAGTTCAGGGATTTGGTTAGGGGGAGATTCTTTGCTTTGGCGGGTACGGAAGAGATCGCGATGACTTCTTTGAAGGATATTATCTGGACGGCGGTTACCATTGCGATGATGTATATATGGCCTGCGGACATGGCCGCAAAGAAGCCTGCTATCATGACCAACGTCCATATTGTGCGTGTGATGAAGGTCTGCTTCTTTTTCTCGTAATCTGAAGGCGGTGTCTTCTCCGCATGTACTGTCTCTCCTTTCTTAATGGTGCCATTTCTCGTAGGACTACCAGGTTCCGACATACTTTCACTAACATCAGAGGAACTCTGTCGCCTGTGTTCTTTGCTTGAGTTACTGCCTCTGTGTTGAAATTGGACACCTCTTGGTTTCGTCATGGTCTTTTCGACTGAAAGGTATTCCTGTGGCTCCACGATGTCTCCGAACTTTCAGGCAGACTGCTCGCAGAAAAGCTTTGCGTTGACGATCTGGGGGGGGGGAATTGGGGACGCACGTGTCAAATGCTGCGCGAAACTGAGCAGAGCTGTAGCCGTGTGTATAACTCTGCACATCCAATTCTGAAGACCAATCTTCGATGTATGCGAGACCTGGGCAGGGAGCTCGCTTGAGTGCATACAACGGGGAGAAGAGCAGTTGTGGAAAGGAATATTTAAAATGGGCTTGGCTACGACGTCAGGCTGCGGGAAAACGGCGGAGTGGAGTCCTTTTGCTGCTGGGCGCCGCTCCCGCCCACGCGTGTCTCATGCCAAGATATTCTACCATGGAACCCGTTTGCTGTCCATGGTCTTTGTCTAAGCTAGAGTAGGTGCTTCGGAGGACGAATACATTGCCTCCCATGGAGGTCAATGATGAATGGCATGGACGACAACGGAGAAGACGACAATTTCTTCGCTGACGCTTTCGATGCTCTACCTGACAATGCCTGGGACGAGCTCGAACAGAATGCAATTCAACTGACCCAGCATCCCCAAATCGAGACTCATACGCAGCAGTCTGATGTGAAGCTGAATACCCATCGGACAAGAGGAGTGTACCAAAACACAGCATATCGAATCCCAGTAAGGCAACCGATTCAATTGCCAGGCAATTATCAACCTCCACAACAGCAATATGCACCAAGACAGGCCTACATTAAGGCCACTGATAGTGCTGCCTATGAAGATGCCGACGTCCCAACTCCCGTCGAGGAGATATACACTCCTCAGAATACCCGAGGAGAGATAACGCAGAGGGAGCAATGGCGGCAACAACGATATGGAGGAGCAAGTCGACCTGCAGGACTACCAGCAATAGCCTACGAACGGCCCTATACGAAACCTTACGAAGAGCAGCAACTCGATGAACATAATTTTGATGTGGATGTAGACGAAACAACCGCATTGAACGCCGTCAATGACCTGCAGGTGAATCAGCAGCAGCATTCTGGGCGAGAAGAAGCACTTCGAGCACAGATTGACGAGTTGATGAGGGAGCGAGATGACTTGACAAGGGAGCTTCGTTCGGCGAAGTCGACTGTCATGACACGCCAAGGAGAGATCGCACTTATTCGAGGCAATCAAGCCAAGGATAGCCAAAGATTTGAACGTCAACTGGTGGCACTCAAAAAATCCATTCAAGAAGATGCAGCCAAGCACAAGATGTCCATTGAAACTACGAATAAGCAGAGCGAGAAGATTACAAGTGAAAACCAATTTCTCAATCACGAACTCAAGGAAGAATTGGAAAAGATCAAAGCACTTCAGAAGAGCCTGAAAGAGTACGAAGCCCGCCTGGCCAAGAGTAATAGTGGAGAGGCAGTCACAACTCCGAAAAGAGTACGACAGTTACCACTTAGGGATGGATTTGACGACGAGGATTTTGCGGTGGTCTCGCCCACCAAGTCTGGTCGAAAGTCAAAAGGCGGAACACCAACCAATGCAGGCAAAAGAAAGCGCAAGGTGCCTGATGCGAGCCCAATACCAGCTCTGACGTTTCATGAATCATTCACTGCAGAACCGAAGAGGCTGGATGTTCCCAAGGAAGAGTTTGCTAAAAGAGCCGAGAGAGCTCTAGTTATTCGAAAGGATCCTCAAGCTCAGAAGAGCTTGCAGTTCATGCAACGCATGCTCAATCACCGTCTGACCCCGAACAAAGATCGGATACTTGAAGTCTTCTCCCAATTCGCTTTTCCGTCCGATATTAAGAAGTCGTTCACGTCCATCGTGTTGGAAGGATCCGCATCACTATCCGGGGCAACATTGCCCTCTGGATTTACCAGAATAATGATCGCTCTCTGGGCACAGGCGCTAAAAGAGAAGTACTACCGGCCAATCGCAGCTTTAGTGGAGGTTATCCAGTACATCATTGCTCTCGAAAACTCTGTCATCAATTCAGACGTCATCCAAAAAATCATTCCTGTACTTCAGTCGTCTACCGATGTAAATGGAGCTGTGCGTTTCGAGAATTCTCCAGTATCACACCAGAACTTTGGTCAATTCAAGGAGACACCCAATTCCGAGCTCAACAGTGAAGTAGACGGCACTGAAACTCTTGACATGCTTTACACCGTCGCCTGCTCCTGCATTCGCAAATTAAAGCTTATGGAAGATTTCTGGCGGACTATGGACTCCAAGTTCATCCTCATGATGCTTAATGTCGCCCAACCCATCACCGACCTCACCTTAACTCTCAACCTTCTCTCCACCAGTATATTGCCCACCACCTTCGGCACCATCATGTCTAACGACTCTGATCAACAAAAAATCGAACGTTACCTCGTCGACCGAGTCGCCTACCTGCTGTGGGAAACCCCGCGCGTCGACGAAGGCCTCCCCAACCCCACCAAGCACTCAACCTACCAACTCCGCATGGAAGTGCTCTCCCTCCTCTCCGAACTCGCCCTCTCCTCCCCCCATCCACACTCCGACCCGACCCACCACGGCTCCACGCTCCTGGCTTCCCACCCTTCCATCATCGGCCGTCTCGTCCGCTTCATCTACGACACCGTCGATGACCTCTACATCCCTATCGCACCATCCTCCCCGTTACACCCCCTCCTCTCATCCCTCATCAATCGCGCAACTTTCCTTCTATATCGCCTCCTCCAGCTCCACGGCAAAGACATCAATCTTCATGAGAAGCTGAAGGCGATTAACGGAGGGGTACAGAAGCATAGAGTAGTGTTGACGAGGCTGGCGTTCAGTGAGGGTCTGTACCTTGAGAGTGGGGTCAGTGATCAGACGGTCGCGATGGCGCATGAGATGCTGGAGGATGCTGTTACGCCGGAGGAGGCGGAGGCTTTGATAGAGGTATATCCGGCTTTCAAGGGCAGGGGAGGAGGGGATGATGGGGAGGCCTGAGCTGGTTGAATCGATTTCTACACTGCATATTCTGCCAGTGAAATGTCTGATCTTTGTCTGGGCTGGATGCCGGTCGTTTGGGAGATCGCAAAGCGGTGGCGCTGAGGCGTGTATTGTACGATCCACGAGTGCAAGGAGCTCTTTGTCTCCGCAAGGAGATTCAATGACATATGTTTTCTCTACCGCACATCAGGGTCTTAGCGATGGCGCCCTTGCTTCACTTACCACCTCCTGGTACGTAGTCGTTTCCATGCGCACAAGGTTTCATTCTACAGACCCTTTTGAACCCCCAACATCCTCGCTGTTCAATCTGCACAGGGTTGGGAGAAGACGCTCCGGGAGTACACCTCTTGCATTGATCACTTTGCAAATATGCGAGTGGCCTTGGCCTCTGTTGAGACACAGTTTTCTGAATGTGTCAGAAGTGTCAACGGTATTTACTATTATTTTCTGTGCTTCTAGTTTATTCCCCAAGTGCTAACTGTTAACCTATAGCCACAACATGGTACTATGACTTTTTCTAAAAGTAAGGACTATAATAAATGCTAGAACAGGTTTCATATCCCGCTGTGATATAAGAGGACATCTCTTCCTGTGCTTCCAAAAGGTCCTACTACACTAGGTCACGTCTTGGCCGCGAACCATGTTCACCACCTGTTTGTCTGTGGCAAATAGTTCTTGCTGCTGTTACTCCTCCTGGGTGGTTTTCGATCTAAAAATTCGAGACGAACGAACGACCTAGAGTTTATAGTCTAGATAGATCTGATGAATGAGTGTATGAAGAGAAGAAGCTATCTACGCAAACTAGCAAGGAAGAAGGAAATAGGCCTGTGCTGAGTAAGCCGCCAAGGAGGACCTACAACACACCCCCACGAGTGCAGCGGCGGA
>JAABUK010001165.1_pt1 | contig 51142 bp, 46 predicted proteins | sample 5559141 | NCBI WGS metagenome assembly JAABUK01 (sample SAMN10711869, study PRJNA513367) | rock metagenome | isolation source: Antarctica rocks | place: Antarctica: Victoria Land, Pudding Butte nord | collected 2016-01-03 | reverse complement strand
GTGAACCGGTGAACCCCCCCCCCCCAAAAATGCAAAGCAGCGCGTCTCACCACCCCAAATACAAAAATGAAGACGGGCTGTCTATCTATGCAGGCGTGTTGATAACAGTTCATTCACTCTCGTATTGCCCTGCGCTACCATGGCCGGTATCGTTTACTCCTTTCCTTTCCTTTCATGATTCGATTCAATCCGATTCGATGCAATGTCTCGAAGCGCAGAGGCAACGCCAACCCAGTGCAAATGCGAATGCAAATGCATCAACCGCTCGTTGCTGCTTGCCTCCCTGTACCAGTACATGGCCTCTCTGTGGAGTCGATCTCATGCCAAGCCAACCCCTTCCCTCACGAGTCAGGACGCCTTTGAATGCCGAACCTTGCTTTCTTTCTTGCAAACAAGCATTGTGCAAGCCTTTCCATGCAGCCAGTCCATAGGGCAGCGAGACCCGGGAACCGGAACACGAGAACCTGGACGAAGCCCACTCCATATCCCTAGCCCCCACACACAGGCTCAAACCCCAGTACCATCGCAGCCCTAGAAATTATACCTCCCCCCTTGCCTCCCCAGCACCTTCCCCTGACGATTCCTCGTCACCATCCCCATTTTCCCCGTGCCCGCATCCTCAAACAGTGGCGGCGTGTTCTTACTCAACCCTCCAACCGGCACCGCAATCCCTTTCTTATTGCTAACAATCCTGCCACCCCTCGCCTTCGTGACCAGGGGCTCCATATGTTTATGGCCCAATTCGCAGAGGGCCATTTCGTTCCTCCAGCGAAGACAGCGGTGATGCATGCTGCTGTTGTGGTAATGATCGTTGTTGATGTAGGCTTTCGTGCGGGTGGACATCCTGGTCGGAGGTGGCGGCGGCGGTTGGTGCTGGTCTAATTCTGATTCTGCCTTTTTGGTGAGGTATTCCTTCCTCCTTTCCATGTACCTGGTGATGACTTCGCGCTGGTTCGAGAGTTCTTTTCTCAATTTGACTTCGCGATTACCTCTGGTGTCTAACCACCCGATCAGCATATCGATATCTTCCGGGCTCTCATAGTAGCCCCATTCCCTGGCCGTGAAGACGCTCGTGAGTCCTTCCTCCGAACGTTTACGTTCTGCAGGCGTTAATTGAAAGGAGCGGAAATATCGAGAATTCTCTTCTGGACTGACATCGATGAAACCTTCCCTCTCGAGGTCATCCGGGCCTTGGATCCAGAGGCGACCGTTTGCGTATCCGGCGTCGGCTGTTGAGGCGTCGGGAAGACCCTCGTAGGGCATAGCATTGCGCTCGAACCAGTAGTAGCGGTTCCAGAAACGGTCTTTGCCCAGCACCCTGGTCCGGGGGCAATCGGCTTCTCTCAGGTCGTTGTCCACACTGATGATGACCTCTTCTTCTTCCGTGATTCTGTCCTTCGTCCGCTCGACCTTTTTGAGCACTTTTTGGTACTCTTTGGTGCCCTTGGTCTGCTTGGCTTCAAGTGCTTTGAGTCTTCGCTCTTCCTCTTCTTCGCGCTTACGTTTGCGCTCGACGGCTCGGTCATTTCCTCGACGGAGGGAGCGGTTGGATTTGGGTTCTTCGTCCTCAGTGTCCACGATGGATGTATCTTCTTCTTCCATCTCGACGTCTGGTACTTCGGCGAGCTCTGGTGGTGGTGTTGTTGGGGTTGGTGATTTTTCTGGTTGTAAACGTCGACGCTCCTCGTGGAGAATCTTCAGTTCCGCAATGCTGGCCTTGTCAGCACGATTCAACAAGATGGGTGAGTATGCAATCTTACGCTTCTTTCCTAGCTCGCTGGTGCTCAATCTTAGTCTTGCGGAGCTCGGTCATCTGTGCGCTAGACTCCTCTAAGAATGCCTTGATCGCCTTAGTCTCTAAAGTCAACATGCAGATGATCTGCAAAGCCTTCACCCGCATGTTGATGTCCATGGTAGAGTACTGCAGCAAGGCGGTCTGCTGAGTAGGCTCCGCGTCCAGCGGCGCAAGGTAAGTCAAGATCTCATCACAATCTGCTTGTAATCGCGGACGACCAGCCAGTTGATGTAATAGGCCAACCATGATGAGCTGCCAACCACCATACCGGAAGTCTCTTTCTCGAAGCCGTTGAATCCAGCCACACTCGCCAAACATCTCCGCTGCGCGGTGTATCCTCATATCTGCTGTTGCAGAACGACTTCGAGATGCCGGCTCCACCTCTGCTTTGTTCAAACTGCTTCGAGTAGTCCGCTTCACCGGTTCTTGGGGCTCGGGACTCGGTGTTGGTATGGCACTCGATCCATCGACAGCGCTTTCTTCCTCTTCGTCCTCTTCATCTGATGGCAAATCAGGGAGAGGTATTTGAATTGCACCATTCTGGTCGTTTTCGCTATTTACTAGTTTTTTCAAAACTGCGCAATGGATCTCATTGAATAATTCGCAATCGACGTTAGCAGAGGAAAATTGCATTGCTTCAACAAAATCATCGAACGTGAACGAGTCGAGCAGGAATACTTGGCAATACACATTCAGTGTATTCCAGGTCTCTAGCAGACGCCCAACCGCGCTCATTAGAATTGGGGTATCGGGATGGCTGATTGTAGTTTTAGGAGTATCTCGGGATAAATATTTGATTGCCGGCCGGTGAGTACCATCTCTGACAGGAGCAACGTCGAGATCTTCGATAGGATACTTTATCGGCGGCGGAGGTGGTGGCTTCGGAAATGAATTCGGGACTATCTGGGGGAGTGGAGAGTAATGCATGCCATTGGTGGGACTGTATTGATGGAGGTCGAAGGTTGTTTGGCTTGCCTTGGGAAGCACAAATGTTGGATTGCCATGTAGCGCTCGCTGGTATTCCTGGAATTGTTCATGTTTCATATTGGCAATGTCTTCTGGTGTCATTTTCGATTTAGGGCCCTTGATGGCCGGTTTGAGTTCCGGAAGTCCTCGAGAAGCCCAGAATTGATGCATACCTTCTTGTTCTCCTTTCCTTGCAGCAGCATTGGCTTTCCGCTCGGCGGCTTTGTTGCCGTACTGAAGATGTGGTGGAATTTCTGTGTCAATTCGGTATTCCTCTGCAATCCTCGGCTTGACCAGCCATGGCGCACCTGTCCACGCTTCTCTGGTGACAGTGTTCTTGATGAAAGAGCGGAGCATTTGTTTTGTGAAGGCTTTGCGATCTCGTACGATATGGTCGTCATCCACCAAAGCTTCTTCGTCTGATCGTGTCATTAATTGGACGAAATATCTTGAGAATGCTTTGCGCTCGACAGATCCATCGCCGCGACGAAGTTCGGGAAATTTGGCTTTTTCGCGAACCAAGCCATTGAGCCGAGTGCCGTCATCTAGTACGACTGTGACTGTTTCGCCTGGGTAGAAATCTTGTCTGAAATCTTCGAAGACCTGATCTACGAGATTGTCTATTCGAGATATGGTGGAGAACTGAACTCGACGCAAGACTGGTTCTCGAAGTGCTTCAGGAAATGAGCTATCCACCTCTTGAGAGCCAACAGCTTCGCTTTTCTGAGCGTCGAAAAAATTCAGGCCGGAATGTCCTGTAATCTCACAGATGAACCGCTTCTACATAATCTTAGTACGTGCGGACATCATGAAGGACATCGCTTGTCGGCGCAAGGAAGTAAACCGGCTTGAGAGGCTAACCTGTTTCAAGAAGTCCATTCTGAGCGTCAAGTCAGCAGTAAGCTCTCAATGCGGAAGGTGAGGCTTGCCTATGGAGATATGCTTCATAGTCGAGAAGCACCTCATTCGTTTCTGGAATGACCCAGATCTACCTCATCTTAGCAACCGGCGAAAGGGTCATGGGAGCGACGGGTATGTCCATCCCAGCTCACCTCGGTATCGTCATCTTGGATAGAGGGTTTGGGAAGGTATTGGACGGGCTTCCGCTTGAAAAGAACCTTTGCTGGTTAGTGCGCAATTTAATATCCCCGTGACTGTCTAGTTCGTACCATCGTGCGTGATTGATCCCTTCAGCGAGGGCGAAGACGAAGTATGTAGGAAGTTAACGTGTTCGAAACTGCTCTGCCGCATGTAAGCCAAAAGCTCAATATGACCTTGCTGGGGGGGGGTTTCGGAGTAGCAGCGCGGTATGATAGTTATCTCGGAGGAAATGGTCCATGATCTGGATGCGCGATTTCAAGGGGGCAAGGTTTAGGCAGGAAGAGGAGGATGTTTCCCATCTCCTCCTCAAGCTTTGGCCGCCTTCCTGTGCAGGAAGGACGAAGGTAGACTTACATCTGAGAGTCCCGACGCGTGCCCAAGCCATGCGGAGAAGGAGGATTGGGGTATGCGATGGAGGTGGGGAGAGTGAGATGGTGGGTGAGAGCGTTGGCGGTGAATGAGAAGGGGGATGGTGGAGGCAGAAAAGATGGTGGAGAGAAGGGGCCCTGGCGGAGGTAGGCAGGCTTTTGCTGTGCCGGCGCGGGCAGAGCCATAGTATACTTCGCATTTGGCATTTGGCATTTTGGGTGACAGGACCAGACAAGGGCCACATTCGGCCAACGCCAAAGCCAAACGGAAGAAAGAAAAGAAAGTCTGCCGAACGGGAAGAGGGCAGTGGAGGCATTAGCGCCGCCCACGCACTGCAGCCACCTCCACGCACCCGCCCCGTGAAAATCAAACATCACCCCCCTCCGCTCCCGGCACCCTATTGTCCCCTTTTTCAACCACCAAGAAGCATTCCACCCACGTTCTTGCACTCGTTCTGCTCCGAATTCCCAGGAGAAGCCATCTCTTCACCGTGGACTCCCGTGCAAAGGATCTCGTATCTTTCAGCCGCCGAATTTAGAGCCTCAGAAGACACCACCATGCACGAGTCATCCTTCAGGGATGCCGCTTAGCCCCCCTTTGTCCAAGCAACGGGGGGGACCTGATACCGTCTACCGGCCTGAACGTCTCCTTCACCTTTACACCCGCCTTCTTATTCCAAAGGGCATGTATCATGACCAGACCTTGGTCTCAGGGTGACCTCCCGACCGGGAAGAGACATAAGGCGCAGTAGGATGGAATTAAAGATGGGATGGAATTTGCTCTGCACTGGTTCTCTTTCATCACACGCCAGAGATATTTCGAGAGTAGCATTAGCTCGATGATACTGAGGCTGGCAGGTTTCGGGGTTCGCTTATTCACCCAGAAACATGGAGGCATTCTGCCCTACCGAATTGTCCCTCGATACCAAACCCACAGTATGGAACGCGTCCGTCCAGTCAATACCACAACTCAGCAAAGGCTCGATTGCCACAGAAGAACCGGAGTAGCGCATCGTTAGCGAGCCCGATGTTGCCTCTTGCAAGCTCTCAACGATAACATTGCCACTTTGCTCCCGCCTTTGAGTGCCGCCGTTATCATGTGAAGTAGACTACCATGAAACCCAACCAGCTGCCAACCACGCCTAGTGAACAGTAAGAGCTCGTAAACATTAACGGCAGAAATTCATATCTTTCGCCAAACACTAGGCGGTGCAGCAAAGAGCAATACGCTATCAGGGGTATCGAAACAGCAATATACAGCAGTGAGAACCTGTCGAGCAAGAAGACACGTGGTCGCGTTGCAGCAGGAGCCAGTCGATCGAAAGCATATAAGAACAGAATAAGCCAACAGGTAGTGTATGCTGCTTTGACAGGAAACTCTGCGGCAGTGAACAGGAGCGGAAACAATGACAGATGACCGGCAACGGCCAGCGGACGGAATGCACCAAGATAACGACGGTCCTTGAGTGCCAGCAGACTAAACGGGATCAATACCAAAAGTATAGCTTTCTCGTGGACGTGCCATCCGAAGAGGAATGATGCGTAGCCACAAAGTGTGATTGCGCCGACGAAAGTTTCCCAATCTGGTTCAAACCACAACTTGGTAAGAGCAATTAGCTGGAAGGCGACGGTAAGGCCAAAGCAGTACTCTTTGGTGATCCCAGGCAAAACAGCAAAGGATGTGTCGCCAATCAGCCCCCGTGTCACACTCTGCAGGGCATCCTGTTTTACGGCGAGTCCTAACCGTGGGGCGATTGCAATGAGAACCCGGTCAACGAAGGAGTACACGGCCCAGATGTTAGGAGCCCAATATGCGTGACAAAGGCCTCGTGAGAACGGAAAGAGCCGGCTCTTCAATTGGTCTAGCTGATGCCAGTAGGCGAAGGGTGCGAATGCGAGGCAGATGATGCCAATGACGCTTGAACCAAGTCTGATAATGTTCTGAAAGCGGGGACGGAAAATCGACTTTGGATCCAGACAGAATGCTCGAAGCAGGTAGACAAAGTAGGCGGGTGCCAGGTACAAGTAGATGTGTTTGAAGCAGAGCAGTGCTGCAAAAAGGATACCACTATACAGCATCGTCGACTGCTTTCGCGCCAAGACCATGGACAAGATAAGTATGCCGTAGAGGACGCCATTGTATTGGAAGTGGACGTGGTCTATGATCAAGAAGCCCGGTGACAGAAGAATGGACAGTGCGGTCGCGTGCGAAGTATGCCGAGTACCAGTGGGACTTGACTTGACATACCTGTACCCTTGTCAATGTTGTCATGAAGATCAAGCCCAAATACATATGATCATACTGATGCAAAGCAAATATCAGCAATCCCTCCGTCAAAAGTACCGAGCCTCTCTGGAAACAGACTGTAGCCCAAGAGTCATAACCCAAGTGCTCAATGTTCAACATCGGGGAGTCTGCCAACGCCGCCGGCCACGAAAGGAGCCATTCGAAATAAGCGAAGAACGGAGGATAGTCGAGCGTCCATTCGGAAGTGGACTCAGAGTACCATTGCTTGACAGGGAGGGAGTGAGTGAGTGCCAGCCAATTGCGATGCACCTCAAAGTCCGTGGACTTGCTGCAGGCTTATTAACCTAGAACCATTGCCGGCCTTCTCATGTTTGGTACTTACTAGGCAGGGAATAGTAGCAACTTGAGTGCTGTTGCGACAATCGCGCATTCTGTCAGCGTTGGATAGATATCTGTCATGACACCCTCCTGCCCTTCCAACTATTTGCAGCACACAGATTGCTGGAGGTACGTGGTAAACTGCATTGTTTGGAGAAGAGGTTCGCACAAGGATCAGCAAGATTGAGCAGACGTCACAATTTCCACGCCCGCACTAGTGACACGCGGGAGCTCTGTTCTTGGCAGCTTCAGGGGCCACTCAAAGTTCTTACACCCATTTCAGGCCAGCTGTTCGCCCTACTGATGGACCTATCTGACGCTGGAATAAGACATGCTGTGGCATTTAATACCTTGAATATTCGACATCTTGTAGATCTGTCTCCCGGTGCCGTCTCGTTCGCAAAGGAAATCCGATACTGCGTCATCGCCGTTGTCATTGGTTTCGCGACGACAAGCATCGTGAAAAGTGTCCTGAACTATCGGAAGAGACCCGATTGAGCGGGTAGGAATACTCAGAGGCGCCCTCCTCTTCTCGTTTTGTTGTTGGTCAGTCACACTTTAGTCAGTGCCGTGAGACATACAGCTAATCTGGTTATCAGTGCCGTTGTCTCAGCCCGCGCCATACACTATGCGCCTCTCCATCCTAACTGTGGTCCACATCCTAGGATCCGCGTCGACTACTTTTGCGCAATCCCTCATCAGCGATCTCTCGTTCGGACAAACATCTCCATTGTCAGACAATGGTGCAGACATACCCGGTTTTCATGTGCTCGGCGAGGGTCATGTTCCCAGACTCATGTCAGATCGAGTGATTCTGACTCCTCCTCATCCGGGAAACAAGCGTGGGGCATTATGGGCAGACAAGAAGAACACAGCAACGGATTGGAGCGTCGACCTAGAATTTCGCGCTAGTGGACCGGCGCGAGCAGGTGGCAACCTTCAATTGTGGTACGTTGCCAGTGGGAAAGGCACCGTCAGCCTGAGCAGTATATATACGGTCAGAAAATTTGATGGACTTGCCTTAGTGATCGATACACACGGAGGCACGTCTGGGAGCATACGCGGGTTTTTAAACGACGGTACGAAGGATCATCGGAACGATCCAAACGTTGACGCACTCGCCTTTGGGCGTTGCGACTATGCGTATAGGAATCTAGGTCGACCATCCAAGCTCACCTTGAAGTCCAACCCGAGCGCCGGCCTCCAAGTCATCATTGACGACCGACCCTGCTTCAACAGCGACAAAATCTCACTACCATCAGACTACTTTTTCGGACTAACGGCGGCCTCCTCCGAACCCCCAGATTCTTTCGAAGTCTTCAAATTCTCCACCTACTCCTCCAGCAGCACCTCCCCTGTCTCCCATCATGACGATCACCACGAAGAACACCGCCAACAACAACAACGAGAACGTCCCCAAACCCCCCTCAACAACGCCGACACCACCGAACCCAAGGACGCCGACCCAACCACCTACTCCACCTCCACCGCCCAGTTCGCCGACCTCCACAACCGCCTCCAACTCCTCTCCCACGCCGTACACAACCTCTTCCGCGAAATCTCCGCCCATACCACCGCCGAAGAAGCGCGCTACGCTGACATCCTCAAACAACTCCCCTCGAGCTCCACCATGACCAACCTCGACCACCGCGTCCAGAACATCGAGATGATGATCTCCGCCTTGAAGCGCGAGATCGAGACCGGAGACCACAAGAGCCAGTTCGATCTGCTGCATGACAAGTTGAATAAGGCGCAAGCGGGGATTTCGGAGCATTTGCCGGAGGCGCTGGGAAGGGTGGTTACGAGTAGTGCGCCGAGCATGGGGTCCTTGGTCGCGGTCGTGGTGGTTGTGCAGATTGGGTTGGCGGCGGCCTATGTTGTCTATAAGCGGAGGAGGAGTCAGACGCCGAAGAAGTATCTGTAGCGATTACTCTCCTGTACCGAGTTCGGCAAAGCTTTAATAATCCGGCATAATACTTCATTCTTAAAGTTAAGGGAGTTCTTGCAGAATTGGAGGCTGCCACTACCAGCAATGAGCTACTAATCAATCAGTGGAATAAAAGTGTATCCAGTGCGCTCCAACGGGGCCACGCGCCACGAGCCCGCAATATCAAAACGAATACAAAGAGTCACAAATGCAGGTCACCAACCCATTCATTGATCAACTTATCCAATCACTCGGCCTACCCGCTCTTCCTTCTTTCCTTCCTGCACGCAAGGATTTCTCATCCTGCCAGTGCCAAGGTCAAACTGAGCTCACAACTATCAGAAGATTGAGGTTCACATATCAACTCCTCCCCACCAGCCAGGCAGGCAGGCAGGCTCTGGGCAGTGGTGTACTCTCGTGCAGCGGCAAAGGAGACAATTCACCTTAAGAGTACCTAGCTTGTGTCAGAATATTGTCCTGTGTGCATGGGGGAGAAAGAGAGTGCGTGAGTTGAAATGCAACCTGGCTGAAGAGAGAGCAGACTTGGGTCAATTATGGTAAGGATCAGAATGTTGAAGCGATGAAGGAAACAGAGGAAAGGTAAATCGGATGGCTTGTGATGCCTTTTCTAGACGACTATTCATCAGACCAACAGATTTGAAGATTCAGGAAACAAAAAAGAACAAAACCGCTTTGATATGCAGGACATGGGCAGGTCAGAGTGCTTCCTGAGCAACTCCTCCTTGACCCTTTTTCTTCCGAACGCTTCCAAAAAGACAGGCAAAAAGCATAAACTGCAAGACAGTGCTGAATGTCTGCTTCCTCGCCAGAGATGTGTCGAGAAGAGCAATCTGTCTAAGCGGCATGTGAGGCCGTACGAGCACCAATCAGCCGAGAGCATCGAGATTTTTCTTGAAAGTAGTCGAGATGGCAGGGCATCCAACGCCTACTGAGCCATTGAAGTTTTGCATGACAGACAACATGGTCTGGAGTCTGATTTTCTCGGATGCTTTGTCCGGGCCGGTGGGGAAGGGAGCTGGCAAGCCGAGGGTGCTTCCGTTTTTGACGGCAAAGTCGAGCTTACCAAGGTAGGCACCCCTATCGGCTGGGCAGCTGCAGGGGATCGGTTTGGGTGCGATTGGGGTGACGCAGTTGCCTGTGCCGTCGGGGCTTTGGCCGGCGGTGACGCCGTAGGCGGGGACGAGGGCGTTGATGGTGGCGGCGTCGGGTGGTGATGCAGGGGCTTGGGGAGCGGCGATGACGGTGAGAGCCAGGAAGGCGGTGATGAAAGCGGTGATGAACTGCATTTTGATTGATCTTTTTGATTGACTTGATTGTAGGCGAGACGAAGGCAGTGAAGATAAGGAATTAGAATTCGGAACTGATAGTGATCGTTTGAAAGTTGTTGAAAAGCATGAGAGGTTGCGGATTCTTTTGTCCTTTACATACCTGTCGCTCGTTTGAACGCAATCTAAGGTAAAGCATGCAAGTTTGCAAGGACTTCGCATGAGCCATCTCAAAACGTGGACTCAAAACGTGGAGTCCTTCGGAGGCGGAGGCTTGTTACTGCTTCATCGTCAGGATATGTGTTCATAACCTCCCAACACTATCCAATTAGAGCCATGGGCGCCAGTATGAGCCAGACCAGACCTAGAGGTTAGATTTGCAAGGACTTCGCATGAGCCATCTCAAAACGTGGAGTCCTTCGGAGGCGAAGGCTTGTTACTGCTTCATCGTCAGGATGAGCACTGATGTTTAGCAAGGCTTATGTGTGTTCGTAACCTCCCAACACTATCCAGTATGAACCAGACCTCCCGCGACACGGCAGTCTTCACCCTCCCGCGACCCGTGCGGGAACCAAGTGTGACTTTCTGGGGCGCGGCCAACGTGTTTGACATCGCAGCAGCTGGGAAGAAGTCTATGGACAGCAGGAAGATTGTCTGAGGCGCAGAACGTGACAGAGAGAGACATGAGCGAGGCGAGAAGGTGATTGGTGGGCGCCCTCGGGGTCCTTGTCGCACGAGCGCTATGCAGGAGAGCCATCCGTCGCAGACTTTTTGGGGCGCCAAAGGTTGCAATTGTGGCCATGCTATGATAATGTAATGATCACCATTGTCCAAGGAAGACGTTTTAGTCGGTGACATTCGAGGCTCATACTCCTAACGTGAGAAACGGGATTGTGGTCCTTCTTGGCACTTTAGTGAGGAGCTAATCTGCTGAGCGAAAAGCGAAATCGCAATAGCACGTGCTATCACCACGCCAGCATCTTGGGATCTCATGGTGTACATCTTCCTGTGAACCTTGGATACAGACAGCACTCTCTGACTGTATATCTACCACACATCCACGCCAAAAATCTCTCCAACCCTAACCCGTAACCGCCATGCGGACTGGTCCCATACTTTCTTTGGTCAGTATACCAGTAATATGGCTCACTGCCAATCCCTTCCCTCTTGTAAGCTTCCATCAGTTCATCATAATTTTCCATGCGCATACTGCCTCCCACAATCTCCCCCACCCCAGGCATAAGGACATCCACGGATTCGGTTACTCGACGATCTGAATCATCTTTCTTCATGTAGAATGCCTTTATCTCGACGGGAAAATGTGTCAAGAAGAGAGGTACATTGAGGCTATCGGTCATCTTCCGTTCCGCTGCTTCTGCAATGTCATCACCAAAAGAATGCGGTTGGCCATCCTCGTTTGGAATATTGTGTTCGACAAGCCAATCAATAGCATCTGCATATTTCATGCGCTTGAAAGGGCGAGAAGGAGGCTTGAATTCAGGATTGAGTTCCATTACTAGTGCAGCCATATGAGCGTCCTGTAGAGAGATGTCTATGACACGACAGATGATCTTCTCAAGGTGTTCGAGTAGGTCAGTGAAAGTGATGAAATCGAGCTCGCCTTCGATGTGAGTGTATTCGGAGAGATGACGTCGCGTAAGAGATTTTTCTGCACGGAATGACGGGGCAACACAGAAGACGTCGCCAAGGCTGGGAAGACATGTTTCGAGGTAGAGCTGAGAAGACTGAGTCAAGTACGCGGGTTGTCCGTAGTAATCGAAGCTGAAAAGAGTACTGCCACCCTCTACTTGCGTTTGAACCATACAGGGAGGTGTGACTTCAAGTAGACGGTTTTCTTGAAATGTCTCCCGAAACGCTCGCAAAACTCCGGCCCGGACTTTGAGAACAGAGGAAGCAGTATCGCCTCGCAAGACGAGATGACGGTTGTCGTAAAGTGTTTGTGGATCGGCATCTTTCTGGACACGAGTGGTGATGGCTTCTTTATCACCAGCTGCAACACCAATAATGCGGAAAAAGTCGGCATGAAGCTCGCGGTTAAGAGGGGCGCGTTGCTGCGGAGGAACAGGGCACATTTCGCCATGGATAGACAGGGAGGTTTCAAGGGTCAAGGTAAGTGCGGCGTATGTTCGAATGAGGTCACCCGTGAAAACACATTGCAAATGCCCATGTCCATCTGTGAGAGTCAAGAATATGACATCCTTTTGCTGGCGTAACCGATGCACTCTTCCAAGCACTCTGACTCTTGTACCGGGGGAATCTCCTTGTCTTAATGTCACGACCGAGGGATCAGTCTCGTCAAGTCTGATTCGGACAGGCTTCGGTAGAGACTTATCCTCCTCGACTACCACTTTCTTCGCTTCTTCGAGAGCTTGCTGACGCTTCTCAGTTTCCTGCTTTTCTCTCAATGCCAAATCTGCTGCCTTTGCTTGTTTTCGCATGTGTTGATCGTAGAGATTGGTGGCTTTCTTTACGGCGGATTTCGTAGCCGGCTTCCACTCCAGACGAGCAGCTGGATCGCCATCTTCGCTAACAGGGCCAGTCTGTGATTTACGGGTCAGATATGAGACGCTGCCGCCAGATGGCGCATGCTGGATCATGGCATGCAGAACGGTCTTGTAAGGGGCAAACTCTGTGCCTGAGGCAGCATCGTTGTCCCTACCGATGTCCTCGTCGACATAGATGGACGCCATCGTGGGAGAACGCGGCAAATCACCCCGCTGCAATAATGAAGAATGAGCGCAGGTGGAAAAGGTCAGGGTTTCAAATTGGAGTCGATTTCGATAAGAGAACCCACCTGCCTGCGGGCGGTGACCATGTGACTCATGCCCAGCCCTAACTCCCCAATTTGTCACCGAACTAACAATCCTCCAATGCGGCTCACACTTTTCCATCCCTCTTTTCAGGTTGCTCAACATAGATGTGGGGTGCAGAAACAAACATGTTCAATCTGATGTTGCATCTCCCCCTTTGTATGAGAATATGCAGCTCGAGTCCATTCGCCATTTTGAGGTCCACCCCATGCAAACGCAGGTACCTGGCGGTTGGGATGATGCAGTTTTAACGGTCTCATCTTAACTAGGCCCGCTAGTCAGGAACAATTTTGGGACCTTCGGATCATCCTCGTTCCCAATTCGGGTTTCTAGAAGCCCACACCCGTGGATTGCAGCCAATGACAATCTATCCGGCCAGGGCCCAAGAGATTGCTGACCACAACCAATGTTTCTTGCACAACCAAACGACTGTTGGTCACACAGTTACTGAAACGGAGGATCGTCATTTTCCAACACACCAAGTGAGGGAAGATGAGACAGTAATGGTTACTCGTTCTATGCTTGAGCTGGCAGAGAATACAGTAATTCCGAAGCACGTCAAGCATCATGCCCACTTGGCCATGGTCAATTTCCTCATCGATACTCCATCAAGCAGGACTAATTAGACTTTATGACCGTTAGCAGACTCGGACGCTAGAAATGGGGTTTTCCAGCAACTCCTGACCTGGAATGTGGCCGCTGGGGCGGAATAAGGCCAGCGGATAGGGGAAAGGAGCTCCGCATGCATGCCATGCTGCTCCAAGCTCTTCATTTGTTGCTGTCTCTTTCATTCTCTGCTTAGCATCTTCACATACCTCTCTTTCATTACCATTAAACACCTTCTTTCTGTTCCTTTTAGCCTCTCTATTCGTTCCTTTACACTAATAATTTTTGCATGTTCAAACTTCGTGAATCTTTCCGTCGATCCATTCCTTCACAATTAATCAATTTTTGGCTGCTCGATAACATCTCTCTTCTGCATCTCATCGCAGCTGAGCCAGAACATCGTGCCATTCGAGACGCTTCGGGTTTTCTCTGCGTCTTCCAATAACTGCATTTCAGCGTCTGCGCGTCCGAGACAACACCCAGTCTGGTACAGTCAACACCGGACACACCTACCGTCATCACGGCTATCGTTTCGCCTCACGTTCGGGACAAGCTTGTCCAACCACCTCATATGCTCAGAATGCAGAACTCGAATGGGGTCGGAGGCTCAAACCTACGATTTATGGGAGGAGAATTCAATAATGATAATACTGGCTTTTCACATGGAGCATACAGTTCCAACAACTGGTCAGGACAAGGGTTTGGAGAACGCAATCCACGACGCGTCAATATTCCATCTATCAACACCGCTGCTCGGGATGCATTGGGAGCTTACACTGGTAACGATCAGACTCCTGGAACAGCTTTTGACATGAATTTCACTCCCCTGCTTCCTTCTCAACTTCTGTTGGGCAGTCCTTTTCAGCCAGGCAGTCCCGCAGCTTTCAATTCTCCGCAGTTCTCGAATTACGGTCGCTTCAACCAGGGCAGTCATGATATGCATCAGCAAACTCATCTTGGTAGCCCAACTCAGACAAATGTGAACCACCTTTCTCCTCAAATGTACCAAAACATGGTCACCCATGACAATTTCGCTTCTCAACAACTTTTTGGCGGTCCTCAATCCCCAACTGGCGGCTTCGCTCACATGGCCGGGCCAAGCTTTGGTGGTCCCCCAACGCACATGACACCAGGTATCATGTCAAGCACCAGCCGCACCGTCTATCTAGGCAACATTCCTGCAGAAACGTCTGCCGAAGAAATCCTTAGCCACGTGCGCAGCGGCCAGATCGAGTCAGTGAGGCTCCTGCCAGACAAAAATTGTGCTTTTATCTCCTTTCTGGATGGGAGCTCCGCTACACATTTTCATTCGGATGCAATCCTTAAGAAGCTGTCAATCAAAGGACACGACATCAAGATTGGCTGGGGCAAGCCGTCTCCCGTCCCTACCTCTGTCGCTCTTGCTGTCCAGCATTCAGGCGCTTCAAGAAATGTCTATCTCGGCAATTTACCCGAAGAAACGACCGAAGCAGAAATTCGAGAGGACCTTGGCAAATTTGGACCCATAGATATTATCAAGCTTGTTCGAGAGAAAGCCATTGGCTTCGTTCATTTCTTGTCAATAAGCAATGCAATCAAGGCTGTTGCCCAGCTTCCGCAAGAGCAGAAATGGCAGGCTCCTCGACGAGTTTACTACGGAAAAGACAGGTGCGCTTATGTCTCCAAAACCCAGCAGCAAAACGCCGCGCAATATCTTGGAATCGCGCCCGGCTACGCACACGTTCTCAACGGAGCAGATCGAGACCTGATATCAAACGCCTTGGCCCAGCAATCAGTTGCAGCTGCAGCAGTCGCTACGACTGCGGGCGGAGTGAATAATTTGGGAAACAGAACTGTCTACCTGGGCAACATCCACCCAGAGACGACAATCGAGGAAATATGCAATGTTGTTCGAGGCGGTCTCCTTCATCACATTCGCTACATTCCAGATAAGCACATCTGTTTCGTCACTTTCATTGATCCAACTTCGGCTGCCTCGTTCTATGCCCTCAGCAATCTTCAAGGACTGATGATTCACAACAGACGTCTGAAAATTGGTTGGGGCAAGCACTCCGGTGCACTTCCACCTGCAATTGCATTGGCTGTTAGTGGTGGCGCTTCTCGGAATGTCTACATTGGCAACCTTGATGAGATCTCGAGCGAGGAACGCCTTCGCCAGGATTTTTCCGAGTATGGTGAAATTGAGCTTGTCAATGCACTCCGAGAGAAGAGCTGCGCTTTCGTCAATTTTACCAATATCGCTAATGCTATCAAGGCCATCGAAGCAATTCGTGGAAGAGAAGAGTACAAGCGATTTAAGATCAACTTTGGCAAGGATCGTTGTGGCAATCCTCCCAGACAGACTGCGCAGCAGCAACAACGGATGCAGAGTGGTCTTGAAGGAGCTGGCTCACCGCCTACGATGAACAGCTTCTCTCCCAATTTCTCGCAAAGCTCTCAGCCAAGCCCTACTCGATCAAACCTGTCTCTTGCTCCTGGCTCGGCAGGCTCTCGTTCACAGAATGGCGTCCCGCGTCAACAATCTCAGCCTGCCGCGGCACCAACTCCATCAGCAATTCTCAATGCTGGGAGCAATAACCCGCTCACCATGTACCTGAACCAAATGTCAGCCCAACAGGACCAAGATATCAGGGGGTTGAGTGACTCGATGAGCGCTCTGGCTCTGCAGCAGCAGCAACAACAAGCTTTGTCGAGTCAGCAGGCTGCATTATACGGTGATATGCCCAGTAGCCATGTGGGCCTCGATAACATGCTTTTACAAAAACAGCAGCCGAGGCAGAACAGTATTGGTGGCGCTTTCTCAGGTTCATCTACTTCAAATGGTGGAGTGGCCAACACGATCGGCGGATTGTTGGCTCCGAGCAACGTTGGCTTGAATGCCGCTCGAAGTGCTCATTCGCGGGCCGTCAGCTTACCAGCCTTCTCTCAGGAGCTGTTCGGGGGCCAGCATTCGACGCAGACCTCGAACCAATCGTCTAGAGGGTTCGGCGGTCATGCATCTCAAGGCAGCTTTGGTGGGTTTGGTAGTGCTTTTGGCACTGGCTTCGGAATGAGCGGCTTCGGTGGTCTAAGCCTGCAGACCGATTCTCATGGTGGTTTACCCGGTTGGGCGGAGGAAGAAATCGGCGCAAAATAAGTCGTGCATCTTCAATGTCTCCCAGGCGTTCTGGGCATATCGATCGCCGAATGTATTGCTTTGTGTCTTTGACAGCCGCTGTGTCATACAGGCTTTCTACGTCAATCTTTTGCATTGATCTCCGCACTACTTCCTTTTCTTCTTCTCCATCTTCTTTGTGATTTTGATTGCGTACCAATTTTCTAATGGGCCTGAATCTTGCAGCAAGTTGCGGGTATGGCTATAAATTGTTCAGCTATGGAAAGACGATGGGAGAACAGTTCTTTGTCTGATCAGCTCGATGCTTCTAATTGGGTTGATTGCCAATGGTGCTCAGAGCATTGCCGGATCTCGGACAATGAAGGCGAGACAGCAGCTAATTTTGTACAACCGCTTTGCGTATGGTGAACGGGTCTGCCGACTGTGGCTTGGATGGCAGTAAATAAGTAAGATTGAGAATAAAGCTTCGGCTCTACGGAGGCGTGCCCCAAAAGTCATGGAATTACGCTAATGCGGCCTAGTAGTGACGCGTCACTGGCGTAGAGGCTAGCTGTTCTAGCGCCCATATTAATTTGTATAGTAATCTAATCTATCTAGAATTTGAGATAGGATCAATCACACCGCAGCTGACAACATATCTCTCAACGTATTGAATAGCTTAGACTGCTCAGCTATTTGGATATCTACTTCCTCTTGAGTATATTGATATACGAATACGCTCTATTCTAATTTCTATGTAGAATAACACTCTCAAATGCCTCCTCAGACATCTCCTCAAGCCGAATCCCTTCCTCAGAGCCCTGCAAATCGACGTCCTCAATATACTTTCGTTCAACGAGTCCAATGCCTTACATCGATAGTGGAGGGATACTCAGGCCGTGATATCCTACAGAAGATAGACCGCACACGGGACGCCTAATACTCGCAAGGATATGGAGAAAAAATGGCTCCAAGCATGGAGAGATCTACCACAAAAGACGATACAGACATGGATTGAGGCTATACCAGACCATATCCAAGCCATTATACGGCTCAAAGGGGGAAATGAATACAAAGAGGGCATACAGGGCTTCAAACGCAGCTGGGCAGGCACTCGAATCAAGGGCAAGCTCTCTAAGCTGCAATTCATCGATCAACACCAAGCTCAAAATGAGGATATCGAGGCCAGCGAGCTAGAATGGGATGAAATCCCTCTTGAGGAGTAATTCTGTTCTTCGCTAGGTACAAATTAGTATGGGCACTAGAACAGCTAGTCTTCACGCCAATGACACGCCAAAATAGCGTAATCCCATGACTTTTGGGGCACGCCTCCGTACTATCTTCACTCATGAGTACACTTACTAAGATGTTCATGGTGCCTAGTTGTTTCCCGTTAACATTAGGCCTCGTGCTGCTCTTGAAGACGTGTCAGACGATCGTGAAGAATCTGTACGGAGTACCTCTGCATAGTTTCCAAGATTAGCAGTAGGTGACTGAAATGGACCCTTTGGCTTGTGAGGGTAATAGTGCCAAGCCATTCGGTTCGGCTTAGGAACTGCCCGCTTACTTGCCTGCCTTTTGATATTCCAAAGGCCTCACCCATGTATTAGAACATCTTCCGCAGGGAGTTCTGCTGCGGCGTAAAATGGCCGGTCGATTTGTGCGCTCATCCAAGTATCGTGGGTAGCAAGATCCTGCCCATGACATATGCGTGCTGACATTCCCAAGGGCATGTTTTTGGCCGTCCTACACGAAAAGAACAATGTTACGATAATCTGCGAATATCAAAAAATGCCTGGGACACAAATTTGATCAAGGTAGAGATGCCCCTTCACCAATGGGAGAGACCCGTTGACCGAGGGCCAGGCCAATCCAGAATACATCGCGGTCAATTGGGAAGCAAGCGGAGGGGGCACATTCGCAGTCATACCTACAAACGAAAGAGGCAGATTATCGGAGCGTATACCGCTTTTCAGAGGTCATACTGCTGTTGTGTTGGACACCGACTGGTACACTATTGCGCATCTTGTCAATGCCCAAATGTTGACTTGCTGCAGGAATCCTTTCAACGACTCCCTGATATGTTCTGGCTCTGACGATGGCAAGGTGGCTTTCTTGACACCTCTTGTGCTCTGACATATCTGCTCACTTGCCAAGGTGTTTCTGTGGAGAGTACCGGAAGGATTCACGCTGCATAGCGAGACGCCTGCCGACGATGTTAAAGATATTGCACCTGTGGGAAAGCTAAGCGGACACCCCAAGTAGGCGGCTCTGGCGCTCTGAATACTCTCTCGCTGACCATTTTGTACAGAAAAGTTGGTCATGTGCTATTCAACCCTGCAGCTGAGAATGTTCTTGCGTCTGCATCAGGGGACTTTACAATAAAACTTTGGGATATTGAAGCAGGCTCGGCCAAGCTCAATCTGAAAGTGGGTGATATCGTGCAATCACTTTGCTGGAGCCCCGATGGCTCTCTGCTCGTGACTACCTCTCGCGATAAGAAGCTTCGGGTGTGGGACGTGCGACAACAAAAGCCAGCACAAGAGGTACAGAGCCACGCTGGTGCGAAGAACAGTAGAGCGGTGTGGATGGGAGAGCACGCTCGTATCGCAACTACTGGCTTCTCCCGCATGAGCGATCGGCAATTGGCCTTGTGGGATATCAAAGCAGCCCGGGAACCGATAGGCGGTTTCCAGATGCTAGATTCCATATCAGGTGTCTGCATGCCATTCTGGGATGATGGGACACAGTGTTTATATCTGGCTGGAAAAGGTGATGGCAATATACGTTATTACGAATACGAGAATGACAAGTTCGAATACCTGTCAGAGTATAAATCGGCTGATCCACAGAGGGGCGTTGCATTCGTGCCAAAGCGAGGTGTCAACATGCACGACAACGAGGTGATGCGAGCATACAAGACAGTCAATGACAGCTACATTGAGCCGATTTCATTTATCGTCCCACGACGAGCTGAGACATTTCAAGAAGATATCTACCCACCAGCAATTGGTTTAAAGCCTGCAATGTCAAGCGTCGACTGGTTTGCTGGCAAGACAGCCCTACCACCAAAAGTCGACATGGAGACCATCTATGAGGGTGGAGGAATGAAAGAAGTCCCAACCGATGCGAAGCGTGTTGTGGATACGCCGGAACCTCTCAAGGCCGCCGAACCAGCCAAGAAGGAAGCCGAATCACAGCCATCAGAGGAAGAGCCTCCTCTGAGAGGTTCACGTGCTCCGCCACCCTCGATGAAGGAGCAGGGAGGTTCAATGATGGCCATCGCAGATAAGTTCGCTGACAAGGATGGCGCCCAACAAGAGTCTAGCGATGAGTCGAGTTTCGAGGAGGTGCAAAGACCGATGGAAAGCGCAGCAGTGAAACCCGCTCCAGACGATATAAAACATGAAGAAGTCAAAGACTCCACTTCAGAACTGTGGAAGGCAAACGAAGAGACAGAAAAGGATCCTGGCCCCAGTGTATTGGATGAGGTGCGTTCGAGCCAGAGAATGATTCCAAGATGATGAACGCTGACGTACCACAGCCCAGGGATATCCATCCGTCAAAGGCCGCAGCTTTTCGATCGGGCACTGCAACGCCGACTGCTCTAGCAGTTGGCCCATCCGGCAGTCGTGTAGAGGCCCTCGAACAAGAAATCAAGAACATGAAGGCGACGATGGCGCAACAGAGTCGACAGATGGTCTCCCAAGGACAAGCCATTGCCGACCTGTTGGAGGAGGTGAAGACCTTAAGAGCGAAAACGGGGTTAAAGCAAAATTAACGCTTTTGCTCAATGCAATCTTTGTCATTCGTCGTAGGATATCTCAGACCAAGTGTTTCAGGCCTGTGATGAGGCTCAAAACTTGTCCGCTGGTCACTTCCCACGCGTTCGTGTCAAATTTTAGCGCGTCAATGAAAATTGGATACACACTGAATTGCCCCACGAAAATCTTCCCTGACTCTTCCCGCCGGGCAAATGCCAGGAACGGCACCCCACATTTGGCAAACAAATCACCTTCGTCCATCATGAAGTACGTCCTGGTGTCTGGAGGTATGTTGATCACCACAGCTACCCCAGAAACTGTTGACTGACGCCCGCCAGGCGTTATAAGCGGCATTGGGAAGGGCGTGATTGGTACGCACGTCAGAAGACAATTCGATACGCAGTATTGACGACGTCACGAAGCTTCTTCTACAGGCCTGCTGTTGAAGACTGTCGGGCTGAAGATATGTGGTTATCCGCACTATGCGTCTACCGGCACTGACAATTTCTGCACGTTTCCTCGATCAAAGTCGATCCCTACATGAATGTCGATGCAGGAACTATGGCACCCACAGAGTATGTTCAATGACGCGAAGCACATTGCATTTGAAGGGTCTGATCTCGAGCAGGCATGGTGAAGTCTTTGTGCTAGACGATGGGGGAGAAGTCGACCTAGACCTCGGAAACTACGAGCGCTACCTAAACATAACCCTAACGCGGGAGAACAATATCACCACTGGCAAGATCTATCAGCATGTCATTGAGCGAGAGCGGAGAGGAGATTACCTTGGCCAGACTGTGCAGGTCGTTCCGCACCTCACAAATGCAATTCAAGATTGGATAGAACGGGTTGCAAAGATACCTGTGGATGACACGAACGAAGAGCCTGACGTTTGCATAATTGAGCTTGGGGGAACTGTGGGTGATATTGAGAGCGGACCGTTTATTGAAGCGATGCGACAACTACGGAGAAGAGCTGGGAAAGACAATTTTCTTCAGATCCACGTCTCCCTCATCCCTGTTGTTAGCGGGGAGCAAAAAACGAAGCCTACACAACAGGCTATTAGGGATGTCCGGTCCGCTGGTCTGAACCCAGATCTGGTAATGAACGTTAGCACTCTGTCAGTCCAGGGCTGACGACTCTTAGATTGCTTGCCGCTGCCAGGAGCCCCTGAACCAGTCGACCACTTCCAAGATTGCCATGTTCTGTCAGGTCGAGCCTTCACAAGTAATCGCCGTACATGACGTTACATCTACATACCATGTCCCATTGCTGCTCGAGCAACAGGGCCTTATACAAAACCTCACCAGCATGTTCCGACTCGATGCCTACGCTATCTCGCCGTCACTACTGGCATCAGGACAATCGACCTGGCATCAATGGAAAGCTTTGACAACCTCACAAGAGCGATTTCTTGAGACTGAGAAGCTGACTATCGCCCTTGTGGGCAAGTACACCAACCTACACGATAGCTACCTATCAGTCATCAAATCTCTTGAACACAGCGCCATGGCTTGTGCAAGAAAGCTGGATTTGAGATGGGTAGATGCCTCGCACCTTGAGAAGCAGACCATGGAAACGTCACCGGAGCTGTATCATAAAGCCTGGCATGAGCTTTGTACAGCTGATGGAGTTCTAGTTCCCGGTGGATTCGGCCACAGAGGCACTGAGGGCATGGTTGCTGCAGCGAATTGGGCCCGGACGAAGCCCAAGCCATACCTCGGTATTTGTCTTGGAATGCAACTCGCTGTCGTAGAGTATGCCAGGAACGTTTGCGGCATCCCTGATGCATCCTCAGTCGAGCTCGACGCTCAAACTGAAAATGCGGTTGTCATTTTCATGCCTGAAATCGACAAAAAGACGATGGGTGGAAACATGAGACTTGGACTACGCCCGACACTCTTCCAGAAAGACAGCGAATGGTCCAGGCTACGCAAGCTTTACAACAACGCAGATCAGATCAATGAGAGGCATCGACACCGGTATGAAGTCAATCCAGACTATATTGAAAAATTGTCGAAGAAAGGATTGGATTTCATCGGTAAGGACGACCAGGGAGTGCGAATGGAGATTGTCGAGCTGAGGGACCATCCTTGGTTTGTGGGAGTCCAATTCCATCCAGAGTATCTGTCCCGGGTGCTGAAGCCCAGCCCACCATATCTTGGATTCGTTGCAGCGAGCTGCGGACTGTTAGACCAGGTCACTGATCGATGTTTGAATGGAAAAGGACTGGTCAATGGGGAAGTTGATGTCAATGGAGAGCTGACCAATGGGATCAGGAACATTTCACTGTGATTGACTTACATAGACCAGCTTTTGGGTTGAAGGTGTCCCCCGAAGCGGGGCTGAGCATAGAAGTGCGATGCCTAGCCATGACATGTCTTTGAGCGTCATTCAAACGTTGAGGCGTTTGCTAGATTCGAACGAAGATGATACACAGAATTGGTCACATGCTACACTTGGAGGTTAGAATGGGCTTCATCCAGAAGATCTGACGATCCGTCAACATTTGCAAGACTTTCCGCAAGAAAGCAGCCACAACCTCTGGGTGCCTGTCACTTCTTCCCGCCAAACAGGCAGGTTGCTTGCTTCCAAATCCCCCACAGACAAAACCTTGGCCTTCCAAAAACAATCGTCTTGAGGTCGCGGTGAATGGCGACTCAAGTCCGGTTCAAGCGGTCACAAGTAGTCGTGCTCGCTACAACTCTTCGCTCCCTGGTCGAGGATGCAAGGACCAGACCAGCTGCCAACCACATTTTCCCTGCTGGTCCAATCTATTTCACACTGTCATGGATTATCTGGTACGTTTGCGTTTACAGCAGAAATTGACATCGTAAGCAACAGCCGGGACTGTCCCGTCGGTCACATCATATTGCCACCGGACACCGTTTTCGTTGAAGTCTATGAAGCTTTGGCTCATGGGGCATATGGCTGAGCTGATCCAACCTGTTTGAAATTTCGATGCCTCCCAATGGACAAAGTTTCATCAGTCACAAGCTCTACGCGAGAAGTGAACCGGCACCACAATGCCCGGGAGGTGCTATTCTCGGAATGTTCAGATGCTCAGCAGGAGCTCTCCTCGCAAAACTCTTCCCCAGGTCCACTCCAGTCCAATGTTTTCACTTCTTGAGCCCTCCTGTCCATGCCAAGATACCACATGGGGGCCAATCAGAAACACAGGCCCATAATTGGATCAGGGTCGTTCCGAGCCATGGATGACAAAATGATCTGACCTCGTGTCGATGGAGGTCCTCGCTTACCTTAGCGAGAAATCATGCTTGAATCGAAACCAATTCGACAGAAGCGGCGAGTTATTCGTATCCAGCAGGTTGGTGGGTCAAGCTAGCTAACCAGATGCAATGGATATCTACCTCACGTTCTTGCGGGGAAGCTCTACACGTCGCCTGTCCACCAGCGAGCACAAGACAGCGTCTCCCCAGCAGATGACGGTGATATAAGGGACTGCTTTGTCCTTGGCTAATTTACACGTCCTCCTCTCCTGCCATCAGCATTCCCACTGAAGTATTCCATACGCCACGTCCCTAACTTCTAAAACTCTACCATCACCTTCGTCATCTTCAAAGATTCTCTGCGTCTTAGCCCTTCCCAGTTTCAACCATGCAATTCTCCCCTCTCATTCTCCTCATGCTCGGCCTCTCCCTTGCCACGGCAAAGTACTGCCACCCTCGCCTGGGCGCTTCTGCTGAACAACGTAGATAATGTCTCCCTCCCGCTTCCCCTTCTCCCTCTCCCTCTCTCTTTGTCTCTTCCTCACGGAACAGCACAACGGACGCTGATAACTCCATTCTTCAAACGACAGGATGCGTGACATGGTGCGCCGGTCCATCGCAAGGACATGTCAATTGTCAGGACTCGGCTGTAAGTTCCTTGGGTCACCACAGACCCAACACCGCTGTCTTCCGTCTTTCTTCCTCTCCTTCCATGCGTACTGAGATGTTTGGGTTTTATATAGTGCGTCGGCACCGGAACGAGTGGAACTTGTCATTGCAAGTGCTACACCTGGTGATCGCCAGTGACGGCGCTCCCTGGAAACTCGATTGTTGGCGATCTGGGTTAGAGTGTCCGCTATTGCCATGAGGCATGGAGCTAGACAATTCACGTGGAGAGCGTTGAATTGGTGCAAATCCGGACGCAATCCATTCCGTTGAACAATTTCCACCTCGTCTTGATCTGTGGGCCATCTATCTGAGTTCTTACTTACCACCCCATTCCTCTCCGCCGCCATCATCATCATCATCAGCATCATCCTTCGTTCTAATCCAGCGCTCGTTGTCTTGTACAAAAAACTTCTTGGAGTGGAAGAGCGAGTATTCATCCGCCCCTCCCTCCGTGGCACCTCCACCTTCCTCACCCTCCACGCCCCACTGCGCCTCTCTCTCTCTCTCTCCCCTCCCTTCACTCCTTCCCACCTCTGAAGTTTGCTGTCAAATGAGCCTTCCGAGCAGGAGGCCGTGTACCCGGCAGGTTTGCGTTCGCTAGTCGCTGCCGTATGAGTTCAGGGACGTGGATCATGGTGTGCAGTCTCGTCGCGCCTGTGATTTTACTCCGCGGAAGGCACGTCAAGCAATGTGACTCGGTCCAGCTCTTACAATGTGCAGGAAAGTCTGATAGCCTCAACTCCCTCAGTATGCTTTGCTTTACTTTGCCTTGCCAAGCCAGATTACCGAACCAATCAAATCACCGAATCTAAATCTTAAATTGACTTGTTTCTTTTGCATCTATCATATCATACGTAATTAGTACACTGATGATGATTTTTGATGAGATCGATGTCTCTGATCAGTATCGTACGCTGGACTGATTCTCCAGCCCCTTGAGATTTCGATGAATGTGATATGTACTCCCCATCACGGATTGTAAGGGGCTTTTGATGTAGAACGTACCCAGCGCTCGTTGTCTGAGCACCTGCATGCGCTACACGCCTCTGCTTTTTCTACGTCTGAGAGCTTTGGGTAATTCCTCCTCTCTTTTTTGCTTCCAGACTGATCGTAGATCATAGCGAACGGGACCATTCACGACCGACTTATTTGGGTGATCCATAAAAGGCAACAACAGGGCCTCGCACACACCTTCGATCCAGTATGGCAGGCGAGAGTACATGTAGTTCTTGGAGTTGCAAATTCCAAAGAATGCGGTCTGTGGAAGTCGGGCATGGACTCTTGGATGAAGCGGAAGCGCTGTACATCTTCGGACACGATCTCGGCTTCCTGATGGTGCAACGGAAGCACGCAGTGGTGTTTCCGTCATCTTCCGAAGCCCGGCAAACCAATATTTGAAACCAAAAGGAAACAGATCGATTGGTACATGAGTGCAAATGACGATTGAACTTAAAAAGGCAATCGGAGATGGCATTGACTCACGAATCGTAGTACTCATGCTTTGCAGGGCAGAGGATGGAGAATAAGAAGCTTACGCTGAGCAATGAACAGCTCTATGTACCCTGCCGTCCGTTGAAACACAGATCGTTGCATGATCTAGCCCTCCATTGAAGCGCGACAGTGTTTTCAGCTTTATAGCCATCGGATCAAATTGTCATACCAGAAATGGACTTCAAGCGTCAAAGCGCTTCAACGAGAACAAACTGACTTCAATCCGTCGGACGCGGACCACTTGTAGGAAGCAAATGAGCATTTTCGTGAATGATATGACACAACTGCCAAGGAGCACTTCTCTGTACTGCATTGGATAGAACCAGATACTCTAGTCTTAGAAAGGAGAAGGGTCAAAAACATGCTTAGCTTAGTAAACAGAATCAAGATGAAATGAAGCAAGTGCTGTAGCATTGACTGACAGACAATAGGATGCTTTGGGTCCGACAGGAAGCTCCAGGCAGGTCAATTGGACAGAGCCGTCGTGTGTTGTCATCGGTGCTGAGCTGACGAGGCGATCCAGCGTGGAAGGGGGAACTGGCCGTAAGTACAGACTTTTGAAAATATTCATTCTTTATTTGACGTCAAAGCTATCTGCGTCTGTGATGCAACCATGACTTGCGTCCTGGACCAACCTAGCATACTTCCCAAGTGTTCCCCTCTTGACTCTTGGTTGAGGCGGGTTCTGTGCCCATTTCTTTCTTCTTTCGTCGAGAATTGCAGCCTCGACATGCAGATTTAGTTCTCTTGCCTCAGCGTTGATGCTGATCTCGTCACCATCTTCAACAAGCCCGATTGGTCCTCCCTCAACGGCTTCAGGTACGATATGACCGATTAGGAAGCCATGACTGCCACCACTGAATCTGCCGTCTGTAATCAATGCGACATCGTTTCCAAGACCTGCTCCCATAATTGCTGATGATGGCTTTAGCATTTCTGGCATACCTGGACCACCTTTAGGTCCTTCATGTCGAATCACTACCACAGTCTTCTCTCCTTTTTTGATCTCGTTCCTCTCCAAGGCTTGGACGAAGAGGTCTTCCTCGTCATAAACTTTGGCTTTCCCGACAAATTTCAACCCCTCCTTTCCGGTGATCTTTCCGACACTGCCTCCTGGAGCAAGCGATCCGCGCAAAATCTGAATATGTCCGGTCTTCTTGATCGGATTACTGAGCGGCCGGATGATGGTCTGATCTGAAGGAAAGTCTGGTGCGTTCTCAACATTCTTCGCCAAAGTTTGACCTGTGACTGTCATGCCGTCACCCTTGATCACACCTTCCTTCAGCAGAAGCTTTATCAATGATGGCGTTCCGCCAATCTTGTGTAAATCTGCCATCACATATTTCCCGCTCGGCTTGAGGTCTGCCAAGAAAGGAGTCCTGTCACTGACAGCTTGGAAGTCGTCGATGGTCAGTTTGGCGCCAACTGAATCTGCGATGGCAATCAAATGTAGAACAGCGTTCGTTGAACCTCCCGTGATGTTGACGAGTATCATAGCGTTTTCAAAAGCCTGGCGAGTCAGAATATCAGACGGTCGGATATCGAGCTTGAGCAAATTTCGAATAGCACCTCCAGCTGCCAGACACTCTAGCTGCTTCGCCGTCGACTCTGCCGGGTTCGAAGAGCTTCCTGGTAACGTCATGCCCATGATCTCTATAGCTGAAGCCATCGTGTTTGCCGTATACATTCCTCCACAAGCACCACCGCCAGGGCATGCATGCCGAATAATATCGAACCTCTGCTCCTCGGTGATGTCTCCGCTCAGAAACTGGCCATACGCCTGAAAGGCAGACACAATATCGATGTCCGCATTGTTCTGAGTTTTTGCACAACCAGGGTTGATTGTCCCCCCGTAGACCATGATTGAAGGTCGATTGACTCGACCCATCGCCATAACCACGCCGGGCATGTTCTTATCACAACCCGGTAAAGATATGTTTGCATCGTACCATTGCCCTTGCATGACTGTTTCTACCGAGTCCGCAATTAGATCTCTTGACTGTAAGCTATATCTCATGCCTGTAGTGCCCATTGATATTGCATCCGACACGCCGATAGTGTTAAATTGCATTGGCACAAGACCAGCTTTCGCCACGCCCTCCTTAACCACATTGGAGAGGGACATAAGATGCATGTTGCACGGATTGCCGCTGTACCAGACAGACGAGATTCCGACTTGGGCTTTGGACAGATCATTTTCGGAGAGTCCTGTTGCGTAAAGCATAGCTTGTGATGCTCCTTGAGACTTGGGCTGCGTGACATGGCGAGAGACCCTGTTCAATCCAGCGGGATTGTCGGAGGACTCCTCCTTTCGAATGGAGGAGCTTGTAAGTGGACGGCTAGGCAAAGTCAGACTTGTCGCTGGGGTTGGAAGACAAGGACCTCACGTTGTCGGGCGATGTCGTATTTGCCGGCCGAGTCGACACCACAGAGACTCATTGAATCTTGTCGCAAACATCTTCGGAGGTTTTGTATCACCAACTGGGGTCACCGCAGCTGGCAGTTGTGAAAGCTCATCGCGAGGACGAGGAAAGACTGGGAGGCGCAAGCTGATGATTTGGCAGCTGGTACAATGACAAAATTCAGTGGCGAGCCGACTCAGGGAAAGAATGACAGTCACAAGATATTTTCCTCGCCGAACGAGTACTCAGACGTTCGTCTAACTGGTTGTAATAAGCTCTGAGTTAGGGTCCATACTCTGAGCTTCAGCTCGAAAATTCTACCAAGACTGAACCGACATTAAAGCTACCCAATCTAGAGAGCTAACTTGGTACGAAGTATTGGAGGAGCTCATACACATCTTGGTTTTCACCTTCGTTACTCGGTCCAGGCATCACGATTAGAAGCAATTTCAAAGCCATAGTGTTCATCTCGTCACGTGTGCGCATATTCTCTATGAAAAGCTCTCAATCCCAGATTCTATGCACTTATCTCATCATTCTCGTCTTGACTCCTTCCTTCTCCACGCAAAACGCTCAGATGCGCTGGACAATCCAAGGGACTGATTTTATGTTACAACGCTTCTTCCTCAACCCGTCTCAGACCACCATCAATGACGATGCCCTTCTTGACCCAAGGCATCTCTCTGATCTCGTCGAGACCCTTTCTCCGACTGTTGCGCTTGAGAAGTCCTTCAATGATTGGTCTCGCTCCCTCATAGTCTTCACCCTTCTGTGGATCCCAGTCCCCGTCTTCATCGCCATGTCTGTACCAAGCCCATTCACAGCGTGCTATGCGATGCGGCGTTCGAGCTTTCAGTCTGGCGGGGTCGCCTCGTGCTCCAGGTAATGGATCGAACGGCAACCTTCCTTCCATGAGCGCGTAAAGCATGACTCCAAGCGCCCATGCATCAGTCTGACGTCCGTCATAGGGCTGACCCATGAGCAGTTCAGGTGCAGCGTAGTCTTCGCTTCCACATCGTGTGGTCAATAGAGGGCTCTCTGGTGGCTCTGGTATTCGCCTGGAGAGACCAAGATCTATAAGGGTAACAACAGCTCGATCGAGCGTCTGCCAGTCCGGAACATCAGAATGGACCTGGCTAGGAATGTTGAGAAGCACATCTAAATTGTCATTAGCGTAGCGGATAAATCCTATCTCTTCTACTCACTCTCAAGTTTGATGTCGCGATGCACGATGTATTTCTGGTGCAGATAGCGTACAGCTGAAACCAGCTCTGCGAAGATTCGTCTCACAAGACTGGGGACCAGGATCTCGAGCCGTGAACTTGCGACCTCAAATAGATCACCTCCGGGACAGTAGTTCAACACCAGTAGCGATCGATCATGTTCTGTCCCGAAAGCCTTCAGATGCACCAGTGAGGGATGGTTGATGGCTTTGAGTACTTCAACCTCTCTCCGCAAAGATACTTCCACCCGCTCAGTGTCCGCTCCGCCCGCTGGACCCTGCTCGACCACTTTGACCGCCACCAATTTCCGGGACCTGATTCGCACTCCGTCCAGATTCGTACTGTCTTTAGCATAATCGATACCATCATCTGCGTTTTCGACCTGCCTTACAGCTAGGAAAACCTTGCTGAACGTGCCCTGCCCCAACAGTCGAACAAGTTTGTATCTCCTAGGATGGCCATTCGCAACACTTTGTGCAGTGTAAAACTGCGTTTTCGCCTTCTTTAATTGAGACTGACCGCTTACGTCTGGGCCCGCAGATACATCTTGCGTGCTGATTAAAGCGCTTGGGTCCTTCAGTGGAGGTGATGGGACAGAAAACCCTCGCTGAACAGCTAAGTATTGCTCACGATGCATGGTCGACAGGGCTAGGACGAATTCTCGGTTGAGGATATTACCTGAAACAGCAACATTACGAGGCTTCGCAAACACAATTGCATCAGGAACATAATCGCTTATGCTTCGATTTTGGGTCTGGTCAGAGGCATTACTATCGCCGGTCACTTCGGAAAGCTTAGCATGGCTATCGCCCAACGAAGTGCGAATGCCATTGTAAGCCTTTCGTTTTGGAGGCGAGGAAGGCGGAGACAGAGTAGAAGGCCTTGACTCTGGGACAGCGTCGGTATGAGCCAAGGACGAGCCACGTGATCTTGTACGGATGTTTACCCTCCATGGGTCCCGACTTGCTTCGATCGGAGAAGGGAGAGGTGTGATGTTGAGCATTGCGGCCAATTGGGGAGAAGAAAGCGCAGATCCTGGAGACAACGAACCTGCACTCGAATGCAGAGTAGCACGAATGCTTGGAGTTCGTTTGGGTATACTTGAGGTAGAGATGGAGTGGCGAAGGTATGTATCTGATTCAAGCGATGCCGAGAAGAGGGAAGAAATGTTTGTAGGCAAGTCGGTCTTGATTTGTAGACTAGTTGCTATAGGCTCGCCGCGAGGTGGAGCTTGCCTTTGCTGCGACTGTTCCGCGGCACATCGATTATTAGATTCATGAGCGGCAATGTTGGGGTCGTTGATGAAGTCCAAGGACTCTCTGGTTGGCGGATGCCCGGAATCACCGTCGAAATGATCAGTGATGATGGTAGAAGGTGGAGGGCTAAGGAGGATGTGTTGATCGAATTCGAACTGCTCCATGTCATGGTCAGGTAGAGTTCCTGCTGGAGCGAAAGGCTCAGGAGCACTTGTGGCAGGTCGTGAATGGACAGTGTTGTCATTGGCCGTGCTCACAGCAGGCGAGGGTAACATGTCGACTCGATGGGTTGCGCGAAGCCAGGGCCAGGTCAGTGGTGGTCACAGCAATACAGTTGCAATGCTTCATTAGCAAGTTCATGGACGGACAGAGCCGATGAGGACGTCGCGCTGTACGGACGACACGCAGATGCGAGTGCGAATGCGCCGGACAAGACATTGGGGCCATCCAGAGGCCTGGAATAGATAACTCATGTTGATTGGATGTGTTCAAACAACATTTCTGAAACGGGTTTGCTGGGTAAGGTTCACTGCTTGGCCCCGCCGCAAAGTGTAAATTGAGTTCGACGCGGCTCTTCTCCCATAAGCTTCTGTCTAATCTGGCATCGCAGTTCCAAAATCCCGAAGTTGCAGATGAACTTGGATTCTTGTTTGAGAATCGACAGACATCTTGCACTCAACCCATCTATCTTAGCTGTTGCTAGGTCTACCCTGTCTAGGTTGGCAAACCACGTTTTTTGGATCAGGAACCTCCTTGGTTGACGACTTGGTCTTCAGTCTCAAATATTTCCAAACGGACACGGCATCATCGCTTCCAGACAGCAGATGCCATCCCTGTTTGTCTGCATCTTATGACAATGCTACTTTGATCAAATGAAGGAGTCTGCCGCAATGGAGCAGTCAGAAGGGTCTCCTAATTGCAAGTATCCTCTGACAGTGATAGTAATGGACTCGTGCAGAAACCTGTGCCTTGCAATGTTCAGCTCGACTCACGTGACCGTAAAGATTACCAATTCTTCTTCTTTTTCTTTTTCTTTTACTTCTCTTCCTCCTGCAAAGTGGGCCTCCGCGGTTCATGAATTGCTTCAAGAAGGGCTGCTTTCGGTTCTGGAAATAAATTCTACCTCCAGGATCAAGACGCTCCAGGTTTGACGCTACCGTGCTAAGTGCATCTTCCCGCGACAAGGTGTTGCCATATAGTCAAAGACATCTCGGTCACCGTAGGAAGTCTCCGACGCGGTCGGCTGGCCTTTCTGATGATGTACCTCTTGGCGGTTGGTATCATAGCATCCTTTCCCAAACGATGACCGAAAGCCTATCGGAGCCCGAGGCTCTTCGCTAAGCCACAGTAAGCTGAGTGGAGGCACCCAGCCAGCGGAAAGTTTCCGATTCGACCGTATCGTGCTCACTCATTCTCGCGCACCAATTTCGCATCGTTCAGAAGCCCATCAAATCGAAACTAGAAGGCCACCATGCTCTGAGTAGCACAGGAAGGAATTGCTGCTGCTAACTTTCTGTACTGTAGTGACTTGCTTAGTCTCCGGGCGGTATGACTTCATGCCGCCCTGAGTAAGCTCGAGAGGCCGCCGATTCCACTTCAAGGATAGCCTCAATACGAAGTACGTAAGTATAGATAGAAGGAATCGACCTCGTAAACAGCTCGAAACGTGATAACTAAGGCCTAAGACTACCTGTTCAAAATAGATAGACGATACGGTTAACTTTAATCAGACTACCGATTACTTCAGGCTTTGCACACGCCATGCCCTACCTCTTCACTGAGCATATGAATCATCTCTGCAGGCAAAGGGGGAAAACAAAGCCACGACATGAGTCTCTCACGCGGGGGTACCGTTCGAACAACGTCTTCAAGCCAGTGTTTCAGTAAAGCAAACCTCAACTTACCTTTTGCGGACTGGGTTGAGTGGAGCATTAGTACCCGGGAAGAAGAACGATTCCGTACCGAGTAACCAAACTACCCCAAACACTAATTAATACTTTCTACCGAGTAGTCACCATTGTTGCTAAGTCCAGCCAGGAATGTTGTCAGGAGATGCGTGCTTGTGCAATTGCTTCTTCGTACACTGCAATTGCTGTCATGATAAGTAGGTCTCAACAGCCAGCACATGGTGTACATCTATGTCAGCCTTTTGGACTATAGTCTTGTTCCCTGAGTGTCCCGGTGTGTCAGCTCCATTCGTGGTAGTGGAGCTACCCAAAAGAGATAAATCAGGGTCGTCCCGACGTCTTTCATCGACCAGGCGAAAAATTTGGGGAGGCCCCACTTCCAGTAGTAAGCCCAACTACCCAAACGAGACACAAAATATTTACTACGTATCTTCCACCCAACAAGCGCAAATTTCCGGCCCCGGGTGAGATATGCCAAGCCCCATGAGAGGAGACGAGGGAGGTGTAAGGAGCGAGACATCCATTGCTGCCAAGGCACAAGTTCATCCACGATCTCGCGCGTGAGACAAACTTATCAGGGCTATCAGAGGTGCTCTTGTGGTGGCGGACTTGGTGTCGTGGAGAAATAGTTAGATCAATGGAAGGTCGCGACTGAGTGAAACAACGGTTTGAATAGAGGAAAAGAGGCACGTGCATCCGCGCCACAGCCCTCTGAAGATGATACCAGACGGTTGTACAAAGGCTACGTTGTCCATCTGCACTCAAAAGCAAGGGATGTTCTTGGTTGGTACAATGCCATGCCTTGACACTCAACCCTCCTTCTCCTAGTTAATCCTTCTCCTTTTTTTTATTCCTCGTCGTAACACGAGTTTGCTTCACAATTCTCTCAGACACGACATCCTCGTGTTCGGCCTTGCTATCTCTAGAGGGGGCCTTCCTCTTTTGGCTTGGCTTTTTACTCGGAATTTGCTCCTCACCCTCATGTTGAGCAGCGGTCTTTACTCTGTCCTCAGCAACCACATCTTTGCTCTTCTCCGCCTCATTCCGCTTCGATGTCCATTTTCATGGCCCTGCAAGCCTGCCGCAATCTTTTCGTCTTTATTAGCGTCCTCGGTTTTGATCATGTAGTTTCTAGTCGCGGGGTCCGTGATCGTGGCCTCCATCTTACCAGTGAGTGAGGAGCGACGTTCTTTCTTGTACTCCATACTTTCCTTCCAGGTTGGGTCTTCATGAGAAGAGGATGGAGGTTTTCGTGCTGAACCTTTGAGGACGCCCAGGGCGCACTTAGCATCGATCTCTTCATGTTGAGCCCGCCGGTATTCTTTGACGTCGCCTCTTTTGCTTCTACTAACTGGAGTACTCAACGGGATCTGAATATCTCAAGAGATTCCCAAAGCTGTACGCGAAGAGACGCGTTGCAATGGGTTCGCGCGGTCGCTAGGCTTCGGAAGAGCGCTGTTTACAACGGTGGAACCGAGCTTCTACTTCGGCCACCTCGGATCCCGATTTGGGCTTGGCCTCGCCTTCTTGTGCTTCCGATTAATCAAGGTAGGGGTCTGGCGTCTTCTTGTAAGGTTTCTCGTTCTCTTTGCAGCGCAATCCATCAATGTGAGCGGCCCCGTACTCTTCGAATTGCGGATCAAGTTCTCTTTGTCTGTACTTTCTCTTCAGGTCAGCTATGCCTACCAAGTCGTCGTCGCCGTGGTAATCGATGAACGCACGAACATCTTTTTCAAGAGGAGCGTGGAACGAAGTAGAGCCGCCGCTGTTAACGAGGTCCGTGAATGATCGGTCGGGCAAAGATGCAGCTGTTTTGGAGAGCTCAACTATCTTGCATCGAGGAACAAAACTAAGATTTTGGGCCATTTCCAGCGCATCTATGAATCTCGTGCTCTTATCTGTTGATTCATTGTATGCCAGCTGCTTCACCCACTCGGCTAATTCAGGAGAGATTGCTGGCTTGGCTTGGCTCTGGGCATAGTCGAATGCCAAAGTCACATTATGATCCTCTTGCAACTTTTCGGCATTTCCTCCAATAAGTGCGCGACAAGCATCGACTGGAGATTACTACCAAGGGCTTGAAGGGCCTGCTTCAGATATGAAGCTGCTGGGCAACGAGCTCGCTTGATATGGAGGAGGAAATCAGATTGGGAATTCGGCATTTCGTCAAGCGTCTTTGCATCCCCAAAATCGCGGAGGATCAGCTGGGGCAACGATTCGTTTTTCTGCCACTGCATGAGTATATTTCCCGTTACAACTGTCTTGATGTAGAATTGGTCTCCACCCTATTTGGCAAAGTATGGGTGGCCATCTTTCCGGCTAGACTGGTAGTATGCCAAAGAAGCTGCCACGCTCTGGAGAAAATGCTACGAAAATATCTCCGGCGTTTGTTCTCGTGTCGCACCGTAGTGGTCAAGCGTGCAAGCTTGCAGATCGCCTCCGTTTGCGAACTTCAGTACCATCACCTGATTGGATTCATCCCAATGGAACACTTTCTGGATGTTGTCATGGCCTTGGAGCAAGCTTAAAAGAGCATGCTCGCCAGTACCATCGTGGTTGGGCTTGTGAATCCATTCCAATAGCTGCACTTCTTTAATCACAGTTTTGCGCACCAGATAGACGACTGCGGCTTTCCCCTGGCCGATTTTGGCAAGCTTCTCCCATTTGAGGTCAGGCGTGCTTCCGGAGAAACTGTCTATCGTTGGCACTCTTGAAGCGCGATTTCGACCACGCACATGACATGGAGGAGAGACTAGTTTAGTCGAAATAAACAAGTATTTAGGCAGGAACATCAGCGAAAGCCGACGACAAAGCGATTCACGCAATGACAGTTGCAGATTCATTGTCGTGATCAGCCCGAGTGTTGGGGCGAGATATAATCACCGCTCGCGGCATCCGGTCAAAGCAATGTCCCAAAATGGATCGAACGAGACACGTCTCCGGAGCATAGTCCAGGGCTACAATTGATTCCAGACTGCCGGGGACCTGGCGAAAATGCCTACCGAGACACACTTGAAGGCGACCCATGGTGGCACATACGTTCAGCTTCACAAGATTGACCAGGAAACGTGATCGAGCAATTAAGTAATTGACAGTGGTGCCTCAGATTGCCTCGTTGAGCCACTTGTGGATGCACCGAGGAATGTGGCGCAAATCTGCGACCACAGAATTCAACCGTTAAAGAACCTCGTCAAGTCTTTCCCCTTCTGAGGTCGCCAAAGAATCAGCGAACATTTCATCAACACTCTGCTCCGTCAATCAAGACGATGCCGATCTTAGACCATTAAAGCTGATGCTACTTAGTAGTCAAACGTAATCGAGCTCTTTTTGGCATTAGTTCTTCCGAAGCAACAAACAAGCCGCACTTGAAGCCCTTGTCAGCAACCTTGTGTGTATTTGAAGTCGAAAACTCGGATCAAACTATGGTCGTATAAGGCGAGGTGTCGACAGATGTCTCACTCAATCACAGACCACCTTGAATGCTGAAGCTGCTCAAAATGAGGATTAGGACATTAAGCAAGCCCCAAAGGAAAGGCATCCAAGTGCTCATTCGGAAGTATCCAGCATTGTAGACTGCTCCCAGGATCAGTCCAACCACGCTTCCTGCGAAAACTGCTTCGACGCCGGCGACAACTAGATACACGACTGGTATTATCCAGACCCACACCAGTGTCTGTCTGATCTTGTTTGGTTCTCCCAATGGCTTCATTTTGGTTGCCAACACTGACCGCAGCTGCATCAAGACCGCCCAAAGGGATGCTGAAAGGTGCACACCAGCATAGGTGATCAGTGTCCAGTACAGAGTGAATCGCCAGATATCCGATTGATAGTAGAGGTATCGAGTATCGCCTGGTGAAGGATTGATGGGCCAATAGAGCGATGGGAAGGAAGGGCAATTGTAGTCAAGCGGAACTTCTGTGGTGACGGGCAGAGGCATCTTCAGCCTCCTGAGTCAACACCACGAATGACTGCATGCAGAGGTTTAGTGTTGTTGCACTGCTCATCAATGGCCTGAAAACCTGCCTAGACAGCAACGCTTCCTGCAGTTCAACGTCCGCTAATTGAGATGTGTAAAGTGCTCGCGACTCTCCTCACATCGTTGAACCAGGGCCAAGGGGCCGGGCCGGGCGGCCTGTTATATAGAGGGCTTGGCGCTGAGCCAAGGCTTGCAAATACTGCCAATCAGTTGTTTCTCTAGCTTTAAGATTCAATACTACATTATATATCTTTCCACGTCTATCGAACAGTAGAGTATCTAGCAAGTACTCCGTACTGCGAGAGCCTGTACCCCACAACCAGGCCCGTGGATCCTCAGATCTGGCGAGTTTGAAACTACTGTTTCACGCACAAAGATGGTGCCTTTTTGGACAGAGGATAGTGTCGCACAGAGCTAAAGTTTTACGTTATCATAGTATCAGGATCGAGATCCGAAGCTGGGTCTCATGATCAGAGATATGGACGTTTAAAGGCATAAAGAATATCTTATTTCACTCATCCAGAATACCCTCGTTGCTCGTCTCGTAAATTTCGACAAACTCTCTCATTCATCCTTCTGCGCCGACTACTTCTCCCTCGCTCAAGTCAGCTATATCCTTTGCAAGCCTTTTTATGATTCTTTAACTCGCCCTGTCACTTCGCAGATCTTTCTCGCTGAGAGGACATTTAATGCCTGACGACGGATATAACCAGCAATTCTACAACAATCTCCTGCGATCCATGCGCTTCAATGCCAACAATCTGCGTCTTTACGGTCAAGTCCGCCGGCGCCTGAAACGGGAACTGGTTCGCAACACAGGCTACATAATTTTCAACAAGCACGTTGCCAACCCTGGGCGGCTCCAGTATTCTGAACAGCGGAGAAACGACACTAACACTGCTATCGAACACAGATAGGGCCACTACGGTCGTGTCCTCCTAGATCTTCAGCAAACCAAACGCCTAATCACAGAGACGGAGGCTGTATGGAGAGCCGCTTATCAAGATGCGGCTCACTACAGAATCGCATATGGTAGACGACCACCGCGTCTTCAAAGATAAGCTACAGCCATCACCACCAGTAGCGTCTCGCGTTTAGAATTCGCGTGTCGTCTGTGTTGCTTGACGTGCACGGAGTCAAGCAGTTCGGAAACGTACCGCAGAGGACCCTGATTTCTTGGCACCTAGCTCACGAAGACGTAAGTTATGCTGAAGCCCTGAAGCGAAAGAACAGTCAGAAATTAGACAAACCGAGTTACTCTGTGCCTGTAGACCAATTGGCTAGACGGCTATGTAGGTCCGGCCTCATTTGTGAAGTCACGCTATGGTGGTGCTTTGTGCACGCAAAGCTTTGCATTGATGACTTTGGCTCTTGTCAACATTGTATTTACTACCGTCGCTACTCCTGATATTGATTCTTTTTCGTCCTTCTTGAACATTCCTTCTACTATCCTCACAGTGACTCTCAGGCATAATATTGGCGAGAGGGTATGCCTTTCAAGCGGAGTCACGGAATGCACGCATCATTCTCAACGGTCCCCCAACCAAGGGGGCATCTCCGCTTAGCTGGTCGTCCTCTTTCCAACCGCTCTTCATTTTCCCACAGTGATAACGGCGCAACGGCGCACGTTTCGTCCCCATAACGGAGCAAATCTTACTGCCGCCCTGCTGGTGGTCCACAGGAACTGTCGACTGTCGGAGGCTAAACCGCCACAGACACTGCTTCGGCCAAATTAGCCGCGTCCTCTCCTTCTCTGATGTGTACTCGCCGTGCTTATTTGTAAGACGGCGAAAATGGCACTGACCCACTCCGATGTCTATATTAGTATGTGAAGATATCTCTTTAGTCCAGCAAACTTCCAACTTTCATCCTTCCCATTCCTGTGCTTTACTTTCTCTACTGTCATTTCGACGGAGAAAATACAAAGACGATGCCTGCGAAACAAACAGTCGCACTCATATCCGGTGCCAATGCAGGCATCGGCCTTGCTGTGACGACCCAGCTTGCCAAAGATCATGGATACCATGTCATCGTCGGGTCGCGGAACGCAGCTGCAGGAGAAAAAGTAGCTGCAGCCCTGGTGGGGGATGGGGCTTCGGCTTCCTCTGTCCAGCTTGACGTCTCCTCAGACGATTCAATTGCAGCAGCTGCGAGCTGGGTCGAGCGCGAGTTCGGAGTGTTGGACGTGCTGGTCAACAACGCGGGCATCCTGCTTGATTTGGCGCCCGGTCTGTCGACACGAGAGCTCTTCGACCAGACTTTCATCACAAACGTCATTGGAACGGCCTGCTTAACCGAGGCGTGCTTGCCACTGCTTCGCAAAGCCGAGTTTCCGCGCCTTGTCTTTGTCTCATCGCGCATGGGGTCCCTCTCCGAGACAACAAATAAGTCGACGCCGTTCTACAGCACTGACTACAAGGCGTACGATTCCAGCAAGGCCGCTCTCAATATGTTGGCTCTCAACTACGCCAGGATCCTCGAAGATGATGGTGCCCTGGTGAATGTAGCGTGTCCTGGTCTTGTCAAGACCAAGCTCACCAATGACCATCCAATGGGGTCATCGACAGAATTGGGAGCACAGCGGATCGTCGAACTGGCGACCGCCGTGAAGGGAGGTCCAACAGCGACTTTTTCTGACCGAGAAGGCGGCATCCCTTGGTAGTTGGATAGACTGATAGTCTGGCAGAATTGTTTGAATGAAGCTTGGAAGGCCCGCGTTAGGTAGCTTATTCATACCATAGTACCAACCAGGTTTAATAGAGAACCCAGATTATCGACTCCTGCGTTCCATTTGTCCAGTTTTCGTGCATTGGACGGCGTGTAATCAGACTGCTGTACATCGATCAGATCACCCAAAGTGACTAACCCGCTCATTTGGAAAATGCGGCTCGCTTCATCCTCTGATTCCCAGGCCGACTGCGTCGGCGCCTCCCAGAGAGATTTTGGGCTAGGAAGTGGGAGAGTTCTAAAGCTTTGCGATGCATCGCAAGTATTTCCGTTCTTGATACACACGACACAGCCGACGAGGAACCATAGATCCGAAAGCCTGCAGAGTCTCAATTAGTAAGATTCCGACAGCCGCAGAGAGACAGAGCACAATGTATACCTTCGTTGAGATTCGGCAAAGATCCAATCTTCCCAGTTCGAACTCAGGTTCGAAAGCTCGCTCTGATTGTAAGGTCCTCCGCACACCTCTCTAGATAAGAGGCATAGGTCCTTCACAGGTCAGCTACCAAAACCGGGACCAGAAACTGAGACTTGCATGTAACACCAGGAGAATCTCCAGGCCATTTACTTCATCTTCAGGCGCGTGGTCGACAATGTACATGATCAAATAAATCATGCAAGCTTGCATTGCGGCAAGGAGTTCGAATTTGGACGCGTTATGTATCTTTTTGTGATGGTCAGCATCGGAGGAACACGGCGTAAGCAGAATACGCACTTCGGAGATAATGCGACGACACTCGGCTCTAATGGTGCGCCAAAGAAAATATTTTGTTTCAGATGTCCGTGAAGCGAACATTTGCGCAACGCTCATGCAAGTCAACAATGCTTCAGGCAGAACTGCTCCTGTTGGCTTCGATAGGGATTGCGAGTGTGGATGGATAAACCAAGGAAAAGTCTCTCTTCGTAGCATCATCGTGGGAAAAGCTCGCAACGACTGAATGACAAGGTCGGCGTTATGTTGGGCGTGGGGGCGCTCTATTTGAAGAATTGCCAGGAGATCCGAGTTTTGCTCCACCGTAGGATTCTCAGTCACCACCGAGAGAGAGATATCTCGGCGCATCCATGCACACCAAGACCTAGATTGCTTGTCCAGATTGCCGTATAAAGCCAATGAGATATTTGCTAAACGAGTGTCATCTTCGAACCCGAGTAGTTCATCAAAAGTGAGAGACTCCTCGAGCGGAAATCTCTGCTTGCTCAGGTCAACCGGTGGACAATCATTGCCGCTGATGAACTGAATTTGAGCGTCATTCACAGCTGGATCGTCTGCAAAGGCAAATTCTCCATTGGACAAGATTTCATCATCCGCATGCAATGCCCCGTTAGCAAGCGAGGCACTCGGCCTACTGCAAGGCCTTGCCCTCACCGTGTGGGCTGCTGCTGATGATATGGGCAACTCCCGCCTCCCCACTGCCACCGACTCATCATACACACACTCGATGCCTTTCTTCGTACACCGCGAACAAGGCGCTTCAAAGCTGCATTTTGTCTTCGTTGCATTACATGCCCGGCATGATCGCGGCCGACTGCGCGTGCTACGGCCACAGTAACGAAAATGACGATCACGTGGAGATTCTGCCCAAAATGTCAGATTAGATGGAGCAGAAACATAAGCCCCAGACGAGTTCCTACTATGGGTGAAAGGCTTGTCACAGATGGAGCAAAAGTAAATGGTAGTTGGCGAAGAGGAATCGTGAGAGGAGTACATGGGTGAATTGGGAAAGGTCGTGTCTCTCTCCATGGTTTGGTTTGTATTGCCGAAGAGTGAGAGGGATTTTGCAGTTGAGATCTCGCCGTGGGGCAAAAGGTAAAGATAGATGGTTACATGGGAGATACCTGCGAGATCTTCCTGCCTGATGACTAATGATAAGGCGCGTCCGATTGGGCTTAGTTACGGCCAATTTGGCCGACCGGGCCCGGCTGTGGCCGAATGTGGACTGCCATTGCAAAGCCGACCGAAATGTCTTCCTCCCTTCCATGACAAGCGATGAACCACTGTTGAGAGAGACCCAATCGCCAACAAGACTGACCGAGGATAAGGACATCGTTTTGCGAATGCGATCCCAAGATATTGGACCTTTTCGAAAGCAATTCAGAAAAGAATACCCCAACGCCTTAGAACCTTATCATCATGATCCACATGTGCAGGAAGATGGCAGGTCACTTACACCTGTTCAATAGCTAAGGTAAGATTTATCAATGTTCTACGCAAGGTCCAAGTCTTAGTTTACACGTCGAACGACATCGGGTTGTGTATCGAAGCACCCTCTAAATTGGCACTCAAGCGAGGATCAAAGTGATTGAGCGTAAATTGCACCACGCTTAGGGTAATCTTTGATGAGAATAGTACAGTCGTCTAGAGAATCGCTTCGAAGGTATTGAGACATGCTTGACTTGTCGAAAGGCGTTGTGGGTGCAGAGGGCGAAGCGTTGAAGATCGAAGTACCTTTTTGCCAAATTTTATTACGCAGGGCGTTTCATAACGTCGGGATTGTGGTTTACCAGGCGATGGTAGGATGGAATAGATAAGGTCTTATTCCCTTACACCTATAAGTATGAGGCTGATCTTTATAGATAATATAGGAAAGTGTGTTTGGTTGACTGCTCTCGGGATCTCAAAGTTTCGTGGGCCAGAGCGGATCGACCGTCTTGAATGTTTCCCTTTCAAGTACCACTGCAACGAGAAGGAAGAGAAGGATTTGGACAAACCCGGTGATCAGGAGTGCCAACGAGAGAGCATGCTAGACAGACACAGGCGCGGCACCGTCTTTTTTGATTCCGGCATCTGGCCAAAATACCTTCGAGAACCGGAGTTTCGGGCTGTTCCCTTAGCTATCATGACTTCCAACGTCACTGGATATTGTGTCTAGGGACTCGATAGATGGTAATATAATGAAAGAGGCGAATTAGAGAAAGCAATTTTGTATAGTGAGGAATTTGATATATTGGAAGAGGTGAGAATATTCCAAGCAGGGATGTCGCGAGGGCTACGTCAGCAAAACCTAACCTTTGAATTTGATTATTGTCAGCTATCACAGCTGACATTACCGAAGGAAAAAGTATACTACAGGGTTCCATTCAGAAATTGATAAAGAAAAAACCAGTACTCGATCAGCCATCACCCATGTCACAAGCATCACCACCTAAACACAGTCCCCATTCGCACCGCTTACTCCCAAACACAGTTAGTTCACCACCTCGAGAATGTACGACGACCCAACCCACGTCCGCCAATCCATCCATCATCACCAATATAGCTCATGACAACGTCTCATGTCAATCCACTCCCAAACCAATCAATGCCACTGCATCCCAATCATACTCCTAGCCTTCTGATGTCTAGCCTCTTTACTGAACCTCCCCTTCACCGGACTACCAGGCTGACTCCTCGATCCGGAGGCTGCTGCTGGCTGATAGCTTTCCGTTCTTGCATGGCCCCCGGTTCGAGGAGCTCCTTGTGAGAACCTAGGTCCTTTCTCTGGGGATGATGGTACAGGGATGCTGCCGCGAGATTTGCCAAACGACCGCTCTGCCGCCGCCGCCTTCCTTGCTTCTTCCTCTTCCGCCGCTGCAGCAGCAGTTGCCCGTTGTCCAGCAGCTGCTCTCAGAGCCATCTGTTCCTGCATCTGCTCTTTGCTGGTCTTTCGGGGGCTGATCTCTGGACGTGCTTGTCTGACTGCTCCTGTTCGAACCCCGTTGGCGGCGACAGAGCGTTCCCGCTTCAGGATCATATCAACCCAAGGCTTAGATTGAGAGGCTGAGCCTGGCTTGCCGACGACCTCCGAAAGAACTTTCATCCATTCGCCTTTTTCGGCTGCTGAGTCGGCGTAGAAGTCGATAACCTCACCATTCGCGAAGCGGATCCGGAATCCCTCCTCGACGAACATGTAGCCTTCCTCTTCTTCCGCGAAAGCGGATTTGCGGCGCCCTCCGCCTTTTGTGGACGTCTCTTTCTTGGTCAGTGCACTCTTGTCATCGATCAGTTTGCTGGCTTTCGCGAGGTTGATGGTAGCACGAGGCTGGTGGGTTGTCTCGTGGTAAGCAGTGAGCTTCGAGCCGGCAAGCTTGAAGAGTCGTCGTCTCCAGTACTGGTAAAGGTTGTCAGCATCCACAGAAAGGGAGGTTTGTGAACATGATCTACTTACGGGACAGTCTCCACCTTGTTGTGACAGGCGACCTTCAAACGCGTGAGATGTCTTTGTTTGCGCGTCACGAAGCTCTCGGACAGCACTATTCATGCTTTTCGGCATATCCTCGTCCTTTGCACCCTTCGGCTTTGGAATGTATAGTAGCTGTATTTCTAATTTGCCAATCTGATATGGCGGACGTCGCTGCTTTGCGGTAACACTCTTCTTGCTTCTTGAGCTGCCAACAGCTACGTCCTCCGTAGCCCACTCGTTGAAGCAGGTGATGTCAACAGTGTATGGACGACCAAAAGCATGCTTCTCGTGCTCACTGAGCGCTACGTAAGCGCGACCAAAGCTACCATCTTGGCCAACAGTGCCCTGCACCAACTCGTATGCAGACGGGGGTTGTGGTTTGACTGGTGATTGTGGACGCGACGATCCCCCAGCTTCTTTGTTCTTCCTTGGCGAGCCAAAGAGTCTGCTGAAAGCCCCTTGCTTTTTCACGGGTGAAGAAGGCGTCTTGACAGGAGACTCTACTGGCTGCGGCTTCGGCTGCTCGAGCTTCATCTGCAGAGTAAGCTGGAATTCAAGGTCGTTGAGTACAACAAGCTCAAACTCCTGGCCAATCGGGGCACTTTTGCCGAGTGGTAGCCATGAAGTGGTGACACAATGGAGGCCGTTGTCGAGAGTAAGAGCAAAGAAAGATCGTTCGTCTATTTGCAAAGTTAGTAATCAACTTCAGCAACGATTTATAATCATACCTCTTGCCAGTGGAAGATCCAAATCTTTGACGCCAACGACCTTGACAAAGAGGCGCCCCCGTTCTGCGTTCTCGTCAAAATCCTGAGCTTCTTCTTCAACGACCTCCTCCTCATGGACAGCACCGAGGCCATCTTGAACGTTGCTGGGTTGTCCTGGCAGAGGTGGGACTGGAGCACTAGGACCCTTCTTTCGCGGACTGGTCTCGCCAGCAGTGCGGATACTTCGCCTTCGGGACTTTCCGTTCCATGGTTCGGTGACCCAAGTTTGCTGACTGATCTTCCTTGGTGTAGGCTCTATAGGCGCGGCTTCGACAAATCCAGCAGGTCTGACTTCCTCCTCAGCCCTATTGCTAGCAACAACCACCTTAGTATTTTGACGCATGAGGTAACCTCTCTGTCGGCCAGGGCTTCTGTTAGCAAAATGACATCCATCCATGGGGTAGTGATGTCCCCAGGCTCTTTGGTCTCCGGGAAGAGCTCGAGCACCTTGGGGTTTCAACGGTGGGACATGTTTCAACTTTGAAGTATTTAGTGGGAGGGGATGTTCAGAAGAAGGGAAACGTCCATGGAATGGGTGATGTAAACGCGAAAGAGAAAGCTCGAACGCTACCTTTTGGGCTTCCACAACTCGGTCAAATTCCCTTTCAAGGCCAAATCCAAGACCCTCATCGCTGTGATCATGAGGAATGTCCAATTGCACCAGGCTGCTGACACGTTTGCTGGGCTCCCTTAAGAATTTGGCCTCTGGCAAGATGTCTCGCTCGGTTTCGCCAGACTCACTGGCTGAGGACTCCTGTTCTTGAGGCGGAACCGCCTGTCCACTCACCTGTCTTCTGGTTGCAGCCATAGTGGGCGCATCGGCAGGCGTAAGGGAGGGCCGTGTCTTCAATTCAGATCCAGAGGCCTTGACGGTAGCTATGGGTTCGGCTACTTCAGGAGAAGGGGAATGGGGGACGGGATGATGAATGACAGAGTCGGGAGTCCTGGCCTCTGTCGCAGTTTCATTGCCAAAGTAGGACATTGAAGGAGGTTGCAATTGCTCTTCTGGAGTCGTTGGACGGCTGTTGTGTTGTAATTCCGGCGCCTGTGCTGCTTGAACTGGCTCTCTTGATGCCTTCTCAATTGGTGGGGATGGTGTCATGTACGACTCGAGACCAAAGTCAAAGCTGTTGCTGGTGCCAAAATCTGCCAGCAAGGGCAAGGACATTCGCTCAATCTCAGGTACTTTCTTCTTTTCTGGCTCTCGTGCTGGGCTCTGAGCACGAGGGGTGTCTTGGCCATCATCGTTACTCGGACTTGGTAGGACTGGGGCACTCGCTTGTGAATACTGGCTTTCAGTATCTTCGGCATCGGAGTCAGCTCGAGCTTGTGCACTGTACAAATCCGGAACCGAATAGAGTTCGGACTCTTCACTCGGCTCCTCTTTGATGAGGATTTCCTCTTCGACTACCACTCCGGTGACCTCTTCTATTCTGACTTGAGTTGGGTCTTCTCTTGATGGTATTGGAACGTCTGGGTCAGCATTGAGGTAGCTTGGCAAATTTGATGAAAAGGACATGGCTGACTCCTCGAATGTATCGTCCTGTAAATCTTGCTGGCTGGACAATCTTCTCAGGATAGATTCTCGCGAGATATGGGTCTCTTCCGCAAGACGCTTCGTGCTTTGTGGGACGCCTGAAAAGCTTTCTGATTCTTCAGCTCGGAGATTATCATCACGCACAGGACTATTGTCTTTCATCTCAGCACGTCGCATCTTGCGTTCCCGCTGGTAATCAGCGCTGGCCTTCTCGCTATCTTGGTCTTGAAGCATCATCAACTTGAGGCGATCCTCCAATGAGAGAGCGCTCCCACTCATCCGTCGAATCTCAGACTTGGAAATTCCAGCCGCTTGCGGAGGTGAGGGCAGAGAGCGCTGGGCACTGGAGATTCGCTCCAGGGTCCCCGACAGAGGGCTACCAGGCCCAGAAGTCGACATGTTCGGCAAAGGCGGTAAAGGTCGTGACTGACCATTCGAATCGACGGAATTCACACTCGTCTGGTGGGGTCTGCGGTCCATTGGACCTGGTTGAGCAGTTGGCTCGGGACTGCCATAGTCTCGATCAGTGTCGTCTTCTTCCCTTACAAGCTCAGTGTTGGCAATCTCAGGGCTCATGAAGCGCCAGTCTTCTGGCAGTACGACCGGAGTCTTGTCAGTGTCTTCGAGCGAAGCATCGAAGCTATCCTCGCGGTCAAGAGAGGAGCCGCGTTCGAAGCTAATGTCTTCTTCGTCATCGACAGATTCATAGCTGCCTTCGCGAGAGCCGGAAGCAACCGAAGATGGATCCGGTGTATTCATTTCGTATTCATTGATTTGAGGCGGAGCTTGGTCGAAAGTGACGCTCTTCGCATGGCGGTGAAGAACACGACCTTCGGGAAGCTTGCGCTCGATCAGAGAGTCCTCTTCATCTGACCAGATACCATTCTCGGGATCAAATCCCATGTTACGCGCATCCATGCCAGTCTTCTTGGAAAGTGAGGATTTGGCTGGTGATACGCTGTACTTGCTGGGTGAAAGCGGCGCAACACCGATGGGTGGAGAGATTTTTCCAGTCGGCTCAAACATGGCTTGCTTGATATGCTCTTCAGCTTGTCGTCGAACATTTTCTATGCGCATGCCCTCTAACCCTTGACCACCGAAAGCATTCGCTTGTGTTTGCATATTCAGTGGTCTACCAGTAGCTAGTGGACGATCGGGAACAGTGACTTGTGCCGGATCGTATTCATTCTTTTGTTGGCGAGCAAACATGCTGCTGTTTTTGACGCGTGAGGCCTTCTTCAAGTTTTCGATCGAGGACCGTTTAGAGGGCACTGGCGACTGCTCCTGTTCATAGGGACTTCGATTCTCCATGCTTGCTCGATTAGGTGAGGTGGGGTCACGACCCTGCCAGAATAGTCTAGGTGAGCTGGCAGAGTTGGTTGCAAATGGTGATGAATCATATGGAGACGACTCGCCCTTGAAAGTGTTGCTCTAAGCAAGGTCAGCATTTTCTATCTTTCTGTGAATACGGGTGCGAATTACCTTGTTGCTGTGAGGGAAACTGGGTGAGTTTCTTCTGATGCCCATTGGGCTCAGCTCTGCAAGTGGTCGGTTCATCTTGGTAGGCGAGGACTGTCTTGTGCCTTTCTGGATGCGCAGAGGCTGAACCTAAGGTGAGAATTAGCTGAAGCTCCAATGTTTGGCAAGGTCTGATGGAGGATCGCTATGCCATCGACATACCGACTGGGCTGCCATGGTCCTGTGGGCTAAGCTGAATCCCTTCGCGATACTATGCGTCTCGAACAATCAAGCTCAGACCATACGTCTAGGCGAGGAATAGCAAAATTGAGGAATGCGCGTATGAGTAAATGATGGGCGGCGTCGCCTTATTGATATTTTAGGCCGCTGCGGCGCAGCAGGCAGAACCTCCAGCTGACCAGTTCCCAGGTGTAAGAAAGTGTACCTTCACCCACAATACTTGTGGCCAGATGAACTGTGGGCGAGGATGTGCTGCGATTAAGTTAGACCAGTAATAATTCAAAACATAACAATTAGGCGCTAAGCGGTTGCCCCGGCAGCGTTTAGACCTCCCGAGCCGATTACCTTAATTTTCCTCCTAGCAAAAAAAGAGTTGGAGCCATGTTGAGATGTTACACGGCGACGGCCTCCAAAGGATCGCCCTGAATATCAAGAAGTGGCTATCATCGCTCTGTCACTCTTGCAATACGGCTTCGAAACCCAAAACCCGACTTTCTGGGGCATTGACGAAGGCCAACTCAACCATCTTATGCCTACATGCTTCTCGAAGGAGCCTGCCTTGGGTGTCAATACAGATCCTTTTTGCAGTTCTTTGACAAGCGTAGCTTTCGCTCAATCCCGCTATGGCAGACACAACGTACCATGGTGACGGCACAGCGCCACCGGCGCAAGCCTTCGCGAATGAGCCTTTCCCACGATGTTGCTCGGCTGCCCGCCGTGTCTCGAGAAGCTCGAGAGAGAGCTCAACGTGGCCCATTCGGCGGTATGAACCAAACAGAAGCTCGTGTAGGAGGTCGAATACCTGCTAGGTCTAGAGCAATACCACAATCGCGACTTGACCTTCGAAAAACACCAATGGGCAGGGATAAGCCAAGGATAGGGAAGACCGACAAAGATGAAAAGCCACTCTTCCATGCGCTGAAGATGCAAGCCACTCTGACACCGCTAGCTTACAATCAGAGGACGGCGATTAAGGAGAAGCTGGCCCTCATTGACTCATTCGAACAGTTCAACCTGCTACCAGATGTGCAAAGCGCAGTATTCACACAAGCTCTTTCAGGAATGACCGATATCGTCCCTACTCCTGCGCAAAAGCTAGCCATACCTGCGTTACTGAGCAGGAAGGGTGAACATGAGAAGAGAAATAAAAAGGATGAGGAGGCGCCACAATATGATCAATTCTTGATTGCAGCGGAAACTGGTTCGGGGAAAACGCTAGCATACCTACTCCCAGTCATCGATGCTGTAAAGCGACAAGAGGTTATTGACAAAGATGAAGAAGAAGCAAGAAAGATGCGGGAGGAGAAGGAGAGGGCCGAAAACGAGAAGAAAAATGTTTTCGAAATGGACCCGCCAGAGCTCTCCAACCCACCTCACTCAACCATGGGCCGTCCTCGAGCAATTATACTCCTCCCATCATCCGAACTCGTTACTCAAGTTGGCAGCGTTGTCAAAACCCTTTCTCACACCATCAAATATCGCTCCGCACCTATCTCCTCGATTCATACTCCGAACCGCATTCGCAATCGCCTTTACGACCCCAAAGGCATTGACATAATCGTCTCGACTCCCCACCTAATTTCCAGCATTGCAGAAAAAGACCCCAACATCCTCAGCCGCGTTAATCATCTGGTCATCGACGAAGCCGACTCCCTTCTCGACCGCTCCTTCGCGGCCACCACCTCCGCCATCATCGACCGCGTCGCCCCGTCCCTAAAGCAGCTCATCCTCTGCTCAGCCACCATACCCCGCAGCCTCGATTCCTTCCTCGACAAGCGTTTCCCCACCATCAAACGCCTCGTCACACCCAAACTCCACTCCATCCCCCGCCGCGTGCAACTCGGCGTTGTAGACATAGAAAAGGAACCCTACCGTGGTAACCGTAACCTAGCATGCGCAGACGTCATCTGGACCATCGGCAAAGCCGTGCACGACGACACTGAATCAACACATACGGTGAAAAGCATGCTCGTGTTCGTCAACGAGCGTGACAAGGCGGAAGAAGTAGCGGCATATCTTGCCTCGAAGGGCATTGATGCGGTCGCATTGACCAGAGACACGACTGAGCAGCGCCAGGCCGAGATCCTCTCCACATTCACATCCGCGTCGAGGATCGAAGGTGAGGATAAGCCGGCCGAGAAGAAGAGAGGGTTCAGGGATTTCATACCGTTTGATCAAAATACACTTCCGGTCACTTCCTCGGATTTAGCCCCGAGCAGACCGACGAGGCATTTACCCAACACGAAGGTCCTTGTCGCGACGGACCTGGGCTCAAGAGGTATTGATACGCTTGCAGTGAGGCACGTCATTCTATACGACGTTCCTCATACGACGATTGATTTTGTGCATCGGTTAGGAAGGATGGGGCGCATGGGCAGAAGAGGGAGGGGAATTGTGTTGACGGGGAAGCATGATCGGAAGGATGTGGTGGCTGAAGTCAAGAACGCTATGTTTAAGGGGCAGGCCTTGATCTAGACATTCGACTGTGGGATATTCGTACGGATGAATATAGGGGTCTTTGCATATCTGATCTTCGAACCATCAATAATAAATGAACGTAGTCAAATCATCTCCCTTTGTCACGCTCTTCCAGAACCTGCGCAAATCATCTGCTCGACAGACACTGAATAATCCAATTTCGAGGACTTCGGATGCCAATCAATCCTGGTGGTGTTTGGTCATGTGACGATCTGCCTCCTATTTCTCTCCCGATATTGCGCAACCACCACAACCTCGTTCCAGCATCCGGAAATCGCTTCCTCTTGCGATGCCAACGGCCTCTGCCCTTCTTCCCCCTCTCTTGAAGCAAGAGCTCACCATCGCCAGTGGGCTATTTTGGCTCCGCGCGAAAAACACGATAAAGGGTCACTTAAAATGTTTCATACTCCTCATCACGCCACTGCGCGAAGACGAGGCTTGGCTGCCAATCCAGCCGGGTTGGTATCCATAATGCCACATCGAACGGTATCGATGCCCGGCGGCGGCGCCCTTTCGAAACCTAGCCACAGTAGGTCCCGAAGCTTCACGACGCGCTCTGCGATGTTTCCTTCTTGCCGTTTGCATGGCCGTCCAAGCAGACTCATCAGGTCTCATATCTGACGACAATGGTGTACCTGCATCAGGCCAAGTCGTGGTGGCGCAGTATGGTTTTGTTTGCGGTTCCATTCGGTATCGTGTTGAGTAGCATACTAGAGGACGTGGAATGGACGAGAAGAAGGCTTCGATGCGCAATTAGAATTCCAGCAACGTGGCGGCTGCCCAAAGAAGCCTCATACGCAGAATCAGGCGGTTCTTCCGGCGTCAAATTTTGCATTTGTAGGGAATGCTACGCCGACGAGTGCTGCGGGGGTGGCTTTGTTTCAAAGGGCGTATAGTAAGTGCTTTGCTTCGTTATATCCGATGTTGCTATGTATATCAGCGTCTTAGCATGGGCACCCGTTTTTTATACGTGAGAAGATAAGTTGCTAAAGTCTCTGCTCTAACGAGGCCTCCATTGCTCGACAGCGAGTGGACAGCAATTTCTCTGCGAGCAACAATGCGTACGTGCAACCGAGAGAACGAGGGTGTGGCAGATTGGAAAAATTCGGCTTCTGACGTTTGAGCATTGTATAGTGTAACGGGCAATCCATGAAGGGATGCTGCAACAAAACCAACACTGTAAGTACATCCTAGCCAGAGCCCCCCCCCGCTTTACTTCGGCAAAAGCAGAAAAGAAATTAGAGAGACTGATCATCA